>Ga0074044_10000288_pt1 | contig 50316 bp, 48 predicted proteins | sample BogForMeECP23OM1_FD_94443 | JGI IMG/M metagenome (GOLD analysis project Ga0074044, IMG submission 94443) | Bog forest soil microbial communities from Calvert Island, British Columbia, Canada - Bog Forest MetaG ECP23OM1 | ecosystem: Environmental > Terrestrial > Soil > Wetlands ...
ATCGTGCCGGTGTCATCCTCAATCAGACCTTGGGGACAGTGATGACCCTCAATTTCCGCGATGACTTCGTTCTTTTTAAGCCGTTGCTCTTTGGTGAGCTTGTTCGATTTGAGTTGTGTTGCCTGTGCTGGTGAGGGTGTTGCCTGTGCTCGTCTTTTCGCCTGCGTCATTTACAACCGGTATTTTCTCCTGATCGTGATGTGAGGCTTGGGGCCTCACTTCTAGCCTGACAGCCCCCTGGCTGGGGTGTCAAATCGGGTTCTCATAGAGCCGAAGATTTATTCTTGGGCCGGCTCTAGTCGGTTTACCTAGGTTCCGGTTTCTGAAACCTACCTATGCCTCAGGATGGTAGTTCCGTTTCCCTCACGTAACTGTCTGATTCTAATGGAGATAAGTATTGACAAGCCATGGGAAATGGCTACAATTTAGGTGCTGCCCAGAGATGTTAGACGGGGCGGCAACTACGTTCAGGAGACGATCAGCAAGAACCTACGGTTTGAACGGCCAGCGGTGAGTTCCGGGGCACCGTAGGGGACAGCTGTGGGCAGGAGTGTGTCTCCTGCGAGGGCTGGACGTGGTTGATGGCGGAAAACGTCGCGTTGCCTGACCCGCGCGGGACTATCGCGGTGCACCGCTTTTTCACCCGGACCGCCCAAAAACGTATCCCGGAACGATCCCGTAACTCACTGAAAACGAGACAACGAAAGTCCCAACGATCGCGCGCCCAGAATCGAACGATTTCGGGCCACAGAGAGGAAGGCACCAATGGAGGTTGCACTGTACGGACGAGTAAGTACCAGCAGGCAGGACAACGAGAACCAACTCGCCCAGCTTCGCCAGTTTGCGGCTTCGCAGGGTTGGACGATTGTAGCCGAGTACACCGACGAAGTTACTGGCAGCACTAGCGACCGCCCAGCGTTCAAGGCTATGTTCCTAGCGGCATCGCAGCGCCAGTTTGATTGTGTTCTATTCTGGGCATTGGATAGATTGAGCCGTGAAGGGGCGTTAGAGACTTTACAACATCTGCAGAAACTCACCGGCTACGGCGTGGCCTGGCGCTCGTTCACAGAGCAATACCTAGACTCAACCGGCATCTTCCGCGATGCGGTGATCTCGATTCTGGCCGTCGTTGCCAAGCAGGAACGAGTTCGCCGTAGCGAGCGCACGAAGGCTGGCCTTGAACACGCGCGCAATAAGGGTAAGAAGCTGGGCCGGCGGCGTGTCGTGGTAGACCGTGAGCGGATCGCCCATCTGAGATCAGTGGGCTTGTCATGGGGCGCGATCAGTATGCAGACCGGCATTACACGCTCCGTGTGCCAACGGGCTGCCATAAGGCAGCCGACAGCCTAGCCAAAGGTCGAACGTGGCTCCGCGCGGGCAGGTAATGCGCCGGGCTGGCACCGCGGCACAAGGGCAGTAACGCCGGCCTGAGAAACGCGCAGGCCGACGAAAAAGCGCTCGTGCCCCGATTGAGCATTCATTCATCAAACTTCGGCTTCTTCAGGGCGATAAGAAAGAAGGCGAGCCGACACGCCTAATTCACCGCCTGTGTCAGCGATGCTGAACTACCGTCAAAGCTGGTGCTGCCGTTATACGTCGCCGTGATGTTGTCCGCGCCCGAGTTCAGCGTCGAGGTTGTGAACTTTGCCGCCCCAGCGGGCAGTTCAAGCAACTTTACTCGAATCGCATTTGTAGTCTTTTGGTACATTTGACGCGTGCCAGCTCCAACAAAGGGAAACAGACAGTTGTCCGCGACGGACGATGTTATTAGCTACAAAGAATGTTGGGCGAAAACGACTGCGGAAGGAAAGCCCGGCATCAGCGTCTGCGACCACTGCCTAAACGTCGGCTGCGTCGCCGAAGCGCTCCTAGCCTTGTTGCCGCCTCAACTCCGAAGGTTAATCCCGCCTGGTGCTGCCACCCTCGCCGCCCTGCATGACGTGGGGAAGGTTTCGCCGGGGTTTCAATCAAAAAGCGAAGCGTGGTTGGCACAACATGCCTTGAGGGATCAGGCACTGCAGCAAGGTTGGCGTGAGCGCGAGTCTGACCACGCAAAAATCAGTCAATTCACCGTGCAGGAGTTGCTGCGCACTTCACAACTCCATTGCTGGGCTGCAGTCGTAGGTGCGCACCACGGACGGATCAAAGGGGAGCGAGTGCCAGTCAGCGAAACATGGTGGGAAGGGGAACGCGTCCGATTGGCGGCTGAACTCATTGGGGAATTCGAACCATTGCCGGATCGACCTCCAAACGACGCACAAACTTGGTTCATGGCGGGATTGATTACGGTAGCCGACTGGATAGGTTCAGACGAGACACATTTCCCACAGCATACCCTCTGGGACATGTTGGAGCGACGCGAGCGGGCGCAAACGGCACTGGCGAGTATCAATTGGAAACCGGTCAGGGCAAAGCAACTAAACACATTCGGTGACTTGTTCCCGGAAATCCAGGCAAACAGTCTACAGACCGCATCCTTGCAGGTGGTGCGTGGGCCCGGCACCTACATCATCGAAGGCCCGATGGGCTGTGGCAAGACAGAGGCGGCGCTGGCGGCGGCCTATCAACTTATCACAGCGGGAAAATCAACCGGGCTGTATTTTGCGTTGCCGACACAGGTAACCAGCAACCGGATTCATCTACGCGTGCAGCCATTCGTTGAACGGATCGTCATTAACCCGGCAGAAGTGCGGTTGGCCCACAGCGCCTCATGGGTGGTTGAGGCCGAGTCGTCCTTGAAGCTGTATCCGGCCAGCCCAGATGCCGAAGCAAGCGAGCACGTGCGTGCAGGTCGTTCGTGGTTTGCGTCAGCTAAGCGGGCACTGCTCGCGCCATTTGGCGTCGGCACGGTTGACCAAGCGTTGCTGGGCATCGTGTCAGCCAAGCATTTCTTCGTTCGGCAGTTCGGTCTTGCCGGCAAGGTAGTGATCTTGGACGAGGTCCACAGCTACGACCTCTATACCGGCACGCTCATTGGGGTGCTCGTCAAACGGCTGCGTGAGTTGGAGTGCACCGTCATCATTCTGTCGGCCACGCTCACGGAAAGGCGACGCCGCGAGCTGCTTGGATTGGCTGACCACCAGCCGGTCAGCACAGCGTATCCACTGGTTTCCGGTGTGGTCGGTTCATGCTTCGAGGAGCAGATGTGCGAAGCACCGCCAGCGAAGACAATTCAAATACGGAACGTCTCCGGTGCCCTGCTGGTGGAAGAAGCGATAGATCGCGCCCGCCGGGGCGAATGTTTGCTGTGGATTCGCAACACAGTGGATGAGGCCCAACAGACCTACCGGGCTCTTCAGAGCGCCAATTTCCAAAACGGCCCAAGTATAGCGCTGCTGCATTCTCGCTTCCCGTTTTTCCGCCGCGAACAACTGGAAGAAGAGTGGTTGGTCCGACTCGGCAAAGACTCCGCTAATCGGCCCATTGGCTGCGTCCTGGTTTCAACCCAGGTCGTCGAGCAAAGTGTGGATATTGATGCCGACATGTTGATCACCGACCTCGCGCCCACCGACATGCTGCTGCAAAGGCTCGGCCGTCTGTGGCGACACGACAGGCAGACTCGCCCCTGTCCACTACCCGAAGTCTGGATTCAGATGCCACAATTGGATGACGCCTTATTGAGCAAAGCGAGTAAGGACGAACTTCGCAACGCTCTAGGCAAGAGCGCCCGCATCTATGCGCCCTACGTCCTATTGCGCTCGCTTCAGCAGTGGCGCGGAAAGGCAAGGGTCACCTTGCCGGGCGACATCCGCTCGATTCTCGAAGCCACCTACGCGAGCGCCGAAGCCGAGCCGCCCGCATGGCAGGAACTCCGATATCAGTTGGAGAAACAGAAAGAAAGTATGGCCCGTCTGGCCCTCAACGCAACCGCGATCTGGAACAACCCGGCCCTAGCAGACGAGGAAGGTGTCCAAACCCGTTTCAACACGTACCCGACGGCTCAATTGCTTTTGACGACTGAGATCACCCCGCTCGGCGGCCACTCCGTACGTCTCGATTTGCTCAACGGCGACACCGTGACCGCGAGCGACCGCGACTGGAACTTCAACGCTGCCAAAGCGATCTATCGCAATATCGTCCGTGTGCCGCGCTGGGCAATTGCAGCCGGTCTCACAGAGCCGCCAGGCTGGCTGGCGAATCACACTACGGGACCCACCGCAGCCGGACTGCTGCAACCGGATGGTGACATCCGATGGTGGGGTAACGAACAACGGACCAGACTTTCCTATCATGCCGATCAGGGTGTCATAATCAACCGCGAACCCGTGCCGCGAGCGCCTAATGAGGAATTCGATGAACCTTTCGACTGACGCTTGGATTCCGATTGTTTGGACTGAAGGTAGATCAGGAATTGTCAGCCTGCGCGAAGCGTTCGAGAGGGGTCATGAGATTCAAGACCTTGCCGTCCGTCCTCATGAACGTATCGCTCTGATGCGGCTGCTCATTTGCATCGCACAGGCGGCGCTCGACTGCCCAGCAGACTATGACGACTGGAAAGGCTGCCGTTCGCGCATCATGTCGTCAGCCGTCGATTACCTGCAGCGTTGGCGACACGCCTTCGAATTATTCGGCAACGGCCAGCGCTTCTTGCAGGTGGCCAACTTGACCAAGGCCACAGCCGAGTCCACCGGACACGATGATGACGAAGGCAACTCCACTAGCAAGCTTGACCTGGCGCTAGCCACGGGCAACAACACGACGCTGTTTGATAATGCCGGCGGTTCGGAGCGGCCCTTCACACCTGAAAAGCTCGCTTTGATGCTTACAACATTCCAGTGTTTTTCTCCAGGAGGTCGCATCGGAGTGACATTTTGGAACGGTCAGGAAACGGCAGGCAAAGGATCAAGCAATCATGCGCCTTGCATGGCTGGCGGGATGTTACACGCACTGGTCCGAGGCGAAAATCTGCTCGCCACACTGCACAAGAACCTCTTGGCCAAGCGCCAAGCCGAACAATTCTTTGGACAGAACTCGTGGGGCAAGCCGGTCTGGGAGTTGATGCCCAAGGAACTCGGGGACGCCAAAGCTGTGCGGAACGCCAATCACACGTACCTGGGTCGCCTTGTGCCGCTGACCCGCGCGATTTGGCTTGCAGATGATTGCCGGTCTCTTATTCTTGCCAACGGGTTGGAATATGGATCCTATGCTGAAGATGGATGGCGCGAGCCTTCCGCTACTATTGTCACGCGGACCGTCAAAGGCCAGCCTATGCGAGTCGTGTTGCGGGCCTTGGTCGATAGGGCCGTGTGGCGCGAGTTGCACGTCCTGACCGTCAAGAGCGTCAGCCAGCACACTAACGGCGGCCCCGCCGTGTTGCAAAACATCTCCGACGAAGAAGCTTTCGATCTTTGGGTGGGAGCCCTTGTGTCCAACCAATCCAAGCTGGTGGATACCATCGAGTCCGTGTTCCACGTCCCTGTCGCAATGCTGACCGAAACGAGCCACAAGGTTTACGAAAAGGGCGTACAGCGGGCGGAGACCGCGGAGTTTCGGGTGAGGCGGGCCGTCTCGGCTTACTATAAAGAACTCGGCGACAACCTGGACCGGCCTGAAATGAAAAACCGTCGCCGGCAAGTCCAGCGCAACGCCGTCGTCCAGTTTTGGACCGACATCGAGCGTGCTGTGCCGCGCCTAATGGAGGTTGCCGCTGCTCCCGAGAGCCTCGGGCTGAAATCCGAGTGGCACAAGACGGCGTGGGGACAATCCGTCTGGCACGCCGCACGCACGGCATATGAACGCGCCTGCCCGCACGAGACACCACGTCAGATACGCGCCTATGCGCTGGGCCTCAATGCGCTGTTTGGCGCACCCGCTGAGCAAGCCGAGGTTGAAACCGAAAAGGAGGCTGAAGCATGAGTGTCAATCAACCTGATCCCAAGGAAGCCGCCGCGCGCTTGTTGGCTTATCTGCGCCAGCTCAAGAATGACCGAGGCGCAATGGCTGAACTGCGCTGCGCGTTGAATCCCACCAAGCTTCCCCGCGCCTGGCCGTTGCTGGCGCGGGTGGACGGCATCAACAATCCCCGCATCGGAACCATCGCCGGCCTGTTCGCTTACCATCCAAACGAAACCCAGACCGGCAATCTCGGTACGACCTGCCGTCGCCTAGCCGCCGAGAACAAAAGCTTTGATGGCCGGTTCCGCCGGTTGCTCTCCTGCGACCGCGAAGAGATTTGCGAGCGGTTGCGTCCCGTCGTCCTGGCTGCCAGGGCCAAAGGGGTTCCGATCAACTACGAGGAGCTATACGCTGACCTTTGCTACTGGGGCAATAACGTGAAAGCCCGTTGGGCGCGTGAATATTGGGGCGCACCCGAAAGCGAGGAGACGACGGCTCCCGCTTTATCGGAGGTTACTCCATGACCCATCTCACCCAGGTCACCGTCGATTTCGCGACCGCTGCTCGGCAGCGACTGCGCGATTGCTACGATTGGCACCAGGCGGTTTGGAAGGCATTTCCCGGCCGCGACGGGGAGTCGCGGGAGTTTCTGACGCGGCTCGACAAACACCGGGACAGCTTTCGATTGCTCATCGTCTCCCCCGAGCAACCGGTGCGGCCCGATTGGTGTCCGGCTGACCCAGAAAGTTGGAAAACGAAGCCGATTCCGGCAACGTACTTCACGCGCAGTCGGTATGCGTTCCAGCTCTGCGCGAACCCAACCAAGAAAGTCAGCAAGGAACGCTCCGATGGTTCTTTGACGAAAAACGGCCGGCGCGTCCCGTTGCGGAAGCGCGAAGAACTTGTGGAATGGATCAAGCGCAAGGGAGGTAGGGGCGGCTTCACCGTAGATGAAACCACGCTCCGCACATTCTCCCGTGGCCGTGAGTATTTTGAGAAGAAAGGCCAATCTGGCCTGCACAGCGCTGTGGAGTTTGAGGGCGTGCTGACAGTAACCAACCCGGCTGATTTTCACAGAACTTTCACGCTCGGAATAGGCTCGGCCAAGGCGTTTGGCTTCGGTCTGTTAGTGATTGCGCCAGTCTCATAAAATCAACGAAAGGAATACACATGAAACTTGTCGAGCTGCACATCTTGCAATCATTCCCCGTCTCGTGCCTGAACCGCGATGATGTGGGCGCGCCCAAGACCGCCACGTTTGGCGGCACAACTCGCGCCCGTATCTCCAGCCAGTGTCTGAAGCGGGCGATTCGCGAACAAGCGCAAAAGATGTCACCGAATCTGTATGCCGGCAACCGCAGCCGCCTGATCATCGCACCACTAGCCGATGCGCTGAAGAAGCACGGTGTGGCAGAGGCGAAGGCCACCGAGATTGCCAAGACCGTTGGCGACTACCTAGCCACGGCGGACGAGGCGGCCGAGAAAAAAGGCGTACTTAAAGTTAAGACCCTCATGTTCCTCTCACCGGCCGAGGTGGATGCTATCGCCAGGGAACTGGCCGCGATTGTAAAGAAAGATCCCAAAGCGAAAGAATTGCAGAAAGGCGTGGCCAAAGCCTGCAAGTCCGCCGCCCTCAAGGACGCCGCCGACATCGCCATCTTTGGGCGGATGGTCGCCAGCGACCACTCCCTGACCGTCGAGGGGGCGGGGCTGTTTAGCCATGCGTTGTCCACCCATAAAGCAGACAACGATATTGATTTCTTCTCGGCAGTGGATGACTTGCAACCACAGGAAGAAGCCGGCGCAGGCATGACCGGCACGCTGGAGTTTACGTCCGCTACTTACTACCGCTACGCAGGCCTGAACCTTGGCCTGCTGGACGATGCCGCGCATCTGGGCTCGCTGACACGGGCCGAACGCAACAGCGTCGTTGACACATTCCTGCAGGCAGCGATCCTCGCGGTTCCCACCGCGCGGAAGAACTCGATGAATGCCCACACCTTGCCGGGTTACGTGCTCGGTCTTGTGAAGGACCAAGGTCAGCCGCTGCAACTGGTCAATGCGTTTGAGAACCCTGTTCGACCTAAGAACGGGCTCATGGAAGCCTCTATCGCCACGCTCAAGGAGCACCACAAGCTGTTGAAGGAAATCTGGAACATCAGGCCGTTGCTTGAAGTCGCTATACCGGATAAGCCACTCGACCAATTCTGCAAGGAGATACTGAGCCATGTCTGAAACAGCCTACCTCGCCTTGGTATTGGACGGCCCACTGCAATCGTGGGGGTTTGCCAGCCGGTTTCAGCGCCGCACCACAGGGTTGCATCCGACCAAGAGTGGCGTCATCGGTTTAATCGCCGCCGCCATGGGCTTGGCCAAGGGCTCGGCTGGAGAGCTCGCCATGCTCCCGGAACTGGCGAAGCTGAGGATGAGCAGTATCGCCATCCCACGTGATGTGCCAGGGGCGGAACCGCGACTCGTTCTTCGCCTTGAGGACTGTCACACCGTGCTTGCTACTCGCCGCGCGAGTGGCGCCATGGACAAAGATGCCGTTGTTACAAACCGCCAATACCTGCTCGACGCCCGCTTCGGCGTGATCCTGGCAGGCGACCGGTCCGTGTTGGAGCGCGCCGCAGCCGCTCTGCAGAACCCTGTTTGGGGCGTGTGGTTCGGACGCAAAAGTTGCATCCCGGCCGAGCCTGTCTATCGCGGCTTGTATGACGCGGAAGTCGAAGCCCAACGAGAGCTAATTCGCGACAGATCAATCGAGGAGTTCACCACTGTCGCCGAAGTGAACGACTTCGCTGAAGGCACTGACTCGATCAGCGACCAGCCGGTCAGCTTCGGCGATGGCGCCAGCAGCGGTCCGGACAAACGCCAGTTTGCCATTCGCCGCATTGCGGTGAAGCCCGGTAGTCGAGATTTGTAAGTTGGCATTCGCCTTTGTCATCATGCCTATCTTCGAAAAACCGCCGTTGGAGACGCTGACGCCGGCGAAGGATCGCTGGACGCCGATTTACCTCGAACACGGTCGGCTGGAAGTGGATGACTCTAGCATCAAATGGATCGGCGCGGACCGTCTGGTGTACCATCTGCCCGTGGCCACGTTGTCGGCGGTGCTGCTTGGGCCGGGCACGACAGTCACGCACGCGGCCATGAAAGCCTGCGCCGATTCCAATACTCCCGTCTGCTGGATCGGCGAGGACGGGATGCGGTTCTATGCGTTCGGCATCACACCGAATCACGACAACTCTATGCCCCGCAAACACGCAGCTGCTTGGGCCGACAAGAAGAAGCGCGCCGATATTGCCCGCCGGATGTTTGCCCGCCGGTTCTCCGGCGTGGATGTACAGGCTTATTCAGTCACCGAATTGCGTGGCATGGAGGGCCTGCGCGTGCGTGCCAAGTATGCTGAACTCGGTCAGCAGTACGGCGTCACTTGGAAAGGACGCAACTACAACAAATCGAACTGGAATCTGGCCGACAACATCAATCGCGCGCTGTCCGTCGCCAACGCCAGCCTCTATGCGCTGTGTGCTGCCGTACTCTGCTCGCTCGGTTACGTGCCATCTCTGGGATTCATTCACGAAGGTGGGATGCTGCCGTTCGTCTACGATGTGGCTGACCTCTACAAGGAGGTCATTACCCTCCCGGTGGCGTTTCAGGCCATATGCCAAGACCCCGACGACAGGGGCGAACTGGTTCGCACGCTTCTCAAGGAACGAGTGGAACAGGAAAAACTACTGCAAAGAATTCCTAAAGACTTGGAGGAATTGCTCGCATGACGGTCATCGTTGCCTACGATACGCCTGACGCGATTCGCGGAATGCTTAAACGCTGGTTTATCGAGCCGCGCCCCAATGTCTTCGTAGGCACGCTCAACCGCCGCACTCACGAGAAAACCATCGAGTACATCAGACGCAACGCAGCTGGCGTCGGGCTGCTCATCATAAACAGCTATCCGAATTGCCAAGGCTACAAAATCGAGACTACCGGCCCAACCGACCGCAATGGTGTTGAGGTCAGCGGCCTGTGGATGGTCGCCGAGAAATGGGAGGAGACACCGGGTCCACCAACTCAGGCAAGCGATTTTGCTCCTGAAATGTAAGCTAACTCGTTTGAAATTCAGAGTTCTCCCCACGTGCGTGGGGATGGTCCCGCGAGACCCAAGTGCCGCATACCTGTCACCGACGTTCTCCCCACGTGCGTGGGGATGGTCCGTTCACGGAAGGCAAGCTGACCTACACGATGATTGACGTTCTCCCCACGTGCGTGGGGATGGTCCTGTGTACGGGATGTTCGAGTACGTCGGGGACGTGTTCTCCCCACGTGCGTGGGGATGGTCCGTTGTAGGAGTTCGGCGCGACTCCCGTAGTCGGCGTTCTCCCCACGTGCGTGGGGATGGTCCCGCCATGGCTGACGAACGAACGCTGACCGAGGGCGTTCTCCCCACGTGCGTGGGGATGGTCCCCCTGAGAGCGCTGCACCACCGCCCGCGACACCGTTCTCCCCACGTGCGTGGGGATGGTCCGCCATGCAACACTATGCCGTTTAGAGATGGGCCGTTCTCCCCACGTGCGTGGGGATGGTCCGGGCGCGGAGTACGATCACGCGATTGCGAAATATGTTCTCCCCACATGCGTGGGGATGGTCCGTGGACACAACAGAATATCGACAGCGAAACACAGTTCTCCCCACGTGCGTGGGGATGGTCCGTGATTGGGGAAATCGCACGCCGGATAGACGTTTGTTCTCCCCACGTGCGTGGGGATGGTCCAGACAAATCGAGAAGTCAAACTGCCGTACCGGGAAATGAACATCGGCTGCCCGCACTGTCGCGCGCCGCTGATAATCGGCACCGTGATGGACAGGATCCTCCTAAGCCGCCGTACCTGCCCGAAGTGTGGCAAGGAGTTCGTGATCGAGAACGATGTCCCGAAGAAACCTGATGGCGGACTCAAGAAGCCGAGTGGATCAGTCAAATCTGTTCGCGCGGTGAAGCGAACCAAGTCCCGCTAGGGTAGTTGGTGTAATGAGGATTTTTCACCAACGACTGCTTTGACACACTGCCGACTCCACGGCTTTGATTGACTTGAACATTTCTCCCACGTAAGATTTGCCGCTAATGATCGGCCAGACCATTTCGCGGTACCGCATCGTCCATGCCTGAGCCGCCATCAGATTCCGGTTCGAACCGCCCTCTTGAGATCGCCCACGTCCTATTCATGGACCTCGTGGCCTACTCTCAGTTGCCGATGGACGAACAGACCCGCCTCATAGAAAAACTCCAGCAAATCGTCCGTAATACTGCTGAGTTCAGTCGAGCACAAAAGCGCCGTCAGTTGCTGCGCCTCCCGACTGGAGACGGCATGGCCCTCGTTTTCTTTGGAGATGCGGAAGCACCTGTCCGCTGCGCTCTGGAGATCAGTCGGGCCCTACGAGAGCAGCCAGACCTGAAGCTGCGCATGGGGATTCATACGGGGCCGGTTCAGCGGGTCGAGGATATCAATGCCAACCGAAACGTAGCCGGAGGTGGAATCAATCTGGCACAGCGGGTGATGGACTGCGGGGATGCCGGGCACATCTTGATTTCCAAGTCAGTCGCGGATGTGCTTGAGCAGATGACCACGTGGAAGACGGCGCTGTGTGATCTGGGAGAAGTCGAGGTCAAGCACGGAGTCCGCATCCATCTTTATAACCTGTGCTCGGAAGAAGCGGGTAATCGGAAGCTGCCTCAGAAGCTCATCACTGTCCAGAGGACGGCGGCCATGGCACGTTCTCGGTCGAAGAGGAAGAAGCTGTCGCTGGTGGCGACGGTAGTGATGGTAGCTCTGGTGGCGATCGGGTTTCTCTACTACCGGCGCTCCCGGCAAATATCCAAACTCACCGATGAAGACACGATTGTTCTCACTGACTTTGCCAACAGCACCGGAGACGCGATATTCGATGACACGCTGAAGACGGCGCTCACCGTTTCCCTGCGGCAATCGCCTTTCCTGAACCTTCTTTCCGACGACAGTGTCGTCGAAACCCTCAAGCTGATGACCCGCCCGGCCAACACGCGGCTCACGCCCGAGGTCACACGCGAGGTCTGCCAGCGTGCCCACAGCAAAGCATATATCTCTGGCTCGATTGCAACTCTAGGAACCGAGTACGTACTGGGGCTTAAGGCAGTGAATTGTTGGAATGGAGGTCCTCTGGCAGTAGAACAAGTCACGGCGGCATCCAAGGAGAAGGTGCTGGACGCGCTGGGCGAGGCAGTATCCAACCTGCGTAGGGAACTGGGCGAATCGCTGGCTACAGTACAGAAGTTTGATGTTCCGCTCGCACAGGCCACCACGTCTTCGCTCGAAGCTCTGAAAGCGTACAGCCTTGGCACGAAGGCCTATGAAGAGAAAGACTCCGCCGCCCTGCCTTACTTTCAACGTGCCATCCAACTCGATCCGAATTTTGCCATGGGCTACAACGTACTGGGCAACGAGTACAGCAATCTCGGCGAGCTAGGGCGGGCGAGGGAGTACTACACCAAGGCATTCCAGTTGCGGGAACTGGCCAGCGAACGGGAAAAGCTGAGGATCGCAGCCCACTACTATTTGGAGGTAACCGGGGAACTAGATAAATCGGCTCAGACATATCAGGAGGAGATTGAGAGCTACCCACGGTTAAGCGCAGCGTATGGCAATTTGGGCGACGTGTACTCCGAACAGGGGCAGTACGAGAAAGCCACGGAGTTCGCGAGGCAAAGCATGCGTCTTGCACCGGCTGTGGCTGATTACGTGAATCTCGCCAACGCCGCTATGGCCTTGCAGCGCTTCGACGAGGCACGGCAGGTCATCCATGAGGCGCAGACGCGAAAACTGGATGATTTTCCATTGCACAGTGCTCTCTACGCTCTTGCCTTTGTCGGGGCGGACTCCGCGGCGATGGCGGAACAGCAACAGTGGTTTGCGGGCAAGCCCGAGTTTGAGAACTATGGACTTGCACTCGCGTCCGACACCGAGGCATATGCTGGTCATCTTGGCAAGGCTCGGGGCCTGACCAAGCGGGCTGTGGACTCTGCCATACGGGCTGACAGCAAGGAAACTGGGGCAGCCGATTTAGCGATTGCTGCTCAGCGTGAAGCCGCTTACGGCAATGCTGCGGAAGCCCGGCAGTCAGCGGCAGAAGCTTTGAAGCTTGCTCCCGCAAGTCAGGGTGTCGAGAGCGAAGCCGCGATTGCGTTTGCCATGGCGGGCGATGCGGTGCGAGCCGAGTCCTTGGCGCAGGAGTTAGGAAAACGCTTCCCACTGGACACCCAGATGCAGTCGCTTTGGCTGCCTGCGATTCAGGCACAATTGGCGCTGGACAGAAAGAATCCGGCTGTCGCCCTGAATACCCTGCAAGCTGCTACGCCCATCGAGTTGGGACAAGTTCCATTCATCGTCAATCTTTCCTGCCTCTACCATGTGTATGAACGCGGCGAGGCATACTTGGCAGCCGGGCAAGGCAGTGCTGCCGCCGCCGAGTTTCAGAAGATTCTCGACCACAGCGGGATCGTCTGGAACTGCTGGACAGGAGCATTGGCGCATCTGGGAGTAGCTCGTGCCAACGCTTTGCAGTCGCGAACCTCGCAGGGAGCGGATGCCGATGCCGCCCGCGTCCGGGCGCTTGCCGCCTACAGAGATTTTCTCCCCCTCTGGAAAGACGCCGATCCCGACATCCCCATCCTGAGAGAAGCCAAAGCGGAGTACGCGAAGCTGCAGTAGTGGCATAGGCTATCCAGCGCCGAGCAGGAATTTCAACTACCGCTATCAGGCGTTAGCACTCATTGACGCACTTGGGAGTGAAAATGGCAAGGCGGATGTAGAATGAGGCGGCATGGCGGTGGATACCCCAATTGCTTCTTGAGGACGAGAAGTTATGAAAATCCTAATAGGAATTGACGATTCGAAGGTCTCCGGGGATGTGTCACGGGCTATTGTCACTCAGTTTCGGACGGAGCATACAGAGGTCCGGGTTTTGCATGTGTTGCAGCCGATTATGCCGGCTCCCCCGCAAATGGCACCAGGTTATGCGCCCGAGTTGGAAGATCAGAAAAAGCCAGCCCGTGAGTTGGTCGAGCGAATTGCGAAGGAACTGCGTAGCGCAGGATTCAAGGTGGGCGCCGCCGTCGAGGTAGGGGACATCAGAGAGAGAATCATCGATTCTGCAGCCGAGTGGGGCGCCGATCTGATCGTCGTTGGTTCGCATGGACAGAGAGGCATCCAGCGTTTCTTGCTGGGCAGCGTGGCCGAATTCGTCGCTCGCCATGCCAAATGCTCCGTAGAAATCGTCCGCACGCCAGCGAGTATCTGACACTGACAGGGACTCCCGATGTTCCTGTCTCTGAAGGACGCGACCAGGGCCTGGGGACAAGCATGCCAGACAATTTCGCGGAAAAGAAACTCGACCGAGAAATCTGGGAGGACGTGCAAGTCTGCTCCGCCCTCCCATCGTCCGAGAGCCCTAGGAGGCAAGGCTAGCCAATGAGCGAAAGCCAGCCTGCGAGGAAAGGGCCTTCCACGACGAACTTTTCCTCAAGTGCATTCGCGCACACATTGCTCAATGCAGTCCACGCCAGAGACAATCAACCTCTCCCAACCTTCGGAATCCTTAATGCAGGCAAGCGCTGGTTGACTCCGTGCCCGTTCGACAATCTTGCTGATCGCGGAACGCCAACGCGCTTCCTTGAGCGAAGCATCAGCCGCTGTGGTTATACTTTTCAGCATTGCGCCGAAGTCGAGGTCCGCGACGGCACGCGCAGCAATCTGTTCGATGGTCGGGGTAACCCGTGTGCGGGTGGCTTTCCGAAAATGGCTCAGCGGCAAACCGCAAACATCTGCTGCGAAGCTGTCATCTAGAAGCTGTTGGCAGGTGGTGTCCGCCGCGTTGCCTGCGGGTTCATCAAGATAAGTATCGCGGTCCATCGGAAGCTCGGGCGCTGCCTTCTGCACCGGCAAAAAATCGTTAAGGCCAAAAATTATTTCAAGTTCGAGATCACGCATCTTCTTTCTCCTAAAGTTTCCGGTTCCGGCTCTTGATTACTGCTTCCAGCCAAAGCGGGAGAATTCGGTTTGTTCTTTCACTGCGCTACTCCTATCAGTCGGCTATGCCGGCGTTCCATATCGGCAATATGGAATCGAACCAGACGCATCGTCTCCGGAATCGGCAACTGGTCGCTGCGAAGCTTTATCCAGACGTGCGCATAGCGTTCTAGCTCGCCTTTCAATTCCGCCTGCATAGCGCAGCCATCTGCGTCCATTGAATCTACGAACAGCTTCAATACTTCGGCAGGCTCGCTCTCGGCAAGCCACTGATTTTTTGCCAGAAGCCGGTCAAGATATTCGCTCGCACTTTCCCGATGCTCCTCGGCGTTCTTTCGACTTTCTTCGATTCGGCGCCTGGATTCGAGTTCAAGCCTCAACGCCAAATTCAACCCAGCCAGAGCTGTCTTGCTGTCACCGGCCAGGCCGGCGCTGGTAGCCATGATCGAAATCTTCTCCTCGATCGCATGGAGACGATCGTCACTCGCAGCCAGACCATCATCAATCGAGATCGCGCCTGGGGCTACAGACTTAAGACAATCATCGAGATGACGTTGTACCTCGTCCTCGCTAAATCCCGTGGCAGTGCTGATTTCCACAACGGTGGCCGCACAATCCGCCATCGACACCACCACCGACTGCAAAGGTGATTCACAAATCGAGCACGGCATCAGTTGGCTCCTTTCTCCAAAAACTTCTTGATCGCACTCGCCTTAATTCGCATCCAGCCGCGAGGTCCGAAGCGAACAGCAGGCAGGACGCCGCTTTTAGCGTATCTCCGCAGAGTGCAGATGTTCACCTGCAATGCGGCCGCGGCTTCGCGGGCGGATAACCAGCGTTCGGCGAAGATATCGACGAATTCGTTTTGACGGCGCAGCAACGACTGCCCCAACAGCGAATGCCTCTGGCCCTGGGTCTGCGCGATGCCTGGCATCGGAGTTCTCTTGAGTTCAAGTTTTTCGGCCATAAACAAAAAGAGGAGCTGCACCAGCCGCGCATATAACGTGGCATGGGACAGTCTCCTCGACTCTCTTTTACCAAAGTCCCGCGGGCTTTACAAGGATTTTCGTATTTCCAAGATGGTACCGAGGTACGCACGTACCGAAGTAAACGGCGGCTTTCCGGATTCCTCGCCGCCGCAATCCTAGGGGGAAGAGTTCCACAGAGGGAGAGAATGAGGATCTATCTTCTACCAGCCCCAGATGACCAAAACCCCGTCTTATAGACGGGGGTTTTGTTGGTCATCTCTAGGGAAGACTGCATAAGTGGATTTGGTCATCTTGGTCATTTTCCACTAAGTTATTGAAGGTAATGCAGTTCGAGATGACCAAGGCTTTTGGTCATCTTGGTCAACTGGCCCCAAAAAGGTGACCAAACCGGAGGCAGTTGACCAAAACTTTTGGTCAACTGGTCATCTGCTGGTCAACCGAGGAGGAGATGCTGGTGGGTCACCGATTCGCCTTGACAGCTTTATAAAGCGGTTCGCTAGAATCGAGTGGTCGGCCATCACCAGGCCAACAGCGGACTCCGCCGGGGATGGCGAAACCTGATCGCCCCCCGCATCCGCTTCGCCCGTCAGGTCGGGTGAAGATGAAACATAAGAAGACTCCGCAACCTATTCCGCCACTACCGCGGCGCATCCCGGGCGCCGGCGAACTGCTCGACTGCGATCCCGATCCGATGGCCGGCATCTTTTTGGAGTTAACCGAACATCAGCAGTGGCGAGCGCAAAACCAGTGGCGCCCTGAACGCAGTGAACAGACTCGACTGGTTGAAGCTCTGGAGAAGATCGCCTCGACTTCGCAGGCCAAGCCGTTAGGGGAAGTTGAGAACCTTCCACTGGTCGCGCCGGTTACCTCCAGAAGATCAAGACGCGACCCCGAGGTCACGGAACGCCGCGCCCACATTCGTAGCATCGGCGACGTTCCAGACGCCACATATTGGGAAATGATGGACGCCAAGTATCGGACGCCGGCTTCCTGGCAAGCATGGGGATGCCCAGCGTCCTACGTAACGGCCTCGAAGCACAAGAACAAAGAGATTCGGGATCATTTCCTTGGGGTACAGAAGGACGAAAGAAAGAACGCTCGCCGAGCGCCCCGCCAGAAGCACTCCGGGTAAGTCGGGGTGCAATTTGGGTAAGCTGGTAGCATACCAAGATTTATTTCCTTCCTATCCATCGACTTAGCCGCGTTTTAGCTTACCCAATTTACCTACCCCTAGCCCGTCTCTAGTCTCAGATCAGCAACAAGAACTTGCGCGAAGGGATAAGTATGCCCAGACGTAAAAACGCATTAACGCTAAGGGACTGTCGTTACTGCGCCAAGTCGTTTCAGCCGCGCAGGGTGACCAAGGAGTTCTGTTGCGATAGTCACCGCGTCGCCGCTTTCGCCGCGGCGAAGCGAGAAGCTACACGCATGATGCGTTCCGAAAAGCGTTCCGCCATAGCAATGACGCCCGATGGTCGTTTTAGTGGACAGCCACGAAATGTCGGGCGTACGAAGTACCGGAGCTTGCGCGGTTGGCAATCTTCTTATGAGAAAACGATTCAAGAAATGGATACATGTCCCGCAGAAAAGTAGACAAGCTGATTTTCGAAACCGCCGATCTTCTTCCTCAACGTGCCGCCGAATTGCGTGAGCAGGCCAGCGGTCGCCCCAAGGATGAAGAAGAAGAGATCATGGCCGCCGCTACCGCCATGACCCGGTTGTATGGCCGATTGACGGAGCGAGCTCGCCGCCGCTGGATGCGCGAGAAGGAGTCGCAGGTTTCGGCTCAATTATAGAAAGAAAGACCCGGAGCCGACTATTGGCAGGGTAGCAACTCCGGGGCACAACGAATGCATACAAAGCATAGCATCGATCTGCTTGTCTACGAGCAGAGGTTTACGTGGCAGCGTGGCCGCTTCATCGCGTCCGATTGCGAGCCAGAGACGGTCGTCACCTTTCCATTTGTCCAAAAGTGGGACGACGGCTACCTATGCGGACCTGGTTACATGCCCGTCCGCTGCGTCTACCCATGTGAACGCTGCCAGCGCCCCATCGCCGCTTTGCGGCTTGAATATCGCGACGACATCCTTTTCGCGGATGCCATTGAAGGCTCGTCGCCCGGTCTCTGGACAGCGTCCCCGTTTCGTCCGCCGCACCAGTGTCCGGAGGTGCAGCCATGACTCTTCTCCCCTTCCCTTTCTGTGGAAGATCGCCTCCGCTGATCTCCGCCTTGCCCGCGATTACCAGAATTCAAAAAGATCAGAGATCAGAAATCAAGGAGATAAGAAGATTATGAGCACGATCGTAGAGAAGCCAGATTACGAACTAATCAACGAAGGCATCTGCAACGCCACCCTTGGCGACGTGGAAGACCTCGGCGTGAAGCAATTCGGCAAATATCCGCCGAAGGACTACTTGAAACTCACATTCATCACCGAGCAGCTTGCTGTGGCAACCGGAAGACCGTTGTACGCAAGTTGCCTTTGCACCAAGACCCTAGGCCGAAAGTCAAAACTCGGCCCGATCATCAAGGCTTTGACTAATTCGCAGGTCCTGCCCAAGCGGGTCGATGTGTCGGAGCTCATCGGCAAGAAGTGCCGGCTGAGCATCGTCCACGAAGCTAAAGAAGACGGCAACGTATTTGCCAACGTCGCCGCCATTTTTCCAGTGAGCACCACGGCATCCGTAGTTGCGACAACTGCTTCACTGCCGACGGTTCCAGCCATCGCTTCATCCACAACCTTAGCGCAGGGCAGCACCAATTCAACGGAACTGGGCGCTATGGTTCACGCCGCAATGGACCAAATAAGAAGGCAGAAGAAAGAAGAATTCACAACGGGCACCGCAAGCTCGAAGACCGCCGCGGAGGTGCCCGCGTCCTAATTGTTCACGCCGGTGGGGATGGCCGCAAAACCCATCCCTACCGCGATCTCCACACCTAACTTTATGACCATAGCTGAAGCACAACCAAGCTTGTCGCAGTTCCCAGCAGAGGTGAAAGCGATCCCGCACTGGGTCTGCTGGAAACTTGAAATGCGCAAGGGCAAGGCCACTAAACCACCTTATGTTGCGGATGGTTCTGGCAAGCGCGCATCGGTCACCGATCCTGCAACCTGGCGCACATACGAAGAAGCCACGGGGCAGTCAAGTGATGATTACGCCGGAGTCGGATTTGTGCTCACGGAAGAAGACGGTCTTGTCTTTATCGACTTAGATCACTGCATCGACGCAGTGAGCGGCCTGATTGCCGATTGGGCTTTGGACATCGTGAGGAATTATCCGACCTACTGGGAATTCAGCCCGTCCCGCACCGGCCTGCATGGTTGGGCAAGAAGCACATTGCCTGGACCAGGTAACAAGGTCGGCCAGGTGGAAATGTACGCGGTCAGGCGCTACGCCACCGTAACTGGATTGCACCTAGCGGTGCACAAAAATGCTTGAAACTTTCGATCTCGATCCACTGCACAAGCGCATGACCGATGGCAAAGCAGCCATCTCTCCTCCTGTGGAACCATCATCCGATGCTCTGGACGTGACTGACAACCGTGTCTTACTGCAGGCCGGTGAGTGGGAGAAATGCCGATCTCCCCGTTATGCGTCGCCGAGTGAAGCCGATTACGCGTTGCTTTCCTTCCTGGCGCAAGAGTTCGACACGGAGGAGGAGATTGACGCGGCTGCGCGTAGGACTGGAATGCTGCGCAATAAGTGGGACGAACCGCGCGGTAGGACTACTTACCTGCGTTGCGAGATCAAAAAACTTTTGGCCTCTAAGAGCGTAGTTGCTGCGGCGCCTATTTCGATTTTCAGCACATCTGACATTCCCGATCCACGCGATCTTGTGTCCCCCCTGTCAAGTACTTGGTGGATGGCTTCATTCCCGCCGAACAAGTGACATTGGTCGCCGGCGAGCCGGCGGTAGGGAAGACTTTCCTCGGGATGGGGCTAGCCGCAGCGCTGATGCGAGGTACAAGTTTTCTCGGACGGGAAGTCATCCGTCGTGAGCACGTTGTTTACTGCGATCGCGAGAATCCCCTGGCCGTGGTGAAAGAGCGGATGCTGAGTTTTTACCGGGATGGGGAACAGGCGCATAAACACTGGGGCCTATGGCTCCCAGACCAGCCACCTGACTTCAGTTCCAGCCGCTATGCGGAGTTCGCCCGTGTCCCGGATATGGTCCTTATCTTTGACAGCTTGACACGGTTCCACGGCAGTAAAGAGAACGACAACAGCGAAATGAGCCGCGTGATGGCCTATCTCCGCCGCCTCCAGTCGTTAGGCGCGACCGTGGTTGTCCTGCATCACCGTGACAAAAAGATGGAATCCGGGTATCGCGGCGGTACTGAAATTCTGGCAGGTTGTGACACGCTGTATTCCCTCAGCCGCGAGCCTCAGGAAGATTTGCGGACTCTGAAGCTGATTAAGTCTCGTTCGGCATTGGACGCTGAAATTACGTTCAGAATCGACTGGGACGTGCCGTCGATGACGGTCACCGATAACGTGAAGGTTAACCGGCGTCGCGACCATTGCGCCCTAATCTCCGAGATTCTCCGCGGACAGGATGGAGTCCAGGAGCGGACGATTATCGATCAGATGCAGGCGCACGGAATATCCCGCACGCAAACACGGCGTTACCTCGATGCGCACACTGGCAGCTTATGGTCCAGTTCCGGCGGTGGACGCGGAGTTCCGCGAGTCTACAGGGAAAGGGTCGTCATTCGATGAGCACACAAGGTGAACTATTCCCGACTGCAGCGATACCAGGACCGACGGCGCCGGCGCCGAAGACGAAGACGAAACTTACAGCTAGATCCGTCTGCCTTTGTGGTCACGAACGTCGCGCCCATCATATTGGCGCCCCGAAACAGCACGACGGCGGCTGGTACTGCCTGCAGGAGCATTGTGCCTACACGACATATCGCGACGGAGTTTTTACCGAGTGTCAGTGTCCAGGTTTCCAGCTGACGGCAACCGCGCCGCTCAAGCGTAAACGGCCATCCGCTGGAGATTACGATCCATGCGCCACCTGCCATCACATTCGGGGACACCACTGCACGCCACACCCGTTACGCGAGAAGAAAGCGCCGGCGCCTATGCCCTGCGAGGACTGTAGTCTCCTGCGATCAGAACGCTATTGGGGTAGGAACTGTCCTAGGTGCGGGTACTGGAGCAAACAGGAATGGAAAGCCAGGCGCGCCGCCGAGTGGAAAGCGGCAGGGACGCGTCCTAAGTGGCTCGGATTCGAGTTCGAGGGTAGGATCGGTCACTGCAAACACGTTGACGAGTCGAATCCCACCGGCGATGTGCGCTGTGATTCATCAGCTTGTGCTTGGTCCGATGACGGCGTGACCTTCTGCAGCTGCCAGAAATATAAATCACCATGGGCTAAGGCCGCGAAACCGGCGACCACGCCGAATTTGTTCGACGAAGACAAGGAAGACGAAGACAATCGCGATCCTGACCATCTTGGGGAACCTGCGAACCTGCCGTGATACCCGATTTCCACAAATCGACGCCGGCGCCAGAAGTAAGGCGTGCTATGCTTCCGCCCGAGGCAACTACCCGAGCGAGCCATGGAGAAAGCATGGCGCGCCGACGATTCCAAAGTCCGAAACCATTTAAGGAGGGTCAATTCTGGTGGCTGCGCGTTTGGGATACCAACTTGACCGGCAGCCGAAAACGTCAACGCTTGAAACTAGCACCGGCGGATATGCCAGTGCGGGAAGTGCAAAAAATTGCCGCCGAGAAGCTCCAGCCCGTGAATCGAGGCTTGGTGTTGACCGGCCCGGCGATGAATTTCGGTGACTTCGTGACCGACATCTACGAGAAAACTTATCTGCCACTGCTTTCGAGCAGCACGCGGGAATCCTACCGAGGCATGATCTCGAAGTACCTCAAGCCGGAGTTTTCGCGGCTGTCTCTGCGCGACATTACGCGGCTCACGGTACAGCAGTATTTCTCCGCCATGGCGGGCGCGGTGCCGTATCCCACAATCTCGAAAATCAGAGACGGGTTGTCTTCGATCCTCCGCTCTGCGGTCGATGCGGACTACCTGATGAAGAATCCGCTGGACGGATTGCGCTTGCCACTGGATAAGCGCCCCCGCCAGCCGAAACCGACCATTACGCCCGAGCAGTTCCATGAGTTGCTCGAACTCGTTCCCGAGCCTTACGCCTCCATGCTGTTTGTGAGCGTGTGGACCGGGCTGCGCATCTCCGAGGTAATCGGGCTGAAATGGCGTTGCATTCATACCGACAGCATCACGGTTGAAGAACGATTCTGCCGTGGTGACTGGTCAACCCCTAAAACCAGCGCCTCCGCTGCGACGATCGGCGTTGCTCCACAGGTAATTGCTCGCATCGTCCGCTTGAAATCTCTCACCGTAGACGTTCGTGCGGGGCGTGCGGTTCGAAAACACAAGCTGGTCAAATCGGCAGGGCCGGACGATCTAGTTTTTCAGAGTGTTCAGCAAGGCAAGCCGATGAACGACCAAAACATTCTGCGACGGCATATCAAACCGGCGGCTCAAGCGCTTGGGCTGTCCTTCGTCAACTGGCGGTGTCTGCGCACGTCGCACGCGACCTGGTTGGTTCAGGCCGGTGCGGATGCCAAGAGTGTCCAAGGTCAGATGCGCCACTCGCGCATTTCGACCACGATGGACATCTACGCGCAGATCGTTCCGCTGGCGCAAATTCGAGCGCTCGAACAGCTTTCGGAGTTCGCAAAAGTCGCCGCAGTAGATTCACGGTCCAAAACGGTCCAATAAAGCGTGTTTTTGAAGGTCACAGAAATGACTGCAATTGTCGCCAACCTGTTGAGAAGATTGGTGGAGCTAGTCGGGATCGAACCGACGACCTCATCGTTGCGAACGATGCGCTCTCCCAGCTGAGCTATAGCCCCAAACGGCGGTGAGATTTGGTTTTTTGATTTTACCAGCCGTCGCTCGCTTTCGCCTACACGCGCGACCTTGCAGTCTTGTCCGCCGAACGCGGTGGATCCCTCCAACCCCTGACCCATCGCCCCTGACCATCAAAAGTATTGCAGCCTCGAAACAGCAAGCGCTTCAAAGCGAGGGCTATAATTTAGCAGTGAGTTCTTTAAAGGTAAAACAAGTGGCGTCGGCGGACTTTCCGACGCGCTGGGGGCATTTCCTGATTCACGGGTTCGCGACCAGGGCGACGGCATCGGGCGACGGCGCCAAGACCGAAGAGGCGGTGGCGCTGGTGATGGGCGAGGTACACTCCGGCTCGCCGCTGGTGCGCATCCACTCGCAGTGTTTGACCGGCGACGTTTTTGGCTCGCTGCGCTGCGATTGCCGCCAGCAACTGGAAATGGCGCTCTCCATGATCGCCCAGTTGGGAGCGGGCGTCCTTATCTATGAGCACCAGGAGGGCCGCGGTATAGGACTGATGGCGAAACTGCAGGCCTACGCGCTCCAGGACAGCGGACTTGACACCGTGGAAGCGAACGAACGCCTTGGTTTCAAAGCCGACCAGCGCGAGTTTTTTATGCCGGTCGAGATCCTGAAGGCGTTGGATATTAAGCGGGTCCGCCTGCTCTCGAATAATCCCGACAAAGTCGCCGCGCTCGAGCGCGCCGGTATCCAGGTAACCGAGCGCGTGCCTTGCGAAGTCGCGCCCACTGAATTTACCGAGGAATACTTGAAGACGAAGCAAGAAAAGCTGGGACATTTGTTTAGCAGCCGGCGCCGGCAGCATTAGGGCTGGCGAGCAAACGCTTCAATTCCTTCCGATTCTTCACCGGCAGCCCGCGGAGTGCGGCTCGTGCCAGCGCTACGTAGACTTCACGCGCTCCGGGATGCTTCTTCAGCACTGTTAGGTGCTTCGCCACCGTCTCCGCGTCTCCGCGGACCAGCGGGCCGCTAAACGACTGCGCCGGGCCGAGACGAGAATAATTTTCCAGAGTCTGCCGGATGATAGGAAGACTCTTGCGTCGCGCATCCTGGCGCGTGAATCCGGCGGCACGCGCGGCTTCTTCGAGCGTCACCAGGAACGCCAGCAGCAGCGGAGAAGTAAGAGTGGCCCAGGCGTGATAGGCGGCTTTGCGCGATGCGGGCAATGCGAAGCTCTGGCCCCCCAACTCGCGGACCATCCGGCGGGCGACCCGCTTAGCTGCATCGTCGCCTTCGACAGCAAAAGGCACCCCCGCCAGAGAAGGATTGGCGCCGGCAACGAACGTCATCAACGGATGCGCCGATGCGACTGCTGTGCCTGCCGCGCGCAAAGGATCGAGTTCGCGGCTGGAGAGCGCTCCGCTGGAGTGCAGGGCGAAACGAACTCTAACTCTCTGGTGAACAAGCGAGCGCGCAACCAGACGATCGGCCAGAAACGAGGCTGCGCCGCGAATCTCGCGATCCGGGACGCAGAACCATAGCAAGGTCGTGTTCAGCGCGGCGGAATATACGGTGACTGCCTTCGCCCCCACCTTGGCGGCAAGCGCGCGGGCTCGTTGACGCGACCGCGGCGAATTGCGCGCGATGATTTCGGTGATCGTGAAGCCAGCGTCGCGCAGTGCCACGGCCAGAAACGTCGCCAGGCGGCCAGCTCCAACGACGGCTACGGTGGGCTTTCTTGTAATTTGCTTCCGGCTCACCGGCGCAGCATACCTTATATTGTTGTCATGGCGAAATCGGCTGGGACGAAATCAAAACAAGCCCGCGTTCTCTCTTCGCGGGTCAGTTACCAGGGGCCGGTGTTCAGTGTTACCACGGATGAAGTGGAAGAGCCGGGGGGCGTGCGCGCCCGCCGCGATGTTATCCGGCATTCGGGTTCCATTGTCGTGCTGGCCGTGGAAGAGCCGGGACGTGCAGGCACACGTAAAGGTAGGGGTAACGGTAAAGGAGCGGAGCCGCGCATTCTGCTGGAGCGCCAGTATCGCCACGCAGCGCAGTCGATGATGTGGGAGTTGCCCGCCGGACGCATCGACGACGGCGAAACCGCGCTCACCGCCGCCAAGCGCGAGTTGTTCGAAGAGACCGGCTACAACGCCCTCCAGTGGAAGAGAATTCTGCATTTTTACGTCAGCCCAGGCTTTCTCGATGAAACCATGACCATTTACCTGGCGCGGGGGCTCCGGGCCGGCGTAGCCCAGCCCGAGGCGGACGAGAGGATCGCGGTCAGTTTTTTTGGGTTGTCGGAGGCGAAACAGATGGCGCTGAATGGGCGCATCCGCGACGCCAAGACGATCGCGGGGATCCTGTGGTTGGCGCAGATGGCTCGAACGGCTCGGTGAAAGGCCGGTTTTCTATACAAGCCCCCAAAGGGGCGTCTTACACGGAGAAATACGGTATCGCTAAGGCGATACCCTGATACGAATCCCTGGTTTTCGCTCCGGCAAAGCCGCCCCGGTGACTATCTCCTCACTCCCTAAGCCCTGCCGGAATGTCCGCGGCTGTGTGATTCCAAGCCTTGACAGTCCCCCCGGTGAGCAGCACAATGCCTACACATTTTTTTGCGGGTCCCTAGAATCGCGCCTTTTCGGGGAAATCCGCAAGAAAAGAGGTGGCGCACGTGGAACGTCTGAAAGGCACCGTCAAGTGGTTCAACAACGCCAAAGGATACGGCTTCCTCGGCCGCGACGATGGACCGGATGTATTCATTCACTACAGCTCCATCACCACCGAAGGCTACAAGAGCCTGCAGGAGGGCGACAAGGTGGAGTTTGAGATTGTCCAGGGACAGAAAGGGCCGCAAGCAGCCAATGTAACCAAGGTTCCCTGAGCGGAGATCGCTTTACTCGCGCCGGTTTTCCCGGATCATTTGCCGGACCAAACTGTGCGTGCCTCAACACCCGCGCCGATTGTGTCCTCCGGCGTCTGCAAGCACGCCACCCTCTACACCTTCTCTTTCTCTTTCGCCTTCTCACTCTTTCACAGCCGGCCGGATCTAGACAATGTACCATTTCTGATACATACTTATGGCAGAGCTAAGCCGGATGGTCGAAAAACATGCGCCCGAAGTACCTGTTCGCTTTTACCGGACGAACCTGGGCAGCGAACCGGTGCTGGAATGGCTGCGCAGCCTCGACCGTGGAGAGCGGCGCGTGATCGGACTGGACTTGATGCGGGTGCAATTCGGCTGGCCCATTGGAATGCCGCTGGTACGAAAAGCCTGAAGAATGGCCTGTGGGAAGTTCGCTCAACGCTGCCGAGCCAACGGATTGCACGGCTGATTGTGTGCTTCCACCAGGGGACTCTGGTAGTGCTTCATGGCTTTATCAAGAAAACGCGCAAGACGCCGGCCGACGATCTGGCACTCGCGACGCGGCGGATGAAGGAGGTGACCACATGAAAAAGAAAAACCCTCGCATTGGCTCATCACTGGATGATTTCTTGAAGGAGGAAGGCATCCTTGAGGAAGCCCGTGCCACTGCGCTGAAAGAGGCGCTTGCCTGGCAGGTTCAGAAAGCCATGAAGAAAGCGAAGATCAACAAGGTGGAGATGGCGCGGCGCATGAACACGAGTCGTGCGGCGCTGGACCGGCTGCTTGATCCAGGCAACGCCTCGGTAACATTGCAGACTCTGTGCCGGGCTGCGCGGGCGATTGGGCGCGACCTTCGGATTGAGCTGGTGTGAAGGAGCGCGGGCCGGACTAGGATGGGTTTGCAGTGAAAATGACCTGGATGGGGGAGGCGACATGGAGTCCGAAAAGCGGCGCCAGCTGGCGGGACCGGTACTCGTAATCGGCTTTGGGAGCCGCAGCGTTAGCATCAGCCTCCTGGAATAGGAGCTTAGCCAGCTTAAGGATGTGTCTTTGAATGGGGTGGTGTCGCAGTGAAGGCCTTGGTCGGGAGTTTATCGCTGTGGAGCGGAATGACTCTACTGAGGCACGCCACCAAGCGGTAAACTCCAGGTCGACAACCCTGGCCGACAAGTTTGTATCTAGAACTCTGCATGGACAACAAAGCTATCGCCGGACTTCTCTACGAGACTGCCGATCTGCTGGAGATCGACGGGCAGGACTCGTTTCGCGTGCGCTCCTACCGCAACGCCGCCGCAGCCATTGAAGCGCTGCCGCAACAGGTAGCCGACCTGATTCAGGAACCGAAAAAGCTTCTCGAAATCCAGGGCATTGGCAAAGGCATGCAGGCCAATCTGCTGCAGCTCTTCAAGGACGGCAGCATTGAAGCACACTCCGAGCTGCTGAAGAAATACCGGCCGTCGATGCTTGAACTGCTCAAAATTCAGGGTCTCGGTCCGAAAACGATTGCCCTGATCTGGAGCGCTTATCAGGTCAGCGACCTGGAGGGCGTGGAGAAACTGGCACGCGAGGGCAAGATCCGCACGCTGCCGCGGATGGGCGAAAAGCACGAACTGAAGCTGCTCAAGGCGATCGAAGACTACCGCCGCATCGCGGGACGATTCCTGCTCGACACCGCCGAAGAACTGGCCGAAAAACTGGCGGAGTACCTGCTGGCGATTCCGGGGATAGAGAAAGTTACGCCCGCCGGATCGCTGCGTCGCGGACGCGAAACCGTCGGCGACCTCGATATCCTCGTCACCGGCAAGGGCTGCATTGAGGCGGAATCGCGGCAGGCACTGATCGAACATCTGCTCCGCTTCCCGGGCCTGATGGACGTGATTGCGCAAGGCGAAAACAAGGTTAGCTTCCGCCACCGCAACGGCATGCAGGTGGACGTGCGCCTGCTGCCGCCGGAGTCGTTCGGAGCGGCCATGCAATATTTCACCGGATCCAAAGCGCACAATGTGGCGTTGCGCCAGCGCGCGCTCAAGATGGGGTTCACGCTCAACGAATACAGCCTGGCGAAAGTCGAAGACGAGAAGCCGGTTGCGCGCAAAACCGAAGAAGAAATCTACGCCAAGCTCAAGCTCGACTTTATTCCACCGGAACTGCGCGAGAATCTGGGAGAGATCGAGGCTGCCGCCGCACACACGCTGCCGGTGCTGATTGAGCTATCTGATATCCGCGGCGATGTGCATATGCACACTGTCGAAACCGACGGCCGCAACACCATTGAAGAGATGGCCGAAGCCGCGCGGGAACGCGGCTACGAGTACATGGCCATCACCGATCACTCGAAGAATCTCGCGTTCGCCAACGGGCTCACCGACGAACGGGCGCTCGCGCACATCGAAAGAATCCGGGCGGTCGAGAAAAAGATGAAAGGCATCCGCATTTTCGCGGGGATTGAAGTCGACATTCTGGGCGATGGCTCGCTCGATCTCTCCGATTCGGTGCTTGAACAAATGGACATCGTCATCGCCAGCGTGCACTCGCAGTTCAATCAGGATCGCGCCACCATGACGGATCGGCTGCTGAAGGCGGTCGCGAATCCCAATACCTCGCTGATCGGTCATCCCACTGGACGCCTGCTGCTGCGCCGCGATGCCTATCAGTTCGATCTCGATGCCGTTCTCAAAGCGGCGGCCAAGCACAGAGTGGCGATGGAGCTGAATTCCTATCCCGATCGGCTCGACCTGAGCGACGTTCATCTTCGGTTAGCAAAACAGCATGGCGTGAAAATCGTCATCAACACCGATTCCCACCACACCTCGCACATGGCAAAACTGCGTTACGGCGTCACCCAGGCACGGCGAGCCTGGCTCACTAAGGACGACGTGCTGAACACCCTGCCGCCGCAGAAATTTGCGCGTGCGATGAAGCACGGCTGGTAAGGGCGCGGGAGTCGGGATTCGGCATTCGAGGTCGGCACCTCTGCCGCGGTGGAGCCAGGGCCTTACTTCGTCTAATCTCAAATGTCGCAACGGGAGGGCCGTGAAATGCCCGGCTTACGTGCAGGCAAGTGCAAATCGTTGCACTTCGTCGTTGCGGGAAGGCTTGGCCTCCGGCGCTAAGTTGTTTATTCACATTCCTGTAATAAAGCTGGCGAAATGGGTTCCGGCTTGCTATATTCTTAATGTCTATTATGGTAGTAGACTTACTTGGAAAGTACTTTCGTTTGTCGTGGGCTTCGTCGTCTCCCTCCTGCCGCCTTTTCATGGCTGGCGACCGCGGTCGGATAGCGCCCTTTTCTTGCATCGTGCAGCGGACTAAAACGAGAACAGCGGACAATCGCTGTTCCGGAGCCTTGGGAGAAATCCCATGAATACGGTCTATATCAGCGGAGGCCAATTCAGAAACAGCGTTTTTCAAAAACTTGAAGAGTGGGAGTCCTGCAAGCGGGGGTTGCTGGTCGAGATGGATCCCACCACCAAGACTTCGCGCAAAGCGGTCGAATACGAATCTCCCAGGGAAGCCGCTCCCGACGAATTGCCCGCCATCCTGTTCCGCTACGCCTCCGCCCATAACGGCAAGCTTTACGCTTGCACTTCCACGGAAGTCATTATCTACGACCTCCCGTCTTTTCGCGTGGCGAATTACATTTCTCTTCCCATCTTCAACGATCTTCATCACGTCTGCATGAGTGCGCGCCGGGGCACGCTGCTGGTCGCGTCCACCGGCCTCGACATCGTGGCCGAAGTCTCGCTCGACGGGCAGTTGCTGCGGCACTGGGACGCTATGGGCGCAGATACCTGGAGCATTCATTCGAAGGACACCGATTACCGCAAGGTTCCAACTACCAAGCCGCACCGTGCCCATACCAATTATGTTTTCGAGTTGGGAGATGAACTCTGGTGCACACGATCTCATCAGCGCGAGGCCATCAGCATGGACGATCCCACGCGCCGGATCGACATCGCGATTCAACGTCCTCACGAAGGTTTTCTCTACAACGACTTTCTCCACTTCACCACCGTCGATGGACACATCGTAATCGTGGATCCGCGAACGCTCAAGATTGAGCGTGTTCACGATTTGAACAAGATGAGCGGTTCAAGCGGCGAACCCTTGGGCTTTTGCCGCGGCCTGCTTTTCCAGGATGAGCGTTTTGCGTGGGTGGGCTTCACGCGCATTCGTCCCACCAAGTTTCGAGAAAGCGTTAGTTGGGTGCGACATCCAACGCGGCCTCATCGCGGCAGTCACATCTCTCTGTACGATCTGAAGAGCGGAACATGTGTTGAAGACATCCCAACCGAACCGCACGGTATCGGCGTCGTTTCCAACCTCTTCCACATCTAGTTCGCGCGGCAGGAATCGCTCGCACGAATTGTTGACCCAGCCGGATCAATCGCCCGGTGCGCAGCGAGGCCGACCGACAAGCAATAGCCCCAGCAACAACTCAATAAGAGCGAAGGAACATGAGCCAAGTTACAATCATCAGGCGCAACCGGCAGCAGCGCGACAGGCGCCATATTCATGCTGAAGCTTGAGAAAAGACAGATTCTGAAGAACGTCGGCTCGAGTTGGTCGGCGCTCGGCATCAACGTGATTGTCGGCATTTTCCTCTCGCCGTTTATCCTGCATCGCCTGGGCGACGCCGCTTTCGGGATCTGGGTGCTGATTTTCTCCGTGACCGGCTATTACGGACTGTTCGATCTCGGCATCCGCTCTTCTATCATCCGCTACGTTTCGAAGTACACCGCCACCGACGATCGCGAAAAACTCGCGCAGTTCGTCAACACCGCGCTCTTCACCTATACCTGCATCGGCCTGGTGAGCATGGTATTGACCACGCTGCTGAGTTCGTCGGTTGAACACTTTTTCAACATTCCGCCGGGACTGCATTCGCAGGCGCGCCTCCTGCTGCTGATGGTTGGAGCCTCGGTCAGCCTGGGCTTTCCCCTGGGCGTCTTCGGAGGCATGCTCGAAGGGTTGCAGCGCTTCTACATTCTGAACTGGACCAGCATCGCCGCCACCCTGGCGCGCGCTGCCTTGATTGTTTATTTCCTCAACCGCGGATATGGGTTGCTCACCGTCGCCCTGCTGACGGTTGGCCTACCGATGATTTCCTCCGTTCTGCGCGGAATTATCGTGTTCCGCTTGTGCCCCATGCCGCTTGGTCTCCAATATGTGGATCGCGCCTCGTTCCGCCACATGGCCCATTACGGCAGCACCACCTTCCTAGTGCTGGTCGCCTCGCGCCTGCGCTTCCGCACCGACGAACTTGTGCTCGGGACGATGATGTCCACGGTGGCCGTCACCTGGTTCAACATCGGCGCGCGCATCGTCGACTACGCGCAAGAATTCGTCTCCAGCCTGGCCCAGGTTTTCGTGCCCATGTCCAGCCAGTCTGAGGCTACGGGCAACCTTGATCGCGTGCGTAAGATTTATATTGCCGGCAACCGCGTGTGCGCCTTCCTGACTTTTCCCATCACCGCCATCCTGATCCTCTTCGGCAAGCACATTATCCGCATCTGGGTGGGAGCCCGCTACGTTCCAAACAGCTACCCGGTGCTGGTGGTGATGATCGTTCCTTTCGCGCTCATGCTGGCGCAAGCCGCGTCCGGACGCATCCTGTTCGGTCTCGGCACACATCAGACTTATGCGGCCATCACCGTAATCGAGGGTGTCGCCAATCTTATCCTCAGTATCGCGCTCGTGCCCCCGCTCGGAATTGTCGGCGACGCGCTTGGTACCGCCATCCCGCTCAGCTTTACTTGCCTTGTGTTCTTGCCACGCCACATGAAGAAGCAGCTTGGCGTTCCCGTTGGAACTTTTCTGCGCGAGGCCTTTACGCTGCCCATACTCCTGACCCTCCCGCTGGTCGCAGCGCTCTGGCTGGCAAACCGATACTTTTATCCTCGCAACCTGATCCAGTTGACGCTGGAAACGCTGGCGGTGAGTTCGATTTACGGGGTCGGACTGCTCTGGGCCTACCGCACCAACCGCGCCTTCCATGTGGCCGAAATTGCGGGCTTGACCAAGCCGTCGCCTCCCGAACAACCGCCGCAAGCCGTTGTTGCGGTGGAATACCAGAACGAGCAATAAGGACGAAACCCACCTTCCCCCGTGTTCGTGGAGGGGTGCACTCTGGTAACACGCCCACCGGTCGGTCGATACTTGCTTGCGGTAAAATGAAGCTCGACTATTGTTTTTAATGGTTTGACAAAGGGTTACCGCCGGTGTCCGAGGTAGGAAACTGCTCCTTTCGCCGGTTGCAAGGGAATTCGGAAACGAGCCGTCTCACACGGGGGTCTTAGGGAATGAGCGAGTTGTACGTTGTAGGGGGATCTTTGCGGAGCAGCTTATTCAAGCCGATCCCAGAGTGGAACTCCTGCAAAAAAGCCCTCATCGTGAAGGTATGCCCAGGAGCCAAAAGTTCTGAAGTTGTGGTCGAGTACGACTCGCCTGCAGATGCGGTGCCCGCGGATTCACCCGCAATCTTATTCAAGTCAGCAACACTGTCGGATGACAAGCTGTATGTTTGTACGCCGACCGAAGTGCTGGTTTACAAGCTGCCTGGCTTCGAACTTCTCCACTACATATCGCTTCCCTGCTTCAACGATCTCCACCACGTGGGTCCGAGTGTCGAGGGCAATGTTCTGATCGCTGACACGGGCCTGGATCTGGTGCTGGAAGTCACGCATCAGGGGAAGGTGCTGCGCGAATGGAGCGTGATTGGGGAAGACACCTGGAAGCGATTTTCGCGGGATATCGATTACCGCAAGGTACCCGAAACCAAGCCTCATCGCTCCCATCCCAACCACGTGTTTCAGCTGGGCGATGAGGTTTGGGTCACACGTTTCGATCAAAGGGATGCGATCAGCCTGACCCGTCCCGGAAGGCGTATTGATATCGGCGTACAAAGGCCGCACGACGGCCAGGTCGAGGGTGACTGGATCTACTTCACCACCGTCGACGGACATGTGGTCGTGGCAAACCGGCATACGCTGCAGGTCGAAGAAGTCTTCGACTTGAACACCATCGACAATGAGCAGCAATTGGTGCTCGGTTGGTGCCGCGGCGTTGCGGTAATGGAGAGGGACAAAGTCTGGGTGGGATTCACCCGGATTCGCTCCACCCGCTTCAAAGAAAATCTCATCTGGGCAAAGCAGGGGTTCCAAACCCGCAAGAAAGCCAGCCACATCGCTCTTTACGATTTAGCGAGCAAGAAATGTCTCGACGAGATCGACGTGGAGCCCTATGGGGTGGACGTTCTGTTCAGTATCCACGATGCTAATCGAACCTGGGCAATGGAACGCGCCCTGGCGAACCCCGTGGGAGCGCAGGCTTCACGGGACAGCGCGGTATGAGTATCCGCAAGGCAGCCAGGAACGCCGCGAAGAAAGCATTCGTGGCGAGTGGAGCGCTCAGTTTTGCGCACAAACTGGCCGCCCCGGCTGCAGTAATTCTCCGCTATCACTCCATCCAGGATCGGCCTGAGCAATTCGCCTCCACCATCGGATGCGATTCGATTCACGCCACCTCCATCTTCGAGCGGCACATGGAGTTGATTGCTCGACGCTTTAGCGCCATAAGCCTGGACGACATTGCGCTCTTTCTTAAAGGCGATAAGGCTCTGCCGCAAAGAGCCGTGGCCATTACTTTCGACGATGGGTATAAAGACAACGTTCGCTTTGCCGCTCCAATTCTCAGCCGCTTTGGCATTCCGGGGACTTTCTATGTTCTCGTCGGCGCCGTCGACCGGGCGAAGGCGCCCTGGTATTGTGTGCTGCGCCATGCCTTCTGGACCGCACGAAATCCGAAGTGGACGGATCCCGCTACGGGCACGGTTCACGATCTGACGGACTCGCGAACCCGCGAAGCGGCCTTTATGGCCGCCGCCGGGATCTGCGCGAAGTCGAGCGCATCGGCGCGCGAAGAGCTGGTCCAAAGCGCGACGCATTCCCTTGAACCCGTGCCGTTTCTCAACGAGCGCGACCTGATGATGACTTGGGACGATGCGCGAACGCTCGTGAAATCGGGCCACATCGTGGGCTCGCACACCATGACCCATCCTAATTTGGCGCAGGTTTCGGCTGACGACGCGCGCCGCGAACTGACCGACTCCAAGCTTAAGCTGGAAAAAGAGCTGGGGACGCCGGTGAAGCATTTTTCCTACCCGCATCCCGCGCTCAACCCGCAGTGGAATGAATCCACAGTGAAGCTCACTGAGGAGCTGGGCTACGCGACCGCCGTAACCACGACTGTCGGCGCCGTGCGGTCCGATGCGCGTGCGCTGGCGATTCCCCGGACTTATATTCCGCGCGAGGAAGCGGAGTTCCTGTGGCACCTCGAGCGAACGTTACTGTTCCGCACGGGTGCGGCATGATGCCAACCGACAACTCTCAATTCGAGAAGACGGAAGTAAGTGGCGTCTTCGATCGCATGGCTTCTTACTACGACGACGAGCGGGGACAATCGCCCTGGTTCCAAGCACAGCTCAAGATTGTGCTGGAGATGATCGATTCGGAGCAGGGACTCATCCTTGATATTGGCTGTGCGGCCGGCGCTGAGTTTGAGCCACTGCTCGCTCGCGGCTTTCGGATTGTAGGCTTCGATTATGCTCCGGAAATGATCCGCTTGGCGCAGCAGCGCTTCGGCGCGTCACCCGCTGTGCACCTTTGCCGGGCCGATGCCGAATCATTGCCTTTCCCGGATGCCAGTTTTGACCACGTAGTTTGCCTGGGTGTATTTGAATATCTGTCCACTTACGACCGTGGCCTCGAGGAGATCCGCCGCGTTCTGCGGCCGGGAGGCATGGCGATTATCTCGCTGCCGACCCGCATCAGCCTGGATCGCTTCTCTTACAATCTGATCCGCATGACCGCCGTCCCGGTGTGGAGAGGGATCAAACGGCTCATGGGCAAACGCACTTCCGGCAAGGAATTAGGTCGGCGTTGGAATCGTTGCATCCCATCGCAGGTCCCGGCGCTGCTCCGCAAGCATGGCCTCAGCCCGGAACATAGCGCCTACTCGGGGTTCCTCCTGTTTCCTCTCGGGCAAGTCTGGCCAGCGGCAGAGTTTCGCCTTTTCTCGCTGATGGAGCGGTTCTCCAAGTCGCGCATTCTGGGGTGGACACTGAGCCAGTACCTGGTTAGTGCCCGGAAAACAGGCTGAGGCTAATTCTGGCAGTCCCTCACCCAAAGTGATTTTTGATTCAGTTTGAATTTTGATTATCCAGAAGGAATACTGCACAAAATGGCAAGCCGTCCGTTTAAGGTCGTGATCCTCACTTCGGTTCCGCCACAGCGAGTGGCGCGGATCATGACCCGCATTTGCCGGGAGGCTCCCGAAGCGCAAGTGGTGGGCATCCTTTATGCACCGTTCCTCCCCAAGACTCTGCAAAAGCGGATTGCGACCTGGCGCAAAAAGGGGAAGCGCCTGGTGTACTGGCGCTATGTGTTGCATCGCATCACCGCAGCGGCTGGCCGCAACTTGAGCCGCCTGCTGGACGCCGGCATCCGTTTTATTCATGCGGCTCCGAGGTGGCCAAATGGCAAACCCGGCGACGCTCTCGCCGCGTTGAAGGCAGCCTGCGCGGCCAATCAAGTTGAGCTTTTCATTAGCCCCGATATTCACGCCGATCCTGCGCTCGACTTTGTGCGCGGCCTCAATGCCAACCTCGGTCTGGTGTTCGGCACAAAAATCCTGAAGCCGGCGCTCTTCGAGATTCCGAAGCAGGGCTCGATCAATATTCACAAGCGCAAGGTGCCGGACTACCGCGGGGGCGGCGCGGTCGGACTCTGGGAGTTACTCGACGACCAGAAAGAAATCGGCGTCACCGTCCATCGGGTCGAAGCGAAGGTAGATGTGGGAGCTGTATTTCGTTCGGCGCTGATTCCGATCGAGCCCTTCGACGATCTGGAGAGCCTGGCGCTGAAGGCCGACGTGCTGGGGTCCGACCTCATCGTAGCTACGATTCGCGACTTCGCCAATGGGACGGTGACCGAAACTCCACAGATTGGCCCCAGCAAGTATTTTCGCAAGCCGCCCGACGAGGACTTGCTGCAGATGAAAAAGAAACTCGCGGCGCAGCGCAAGAATGAAGCCTACGACAATCCTTCCCGCCGGCCAGCCTGGGAACTGTTGCTCAAGTCTCTCGTGTATGCCGCGCCGCTCACGCTTCGCAATTGGCGGCGTCGGTGGCAGGGGGATTTCCCGGTGATGATCCTCCGTCATCATCTGGTTTCCGACCGCCCACATCGCTCCGGAGTTTCGACCGTGTACTTCCTTCGGCAGGTGAATTATTTGCTGCGCCACTATCGTGTGGTCAGCCTGAGCGACGCGGTCGAACTGGCGCGGAAAGGCGGCGTCAAGGTGCCCACCGTCGCCATCACCTTCGACGACGGGTATGCCGACAATTTTGTGAACCTGCGCGCCGTCACCGAAGAAACCGGCTTGCCGATCGGATACTTTATCTCGACCGGACACATCGCGAGTGGCCGCGAATTTGCCCACGACCAAATGTCGAACCAACAGGGGTTTCCGCCCAACACCTGGGAGCAAATCGAGTTTCTGCGCCGTTGCGGCTACGAAATCGGCAGCCATACCCGCGGTCACAGCGATTGCGGCTCGACGGATGAGGAGTTCTTGCGCCGCGAAATCGGTGGTTCAGCCGAGGATATTCAGCACAAGCTGGGCCCGACTGCGCACTTTTCTTTTCCCTTCGGGCTGCCCCAGAATATTTCCGCCCCGGCGGCGGAGATTGCCTGCGCGAGCTACAAGAATGTCTTCTCCGCATACGGAGGCGGCAACTTCCAGGCCGACGCCAGGCGAATCCTGAAGCGCGGAGATTTCCCGCACTCCGTGTGGGAGCTTGAGCTCCAGTTACAGTCCGTGCTATCAGGGGACGTAAACGAGCCGTCACACCTGAAGGTTCGCATCGACGAGCGGTCGTGATTGGTGAGGCTTGATCATGCTCCGGCAGCGTCGCACGGGACGCAGTCCAGTTTCATTCCCACGCTTGGGCGCAACGCCGCAATCTGTTTCATACCTTTCCAGCGGATCGGGGCGGTTTGAGGTAAAATGGCAATTGAACATTGCTTTCAATGACTTAGAAGCAGTCAGGGGCTGGTTTTTGGAAGGCGAATTGCACTTCCCTCTGGTTCAACTGTCACTAGGCGGTATTTCACAAACGGCGTACCGGCCCAAATTCGTGGCTCCGGGCAAGTTCCGGTGGTTACCTGCAGGCCCCGCAAGTAGCTTGACGAGCTGCGGCAAATAGGACGACCTTAGAGAAGAGACCCCCCAAGTGATTTTGATTTCAGCATAAATTTTGATTAGATCATCGGGAGGATTACTGCTTTGACCGCTATGACCAGTCACCTTATTGCCCCCCACGGGGGAGACCTTGTCCAGCTGCAAGTTCCGGCCGCGTGCGCCGCAGAGCTAAAAGCACACTCGAAAGATTGGCCTTCATGGGATCTGACCGCCCGCCAGCTTTGCGATCTGGAACTGCTGATGAGCGGTGGCTTCTCGCCGCTACGCGGTTTCATGAACCGCGCCGATTACGAGGGCGTCTGCCATAACATGCGGCTGGCAAATGGCACCTTGTGGCCCATGCCGATCACGCTCGACGTCAGCGAGGATTTCGCCAAGAAACTGACGCCGGGCAGCAGCAAGATTGCGCTGCGCGATCCCGAGGGCGTGATGCTCGCCGTGCTCCACGTGGAAGATGTCTGGCAACCCGACCGCAAAGCCGAAGCCCAGTGCGTTTTTGGTTCCACTAGCGCCACGCATCCCGGCGCCGACTATGCCATCAACAAATCAAATCCCTGGTACGTGGGCGGAAAGATTGAAGAGCTTCAGCCGCACGCACACTATGATTTCCGTTCGCTGCGCCTGACACCGGCCGAGCTGCGCGCCGAATTCGCCCGCCTGGGCTGGACCACCGTCGTGGGATTCCAGACGCGTAATCCCATGCATCGCGCGCACGTTGAACTGACCATGCGCGCCGCCAAACAGGTCGAGGCGAATCTGCTGATCCATCCTTCGGTCGGCATGACGAAGCCGGGCGACGTCGATTATTTCGTCCGCACCCGGTGCTACCAGTTGCTGCTCTCGAAGTACCCGCGCGGCACTGTCCAGCTCGCCATGCTGCCGCTCGCCATGCGCATGGGCGGACCGCGTGAAGCGGTGTGGCACGGCCTGATACGAAAAAACCATGGTTGCACCCATTTCATCGTCGGGCGCGATCATGCCGGTCCGGGAAAAGATACCGACGGCAAGCCCTTCTACGGTCCTTACGACGCCCAGGAGCTTTTCAAGAAGCATGAGGAGGAAATGGGCGTAACCATGGTTCCCTTCCAGATGATGGTGTATCTGCAGAACGAAGACCGTTACATCCCGTCCGATGAAGTGCCGACGGGCGCTAAGGTTCTCGATATCTCTGGCACGGAATTGCGCCAGCGCCTCAACGAAGGCCGCGACATCCCGGCGTGGTTCACTTATCCCGAAGTGGTGCAGGAATTGCGCCGCAGCTATCCGCCACGGCACAAACAGGGCGTCACTATTTTCTTCACCGGGCTTTCGGGATCGGGCAAATCCACCATCGCCAACGCGCTGATCACCAAGTTCCTGGAGATGGGCGGACGTCCGGTCACGCTGCTCGATGGTGATCTGGTGCGCAAGCACCTGTCCAGCGAACTCGGATTCTCCAAGGAGCATCGCGACATCAACATCCGCCGCATTGGCTATGTCGCCTCCGAGATCACAAAGAACGGCGGCATCGCGGTGTGCGCCCCCATCGCTCCTTATGATGCGACGCGCAAAGCGGTGCGACAGCTGATTGAACCGTTCGGCGGGTTTGTTCTGGTGCACGCCTCCACTTCGATCGAAGTCTGTGAGCAGCGCGACCGCAAAGGTTTGTACGCCAAGGCTCGCGCCGGCATCGTCAAGGAATTCACCGGCATCTCGGATCCGTACGAAGCGCCCAGCGATGCCGAAGTCGTGATTGACACCGCCAAGCTAAGCCCCGAGGAAGCGGCGCAGACTATCCTTCTGCACCTCGAGCGCGAGGGCTTCGTCGGCGCCAACGGCAACGGGTAAAAAGCAGTTCCCAGTTCCCGGTTCTCTGCTCTCAGTGTTTCGACTCGGTTTTGCTTCACTGAGGACTGGGAACTGAGAACTCGTCGCGAAAGACGGCATGGAATTCTTGCTGCTAAAGGTACTGATCGGCTTCATCGTGGGAACGCTGATCGGGATGACGGGTCTGGGCGGCGGCGTATTGCTGCTGCCCATGCTCATCTTCGGCCTGCACATACCCCCCATTGTTGCTGTCGGGAGCGACGCCCTGTTCAACTTCTTCACCAAGATTCCCGCCAGCATCATGCACCTGATCAAAGGCACGGTGCGGAGAAAAGTAGTCCTGGCGATGGCGGTCGGCAGCATTCCCGGCTCTTACCTCGGAGTGGCATTTCTAGTGCATCTGCGCCACGTCTATGGTGCCGGCGTCAACGATTTCATCAAGTCCGCCGTGGGGCTGCTGCTGGTATTGATCCCCACGCTGCTTCTTTTCCAGGGACGGATTGAAGAACATCTCGCCAGACGCGAGCCCACCATGAAATCGTTTGCCGGGATGAGTGCTATTGGTCTTGTCGGCGGATTTCTGGTCGGCATCACTTCGGTCGGGTCGGGCAGCATCATCATGATGATGCTTCTTTTGTTTTATTCGTTCGCGCCCAAAATCATGGTCGGCACCGACATTGCCCATGCCGTGATTCTGACCGGCGTCGCCAGCCTGTTGCACTGGCGGGCGGGCAACGTCGACCCTCACCTGGTCGTTTCCCTGCTGATCGGCTCGATCCCCGGCGGAATCATCGGCTCGCAGCTAAGCACGCGCGTTCCCGTGCTCTGGCTGCGCCGAATCCTGTGCACGGTCTTACTGATGACGGGAGCAAGAATGCTGTGGGCGTAAGTTTCGTATCAGGGCATCGCTTTAGCGATGCTGCAAATTCTTCGAAGTCGGGCGCCCCTTTAGGGGCTGGGCAGTCATCAACGGAGCTCTAATGTCTTCTTCTTCCAATTCGCAAGAACTGCTCGAACGCATTCACGCCGCCCTGGAAGCGGCTCGGTCCGTACTCAACCGCTTCACTCCGGGGGCAATTGAAGCCGAATACAAGGTCGGACACGATCCCGTCACGGAGGCCGACCGCGCCGTCGACAAAATTCTGCGCCAGACACTGCTGCGCGCGGGCGAAGGTTGGCTCTCGGAAGAGACCGTGGACGACTTCACTCGCCTGGACAAAACCTGCGTCTGGGTTGTCGATCCCCTCGACGGCACACGCGAGTTCGTGCAAGGCATCCCCGAGTTCTGCGTTTCGATCGCCATGGTTGAGAATGGAATTCCCATCGCTGGCGGCATTTGCAATCCCGCAACCGATGAACTCATCCTCGGATCGCGCGACACTGGCGTAACCTACAACGGCCAGCCCGCACAACCGAGCCAGCGTCGGGACCTCCACGGCGCGCTCGTGCTCGCCAGCCGCAGCGAAGTGAAGCGCGGCGAGTGGAAACAGTTCGAGTCGGCTGAGTTCAACATTCGTCCGATGGGATCGGTCGCCTACAAACTCGGGCTGGTCGCCGCTGGTCGCGCCGATCTGACCTTCACGCTGGTTCCGAAAAATGAGTGGGACGTCGCCGCCGGGGCGGCGCTGGTCGAAAGTGCGGGAGGCTGGACTCTGAAGCTCGACCATTCTCCCCTCCGCTGCAATCAGAAGAATCCGCTGATCTCCGGCCTGCTGGCCGGGGGGCCATTTCTACGCGCTCCGCTGCTCGCCATGCTCGAACGGCACTCGCAGACGGTGGGCAGCGACAAGCAATTGTAGCGAGCCCGAAGCGAAAATAGGTCCGGAGCGATGCGGTGGCAACACTTTTTATAGACTGTCATCAACCTTGTATAACTTGTCATCCTGAGCGGAGCGAAGGACCTGCTTTCTTCTCAGCGCGCGAGACAGCAGATCCTTCGCTTCGCTCAGGATGACAATTCTGATTAAGATGACAAAATCTCAAGAAGCATTATGTCTGCGTCGCGCATTGTATTCCTGATGTACCACGAACTGGAGCTCGCCGGCCGCAAGCTCCGCCAGTCTGAGCCCGGCTATGTGCGTTACATTCTGCCGCTCGAGACTTTCCGCAGCCAGATGGCGTGGATGAAGAAATCCGGCTGGCGCGGCCTGAGCGTCGGCGAAGCGCTCCGCTATCCTGCCGATCCGAGCGTTTGTATCACCTTTGACGATGGCTGCGAGACCGATCTGGTCGGCGCCGCGCCCGTGCTTCGCGAGTTCGGTTTCAACGCAACCTTCTACCTCACCGCTGGATTCCTGGGGACGCCCGGTTACCTCCATGCCAGCCAGGTGCGCGATCTGGATGCGCAGGGTTTCCAGATCGGCTGCCATTCGATGACCCACCCTTATCTCTCCGATCTCACAGAGCCGGAACTGAAGCGCGAAGTCGTGGATGCAAAGCTGCAGATCGAACAAATCGTCGGACATGCAATCGAACACCTCTCCTGTCCCGGAGGACGCTACGACCAGCGTACGCTCCGGATGGCGCGCCAAGCGGGGTTCGCAACCCTTGCCAACAGCCAGTTTCATGCGAACTCTTCCAGCACCAGCCCCTACAAACTCGGGCGCGTAGCGATGCTGCGCGACCTCACCCTCGAGCAATTCGGCGACACCTGCCGCGGCCGCGGATTGTGGAAGAAACGCCTTCAGCATCAAGCCCGCCGCAGCGCTCAGCGCGTGCTTGGAAACCGCGCCTACGATCAGCTGCGCGCGGTCTTGCTGGGGAAAACACGCCCGTAACATCTCGCTGGTTATCTTGGTTTTCCCGGTTTTCAGCCTCACTTTCCACGGCTCGCGTCTGATGGGTGCCATCCCTCCTCGGCCAGACGGCCCGTCCCGCGCCTGTTTTCGCCTTGCTTCGCGTTGGGAACACCGGTGGACAGTGGCCGAATGCGAATCCGTACATGCCGCAAGCGCATGTACTAACGGGTCTCCCGATGAACCTCTGGTATCTGGGCACCCTTATCCAACACCGATAAATTCAATGAGGACAATCGACTAGTCCCCCAATTCTGTACGGTCGAGGGCTCGTAATGTTTGAAGTAGAAAATGGCATCCTCAACGGTCATTCCAGATTTTCCCCTGCTTTCGCACGGCGCCTGAGCTTTTTGATGGTCGTGATGGTGGTCGCGCTGACGACCATCTCGTGCGGCACTGCGGCACAAGCCGCCCGCACCCAAAGCAATCCGATCAGCCTGAACGTGTCTGGAAGTCTTCCCTCAGGTACGGTCAATAAGCCTTACAACGCCGTGCTGGCGGTGAGTGGCGGACGCTCTCCCTACTATTTCACGGTGAAAACCGGCGCCCTGCCCTCGGGTGTCAGCTTGAACCCAGCGACGGGGACGATCTCCGGAAAGCCCACATCGGCGGGCGATTTCAAGTTCGAGGTCATCGTAACCGACTCCCCGCTCCTCGCTCAGGGGAGCCAGTCGTTTTCCCTCGACGTCGCGAATGGCACTGGCAGCGGCAGTGGCAGCGGTAGTATCCAGGTCATTGTGTCTCCGACTAGCGCAACTTTACTCTCGAAGGGCAAACAGCAGTTCACCGCCACCGTGAGCGGAACCTCCAAAACCGGCGTGACCTGGTCGGCGACGGCAGGCTCGGTCGATGCCAACGGGCTTTACACCGCCCCGAAAGTAAGCTCGCAAACCAATGCGACCGTCACCGCAACCAGCGTTGCGGACACGACGAAATCAGCCAGTGCCGCCGTCACCATCAACCCGGTGGGCCAGACACTGCAGATCACAACCGCTGGTCTTCCCCAGGGCCAGCAGGGGAACGTTTATAGCGAAGTCTTTTCCGCCACCGGCGGCACCTCACCTTACAGTTGGAGCGTTTCCGCGGGCACGGCCCCTCCCGGAACCTCGATGAATGCGAACGGGGACTTTGGAGGTACGCCCACCGCGACCGGAACTTTCAACTTCACCGTCACGGTCACGGATGCCACCAACAACACTGCGACCGGCAATTTCAGCGTGAGCGTGATCAGCGGCGGCAATTTCGATGGTCCGGCGGAACTGCCGAGAGTGACTGTTTCCAGTGCGATGGCCGACACGCCCGCGCCGGGATCCGTCATCAGCGTCAATGCCGGCGGCAATCTGCAAACGGCCTTGAACAGTGCACAGTGCGGCGACACAATTCAACTGCAAGCGGGCGCAACTTTTACCGGCAAGTTCACTGTGCCGGCGAAAAATTGCGACATCAATCATTGGATCCTCATCCGCACCAGTTCGCCGGATAGCGCTCTGCCGGCCGAAGGGCAGCGCGCCACGCCCTGTTATGCCGGGGTCGCTTCTCTGGTGGGGCGCCCGCAGTATAACTGCCCCAATCCGACCAACGTGATGGCGAAAGTACAAAACCAAAGCAGAGGCGACGGACCGTTCCAACTCGCCGCTGGCGCTAACTTTTACCGCTTCATCGGCCTGGAACTGACTCGGGTCGCCGGAATCCCGGGACTCGGCCGCTTGATTTCGGGCCAGGGCACCTACGATCATGTGGTGGTGGATCGCTCCTGGCTGCATGGAAACACGCAGGATGAGACCAACGACGGTGTGAACCTGGATGGCGCGACCAACGTAGCGGTCGTCGATTCCTATTTCAGCGATTTCCATTGCATCTCAGTCAGCGGAGCGTGTACCGACGCGCATGCGGTCGCCGGAGGCGTCAGCAACACCCAGGATGGCCCCTTCAAGATTCAGGACAACTTCCTAGAAGCCTCGGGTGAGGCGATCCTGTTCGGCGGCGGAGCGGCTAACTTGACGCCGTCCGACATTCAAATCATCGGCAACCACTTCTGGAAGCCCTGGCAGTGGATGCCGGGCAACCCGGGTTTCGTCGGCGGACCGGACGGCCATCCCTTTATCGTCAAGAATCACCTGGAACTCAAGAATGCGGTTCGCGTGCTGGTCGATTCGAATCTCATGGAAAACAACTGGGGAGGCTTCAGCCAGGACGGCTCCGCCATTCTGCTCACTCCCAAGAACCAGCACACCCCGCAAGGCACTGACGTCTGTCCGCTGTGTCAGGTGACCGACGTCACGATCCGCTATGTACACATCTCGCATGCCGGGGATGGAATGCAGATGGCAACCGCTATCTCAGGGAACGGCACAGATGGAGCCCCGGCGCTGGCGGGCACTCGCTGGAGCATTCATGACGTGGTTCTCGACGACCTCAGCAAAAAATACGTGGGCGGCGGTAACGTGTTCATGATCATGAACACCTGGCCCAAGAACCCGGTCAACACCATCACCATCAATCACGTTACCGGTTTCCCCGATCCCGCCAGCCACTTGATGGAACTGGGGAACTTGTCCGCAACCGCTCCCATGTATGGATTTGTCTTCACCAACAACCTGTTGCTCACCGGCCAATACCCGGTGTGGAACACGGGAGGTAAAACCAACTGCGCCGTCAAAGACGTGCCGATCACCAGCATCAACAACTGCTTCACCACCTATACATTCGCCAATAACGGGCTGATTGCGACACCGCAGGCGTTTCCTCCGTCCACTTGGCCGGCGAACAACATGTTCCCGCCGACGGTCGATGATGTCCAGTTCACCAACTACAACAACGGCAATGGCGGAAACTACGAACTCCTGTCGAACAGCCCTTGCAAGAACATGGGCACGGACGGCAAGGATCTCGGGGCTGACATTGTTGGGCTCAACCAGGCATTGGCCAACGTCGAGTAACTTGGGTTTCGACGGGATTTCAGCTTTCGTGATGCAGGGTCCGCGGCTCGCCGCGGACCTTCTTTTTTCTCCTTCTTTTTTCTCCGTGATCGCTATTCACGCGGAAATTCAACCGATCCGCCCCGTGCTATCATCCATTTATCCCAGTGCACTGTGGACGGAAAGGCCTCTCCGCGGTGATACCAGGTGCATGCGCGGGGCGTGCGATAAAGGAGATACTGAAACATGCCTCCGCTTCCTCTGCCATCCTCTCGCTCGGTTCTCACAAACTCGGTTCTCACAATGAAAAGCTTGCTGCCACGCTTTCACCATTTCTGTCTGCTCTCCTCGTTTGTGGTGGGGTCCATGCTTCCGGCATCGGCGGCTGCGCCTCCCACTGCTGAAAACGCGTATTGCGGTAAGGGCAATGTCGCGCAGTTTGGCGCCAAGGACGGCGTCGCCGAGCTTCCCAAGGCCTGCTACTACACTGCACTCGACGGAACACCCTCACCCGGAAAACAGATTCGCGTCTCCGCCAAGTCCGATTTGGCCGGCGCCGTCGAGAGCGCCAAGTGTGGAGACACTCTGCTGCTGCCCGCTGGCGCTTCTTTCGAGGTGCACGAGCTGCCTTCGAAGAAATGCGACGACCAGCACTACCTCACGGTGCGAACCGACACGCCCGACTCCCAGCTTCCCCCTGAAAGCATGCGCATCTCTCCCGCGTGGGCCGGAGTGGCGAGCCTACCCGGGCGTCCGCCCTTCGCGCAACCCTCCGGCGGCGCGGCCAAGTTACTCGCGACCATTGTTGTGAGGCGTCCTGCGGGCACGCCTGTCGGAGATCACATCCGCTTCATTGGCATTGAGTGGACTACCGCTGCCGACGCCGACATCGGCCGCATGGTGACCGCTGAACACGGAGATCATGTCATCTTCGATCGCAACTGGTTCCACCCCGCCGAAGGCAAAGAAGTAGGCCACGCCGTGGGACTCTTCGACGGCGCCCACATGGTTGCCATCATCAACTCCTACATCAGCGGCCTGAATTGCATTGCGCGCGTCGGAAAATGCACCGATGCGACCGGCATCGGCGGCGGCAAGGGCGACGAACAAATCTCCACGCTCAAGATCTACAACAACTTCATCGAGTCCGCCGGGGAGAACATTCTGTTCGGCGGCAGTGCCGCCACCCAGGTTCCAACCGACATCGAGATCCGCCGCAATCATCTGTTCCGCCCCATGCTCTGGAAGGAAGGCCAACCCGGCTACATCGCGCCTGCTGCGGGAGAATCCTACGTGGTGAAGAACAACCTGGAGCTCAAGAGCGCAATCCGCGTCTTAGTCGAAGCCAATCTGCTCGAGAACACCTGGGGCGGTTTCAGCCAGACCGGATATGCCATCCTGCTCACCCCCAAGAGCCAGGGTGGCCAGTGCCCGATCTGCCGCGTCAACGATGTCACCATTCGTTTCAACCGGATTCGAAACGTTGCCGGAGTCTTGCAGATTGCCAACGCTCCCGCGTCCCATACCGGTGGCTTTGCCGCCGACGGCGGACGCTACAGCATTCACGACCTCTTCGCCGACGATCTGCACGATCAGGATTACAAGGGCGGCGGCACTTTCCTGATCCTGGTCTCCTGGCAGCCCCCGGTGCATGACATCGAGATTGATCACGTAACCGCCTTTGTCACCGGCAGGCTGCTCTCGGTCCTGAATCCGGGAGCGAAGCTGGCGAACTTCACGCTGACCAACAGCGTATTTTCCGTCGGGGATCGGCGGCCGATAGGCTCGGCTGGGGGAGGCCCTGAGAGTTGCGCCGGCAAGAACCAGGCGCTGGGCGGTGAAGCCGTTGTGGAAGCGTGCTTTGACCCTTATCGGTTCGATAAAAACTTAATCGTCAACGGGAGCGGATCGTTTCCCAAAGGAAACCTTATCGTCGGATCGCCAGAAGCCGCCGGCATCCGCGATCTCAAAGGCACCATCAGCAAAGATCCAAGGCTTTGCCACGCCAAAGGGCCGGGCTGTTCGAAGGTCTCTCCTGGGGCGGGCGCTGGTTCCGACGGCCGCGACCTGGGCGCCGACATTGACGCCATCGAAGCGGCCATTGCCGGAGTGGAATAGACCTCGCCGATTTTTTGTGGCAGATTTCTTGTAGAAAGGGTTCGCCTGCGGGCTGCTTCACCAGCGCACTATCACATTCCAAATTGACGCAAGTGATGGTCGAGGTGTTTGTACATCCCCGTGCCCCACTCTTGCGGCGTGAGTGCGCCAAAGAATGGATGTGGGTGCTTCGTGCATTGCGCCTCCCCGCCCTGGTGAAATTGCCGAACCCGAGTTTTGAGCTGTTCTTGTTCCCGGCTGAAATCTCGCTCATCAGAGATCACAAACTTCTTGTCGGTGGGGCTGTTCCTGGAAAATGGCTTATCATTGCTATAGATCGACCGGACGAATGGTCCGATCAGCCGGCCGATCAAGACCCGCGGCAGGACGAGCCGTCCAGAAGCAAGGTCGAGCCCCACGGAGCAATGCGCCATCATCTGAGCAACATCCATTTTGCCCCACTGCCGCGGGGCTGTCGGCTGAAGCTTGTCGATACGCGACATCACCTCGTCAACCGCATCTGCTTGAAATAGATTTTTCATACGGATCACTCCGGGCCTGCGTCCGAATCGTCGAGACAGGGAATGTCTCAGTTTGCCCTGTGCAAAATATAAAACCTGAGAATTAACGTGCCGCCTACGAAGATTGCGATCCCAAGCATTCTAGCCCCCCACCTGGGAATTTGTTCCAAGGGAATTGAGTGTTGCGGATGAAGCGGTCGGGCATAACTGTGATGTACACGCCGGAGGCAAGCCAAACCAGAGCGATAATAAGCAGAAAGAAAAGAAATGTCCCACATCGCCGAATGATAGCATCCAGGCTCGGCTGTGGGCGCGCTGGGGGTACAATAGAAGCCGGTTTCGAATCTGAAAGGGGAATTTCCGAACTGACATGTTCCGGCAGCTTACCATCGCGCTGCTTGTGGTTACCGCATCGGTGCCGTTCTCAACCGCGCAGAGGCATGGCGGCTTTGCACGCGGCGGCACGCACGGCATTGGCCTGCATCATGGAACGCGTCGATTCAACCGAGGAATTTTCCTGGGCTCGCCGTATTTCTATTCGGACTACGATCTCAGTGAGCCGTACATAGGTGATAACTCTGTTCAGAGCGGTGTTGGAAGCGATGTTGAAAGCGGTCCAGCACAGTTTGTGATAGTACGACCGGCCTCGGCTGACGATTCTCCGCGAAGATCCAAGCCGCGACCCTTGCTGATTGAGCGACAGGGCGATCGTTATGTGCGATTTGGAGGCGTTCAAGAAACAGAGGACCGTGGAACCTCCGCGCATTCCGATTATGAGGCGTCGGCAATAACAGAACCGCCGCTGTCGGCCATGCAGAAGGAGCGCAGCGAGGCGCAAGCCGGAGAACTCCCGCCCGCAGTGTTGGTCTATCGCGACGGCCATCGTGAGGAAATTGCCGACTATACCATCGCGGACGGTGTGATCTACGTCCGCGCCAACTACTGGCAAAACGGCTATTGGACCAAGCACATTCCACTCGCCGCCCTCGATCCGCCTGCCACCATGCAAGCCAACCAGCAGCGTGGCGTAAAATTCATGCTGCCATCTGCACCGAATGTAGTAATCGCCAGTTTCTAACCGTGTCACCTCCTCCGCCGTAAGTATGCGAATGGCGTAGCGGCACCCCGTTACGGTGAACGTACAGGGCCTTTATGACGATGTCCGTTGCTCCACCGGATCTTTCCTCCAGGCCGTTTCGTCTGACCGCTGAGCGCGCGATGATGGCGTCGCCCGTCGCGCTCTATCGAGCATGGACTGAGCGGTTCGATCTCTGGTTCGCGGTGCCGGGATCGGTCTTGATGAAAGGCGAGGTGAACTCCGTCTTCTACTTCGAAACGAGTTTCGAAGGAAATCGACATCCGCATTACGGGCGGTTCCTCAGGCTCGAACGCGATCAGCTTGTGGAACTGACATGGCTCACCGCCGCCACCAGGGGAGCCGAGACTGTTGTCACGGTGGAATTCATCGCTGATAACGGAGGAACGCTGCTCCGGCTTGCGCATGCAGGCTTTCCGGACGAGGCGTCGAGAGACCGCCACGAGGATGCATGGCCGAAGGTACTAGCGCATCTCGACCGGCAAATAGCGGCAGGCGTCTGATCAGTGCGATCCTACAAGGCTATCCCACAAGGCCATCCTACAAGGCCATCCCACAAGCAGCCCGTAAGCTGCGCCTAGGCCCCGACCAGGTTCTTCAATGCCGGGTGGTTATGGATAATCAACGTCGAGCCCTTCGTTTCCGCCAGCTCGTTTCTTCTGAACTCTGACAACAGGCGGGTGATGGTTTCGCGGCTGGTTCCGACGAGCTGCGAAATTTCTTCATGGGTCATCGCCAAGCGGACGCGCACCGATCCGTTGCTGACCTTCCCATCGGAAGCGGTTTCGAGCAGGAATCGAGCAAACCGTTCCGAAACCGAGTGTGACAACCCGATCGTGCGCACCACGCCATAGGAATCGGAACAGTCGCGGGCCAGATGCTGGGTGGCATGGAGAGAGGCGTCAGCGTGTTCTTTGAGGAAGAGAAGCATGTCGTCGCGCCCCACGAAATTCAGTTGGCAGGGCTGCATGGTTTCCACCGTCAACTCATACGGTCCGCCGGTAATCACTGCGTGCAAGCCAAGAACTTCCCCGGCCTCCGCGATTCGAATAATTAACGTCTTGCCTTCACGCGAAGTGGTGGAGAGCTTGGCGCGTCCCTGGCAGAGGATGAAAATTCCCCAGGGACTCTGTCCCTCGACCAGTACCACCGAGTGTTCAGGAAAAAGAGCGGCATGTTTTATTTTGTTGAAAGCCTCGAGCGAGTCTCCGGAAAGATTGCAGAAGAAATTCCGGGACCGCAGATGGCAATTAAGACAGCTTTCAACGCAGTTCAAGCCGGACATCATAGGCGCTCCTCCATCTCCTCGCAGAAAGACGTGTGCGCCGGGCTGGCCAGCAACGATGAACAAGCATCAATCTTTGAAACTCATGGCTGGCCCGTCCGCCCTTGCGGAAGGTGATGACGGAGTGAGTGCACGCCGGCTGCCGTTCCATTTCGGGCCTGAAACTCAATGCTTGCAGCATTGATCCTGCCTGCAGGGTCAACAGCTAGCCGGAGGGCTGGCGAGGCCGCCGATGGTTGGGCGAGACTGGCAGTGGGGAAGATTAAGTTCCCAGTTCTGACGTGGCAGCGCGGGCCACAACGATAGCCTCCCACTGCACGGTCAGCGTCACCGGAACCGAGTTCACTGTCGTGCTCTCGGTCGCCGTGATCATGATATTGGAGTATGTTCCTGGGCTGGTTGCAGGGTTGAGCGTTTCCGTGGCCTGCCCGAACACGGTGGATCGGCTCCTGAAGTCGCGGTGATGGTCACGCTGGTGGGATCGGTAGCCCACTGAGCTTTGGGGCTGTCCGATCCCTATCGCAGTGCTCGCAAAAGGGGTTTAGAGCAGCGACGCTGAGAGCTTCGGAGTCTGTTCGTCCGGGCGTCAAGCCGAAGGCCAGATTATAGGGGAGGCGAATCGTCGGATTATGAAGCAACTGCTACGCTAATTGTACGTTATTGATTACAGACAACTTACATTCAACTTGACGGGTACTCTTGACAACCACCCACTCACATTCCTATAATTAGCACTCGTGAGCTTCAAGTGCTAACAGTCCTGGATTCTTGGGTAAATCCGGAAATTCGAATTCAACCTATTCAAAAAACAACTCTTGAAAGGAGTACGCAACTATGGCAACTAAATTCACCCCGCTGCATGACCGCATCCTGGTCCGTCGGGTAGAAGAAGCCGATACCACCCGCGGCGGGATCATTATTCCCGACTCCGCGA
>Ga0074044_10000289_pt1 | contig 50314 bp, 39 predicted proteins | sample BogForMeECP23OM1_FD_94443 | JGI IMG/M metagenome (GOLD analysis project Ga0074044, IMG submission 94443) | Bog forest soil microbial communities from Calvert Island, British Columbia, Canada - Bog Forest MetaG ECP23OM1 | ecosystem: Environmental > Terrestrial > Soil > Wetlands ...
CCTACATGGCGAGGGAATTCCAGAAGAACAACACCACCGCCGTGTGCGGAAAATTCGCCAAAGGATTGCAGGGGGTTCCGACCACATTCGAGCCGCACGTGGAATTCAAGAAGCGCGTGCCGGGCGCCCTCGGGCTGATCCGCACCGGCGACACGGTCCGGTACGCGAACATGATTTTGATTTCAGGTTAGGTCATTTGTCTTTTCAGCAAAAACAGCCCGCGGTTTTCGCCGCGGGCTGTTTGCTTTTGCTGATTATTTCAGATCTTGAAACCGTGTGTTTAATGTATGCGGCTGACGGGCCACGTCTAATTTCCGGGGTCAGATTGTGAATCCATGCCACTAGGTTGGCTCCTTTCGAGGCGGCCCCGACCGGTCCGGCTTGCGGGCGAGCGAGACCCCTTTTGGCGGCGGCACGTTCCCGGAAGGGACAAAGGTGGCCCAGGTCTTGCCGGATTCGGGGTTATACTCGGCGGTTCGGCCGGGAATCGGCGGAATGTGGATCAGATGATGGCAGTTGGGGCATTGAATCTCCCGGCCTGATGCCTGTTCGTCGCATTGCAGGTGTTGTTCGCAGTGGGGACAGGAGAATTTGAATTGGTTCATAGAATTCAGGTGGTTGGCTTTGTTTTGTTGCTACGGACCTGGAGCCGGCGCCGGCTTTTCCGCTGCGTTGATCTCCGCCCACGATGGCGCCCGCCAAATGTGCACGATGCCCGCATGGTTTACCGCGAGAATCGCATTGCCGTCGGGTGAAAACGCCGTGCCCATCAACAGTGATCCTTGGCCCTCCAATGTGAGCGCCTCCTGCCAGCTTTCTGTGTCCCAGAGTTTCAGCGCGGCATCGCCGCCGCCGGTCGCCAGCCGTTTGCCGTCGCCCGAAAAGGCGACTGAGTGAACGCCAAGAAGAACACCGCGCAGCGTGGCCACCTCCCGCCACGTGGCCGTCTCCCACACCCACGCACACCCCATGGAACTGGCAACGGCGAATAGCTTTCCATCAGGAGAGAAACAAGCACCTTCAGCCTCCAGAACGTCCAGATCCACTTTTGGGTTGCTTTCGTTAGCGAGGTTTCTGAAAACGACTTCCCCCATATAATAACCGATGGCCACGAACAATCGCTCGTCAGGCGAAAGGCAAAACGCGAAGACGTCCCCCGCCGGCGCCTGCCACGACTGTATTTCCAAGCCGGTCGTGAGATTCCATTCGTGAAACAAATTGCCGCTCACAGAGTAATTTACCAGCTTGTTTCCGTCGGCAAGAAAGCTTGCTGTCCACACCTTGCCTGTTGTGTTTGTCAATTGATGCGACAAAATCCGTCGGGTAAGGTCCCAAGTCTGGAAGACCCCGTTGGTGAAGCTGACCGCCACGAAGCGTCCGTCCGACGAAAAGAAAACGTCATAAAAATTTGTCCCAACTTCCAGTAACGCTACTTTCTGTTGGAAATCAGGGCCAGTCCACCGCGACACTTGACCTTGATCATTCAGAGTCAGGACCGACCGGCCGTCTGGCGCGAAACACCAGGTAGCGACGTTCTCAGGAATGGTGATGCGGGGCTGCTTCAGGTGCGTGACGGACGTGTCCCAGAAGCCAACCGTGCCGTCCTTGACGCCGCTCACCAGCGTTTTGTCATCGGGCAACAAGGCCAGCCGCCACACCTCCTGACGATGACCACGTAGCACGTCCAGGCACTTGCGACTCGCGATGTCCCAAATCCGAATCGTCTGATCGGCGCTGCTCGAGGCCAGTTTTTTGCCATCCGGCCAGAACACCAGGGAACTCACCCAGGAACCGTGACCTTCTAGTTTCCCGATTTCCTTGCCGGTGGCGACATCCCATAAACGGATGTCCGATTCGACGAATCCGCCGGCGGAAGCCAGGGTTTTGCCGTCGGGCGAAAACGCCAGGGCAGTGACAAATTCTTTGGCTGCCACCGCCGTCCAAAGCTCCTTGCCATCGCGTAAATCAATGACGCGAATCCGCCCCAGCCTCAGCCAGTAAGCCGCGAGACTCAAGTCCGGTGTCGCGGCAAAACCGGTTGACGGGCCAACTCTAGTTTGTTCCGAAGGATAACTGGCCAACTTGGTTCCGTCGGGCATACGCCAGAGAATTATGTATCCTCGGACTGTGGAAGTGATCAACGTCCGCCCATCTTTGGCGAACGCCAACCCTATGCATTCATTATCCAACGGGAATTCGGCAACCATCTGCCGCGTCGCTGTGTTCCAGAGACGCAAAGTAATTCGTGCCTGCCCTGACGACGAAACGGTGGAGCTGGTGAATGCCAGCAGCGGTTCAGTGGGCGAGAAGGCGGCGCGGACCAGTACTTCGCTTTCCACCAGCCGGATCAACTCTTGCCGTGTCCGCAAATCCCACACGGACAGACCGCCTTTGTTATACGCGCCCATAGCCAGCCAGTTGCCGTCGGAGGAAACAGCCAGCGAAAAGATCTCGCTCGATTTCTGGCAGAGGGTGAACAAGGCATCGCTGCGGCATTGTTGCCAGAGGTAACGCCATTCCCAGCCGCGCAAGTCCCTTTGGCCGGGCTGCGGACGCTGCCGGTCGAGCAGCTCTTGCGCGCGACCCAAGTTGTTTCCATCCAGCGCCTGTTTGGCCACGTTCATATCCGAAGCGTAGGCGCGCTGGCGGGCCTCCAGCTCCTGCTTCTCGGCCCGCTCGCGCATTTGGGCTTCATTCGCTTGGGCCTGTTGCGCGGCTTCCCGCAGCCCTTGCTCATGGTTGCGCGCTTCAACCGCCTCGTGTCTCGCGCGTGTGGCCCGGACCGCCTGCCAAGTGCTCACGATAACGCCAAGAACCAATACGCCGCTCACCGCCGCCGCCGCGGTGAAGACCAGCTTGTTCCGGCGTACCAGTTTCTGGAACCGGTAGAGTTTGCTGGGTGGACGGGCCAAGACCGGCTCGTTATTCAAGTGACACAGAATGTCATGGGCCAGACCGTTGGCCGTCTCGTAACGGCGCGTGCGGTCCTTCTCCAGACACTTCATCACGATCCAATCCAAATCCCCGCGCACGACGTGAATCAGTTGCGGCAGCTCGGCATGACGCCGCTTGGCTACTGTGGTCTGATCGGCTGCTTCCAAAGTGCTGATCCGCGTCGAAGGCCGAAGCGGTTCCTGCTCCCGAATGATCCGCCGCATCTCGCTCAATCCCGCCGCCACCAGTTCTTTTTGGTCGAAGGGTGTCTGGCCCGTCAACAGTTCGTAGAGCAACACCCCCAACGCATAGATGTCGCTGCGCGTGTCGATATCCAACGTGCTCATCTCCGCCTGCTCCGGACTCATATACGCCGGCGTGCCGATGAACTGCTCGAACGCCGTGAACAGCGTCTTGTCCGTCAACACTTGCCCCGAGGTCGCCTTGGCAATGCCAAAATCAATGATCTTCGGCAGCGGCTTTCCGTCATGCACCGTGACCAGGATGTTCGAGGGCTTGATGTCCCGGTGGATGATGCCTTTCTGATGCGCGTGCTGGATGGCATGGCAGATTTGGACAAACAGGTCCAACCGTTGCTCGGTCGAAAGGTTGTTCTGGTCGCAGTAGTCCGTGATCTTGATGCCACGCACCAGTTCCATGACGAAGTAGGGCCGGCCGGTGTCGGTCGCGCCGGCATCCAGCACCTTAGCGATGTTGGGATGGTCCATCAGCGCCAACGCCTGGCGTTCGGCTTCGAACCGGGCGATGACCGCCTTGGTGTCCATCCCCAGCTTGATGACTTTGAGGGCGACCCGGCGGCGGATAGGTTGTTCCTGTTCGGCCATATAGACCACCCCGCAGCCGCCTTCACCGATTTGCTGGAGCAATTTGTAGTGACCAATCCGGTCGCCGGCCTTTTCGGTCAACGGCGTGGAAAGGATGACGGTGGCGCCAGGACCGTTTGGAGTCCCGGCTTTAGCCGGTTTGGTCTGCTCGCCGCCTGACCCAGACTTCGCCGAGGCAAGAGGCGGAACCGCAAACTCGGCGGCGGGCGGCTGTTCCAGGAAGGCGCCCGCCTTTTCGTACGCCTGGAGGAGTGCTTCAACGCCTTGGCGCAATTGGACATCATTGCCACAAGCCTGGGCGAGGTAGGCGGCACGTTCGGCCGCATTTGCTTTCTCCAAGGCATCGGCGAAAATCTCTTTAATCAGTTTGTCGCGGTCTGTATTCATAGGCGAATCATGTTTAATCGAGGCTGCCGGAGTCATCGCAATTTTCAAGACCCGGCCGGCCTCGATTTCTTTCCTTCAACCAGTAATGCGCCATTTCGAATTGGGTTGCGCCACGAGTTGACTGAAATAATTCAGGCGCCGGGTTTCTCGTCGCCCGCGATTTGTTGAAACAACCAAGCGCGGGCATAGGCCCACGTGCGGTCGGCAGTGCGTCGCGAGATGCCCAGCAGGTTGGCCGCCTGTTGTTGTGTCAGGCCGGCGAAGAAGCGAAGTTGGACTAGTTCCGCCGCCGGGGGATCACGCTGCGCGAGTTCGGTCAGGGCTTCGTCGATCGCCAGGAGATCGTTCGAAGGCAGCGGTTCGGCCAATTGAATCTGCTCGACGTCAATTCGTTCCCATCCGCCGCCGCGTTTTTGCCGCTGCTTGCGCCGGGCATTCTCAATCAGGATGCGCCGCATCGCCTCTGCCGCCGCCGCGAAAAAGTGCTTCTGCCCTTCCCACTTCGGGTTTTCCGCGCCCACCAGACGCAGCCAGGCTTCGTGGACCAGCGAGGTGGCTTGGAGGGTTTGGCCGGGGCGTTCCTGGGAGAGCTTGTGCGCGGCCAGGCGGCGCAATTCGTCATAGACCACCGGCAGCAGTTCCGCGCTCGTGTGCGCATCGCCGCGCTCGATTGCCTGCAACATGCGGGTCGCGTCAGCCATAGCGACGGAGAGAATGCCCGTGAAAGGAAGCAGGCTCGAACGGACGCTTGCTGCTTTCTTTCTTCCCTAAGCATGAAGCAGGACACAAAAACTGGAAGCTGTCAAGATAGCACCAGCGTCGTGCCCGACACGTTCAGCATGGCAGCGCCCGTAACAGTTCGGGCAACTGCTGCACATCCGGGCTGTTTTGCAGCCGCACGATCCAACCTTGCGGGCTGACGACTTCAACTGGCCAGCGCGAAGCTGTTTTGGGCAACGGGATTTCTTGGAACTTTACCTTCGCTGGCAGGTCGGCACGTTCCGAGTTCAACCACTTGCTCAGGGTGGACAGGCCAATCCCGTGCTGGGTGGCGTATTGTTTGAGTGTCAATTTACTTTGGTGATAGCGCGCTAGCAATCGCCGACGTTGCGCTGAAGTCAGTCGCCGCTTAACCAAACCAGTCTTTGAAGAATCCATGCCGCCATGATTTCATAACTTGCCGGCGGAAACTAGACGTGGCTCGTCAGACGCATACTGTTTAATGGCTGTTCGAAGTCCCAACCCCGTGAAGCGACCCGGCCTTGCTGAACTTGGGCCAGTTCCAGGCGTAGAGGGCGATGAAGACGAAACAGAACAACGGCACAATGAAACTGCGGCACATGTTGTATTGGTCGGCGACGTGACCCATCAATTTTGGCAAAACCGCACCGCCCATGATGGCCATGACGATGAAGGAGGATGCCTTTTTCGTCAGGGCGCCCAGGCCGAAAATGCCAAGGGCAAAGATGGTGGGGAACATGATGGACATGAAGAAATAACTCAGGAAGACACAAACCACGGACAGCCAGCCCAGATTACAGAAGACCAGGAAAGTGATGACCACATTGCAGACCGCGAAGAGGCCAAGGACTTTGTGCGCGGAGAATTTCTTCAATAACCAGGAACCGGTGAGACGCCCCAGCAGGAAACAGGCAAAGGCGATGGTTCCCAGATTGGCAGCACCTTTGTCGCTGATGCAAAGAATGCCGGCTTTGTTGGTTTCGAACCAGCCGAGCAGCCACTTGTGCAGGAAGCCAGAGTGGACAGCGAGGTTGGTCATGGTCGAGTCCCATGAGCCGGGAATATTTGGAACCATGGTAAACCCGGTTTGTTTGTCGGACGTCATGCAATTGATGAAGAAGCTGAAAATGCCGGCCTGGGCGGCGACGTAGAAAAACTGGGCGGCGACCGCCAGCACAAAGTGCTGGTGCGACCAGATGGAGCGCAAACCATGCCTGGATTCGTCCAGATGGTAATCATCCTCGTTTTTGATGTCTGGAACGTATGCAAAATAGAAAATGGCTGCGAGAACGACGACCACGACAGCAATGGTGGCATAAGGAATGTAGAGTGTCTGACTGCCCGTGTTTTGGCCTTGGGCGTCTTTGGAATAGAAAAATATGCTGCCGATGATCGGACTTACAAGCCAGCCGATGCCGTTGGCGGATTGGGCGAGATTGATGCGGGTGGCCGCGTATTCCGGTGGTCCCAGCACGGTCGTGTAGGGATTGGCGACCGTTTCCAGAAACGTGAGTCCTGTGGCGATTGCGCAAACGCCACAGAGGTAGGCGATAAACGCGGTGGTTGCTGACACGTGTCCAGCCTGCGCGGCTGCCTGGATATGAGTGGCCGGAATGAACCAGAATCCCCCGACGGCGACAATCAGGAGGCCGGCAATGATGCCGCCCTTCCAACCCAGCTTGCTTGCCAGCACCCCCGCTGGCAGTGACATTAAAAAGTAGCCCAAATAGTGTGCGAACTGCACGTTGGCGGATTGCGCTTTGGTCAGACCCAATTCGTTCTGGAAGTGCTTGTCCATCGTGTCAATCAGCCCGTTGCAGATTCCCCAAAGGAGAAACAGCGAACTGACGAGGGTGAACGTGAACATCATGTTCTTTCCGTCCGGCAGGGCGAAGAGGCTTTTCTTGTTTGTGTTCATGGTGTTTTGAAAACGGTTCCAACAATTCAAATGGCTGCCCTTGCGCCGGAATTTCGTGTCTCCGCGGCAGGCGTGGGGAACAGACTCATAATGATTGGCTGCTGATGCCGCGAGTAATTATTTCAGCGGTCGCACCGCGTCAAGTTTTTCATTTCAAACATTGCGGATGTCGAGGTCGGTTTGTTAAACCATGCAAACCAATTCCTCCGCATAAAATGCAGATCAAAACAAAAAGACCGCTTCGGGTCGGATTATTCGGCATCGGCCTCGACGCCTACTGGCCGCAATTCAAAGGACTCAAACCGCGCCTCGAAGATTATGTCCGGGTCGTCCGCGACCGGCTCAGACGGCCCGGAGTCGAGGTGGTGAATCTCGGCCTGATTGATTCGCCGTTCAAGGCCCTTGAAGCCGGACACCGCTTCCGGCAGGAGGACGTGGATTTGATTTTTCTTCACGTCACGACTTATGCGCTTTCGTCCACGGTTTTGCCGGTGGTGCAACGCGCCAAAGTTCCCGTCATTGTCTTGAACCTCCAGCCCGCACCGGCGATTGATTACGCGACGTTCAACAAAATGGGTGACCGCACGGCCATGACCGGCGAATGGCTCGCGCATTGTGCCGCCTGCCCGGTCCCTGAAATCGCGAACGTGTTCAACCGCGCGGGAATTCCCTTCCACCAAATCACCGGCACGCTGCACGACGACCCGGTGTTTTGGAACGAAGTGGATGCCTGGATTGAAGCCGCGCGCGTGGCGAATGTGATGTTCCACAACCGGCTGGGGCTGATGGGACATTACTACGGCGGCATGTTGGACATTTACTCCGGCACCACGCTCCAATGCGCCACGTTTGGCGGCCACATCGAAATTCTGGAAGTGGATGAACTCGCCGCGTTGCGCCGGGAAGTGAAGGCCAGACAAACCAAAGCGCGGGTTGCCGAATTCAGGGAAATCTTTGATGTACAATCGGATTGCACGCCATCGGAACTGGAGCGCGCCGCCTGCACCTCGGTCGCCCTCGACCGTTTGGTGAAGGAACACGACCTCGGCTCGCTGGCCTATTATTACATGGGCACAGGCAACGCCGAAAATGAGAACGCCATCAGCTCCATTATTTTGGGCAATTCGCTGCTCACGGCGCGGGGGGTGCCGGTGGCCGGCGAATACGAGGTCAAAAATGTCCAAGCCATGAAAATCATGGACACATTCGGCGCGGGCGGCTCGTTCACCGAATACTATGCGATGGATTTCAATGACGACGTGGTGTTGATGGGGCATGATGGCCCGGGTCATATTGCCATTGCCGAAGGAAAAACCAAGGTGCGGCCATTGAACGTGTATCACGGCAAGGTAGGCAGGGGACTTTCAGTCGAAATGTCCGTCAAACACGGCCCGGTGACGTTGCTGTCGGTGGTCGAAACTGCGGATGGAAAATTGAAGTTGCTCGTGGCCGAAGGCGAATCCGTGCCTGGCCCGATTTTGGAAATTGGCAACACGAACAGCCGTTACCGGTTTTCAATTGGCGCGCGAAAATTTGTGAACGACTGGAACGCTCACGGGCCGGCACATCATTGCGCGGTGGGCGTCGGGCACATTGCCAACAAAATCAACAAACTCGGCCTGCTGCTTGGACTCGAAATCGCGCGCGTTTGCTCCGGCAGGACGTTTTAACAAACGACACTTTTGGAAGAACCGCCGCTTCATTCAATAATTTTGGAAGATTAAAATTAAATTCGTCAAAAAAGGAATATATCCATGAAAATAGCAGTCGTCGGGCTGGGTTACGCCGGGCTTCCCTTGTCGCTTCAATTCGCGCGCTCGGGAGTCACGGTTCTGGGTTTGGACATTGATACGGTCAAGGTGGAATCGCTGAACGGCGGGCGCAGTTACATCAAGCACATTTCCTCGGAAACAATTTCCGGGGCGGTAAAGGCGCGCAGGTTCTCCGCGTCCGGCGATTTCAGCCGCGTCCGGGAAGTCGAAGCGGTCATCATTTGCGTGCCCACGCCGCTCAATAAAAACCGCGAGCCGGACATCTCGTTCATCATCGAGACCGGCAAGGCCATTGCGCCGTATCTGACGAAGGGGACCCTGGTGGTATTGGAATCCACGACTTATCCGGGCACGACAGATGAAGATTTGCGTGAAGTGCTGGAGGCGGGATCGAAGCTGAAAGCCGGAACGGACTTTCATCTGGCCTTTTCGCCGGAACGGGAAGACCCCGGAAACGCGCAGCGCAAGGTTGAAATTATTCCCAAAGTGATCGGCGGTTACACGCCGGCCTGTCTGGAGCGCGCCAGGGCGCTTTATGGCCGCGCCATCAAAACCATTGTGCCGGTCTCTTCCTGTCGGGCGGCCGAGGCCACGAAGCTGCTCGAAAACATTTTTCGCAGCGTGAACATTGCGCTGGTCAACGAACTGAAGCTGGTTTACGGAGCGATGGGAATTGATGTTTGGGAAGTCATCCAGGCGGCAAAGACAAAACCGTTTGGCTTCATGGCCTTCTATCCCGGACCCGGTTTGGGCGGGCATTGCATTCCCATTGACCCGTTTTATCTCACCTGGAAGGCCCGCGAATACGGCCAGCACACCCGCCTCATCGAGCTGGCCGGCGAAATCAACACCGCCATGCCGGCGCACGTGGTGAACCGAACGGTTGAAGCCCTCAATGAATTGCGGAAACCCATGAAAGGAAGCCGCATGTTGGTGCTGGGCCTGGCTTACAAACCAAACGTGGATGATGACCGTGAATCGCCAAGCTACGTCCTGTTGGAACTGCTTAAAGCCCGGGGCGCGGACGTGGCCTATTACGATCCGTATGTGCCGGTGATTCGTGTGACCCGCGAGCATCCGCATTGGGCGGGCACCCGCTCCGTAAGCTGGAATCGTGAAACGCTGCAAAGTTTTGATGCGGTCATCATCGCCACCAACCACCAGGTCATCAATTACCAGGAACTGGCGGATTGGTCGGCATGCATTGTGGACACCCGCAATGCCATGGCCGGGGTGAAGGTAAAACCCCGTCAAGTTTGGAAAGCATAGGCAGTCGCAAACCGGGAGGTTGGGTTTCATCATGATTTTGTTGCTGGGATCAAGCGGCTGCGTGGGTCAGGCCTTTGCGACCGAATTGCGCAGGCGTGGGCACGGTTTTATTCCACTCACGCGCAAGGCGATTAATTACGCGGATTTCACCCTTTTGTTTGATTCTATGCGGAAAGTAAAACCGGAGTTCATCGTTCAACAGGAAAACCCGGGCGCGTCAAGCCCAACTTGCCGCTCCGGCCACGCCCGGCAGGGCCGCTCTAAACAAACACGCAAGTCGTTGGGGTCGCATAAATCCGAAGGTCGAAACTCCGATAAATCACGAGCACGCGACGAAGTCGGTGTCCGAGATCCGAAAGAAGCCCGAAGCCCGAAATCCGAAGGACAAACCGGCACACGAGCCGTTCTGCGTTTCGGGCTTCGGATTTCGGATTTCTTTTGGTCTTCGGCCTTCGGGCTTCGGGTTTTGTCCCCAGAGAGTTGGAGAAAAGCTCGGAGCAGCGCTGCAATGCCCCCCACCATCCAGGACAAACAATTCCAAAACCCTTAAAGGCCCGGAAAAATAACAAATCATTTTTTTTGATTTATTAATGTAGTAAAATAGGGGACATGAATTCAAAAACTGTCAAGGTTTCACCAAAACATGGTTGGTTTATTTCCTGACTTTCGACAATCTTTTTATTGGTAAGGCGCAAAACGGCGCCAGCCATGCACCAACCAACACTGAAACGAACAATGAAAAAATTAATCCTGATTACAGCAACATTCGGTTTCGCCGCCGCAATAACTGCTTCCGCGGCGGACGGAAAGACAAACTGGGATTCGCTCTGCGCCAAGTGCCACGGCGCGGATGGCAAAGGCCAGACCAAGATGGGCCAGAAACTGGGCGTCAAGGATTTCACGGACGCCAAGGTTCAGGCGGAATTGAAGGATGACGCGGCCGCCAAGACGATCAAAGAAGGGATGAAGGACAAGGATGGCAAGACCTTGATGAAACCTTTCGACACCCTGTCGGAGGAAGAAATCAAGGCGTTGGTCCAATACGTCCGCAGTTTGAAGACGTAGCACGGTTTGCAGACGAGGGCTGCCGGATCGGCAATTTGAAAAGGGAGCCCTCGTCCCTCTGAAAAACAAAAACCAAGCCCGGCATTATGCGGCGCTTCAAGTTGCCACCACAAATCCTGCGTTTGGTCCTGCTGACGCTGGCGATTGTTGGCTCCTACCTGATTGCGCGCGTTTTTCTGACGCCGGCGTCGTTCGGGGAATTTGGCTGGTATCGTGGCGAGGCGCTGGTGGAGCTGCGCTCGCGTCCGCCGGTTTACGCGGGCAAGCAGGCGTGCGATGAATGTCATTCCGACCAGCTGCAGAAACTCGCCAAATTTGAACACCAGACGCTCTCCTGCGAAGCCTGCCACGGTGTGAGCCGCGAGCACGCGGAAAATCCCGACATCCTGCCCGTCAAACTGACCGGAAGCCATTGCATCCGCTGCCACGAAGCCAATCCTTCCCGGCCCAAGTGGTTCAAACAAATCGTCGTCAAGGACCATTACAGCGGGAAGTGCACCGAATGTCACGTGCCCCATCAACCCAGTCAGACCCCATGAAAACCCAATACAGCCGGCGCAGTGCATTGTCGAGACTGGGCGGAGCCATCGCCGGCCTGCTCACCCTTTCCGCCGCGCGCGCGGCCAAGGCGGCGGTGCAAAAAGTGTTTGTGGCCTCGGGCGCGCCGAAGGATTACGACCCGACGAAGCACAAATGGCTCATGTGCATTGACGTGAACCGGTGCATCGGCTGCGGGCTGTGCGTGGAGGCGTGCAAGAAGGAGAACGGCGTGCCGGAAGGCCCGTACTTCCGGACATGGATCGAGCGTTACGTCATCCCCAAGCCGGAACCCGGCTCGGGCCAGACCCGCGGCGAGACGCTGGTGGATTCCCCCAACGGCGGAATGCACGGTTTTCCGCCGACGCCCGTGCCCAAGGACCAAATCGAGCATTCCTTCTTCGTGCCCAAGCTGTGCAACCTCTGCGAACATTCACCCTGCGTGCAGGTGTGTCCGGTCGGCGCAACGTTTGACGCGCCAGATGGCGCCGTGCTGATTGATCCGAAGTACTGCATCGGCTGCGGCTTTTGCATCCAGGCCTGCCCTTATGGCTGCCGCTTCCTGAGTCCGGTCACGAAGACTGCCGAGAAATGCACGCTGTGCTATCACCGCATCACCCGCGGATTAAAACCGGCGTGCGTCGAAATCTGCCCGACGCAGGCGCGCATCTTCGGCGACCTAAAAAATGCGGGTCCGGACGATCCCGTCCGGAAATTTTACGAGAACAACCGCGTGTCGGTGCTCAAACCGCATCTGGGCACGGAACCGCGCGTGCTCTACGCCGGCCTCGACAAGGAGGTAAGGTGACATGACGAACGAAATGACCAACATTGTCGTCGAGGTCCTGCCGAGGTTCGAAGGCTACGTGTATCCCAACGAAGCCAGCCTGCATCCGCTGTGGGGCTTCCTGATTGTTCTTTATCCCTACATCACCGGCCTGGTTGCGGGCGCCTTCATCATGGCATCGCTGGTCCGCGTGTTCAAAGTCAGGGCGCTGGAACCGGTGTATCGGCTCTCGCTGTTGACGTCGTTCTCGTTCCTGCTTTGCGCCACGTTGCCGCTGCTGTTCCATCTGGGACATCCGGAGCGCTGCTTTGAAATCATGATGACTCCGCATCTGACTTCGCCGATGGCGATTTTTGGTTTCGTTTATGCCTGGTACTTGATGGCGGTTCTGTTGCTGGAGCTTTGGTTTGATTACCGCCAGGACCTCGTGGAATGGGCAAAGGTCACGCCGGGGTTCAAGGGCATTATCTACCGTGCCTTTACCGTGGGGGTGACCGATGAATCGTATGAAGCGCTGGCGCTGGACGCGAAGATGGGGCGGATCCTGTCCGTGGTCGGCATCCCCTCGGCGTTTCTGCTGCACGGCTACGTCGGTTTCATTTTCGGCTCCATCAAGGCCAACCCCTGGTGGGGCAACGGGCTGACGCCGATCATCTTTATTCTGTCCGCCATCGTGTCGGGCATCGCGCTTTGCGTGTTCAACTACATGGTTCTGACCTGGATCCGGCGCCACACCGTGGATATGCGTTGCCTGGACACGATGGCGATGTTTCTTTTCTACGCGCTCGTCGTGGATGCCTCTGTTGAAGCTCTGGACTGGCTCCATCGCGGCTTCGCGGCGGAGGAAGGTTTCTCGGTGTTGCAGATCATGATCCACGAGAAACTCTTTTACACGCTGAGTCTCGGCCAGGTTGCCATCGGCACGTTGCTGCCGCTGTTGCTGCTCGGTTCGCTCCAGCTCCTGCGCCGGCGCGTGCCGGAGCTGGTCCGCCGGCGGATGATTTTCGGCAGCTCGGCCATGATCCTGATCGGCGTGCTGGCCATGCGCTGGAACGTCGTCATCGGCGGGCAGCTCTTTTCCAAGAGCCTGCGCGGCGTGATGGGTTACAAACTGGAATTCACCGGCGTGGAAGGCTGGTTGATGGGCGTGGTGCTCCTCAGCCTGCCGTTCATCATCCTGACCGTGCTGGTAAAATTGTTCCTGTCCGAACAACTGCCGTCCGGCGGGCACACACCGCGCGGCAGCGCCGCAGGGGAAGGGTAAACAATCATCGCGAACCAACCGACAAAACCGGATACCGAAATACGAAACTTCCGACAAAACCGGGCGGCCAGGTTGAAGGTGACGCGCTCACGCGCGCCGGTGAGCCAATGAACGCTCAAACCAGGACAACGTTGGTTCTGACCGGGTTGATCCTGGCTTTCCTGGCACTGACAACGCTGTTTCTCTCGAATCTGTCGGGGCGGCCCGTGCGCCTGCCGCCGATTCCGCTGGTGAACACCAATTTCCTGGACACCGCGACCGTGCGGCGTTCTTACGCGGACCTCGTGCGCGCGGGTGAAGACCTGTCGGACTTTGACTGTTACGCCTGCCACGAAAAGGGGAAGCCGCCGCCGCTGCGATATGACACGAACCAGAACCTGATCGTGCCGAAGGAACATTCGGACATCGTCATGGGGCACGGGAGCCACGGCCGCAACAACAACTGCTTCAACTGCCATGACGAGACCAATCTGGAATTGCTGCAGACGCGCGACGGGCGCTCGGTGAAATTCTCGGACAGCCCGCTCTTATGCGGCAGTTGCCATGGCCCGACGTTTCGTGATTGGGAAGCCGGCGCGCACGGCCGCATCAGCGGCTATTGGGACCACAGCCTGGGCGCTCCCGAACGGAAGCAGTGCGTGAACTGCCACAATCCCCATTCGCCGCATTTTCCGTCGCGCCAACCCGCGCCCGGCCCGCACCCATTGCGGCCGATAACCGCCGCTGTTGAGCCCGAGCCGAATCACTGACATGCCAGTTCCCGCACCCAGTCCAAATCCGAACCCCGCGCCGTCCGACGCAGGCATGAACCGCCGTAGTTTCCTGCGCACATCCGCGGTACTGACGACCGGCCTGGCAGCCCTGGCCGCCAGTCTGAAGCCGCTGCTCGAGATGAACGACTTCCCGACCCTGGAGCGGTTTCTGCAAAAGTATTACAAGGAGATGACGCCGGAAGACATGGCGAAGGTCATCAAACGCATCGAAAACGAAGTGGAACAGCAGTACGGGATTCGTCCGCACGTCCGCGATTTGAAACCGATGGACGGCGTGGAGTTTGTGTATTGCCTGAACCTCACGCGCTGCATCGGCTGCCGCAAATGCGTCCACGCCTGCGTGGCGGAAAACAACCAGTCGCGCAACCCGGAAATCCAGTACATCCGCGTGCTGAAAATGCCGGACGGTTCGCTCGACGTCTATAAGGCCGAGCACAATTACAATCCGGAGATGGTGCCGGAGAAAGGTTTCTTCTACATGCCGGTGCAATGCCAGCAGTGCAAGAATCCGCCGTGCGTGAAGGTTTGTCCCGTCCACGCCACGTGGCAGGAAACCGACGGGATCACGGTTATTGACTACGACTGGTGCATTGGCTGCCGTTACTGCGAGGCCGCGTGTCCCTACTGGGCGCGGCGTTTCAACTTCACCAAACCTTCGATTCCCAAGGAACGTCTGAACCCGGACATGGCCTATCTGGGCAACCGTCCGCGGCGTCAGGGCGTGATGGAGAAATGTCATTTCTGCATCCAGCGCACGCGGGCTGGACGTTATCCCGCGTGTCTCGAAGTCTGCCCCGCGGGCGCGCGAAAGTTCGGCAACATTCTCGACCCGAACAGCGAAGTCTCCTATATCCTCAAAAACAAGCGGGTGTTCATCCAGTTGAAGGAGGAATTGGGAACCTCGCCCCGGTTTTTCTACTACTTTGACGTATGATGACGAGAATCCAGCGGGCCATCCGGAATTATTTCGTGTTTCTCGCACGATGCGGACGCATCGCGTTCGTGGGCGACTGGCGTTATTACCTGTGGGTGGGAACGCTGACGGTCATCTGTCTGCTGGGGATCCATGCCTACTGCCGGCAGTTTGCTCACGGCCTCATCCTTACCGGCATGAGCGACGAAGTTTCGTGGGGCGTCTATATCGCGAACTTCACGTTCCTCGTCGGCGTGGCGGCGGCGGCGGTGATGATGGTGATTCCGGTTTACATCTACGACAACGAGGAGCTTCACGACCTGGTCATCTTCGGCGAACTGCTTGCCGTGGCGGCGATCATCATGTGTCTTTTGTTTGTCACGGTGGACCTGGGCCGCCCGGATCGTTTCTGGCACCTCATTCCCGGCATCGGGCAGTTTAACTTTCCTGCTTCCATGTTGAGTTGGGACGTCATCGTGCTCAATGGCTACCTCCTGCTCAATGTCCACATCTGCGGCTATCTGTTGTATTGTCGCTATCAGAAAAAAATGCCCGCAAAGTGGTTTTACGTTCCGTTTGTGTTCGTCGCCATCGTTTGGGCCATTTCGATTCATACCGTGACGGCGTTTCTCTACGTGGGTCTGGGTGGCCGGCCGTTTTGGAACCAGGCCATTATCGGCCCGCGCTTTCTCGCGTCGGCTTTCACCGCCGGTCCGGCATTGATCATCCTGGCGATCCAGGTGGTCCGCCGCGTCACAGCCACCGTTCCCGCCGGCGGAATCACCCGGCGTCCGGGGCAGGCTGGTGCGGCAAAGGCTGCATCAAGCCGCGCGGCTGCCTTGGACGATCTGGAGTTGTTGACCTGTCACCTGCCACAGTTCGCCTCGGTTTCAAAGGAAACCCGCCGCGACATATTGCCTGGTTTGGTGGTGTTGGAAGTGGAGGCGGGCGATGTCCTGTTGCGCCAGGGTGAAACGGACAAAGACGCCTATTTTGTTTTGAAAGGGCGCGTCGTGGTCGAGCGGGAGGAAAGCGGCCGCCGCCGCGTGACGCGCAGCTCCGGACCGGGCGAACAGTTTGGCGAGGTTTCCGCCCTGGCCGGAACCCAGCGCATGGCCACGGCCGTTGCGGAGGAAGCCACCCAGGTGCTGCGCGTGCCGGCGGATGCTTTGCGCAAGCTGATGAAGACGCCCCAAATGAATAAAATCATCCGGGCGCGGATGGCCGAGCGGCTGATGTTTACGGATCACGCGCTGATGACGCTGCGCGGTATTGTGCAAGTTGCCATGACCGTCAACGTGTTTCTGTTGGTGTGCGAAATCTTCACGGAATTTTACGCCGGCGGCCTGCATATCACGTCATCCAAATACCTCTATCTTGGCTTGCACGGCCATCACGCGCTGGTGCCGTGGATTTGGACGGCTATCACGTTCAACCTTACAGCAATGGTTTTGCTCGTGCTCCCGGTCAGCCGCAGTTTGAAATGGCTGAACGTCACCTGTGTGCTGTGCATCGTCGGCATCTGGATTGAAAAAGGGATGGGATTGGTCATCCCTGGGTTCATTCCCACGCCGCTGGGCGAAATGGTGGAGTACACGCCGTCGCTCAACGAAACCCTGGTTTGCTTTGGCATCTGGGCTTTCGGCCTTTTGTGCTACACGGTCTTCCTCCGCATGTCCGTGCCGATTCTCCAGGGCAAACTTTCCAAAGCGAACGAGGGACAACCCGAACCCGCCACCGGCGCCATCTCTTTGAGCGCTGCGGTTAAACTTTAAGAACCGTCACGTTATGGCCATCCAACTCACCGCCGCCGATGCCCGCCAGTCGCTTAACGAGCATGTGGCGGCCCGCGGCCGGGAGATCCACGGGAAATACGGCCCGCACATCGGCTGGCAGGAGCTGCGACAAATCCTCGAAGACCGCGCCTGTGTGCGGTATCCCTGCGAAATTGTCTTTGATGCCGGATCGCTGGAACCGGGCGAGTTCGCGCATCCCGTCGCCAAGGGGGAACATCCGGAGGATGGCTTTACGATGCACGTCCATCCGTTTTTCCTGACGCAATTGCCGCAGGTGCCTTATCTGATCCTCTACCAGCTGGTCGTGGTCAATTACGGCGAATTCGCTTCAGCGGATGACGCCGAGACGTTCGGAGCCGCCGTGCTGGGGATTTCCCGGGACGAATATTACCAAGCCCTTTGTGAAATGGCCGACCAACTTTGCGGTCAGGCCCGGGGGCCATTAGATCAAGAGAAGTGTTCGGCGGCGTTTTTCAACGACGTTAACCATGTTTAGCCCTTGCGAAAAATGACTTCGCCTTCTACCGTTCCCGTTGCGAAATTTGAATTGTGGCTGGGTGCCGGTTTCCCGCCGCCGGTTATTGAGCGGGCCGCCGTCCCGTCCGCAATTTGACGAAACCATTGCACTGAATTAATCAACTGCCGCAACAGGAAACATATATGAAAAAACTGCTCGCAATCGGACTGACCGTGTTCGTGGCCTCCGCCGTGTCCGCCCTCGCCGGTGACGGCAAAGCCAGCTTCGAAAGCAACTGCGCCAAGTGCCACGGCACGGATGGTAAGGGCCAGACCAAGATGGGCCAGAAGCTGGGCGCCAAGGACTACACGGACCCCAAGGTCCAGGAGGCGTTGAAAGATGACGTCGCGTTCAAGTCCATCAAGGAAGGTTTGAAAGCCGACGATGGCAAGACCCTCATGAAACCGGCCGATAGCCTGTCGGACGACGACATCAAGGCACTCGTCGCCTACATGCGGACGTTCAAGAAGTAAGCGATCCTGGCAGCCCTTGCGGAATCGCCGGGTTTGGTTGCCGGGGGAATGGCCCGGCTGCAAAACGCGGCGGCAAGGCTGATGGCTTTGTAAATGACCGGAGTGGATGCGGTTGCCCGGACGGAAAATGCCTGCGCAACCGGAAGTGGATTTTTCGTCTGCAGAAAAACTGACAAACACAAGACCGGGTGAATTCCGGCGATGTCCGTCTGACCGATATGAACACCGAGATCACGGGGAAACCGCCTTACCGGCCATCCCTGTTGCGAAACTGGATGAGTCTGACCGGGCTGGTCGTGGTAATCGGCAGCCTGTTCTCATTTTTTCTGCTGTTCATGCTGGATGCGGTCGCGCACTTCTCCAATCCCTACCTCGGCATCCTCACCTATATCATCGCGCCGGGTTTTCTGATCTCCGGACTTTTGCTGACGGTGGTGGGGGTGTTGCGCGAACGGCACAAACGTGGCGGGGCCGTCGGGCTCTTCCCGGTGGTGCAGGTTGACCTTTCCCGTCCCCGCGACCGCCGGAGGATGGCGGCCTTCCTCGCCGGCAGCGTGTTCTTCCTCTTCCTCTCGGCGGTGGGCAGCTACAACACCTACAATTTCTCCGAGTCGGTCCAGTTCTGCGGCGAAACCTGCCATACGGTCATGAAACCCGAGCTGGTGACCTTCGAACACGGACCCCATGCGCGGGTCGCCTGCGCCAATTGTCACATCGGGTCGGGCGCCACTTGGTTCGTCCGCTCCAAGCTTTCCGGCACCTACCAGCTCTATGCCACCGCCTTTGACAAATATCCGCGGCCCATTCCGACGCCCATCCAGAACCTGCGTCCCGCCCAGGAAACCTGCGAGGAATGCCACTGGCCGAAAAAATTCTTCGGGAACCTGGACCGGACGTTCAACTATTTCCAGGGCGACGAAACCAATTCGCCGTACTTCATTCGGTTGTCAATCAAGGTGGGCGGCAGTGATCCGACCCACGGTCCGGTGGGTGGCATTCACGCGCACATGACGGTTGGCAACCGCGTGGAATATATTGCGACGGATCCCGGCCGGCAGAAAATTCCCTGGGTGCGCGTGACCGATTCGCAGGGCGTGGTCACCGTCTATCACGAACCCAGGTTCACCAATGACATCAGCCAGTATGAGATTCGCAAAATGGACTGCATGGACTGTCATAACCGCCCCGCCCACCGGTACATGTCGCCGGACAGCGCGATCAACCTGGCCCTGTCGCTCCGGGAAATTGACCCGGCCTTGCCCTGGATCAAAACCAACGCGGTCTATGTGCTGACCCGCAAATATCAGACCGGGACGGAGGCCCGGGAAGGCATCGCCACCTTCCTCGCCGAACGTTATCCCAATGACCCGCGCATCCGTCAGGCCATTCCGGTGGTCCAGCGAATTTATCAGGACAACTTTTTCCCGGAGATGAAGGCCAGTTGGAACGTTTATCCAGACAACATCGGCCACATGATCTGGCCCGGCTGCTTCCGCTGTCACGATGGCAAACACAAGTCCGAAGACGGCCGGACCGTCAAAGCCAACGATTGCAACGCCTGCCACACCATCCTGGCGCAGGGCAGCGGCGCGGAACTGCTGCAACTCTCACCCGGCGGCCAGCCATTCAAGCACCCCGGCGGGGACTATGACCTGACCTGTTATGACTGCCACAACGGCGGACTGTAAACGCCACAAGCCGGATAGCTGGCCACGTAGCACAGGTGTCCCGCCCGCCGGCATTTCTGGTGGGGCGAGCGTCCCCGCGAGCCGGTTCCATTTTTCTCCCTCTCCGCCAACGGAGTTGGGGGAGAGGGTCGGGGTGAGGTGGCACGTTCCATTCGAATCCCCTCAATCCTGCCTTTCCGTAAGCCGGCTCGCGAGTACGCTCGCCCCACCAATATGGCACTGTTACCGGTTCATCGTCTTCCTTTTTTGCCTGTACTTGGGTCTGTTCTCCGTGAATGCCGCGGAGAAATTCAAAAACACCGACTGCCTCGACTGCCACCTGGACCCGTCCACGACCCGCAAGTTGGACGGGAAAATCGTTCCGTTGCTTTTTCCGACCAACTCCTTTCAGAAATCCGTCCATTCCATGCTCGACTGTGTGGATTGCCACACCGGCATCAAGGATCTGGTGCATGAGAGCAAACTGCCGCCGCCTGACTGTAACGCTTGCCATGCAAAGGAGGCGAAAGATTACGCCACGAGCATCCACGGCCTGAGCCACAAGTTGGGAGCTTCGGGCGCCGCCAATTGCTGGGATTGTCACGGCGCGCATGGCATTCTGCCGGTGAAGGACCCGACGTCGCCGGTTTTCAAGCTGAACCTCCCGCAAACCTGCGCCCGGTGCCACAGCAATCCCGGGCTGACGAAGGAATACCAGATGAAGTTTCCGGAGGCCGCATCGCAATACATGGAAAGCATCCACGGCCGCGCGCTCCTGAAGATGGGATTGATTGTCGCGCCGTCCTGCAACGACTGCCACGGCGTGCATGACATCAAGCGCGGAGTGGACCGCGACTCGCCCATCAACCACGCCAACGTCGCCAAAACCTGCGGCAAGTGCCACGTCGGCATTGAGGAAACCTACCTTCAGAGCGTCCATGGCCGGTTGCTGGCCGGGGGCGACCAGCGCGGCCCGGTTTGCACGGATTGTCACACGGCGCACCAGATTGAGAAGCCGGAAGGAAACAACTTCAAGGCCATCAGCGACGCGCGCTGCGGTAAATGCCACGAGGACCGGCTGGCGCATTACCGGGATACCTACCACGGCAAGGCCATGGCGCTCGGCAAGCCGAACGCGGCCCCGGCCGTGGCCGCCTGCTACGACTGTCACGGCCATCACGACGTGCTGCCTCCGTCCAATCCGGCGTCGCGCCTGTCAAAAACCAACATCCTCGCCACCTGCCGGCAATGTCATCCGGGCGCCACCCTCGGTTTCACCGAATACAAGCCGCACGCCAATCCGCTGGACGGGAAACATTATCCGCTGCTCCACGCCGTTTTTCTGGGCATGACCGGCCTGCTGCTGGGCACGTTCGCCTTCTTCGGACTGCACACCCTCTTGTGGCTGGTGCGCGCCGTCTGGCTGTATTTGCACGACTCGAAAAAATTCCGCGAGGCCAAGGTCAAAACCCAGATGGACGACGAATGGTTCACGCGGTTCGTGCCGTTCGAGCGGTTCCTGCATTTCCTCGTGGTCACCAGCTTCCTCCTGCTGGTCATCACCGGCATGCCGCTCAAGTTTTATTACACGAGCTGGGCGAAGGCGATCTTTGCCATTCTCGGCGGCGCGGACACGGCGCGCACGCTGCACCGGTTCGGCGCGCTGGTCACCTTCCTTTACTTCGGCCTGCATGTTGCATCGCTCATCGGCAAGGCATGGAAGGGCAGGGGAACCCTCTGCAATCCGGTGGATGGCAAATTCTATTTCAAGCGGCTGTGGCACGTGCTGTTCGGGCCGGACTCGATGATGCCCACGTGGCAGGACTGGAAGGATTTCGTGGACCACAACAAATGGTTTTTCGGCAAAGGCCCGAAACCGCAGTTCGACCGCTGGACCTACTGGGAGAAATTCGACTACTTCGCCGTGTTCTGGGGGGTGGCCATCATCGGCGCCTCCGGGCTGGTTATGTGGTTCCCGGAATTTTTCACCCGCTTCCTGCCGGGCTGGATCATCAACGTGGCGTTGATCATCCATTCGGACGAGGCGCTGCTCGCCGCCGGCTTCATCTTCTCGATCCATTTCTTCAACACGCATTTCCGGATCGAGAAATTCCCGATGGACACCGTCATCTTCTCCGGCCGCGTTTCGAAGGGCGAGTTGCTCCACGAGCGCAAGCGCTGGTACGACCGCCTGGTGACGGAGGGCAAGCTGGACCAGCACCGCGTGCGGGACGAATGGCTGCGCTGGCGGAACATTGCGCGGGCGTTCGGCTATTTCTTCTTCGGCCTCGGCATCTTCCTGCTGCTGCTCATCATCTACGCCATGGTTTCGCGCCTGGCGCACTGAGCGCGAAGCGCGAAGATTGAGGATGGAGGATAGCGAGGGGCGTGGACTACGGATTTTAAATTAGGAATCCAAGAATCGAGGAAAAGACCAGTTCCTGCTTTCCTGGTTTCCTTATCCAAGTTTTGGTCTTGCGTTTCGGGCCTCGGATTTCGGCCTTCTTTCGGCCATCGGAATTCGGTTCTCGGTTCTCACCTTCGAGTCGCTTTCCGCTTCAGCCTTCAGCCTCCCCCTTTAGCATGGACAAACCCGGGGGCCATCGGGGAATATCAAAAGCAATCGATTCCATGCCTATGGACGAACAAAATCCGAAAGCAGCACCCATTGAACCTACCCTGCCGCCCGTTCCCTACAAGGAACGTTCGACCGGTCTGATCGTCTTCGGCATTCTGACGATATTGCTGGGCTGTCTGTCCGGGCTGTTTGTCCCCTTGATGCTGGTCGGGCAGGCGGCGTCTGCCAAAGCCACGGATGCGCCGGCCACCTTTTCGACCATCCTGCCGGCCATATCCATCTACGGCATTTTGGCGGTGGCGTTGGTGTGGCTGGGAATTGGCTCCATCATGGCCCGACGCTGGGCCAGGGCGTTGTTGCTCATCTTTTCCTGGAGCTGGCTCATCATGGGACTGTTTGTTTCGGTTTTCATGGCGTTCATGATACCGAAAACGATGGCGAACTTGTCCGCCAGCGGAACGACCGGCCATCCGGCGATGCCTCCGGCAGCGATAGCCGGGATGATGGTCGGCATGTTCCTGGTATTCGGCGTCTTTTTCGTCATTTTGCCGGCGGTCTGGACGTTTTTCTATAACAGCCGGCATGTGAAAGCCACGTGTGAAACGCGCGACCCCGTAACGCGTTGGACCGATGCCTGTCCGTTGCCGGTACTGGGCTTTTGTTTGTGGTTGGTGTTTTCCGTGCCGATGATGCTTATCATGCCCATTGCGGGCCATGGCGTGATGCCATTTTTTGGAATTTTTCTCACGGGTGTGCCGGGCACGATGTTATGTCTGGCCATCGCCGCCCTCTGGAGTTATGCCGCCTGGTTGTTGTATAAACTCGATCGGCGGGGTTGGTGGCTGGTCCTAATCGCTTTATGTGTGTTTATGGCGTCCGCCTTCCTGACGTTTGCGCGGCACGATGTGCTGGAAATGTATCATCTGATGGGCTATCCCGAGGCGCAAATCGAACAGATACAAAAGTCTGGCCTGCTGGTGGGGAACCGCATGATGTGGCTGATGGCGTTTTCCGTGTTGCCGTTCCTGGGCTATCTCCTCTTCATAAGAAAATTCCTCCGCCGCAAATCCTAAAACGCCCGTCCGCTGCATGCCGCGTAAGTCTGCCAACGGCTACATCATCGCCGGACCAAACGGCGCGGGGAAAACGACCTTTGCCACCCAGTTTCTTCCACTCCAAGCGCGGTGCCCCAATTTCATTAACGCCGACCTGATTTTGCTCGCGCCTGCTCGCCGTTTGATCCCGGACGCCGGGCTGCTGCGTGCCGGGCGCACCGTTCTGGAGCGCATTGCGGAGTTCACGGAAGCCGGCACCGATTTTGCCTTTGAAACCACGCTGTCGGGTCGCGCGTATGTGCCGCTGCTGCATCGGGTGAAGAAATCCGGTTTCCGGCTGCATATGTTTTACCTGTGGATTCCCAACTCCGAACTGGCTTTGCTCCGCATTCGCGATCGCGTCGAGAGCGGCGGACACGACGTGCCGGAGCGCGATGTCCGCCGCCGCTTCAACCGCTCTTTGAAAAACCTTTTTGCCCATTAGTAGCCGAGGACAATTCCAACGCTTGCCGATACCGCGGCGGCAGCAATGACGGCGGGCAGCGACGGAATGGTTGGCCAGTGCGGCAGCGCAGTGACGGCAACCGACACCCCGCGACCGGGCAAAATTCCGACAACACCTCCCGCCAACTGAACTCGCTTCGGCTCAAACCAAACTGCCGATGCGCCGCAGCCGAAGGAACGGCTCGCCCAAGGCGCGGGACTGGGCCAGGTCCACTTCGAATTCCGCCATCCAGTCGTTGTCTTCCTCCGGGTCAACCAGCATCTGTTGGACGCGCCAGCTTTTCTGGTCGTCGGACGGAGTCACGTAAGTGTGCCGCGCATTCCGCGCGTTCGGGTCGAGGCAAATGCGCTCGTGTTCGAGTTCGTAGGCTTCCATCGCCGTGCGTAAACGCTCGGCCGTCCACGGCTGGCCATCGGCATCCTTCGGAGGGGCGAGCTCCGCGAGTCCCTGATTTTGGGCAACGGAACCTGTTTCAGGGGCTTGTGGAACTCGCCCCTCCGAAAGCGATCCCAGCGCTGCTTCGTAATCGGCGATCACCAGCCCGCGCAGGAAAACAAAAATGCAATTCCGAATCGCCGCCGTGAACGCTTTGGTATCACGCGTGATGTCCTGGGCGGCTTCTTCCGCGCCGGGCGGACGCACTTCCTTCGTTTCGGCGCGCTGGAAATTGGGGTCGCGCATTTTCTCCCATTCGTCGAGCAGGCTCGAATCCGCCTGCCGGATCATCGAGCCGAGATACAATTCCATCTCGCGAATCTGGTCGTTCTTGGCGGCGTCGGGAACGTTCTGGGCCAGGACCTTGTAAACCCGGTTCAGGTGCCGGAGCAGAACGCCCTCGGCCCGCTGCAGTTCGTAGTCCCGGATGTAATCGGAAAACGAGCGGAACGATTCAAACATCTCCCGCGCGATGGATTTCGGGCGGATGTTTTCCTGGCCCACCCACGGATGCCGGTCGGCAAAGGCGTTGAAGGTGGAATAGATGAATTCCTGGTTCGGTTTTGGATACTCGAGCTTTTCCAGCTCTTCCATCCGCTGGTCGTACTCAACTCCTTCCATTTTCATCTGGGCCATTTTTTCGTCCTTCACCCGGTCGAGCTGCTTGCGCAGGATGATGTCGGGATCTTCGAGGATGGATTCCACAAGCGTCAGCAGGATGAGCGCGTAATCCGGCTGTTGCGGATCCACCAGCGGAATGGTGTCGAGCAGGTAGAGCGACAGCGCCTGGTCCATCGAGAAATCCTCCTGTAGCTCGATGTTCACCCGAAGTTTACGCTCGCCCTCACCCCGGCCCTCTCCCCCGGGGAGAGGAAGAATCTGTTTCCGCGCTGAGGCAAGTTCCGACGTCTCAGCCAATCCAGCAGCGACACCTTGCTGTTCCCTCTCCTGGGGGAGAGGGTCAGGGTGAGGGCGGACGACATTCACGCTTTCTTTCCGCGCTCCAAGGGCAATAAACTCCACAATCTTCCGGTCCAGCAACGAGCGGAACAACTGCCAGGCGCGTTTGATGTGCGCCTGTTTCTGCCGCGGCGTTTCATGACAGCGCGCAATGAGTTGCTGCATCGCCCGGCACCCGTCGCCGTTTCGGCTCAACACGTTCAACAACATCCCATGCGTGACCTGGAAACGCGAGGTCAGGCGTTCCGGTGGCGCGGCGATCAGGCGCAGGAAGGTGTTCTTGTCCCAATTGACGAAATTCTTTTCCGGCGGCTGGCGCTTTACGGTTTTCTTTCCGTCGCGCGCGGATTTTTCCGCGAGCTTCAGGTTTTCGATGACATGCTCCGGCGCCTGCACCACCACCCAGCCGCGGTCGTCGAAGCCCTTGCGCCCGGCCCGGCCGGCAATCTGATGAAAGTCGCGCGCGCTCAGGATGACGGTCTTTTGCCCGTCGAACTTGCACAACCGCGTGAACAGCACGGTGCGGATCGGCACGTTGATGCCCACGCCGAGCGTGTCCGTGCCGCAGATGATTTTTAGCAGCCCCTTCTGCGCGAGCTGCTCGATCAGCACGCGATACTTCGGCAGCAAACCGGCGTGATGCAAACCGATGCCGTGCCGCAGCCATTTTTTGATGTCGGGACCGTACGGGCTGCTGAACTTGAATCCTTCGAGCGCGCCGGCCAGCGCGGCCTTCTCCTCGCGGGTGCAGACGTTGAGGCTCGTGAAATCCTGCGCGCTCTGCGCGGCCTCCAGTTGCGTGAAATGGACGACATACACCGGCGCCTTGCCGTCGGCGGCGAGGCTTTCCAGCGTCTTGGCCAGCGGCAATTCCGAATACGCATGCTCCAGCGGGACCGGCCGGTCGGTGGACGAAACAGCCACCGTCGGCCGCCCGTTGAGCCGCGTGAGTTCCTCTTCGAAAAACGTCGTGTCGCCCAGCGTCGCGGACATCAGGAGGAACCGCGTTTGCGGCAGCGTCAACAACGGAACCTGCCAGGCCACGCCGCGATCGCGGTCGGCGTAATAATGGAATTCGTCCATGACGACCTCCTGCACGTTGGCCTGCGCGCCTTCACGCAACGCGATGTTGGCGAGGATTTCGGCGGTACAACAGAGAATGGGCGCGTCACGATTGACCGACGCGTCACCGGTGCTCAGACCGACGTTGTCGGGGCCGAACTCGCGGCACAGGGCCATGAATTTCTCATTCACCAGGGCCTTGATCGGGCAGGTATAAATGGAGCGTCGTCCCTGGGCGATGGCCTGGAAGTGCAGCGCCGTGGCCACGAGCGATTTCCCCGACCCGGTGGGCGTGTTCAGGATGACATTCTTCTCCTCGAACAACTCCAGGATGGCCGATTCCTGTGCGGGATAAAGCTGCAGCCGCCGTCCTTCCACGTAATCCAGGAAGCGCCCCAGCAAGACATCATTGCCGGGCTTCTCATCCCGCGGAATCAGATCATATAACGTGGCCGGCACAGGCCAGCAACTCTACGCAGGCAGAACGGTGTTGAAAAGGCAGATGCGCAAATTTACCGCCCGCTCAACGGGGTGGCTACGTGGAAATATTTGTCTTGCGCTACTGCCGCATTTGTCTTACAGTGGGTCCATGAAAACGTTGACCATTCGATTGCCGGATGCTCTGGCCCGACGGATTGAACAGGAATCGTTCACCCGCCGGGTGTCGAAATCCGACATTGTTCGCGAGCGGCTCGCCGCCTTGCCGCCCGCGCGCCGGGACCACCCGCTGGCCGACATTCTCGCGGAGATTGACCGCTCGCCGGTCACTGGCCGCCAGCGCAACGCCGCTCGCGACAAGAAGCGGCTGCCCGAAATCATCCGCGCTCATTACCGTGCCGCAAAGCGTCATTATTGACAGCAGCGCGCTCGTCGCCCTGCTCGATCCGCGCGATCAACATCACGCCTGGTCCAGGGCGGCAGTCGCCGATCTGCCCCTGCCGTGGCTCACCTGCGAAGCCGTGGCCGTCGAAACTTTTTTCCTGCTGGCGCGACCGGAGGCTGCCCGGCTGGTGCGATTACTGAACGATGGACGCCTGCGCGTGGTTTACGGTTTGCGCGATGAAGGGAAGCCGGTTTTTGACTTGATGGACAAATACGCCGATGTGCCCATGAGCCTGGCCGATGCCTGCCTCGTGCGCATGACCGAAACGCTGCCCGACCCCGTGGTGCTGACCACCGACGCCGATTTCAAAATCTACCGCCGCCACAGCCGCCAGGTCGTGCCCTGCCTGCTGCCCTGAAACGCCCATTTCTTTTGCCCTAGCAAGATCAGCGATGAACTGTGGTTGGTTTGCGTCGTGTGCGTGCGGTGAAAATCCGGCGAGGCGAACAAGCCTTTGATGCGGGCAATTTCCGCGTCCACGCCGTGGATTTGCGCCTCCATCCCCTCCAGCTCGCACGCCTTCTTGAACGAAAGTTTGCGGGGCTTTGCTGGTTTCGTTGCCTTCATAGCGGTGAAGGGGCCATGAAGGTAAAGGCTCGGTGCTAGAATTGTGACCGCGTAAAGCTGCGCCACGCGGCAGACCCGCGTAAAAGACTTCCAACTTCGTCCTGCGTTGCGGGACTACGATGGACAGGGGCGCCACGCGGCAGGCCGTGAAAAAGGGCAGGGGAAACATCCAACTCCGATAGATAGCGAGCAGGCATTGAACTTCGAACTTTGAACGCTGAACCTTGAACGGAGGAGTGGCAAGTCGCCTCACACGGCAGCAGGAAAGTTTTCAGTTGCGAGTGGAAGACTGGATTCGGGAGTCAAAAGCAAGGAGGCTGGAATCGAAGAAAAACAAACTCCTGTTTTCCTGGTTTCCTTGTATTATAGCGTCTGGCGTTTCGGGTTTTCCGCCTCCGTCCCGCAATGCGGGACTACGATGGACAGGCTGCTTCCGGGTTTCAGGTAAACGGGTGTCCGTTTGACCAAAGCGGCGCGGCTTTCTGCCGGCAAGACTTTGGCGATTGCCTCCCGCAGATGTTCCAGCCGGAAGGGTTTGCCGACGACGAAATCCACATCGGGTGACGGGGGCAATGTTCCGGCGTGGGCAGTAATCATTACGACCGGCTGATCCGGCGCACCCGCCTTGATGGCGGCTGCCAGTTGATTGCCATTCATTTCGGGCATGGTAAAGTCGGTGAAGATCAGGTCGAACCGGCCCCGCTTAAACATGGCCAGTGCCTCCTTGCTGCTATTGGTTGCCTCCACGTCATGTCCGTCAAATTTGAGCAACATCTTGACGGTATTGCCGACAGACGGTTCGTCATCTACGACCAAAATCCGCAGTTTTGATGCATCTGCTGCTGTCATGGGAACAGAAATTCTTATTCTAGCCAATGAGAGCGAGAAAGCAATCCTTAGTTATTCACAAGGATATTCACAGGGGCCCAATCGCGCATGTTTTTAAGAGATAAGAGTTAAAAGATGGAAAAAGGTTCCACCGTCGCCAAGCCTGCGGAGCTACGCGCTTGTGCAAACCCGGAATATGAGGTAAATAGTCCGGAGGGAAATGACAGCCATGAAACGACGACTTTTGGGCAAGACGGGGTTTGAAGCGTCCGTGCTGGGCATCGGTGATTTGGCGGACCGCTCGGTGCCGCTGGAAAAATGCGTGGCCACGCTGCATCAGGCCATGGATTACGGGTTGAACCTGATTGACACCGCGCCGATGTACGAAAACGGCTACAGCGAACAGATTGTCGGCGCCGCGCTCAAGGGCCGGCGCGACGGGATGTTCGTCATTGACAAGATTGATCACCTGGACCGGCCGGTCGCGCCGCAGGTGGACGCGAGTCTCAAGGCGCTCGGGCTTGATTCGGTGGATTTGTTTGTCTTTCACGAGGTGTCCGAACTGCCGCAATGGGAGTGGATTGCCGCCGCGGGCATGGACGTGCTGGCCCAGTGCCGGTCCGCCGGCAAGGTGCGGTTCCGCGGCATTTCCAGTCATCATCCCGACGTGCTGCGCGCGGCACTCAATACTGATTTGTGCGACGTGGTGATGTTCCCGGTGGGGCCGTTTGTGGACCGGCGTTACGTGGATGAGATTCTGCCGCTCGCGCGGCGGAAAGGGGTGGGCACGATATGCTTCAAGACGTTCGGGGCGGGCAAATTGCTGGGCGACACGACGGGATACAACCAGCCGTTGCAGGAACGGCCGCGCGGCAAGTTCAGTTCCGGCGGCCAGGAATCCGCGGGCGACGCGCAACTCCCGCGCCTGAGCGTGGCCGATTGTTTGCATTACACACTGACACACGATCCGGACGTGACGCTGTTGGGGCTGAGTTTTCCCAATGAACAGGATGCCGCGTTTCGCGCATTCGAGGAATTTCATCCGCTGGGAAAGGAACAGTTGAAGGAAATCGAGGGGCGGGCGGCGCAGGCGATTGAGGGCAAGAGCCGGTGCTGGTGGAATCCGGGGAAGGACGAAGGAAAGAAGCGGGGCAGGCTGGGAATCCGGATTGTGGATTAACCATCATTTAGCGTAGCGGGAAAACATCGCCTGCCCTCCATGGCGCGCAGCGCGACGGAGGGAACATCCAGCTCCGATAGATCGCGAGCAGGCCTCAAACGCTGAACATCGAATAGAGACGCGACAGGTCCGCCTTCATTCACTACAGCGCGCCGGGTCGGATTTCTTTGTGTCCTTTGTTCCTTTGTTGTTAAAAATTCGCGCTCTTTCGATTACGAGGACGAGGACGAGGACGAAGCCGCGCACGTCAAGCCTGGGCAGAAGCGCGGGGTTGAAAGCTGCGCCAGAGTTTCGGGGGCAGCAGGCCGAGAAGGATGATGGCGACCTGGCTGCCAATGAAGAGGATCAGCCATTTGAACGCCGCGTCCGTGAACCCGTAGCTGTGCAGGCCGATGCCGAGCATGTTCACGCCGAACCAGGAGAAGCTGGTGACGATGTTGCCGAACACGGCGAGGTTCATCAGGCCGCGTTCGCGCACGAGGCCGCCCCAGCGCGCATGCAGGATGGTCGCGTTCCAGAGCACGATGAGCAGCGCGCCGTTTTCCTTGGGGTCCCAGCCCCAGAACCGGCCCCACGACTGGTCGGCCCAGATGCCGCCCAGGACGGTGCCGACAAAGCTGAACAACGTGGCGAAACAGACGATGCCGTAAACCATCCGCGCCAGTGACTTGGCGGTTTCTGCCGAGAGCGTGGTCGTGAACACGCCGCGCAGGATGTAAATGATGGCGAGGAATCCGGCCACAAACGTCGAGGCGTAGCCGAGGGTGACGGTCACGACGTGGGTGGCGAGCCAGAAATTGGTGTCGAGCACGGCACGCATCATTTCCATGGTGTCACTGGTGGTGAGCGCGAGGTTGTGCGCGATGATGAGCGTGACGAAGCCGGCGAAGGCCGCCACGACGCAGCCGATGCCGTCGCGATAGATTTTTTCCAGAACCATTCCGAGAATGACCGCGGCCCAGCCGATGAAGATGGCGGAGGAATAGAGGTTGGTCACCGGCGGCCGGCCTTCGAGATACATGCGGAACACGAGGCCGGTGGTGTGAATGACCCAGGCAAGGGCGATGAGATAAAACGCCGAGCACCGCAGCAAGTCGGAGATATTGAATGCCGGCGTTTTGCCGGTGGCAGTGGCGCCACCGCCACCGAACCACGAGAACAGCGCCAGCACGAGGGCGAGCACGTAAATGACGGTGGCCTTGTAGAATGGCTCCATCGTGCTGAAGAAAAATTCCTGGTCCGCCTTTTGCACTTGAGGCGCAAAACGGTCGGCCAGCCAGGCGCGGTATTGGCCGACGATGCGGTTGAAATCTTCCGGTTGATCGGCGCGGTAGGCGGTGACCATTTCCGCATAAAATTTTGTGGCGGGGTTGATTTCGCCGGTCCGGGCGGTTTGCATGAGGTTGGTGCCGATGTTTTGCCACGCATTGCGCGGGACATTGATGTCCACGGGCGGAATTACAAGGGGCAGGGCGAAACGCGCGACGGTGTCATAGCCGCCCATGAAACTGAGGAGGGTGTTGAAGGCGTCCTGGTCGAATTTCTGGCCGGCGTCACGGGCGTTCACGGCGGCGATGCCCGGCGCTATGCATTTTTGGTAGGCCTCCAGTTCCGCCGCGAAATCGTCGCTGGCCGGCGGTTTGAGGCTGATTTCGAGCCGCTGATACAGGCTCATCATCTCGTACAGCTTCATCAACTGCGACTCGAAGACGGTGCGGTTGGCGGACTCGATTTTTTCGATGCGGTCGGCCTGCTTTTCGAGTTCGTCAACCTGGGACCGGATCTGGTTGAGGGAATAATATTTCTGGTTGTCCGGCAGCTTGAGCAGCGCGAGGACTTCGTTGTTATCAATGCGGAAAATTTTCAAGTCGTTGGCCGACTCGGGTTTCATCATCGTTTCGAGCAGCCATTCCATGGCGGTCAGGGTCTGCGTTTTGCCGTTCTCTTCGGTGACAACACTTTGCTTGGTGCGGATTTGGAGCAGGGAATTGCGGGCGACGGAATCGAACGGCTGGAACCGGCCGTTCATGAGGACGGGCAGTTTGCCGAATTCGCGTGCGTGAAAGCTGGTCTCCAGTTGCTGGTGCAGCGCGGACAAAACCCACCCCGCCATCACGATGACCAAAATGAGCGGAATCCACTTTTTCATAAAATCGGGAACGACGACGAGGACGGGCTGGTTTGGGAGTGCGGCGACATGTCGCCGCTTTCAAAGCGCGGACATGTCCGCGCACTCCAAATTTCGGCTCGCGAGTACGCTCGCCCCACCGGTTTCAACTTTGGAAATCGCAAATCGCAAATCACAAATCGTAAATTCATTTGGCCATTCTCCGTTTCAAAAAGGGAATCAGGTGGCTGAGAAATTGGATGAGCAATCCGGTGGCGACCAGCACGCACGAAAAATACGGCGTCAGCCAGGTGGGATTGCGAACCACCTGCAGCACGCTGCCGTGGTCGTCGGGGTCGAAGCTCGCCTGATAGAAGGTTTCGCCCCCGTAGCGCAGCGGGTTGTTCATGTAAATCAGCACCTCGCGGTCTTCGTGGTTTTCCACATTTTGCAGCCGGACGCGGCTGGAGAAATTCCTGGGGATGTCCGTGCCGGGATATTTGTCATGACGGAATTCGATGAGGTGCAGGCTGAACGGCAGGTAAAACCGTTCCTGGCGCAGCAGCAATTCATAGGTATGGCCGTCGTAAGTGAACTGCTGCGGGCGGTCCAGCCACCCGGACACGAGAAAGGTGCCGATGGAATTTTTTGGGGTGGTGATTTCAATAATGGCCGACGGCATATCCATCCGGTTCATTTCCGTTTCGCGCGGCTCTTCGCGCCACCAGAGGTCAGAGCCGAGACCGGCGGTGGGTTTAGCCGGTTCGTAACCCGGTTGGGATTGCTGCGCGAGCAATGAATTGGCGTAAAAGGTCTTCACGCGCACGGTGAACGGCATTCCCGGGTCGCTCACTTCGCCCCGGCGCACCAAAAGCGAGCAGGGGATGGCAACGACCTTGGCCGAGTCCTTGTCGGTGGTGTCCAATACCGCCAGTTCAAAGGCGCGGTCGGCTTCGGAATAATTTCTCGTTTCACCGATGCGCAGATGAAGGTTGCTTTCCTGGGACAGGAAATCCGTGAGCATTTGCCCGAGCAACAGCAGCACGACGCCGAAGTGAATCAGCACGATGCCGATCTTTCGTTTGCCCGGCTGATAATAACGCATATGCGCACACAGCAGGTTGATGAGCAGGACGGTGCCGATGAGATAGCCGCCGGGGAAGATGGGGATGTGGAATCCGGACCCGGCCGGCTGCCAGTAAACGAAAACGCTGCGGAAGAATTCGTTCTGGGCCTTGTAGAGTCCGAGATGCACCTGTGCCAGCGTGCCCCAAAACACCAAAATACAACCCAGCAGCAGACAAACCACTGTTAGTTTGAGTGACGAGAAAAGTTTGAACAGGTGCTTGAGCATTACAGATAGAGTTCTTGCCGCGAAAGCAGAATGACGAATGACGAAGCCCTAATGACGAAAGAATGACGAAATCCGAATGACCAAGCGAACATCAGCACATATCCGGCTACTTCGGAATTCGTCATTGGAAATTCTTTCGTCATTCGGATTTAGGATTTAGTCATTCCATGTCGTGTTTTCAGTATTTCACGGTTTGAACGAACTTCGTGAACGCGTCCTTCTGGCTTTCAGCAACTTTCGCATCGCCCATCAGTTTGTAAAACCACGTCTGGCCGGATTGCGGGACCATCATGCCCACGAGCCGTGTCGGCTGGCCGGTCCGGGCGTCCGTGCCGCTCAGGTCCACGAGCGACGCCTTGCCACCCTGCACGTCAATCGTCGTGACCAGTTTGGTCACGTCGTCGTCGGACAGTTTTCCCAGGCCGAGCTGGCCGCGCCAGCGGTTGATGTTGCCAACCAAGCCGCCGCCGTCGCCGGTGGAACTGCTGACGTTGACTGCCGCGGTGGCGCCGCCATCGCCGGTGAGGGTGAATTTGGCGACGAGAAATTGTCCGCCGGGAACCTCCTGCCAGCCAGCGGGCACCTGCCAGTTCGGTTTGCCTTCGCTGGAAATTGGACCGGCGGCGGTTGCCGGTGCGCCCGTGCCCGTGTCGCCGATGGGCGGATGCGACGGAGGCAATTCCGTTTGTGCCTGGACAGTTGTGAACTTCACCGATTTGAGGAAGGCGACGAACGCCGGCTTTTGTTGTTCAGCCAGATCGGCGTCACCGGTCATTTTGAAAAACCACACCGCGGAGGGGCGATGTTGAATGACACCCAGAATACGCGTGGCATCACCGCTGCCCGGGTTTTGGCCGGCGATGTCGTAGAGCTGCGCTGGTTGGCCACCCGCCTCGACACTTTCCGCGGATTTTTTCAGTTCATCCGGCGACACGGGTGACAGACCGACCTGACCGCGCCAGCGGTTGACGTTGGCTTCGTCGCTGCCGGGCAAGCCGGGCAGGGGAATGACGCTCACGTCGGCCTGTTTGCCGTTCTGGCCCTGGATTTTGAACGACGCCACACGCATTTCACCGGGCGGAACTTCCGTCCAACCCTCCGGCGTTTTCCAGGCCAGTTGCGGCCGGGCGGAGCCGGATGCCGCAAACCCGGGTGCCGCGGATGCGGATGAAATATCGGGATGTCCGGGCGGCAGGGTTGGGTTGGGTGAATCCGTTGACATGGCTGGCGCGGATTGCGGCTGAGGCTGGTTTTGATCCTTGGCGACGCGATAGGTTTTGACCTCGTCACGGTGACAACCGGCGACGAGCAGGAACAGCAACGGCGTCAAAACCGGCAGCCGCCGGGCGCGTTTATTGAACCGGCGCCCGAGGGCGACCCCGGATTTTTCAATCGGATGACTTATCACGATACAAAATTAGATGGCAGATTGATGAAGATTCAAGTTTATTCTGATAGGATGAATTATTTCAAAATTGTAACAGCCGACGCGAGGAGGCTCTGTACGGCTTTACATTTGAGCCTCGTTACCCGCCGTTGCTGCGCTATGGCGTGGCAAGCCCCGGCTTGCGACAGAAATGGAGCTGGGTCAATGTCACACGGTTGAAGCACCGCCCGGATGCCGGTTAAAAACGGTATTGGAGGCTGGCAAAGATGACTTGGGCATCATAACTGAAATGGCCGGCGGACGCCAGATCGTCGTAGTGGGTGTAGGCGTACTTCAAGTTGAGGCGCAGGTTTTGGGTGATCCGGCGGACGAGCGTCGCGGTGACACTGTGTTCCTCGGTATCGGCTCCGAGCGGCACGCCGCCAACAATGTTGTTCTGGCCGTCGTCGGCGCGATAATAAAAGTAGCCGAGGTTCAAATCGGTCTTGTCGTCCAGCACCAGGGTGGAGTTGAAGTTGACCGTCCAGTAATTGTTTTGCGAGTTGAGGACGGCCTGGGTGTAATCGGAGGTTGGCGTTTTCGTGGTGCTGAGGACATAATTGAATCCCACCTGCAGGCCGAGCCAGTTCAAGGGCGTCCAGTTCACGTTCTGGCCGATGATCTGGGTGTACATTTTCGAGGAATCCACCTCGCTCAAACCCGAGACGGGGTCGGGCTCCGTGCTGATGGTGGAGTATTGATATTCGTAGCGGCTGACGAGCGTGATGTTTTTCGGCAGGCGCAGCGTGAGGCGGATGTTGCCGTCCAACGTTTCAAATCCCTGATAGAGGATAAAACCCGGATAGGCATTTCCGGTGCTCAAATTATTGGGGGTGTTGTCCAACGTGTTGTCGTTGTTGTATTGGTTGATCTTGTAATAGCCGCCGATATCCACGCTGGCCTGGCGGACAGGATACCAGCGGGCGCTGGCAAAATATTTTTGGAACAGGTAGGAGTCATCGGTCGCGAATTTCACCGGAATGGGGCCGATGCCGTTGACCTGGGTCAGTCCCCCGTTTTCGTGCAGATTCCCCTGGCCTTCCGTCCATTGGCCGCCGGCGTTGAAGACCCAGTTGGTCACGCCGGTGTAGCGCAGGTCCAGGCGTTCGCACACGTCGAGGGAATCGTACCCGCTGTTGGAGTTGAAGTCTTGCGTGTCAGTGCCCAGGGTGCCCAAGCCGGAGGCATCGGCGTTCCAATCCTCCTTTTGCACCCGGATCGAAGGGCTGATGGTGAAAGTCTTCGTCGGCAGCAACATGAGGTTGACGTTCATGACATACTGTTGCTCGTGGGCGCCGCCGTTGAGTTTGATGTAGCCATAATCAAGGCCGGGGTAAGCCGGCGAGTAGGCCACATCGAAATCATCCCCGTAAATCTGGCTGCCGGTGAAGGTGTCGTCGAGGTTGGCAAACATGAATCCGGTGGACAGAAACAGGTTGTCCTTGATCCAGGATTCGGCGAACGCATGGGCGCTCAACATGTCGTAGGAGGTGCCCTGCTGGTCGGTGACTTTCTGTTGAATGGGTTCCCCCTGCCAGAAGGTCAGTTTGTCGGCGTCGTTCAAATTCCCCGTTTCATAACTCACCCCCACTCCGTAATTCAGTTCTTTGTAGTGATGGGTCAGGTCGAGCTGGAAGGTGTCGGACTTTTCATCAATGGCGTAAATTTCCGGATACACGTTGTAGATATTCCCGCTAGGATTATGGACCGGCCCCCAAAGGGTCGAACTTTCATCGCCCGTTCGGTAGCTGTGGCTGTATTTGAAGGTGATTTGCGGGAGGTCTGGTTTGGTCAGTCCCGCCTCAAAGGTGATCAGGCCGCGATCCAACGCCAGCGCGTCGCCCGGCAGCGCATACGAAAGCTGCGTGGCGGGGATGTATCCTCCGGTGCCGGAATCCCAGGTGCGGAAATTCTCAAAGTGGACACGGACAAAACCAAGATCATCGCGAACCAGACCGAGGCTGACACTGTAATCGTGATCGTCAAAAATGGAGTGTCCATCCAGCGTGAAGGTGGTTTTCCTGGCGACCTGGCTTTCGTAATGCAGGTCTTCGATGCCGCCAAAGACCCCCGTGTTGAGTTGTTTCCCCTGGGTCGCCTGGTTTGCATTACCCTGGGTCAGCAAGGCGCCGGTGGAAAGCTCGATCCAGTTGTTGCAGGTGTTGGTGCCGCCTTCATACCATTGTTCCGGGGTGATGGCGTCACCCGCCCGCGCTGCTTGTGCGCCGAGGACAATCAAGGACGCTCCGATGACATGCCAGCCGCGGCCGGGTTTCCGCCGTCCGGCGCGAAGCGATTTTGACTTGCGATATTTCTTTTTCATCGGCTTCCGTGGCGTTGGTTAAAATCTGAGGGACGGACTCACGCGCGAGCCGTGGACCGCCTCGTGACAACCGGCGCTCCAGCAGGCGCCCTGGCTCAGGCGCGAGGTATGGTCCACCCCGCCGATCAGGATCCCCCCGGGCTTGACCTGCTGGAAATGGCATTTCAAACACAGGTTCGAGTTGCGTTCGGTGAGCATCTTGGCGTTGACGCTGCCGTGCGGGGAATGGCAGGTGGTGCAGCCTTCGCGCAGGGCCTCGTGCTCAAAGACAAAGGGTCCCTGCTGGGAAGGATGGCATTGAACACAGTTTTCCTCCTGCGAAAGCAACCGGGTGCTGCCGCCAGCAAAGGCGATGCCCTTGTGCGGCGGATGGCATTCGATGCAGCTCATCCGTCCTTCGGGCACGGGATGATGGTTGGGCAGATTGAACAGGCCCCGCACGTCCATGTGGCATTGGTAACAGGCATTCTCAACCGCGCGCGCCGGTTCGAGCGGGAACCGTCCGCTCAGCCCCTCCGGCTGCGGCCGGCTGGCGGTGAAACTGTAAGGCGGTTTGGTTTCGCCACCAGAATCCGAGTGCAAACTACAGGGGCCGTGACAGGATTCGCAGCCCGCGTTGAGCCCGTTTTTGCCCTGAGCGATGAGCCGGGCGTGGTCGGCGGTCCGGAAGCTGCGGTAAATTTCCTCGTGGCATTGTTCACATTCCGCGGAGCCGATGTATTTCGCGCCCGGCACATCCGGGAGCACCACTGCCCGGTTGCCGGTGGTGCTGCAGGAGATGGCCGCCAGCAGCAAAACGACCGCGCCGGCGGCGAGCGCCAGATTTCGACCGCGCTTGCCGCGCAGCAGGAGGTGCCTGGTGAGCGAAACTTTTGTCATGCGGATTTTGGGTTGTCGTTCATTTCTCGCATATTCGGAAAACGCGCCGTCTTATTAGAACAATTCCTGTTCGACCAGGATTTGAGCCGCAGATAACAAGTTGAGGGCAAAGGTCAGATTGTGGGCGCCGAAGCTGCCGTCGTTCAAAAGCAGGTATAAATTGAACCGGGCTTGCTTGATATTGTTCGGGATCAAGGCCTGGCCGGCGGCGTTTGGCCCGCTGAAATTCACCTGGTTCATCTGGGTCCAACCGGTCACGAACCCCGTCGAGTTGGTCTGCCAGATCAATCCGCCCGGCGTCGTGTATTCCCAGATGACGGCCCCGTTGGTCTGCAACGCCGGCGGCGCTTTGGTGGCGGCCCACAGGTTCAGTTCGTAGATCAGCAGGGAAACGTTGTTCGAGATGATGGACGCCGACTGTCCGGGTTCAGTGAGATGGCAGTTCATGCAGACATCGTGGGAAGTGATTTCGAACGTGTGACTCTGAGTGATGGCCGGCGGGGCGTCCTTTTGCATGTGGCAGGACACACATTGATTGGTCAGGTAAAACGTGCCGGAAATCGAGAACTGGGCGGAATCCGGCAACCCCGCGTGTGAACCGGGATTGTAGGTGGCCGGGCCATCCAGCAATTCGCCGATGGAGCCCAGCAGGAAGTTGTATTGCAGCGAAGGGTGCGGTGCGCTGGCCGTGTCCGTCCATGCCGCCCCGCGATCGTTGTGGCATTGGGCGCAGAGATTGATATTGGTGTTGGCCGGGTATTTGTTCGTGAACACGTCCGAGGTGGCGAGGAAAAAATAGTTGGTCGAGTGGATGGGATTGCGGAGCTGCGCCGGATGGGAATTGGTCTGGTGCGGGTCGTGGCAAACCACGCAGGTGATGGCGACGCCCAGGTCGTTCGTGAGCGTGATGGGATTTTGTCCGTTGATCAAGGCGAGCCGGACGGAACCGGAATGACATTGGCCGCAACTGCTGATGTTGTTGGCGGACGCACTCATGACCTGTAACGCGTCCGGCACCACGGCGGCGTGGCCGCTGGTGTTCCATTCCTCGTAAGTGGGCTGCATGGGTCCGGTGTGGCAGCCGCCGCAAACCGTGGCGGCAATGTCAATCTGCGGGACCGCCGTGGGGTCATCCTCGCTGGCTGCGTGATTGGCCGCCGGACCGTGGCAGTTTTCGCACTGCACACCGGCAAGATTGGTGGCGTAGGAAAAAACTCCGCTCTTGTTGGTGAAATTGAACCCGGTTGGCAAACCATAGCCGACCGTGTGGCAGGGCAGGCACGAACTATTGGTCTGGCCGCCGGCGGCCTTGAACGCCGGATCGCTGAAGGCGCCGGCGTGGGGCGTGTCCGTCACATACTGGCAGATGCTCAAATGACACGTGAGGCAGATCTTCAAGCCGGCATAGTTCGGCGCCGGACCGGAGACGCGGAAGAAGGCATTGCTGTAGAGCTTCGTGATGACGGCGTAGCGGACCAGATTGGTAGCCTTGCCCAGCGCCACCCACGGGGCAGTCAAACGGTTGCTTTTCTGATAGACCTGATAATAACCCGATGGACCATCCCACGTCATGCTCACCCCGTTTGTGACGCGCTCAATTCCCGTCATGACCGGCAAACCCGGCATGCCGCCCGACCGGGTGATGGCTTGGTGTTTGACTTGTTGGGCCATCAGGGACGACGCAGTGAAAAGAATGCCCGCCAACGCCAGAATGAACAACGGCATCGGGTTGGAAGATAAAGCTCCAGCGCGGTTCATAATGTCACAATCAAGCCGTTGCCCATCCTTTGCCAGGGCAGCGCGGCATACGCCGAACCATTCAATGTATCTTTGCAACGCCGGAATAAAGAACAACAAATGAAACTTATGTTCAACATATTCTTCGCTTGAAGAATACTCCCGCCCTGCGCGCAAACCAACCTTCTATTGCTTCATAATCGTCAAAAATTGCCCAAACTGCCTGACGGCATCACCTGCCGGGAACAGCGTGCCCTTCCGTCCCGGAATTTTCTAAAATTGACAGACTTGAATATTGTCTGAAGATTAAAGCCAAAAATAAGGACACCACCGAATGAAACCATCCTCCACCCATACTCCACCGGCAACCGACCCACAGACCGTCAGACCATCAGGTGGTCGCCTCCTGATTCTGGTGCCGACCTTTTTCCTGTTGGGAGCCGTCCTGGCCGGCGTCTGGTTTAAATACGGCAAACACGCCGCGGGTTTCCTCTTGCCGGGACAGGGCGCCGCCGAACTTTCCGATCCAACCCTGGATCTTCTGCGTCATTTGAATTCGCCGGTGGAAATCCGGTTTTATTCCGTGCTCCCTCCGGGGAGCGCACCGGAGCCGCTTCAGGATTTTTCCCGGCGGGTGGACCATTTGCTGTCCGAATTTCAATGCGCCAATGACGTTAAAATCCACGTGACCCGGAACGTCTCGACTTTCAGATCCAACGCGGACGCCGCCGCGGTTGATGGCATCCATCCCTTCAATCTCGACAAGGGCGATGCTTGTTTTCTGGGACTCACCGTAGTCTGCGGGGAGCGGAAAGAATCCCTGCCACAAATCCAGCCCGAATGGGAGCCGGCGCTGGAGTTTGACCTGGCCCGCGCGATTCTTCATGTGACCGCCACCCAATCACCGGCAACCGTCGCGCCAAACACCCAGGCTTCTCCCGAAGTTACCAATGAAGTCATCCGTCTGATTCCCGATCTCAAGGGCACGTCACTGGAGGACGGAACCCGCATCCTGCGGGAGGCGGCCCTGCAGGAATTCACCGGTGCTGGGACCGAGATGGAAGACAAGCTCAAGATTGCACAGCAGCAACTCAGCGATGCGCAAAACGGCCAGTCCGAGGCGGAGCAACAAGCCGCGATGAAACATCTCCAGGAGGTCCAGTTGGAACAGGGGAATAAATACAAGCAAATCGCCGCCCGGTTGCAGGCCGAACTGGCCGTCTTCGAGCAGATGAAAGCTGCGGCTTCCACCGCGAAATAATTCCCTGCCGGCTGGCGCAGAACTTCGGCACGAATCTGTAGCGTCGCGTGTCCCCACACAAAGGAGTTGTTCTTTCCAAAAGTCAAAAGGAGCCGGAGTAAAATCCGGCTCCCGTGGGCGATGAGGGCATTAACACTGTCACCCATTGCGTACTGGCCTCATTGATGGCCGTCTAAGCTGCCAGCAACTCGCAGCCGTGGACGAAACGTGGACGATGATTCCCCCTCTCCATAATCCCTCGCCCGTCGGAGCGGGATTGCCCTTCGCCCATCGTATGGGAGAAGGTGGCGGAGCCGGATGAGGGAATGATCCGGCAACGGCTGGCCGACTTTGAAACTTTCCGGCAGGTCACGGAACAGGGCGGGGCGTTCTTTGGCCAGCACGCCGGCCCGCCAACGTCTCATGCTGGTCAGGATGGCATCGCGTCCGTGCTGGCTTTGGAATTGCGCTGCCTGCAACGTTCTAAGTTGCCAGAAGGGATGCCGGGCAAACACGGGCCTCACGGTGCAGTCACCTGCCCCGGCGCAGCTTTGGCGAAGACGGGAGGATGGCGTGTTACTTTTCAATGAAATATCGCGTCCATCCAATCAACTGATTATTTATTTGGCAGTGTCCTAATTTGCTGTAGCGTCGAGCCTGTGGCTCGAATGAACCGGTGCACAGCGCCGACACTACAACCCAAATCAGGGCATCACTGATTACTTTTAATGAAAAACGACGTCCAATCAGACACGAAAAATGATAAAATCAGCGGGCTGGATCCAAATCGCAAAGTCTTGGTCTGGGTTCAATGCAAAGAATACAGGTGCCTGGCCTATTTGGACGCGACCGGCAAATGGATAAACTTCTACACCGGGAAGAAGTTGACGGATTTCGTCAAAATAATCGGATGATGGTCAGTTGATCCGTCTTCGTCCTGCTTTGCAGGACTACGCCGCGACAAGTCCGCCGTCGTTGCACTATGACGCGCCGGGGGGTTGAGGTTTTTCCCCCTTCACCAGCAAACAAAAATCCCTTCCCGTTGGCGGGAAGGGGTGGGAGGATTTTACCCGATTACGGCGTGTGCACCACGCGGAAGAACATCTGCAAGTTGTTCCGCGTCGGGGTCAGGTAGCTGATGGATCCGCCGGTGCCGGGGATGTTGGTGCTGATGTTTTGCCAGCCACCCGTGAGGCTGGAGATGCCCTGAATCTGGTAGGTGGTGCCCACCTGCGTGTTGAAGGCGACTTCCGCCGCCGTGTAGATGGCGATGGTATTGGTCGTGCCGTTGACGATGTTATTGCCATCGAAATAGATCACGCCGCTGCCGGAAACCTTAAAGCCGGCGGTCGGGTTGAGACCCAAGGCATACATCATCCAGTTCGGGATGCCCGCGCTGTTGTTGACGGCGTTGGGTGCGGCTGCGGCGTTGGTTACCGAGCCGAAGTAGCTGATCTGCCACGCATTCGGCAGGCCGTCGTCGGAAGGGCCGCCGGTCAGATCGGCAATGGACGCCTTGAGCAGGCCGACGGTGTAGGCCATGTTGTGGACTCCGTGGCTGCCGTCGTTGTTGACAAACTGCCAGTTGTAAGAGGCGTTCAGATACTTCACCGGCCAGTTCGTTAGGGGCGAGATGCTGGTCTGCACAAACCCGGCGGGCACATAATTCCCACTTGCCACATAATTCGTGTACGGCAACAGGGTGGACAGTTGGTTGAGCAGGAGCTGGACTTCGGTCTGGGCGCCGTAGATGACACCGACGCCAGCGTAATCGGCCACCGGGAAGTCAAAGTTGGTGATGGCACCGTGGCATGGGGTGCAGACATAGGTCACGTCAACGTTGGCGCCCAGGCTGTTGGTGTAACTCATCTTGGTGGAATGGCCGCCGGCCAGGGTGAACGCCGGATCGGTGGAAGCTATCGGCTGATAATGGCAACCGACGCAGGTGTCGGACACCACGTTGGCGTGCGGTGAACTGGGGATCGCCTGGCCATAGGTGACGCCGTTCACGCCTTCCAGCATGTCGCCCTGGGGGCTGTCATGCGGACCAAAGGCGGATCCCCCATTCCAAGTGGTCTGCCCCTGCGGATATTCGACAATGCTGTTGGAGAACGAACCATTGCGGCTGGTGTGACAGTTTAAGCAGAAACCGCCGGCGCCGGCATTCGTGATCACGGTGCCGTTGGAGAGGGCGACAGTCGTGCTGGTGCGCAATTCATACGGGTTGGAAGCATTATGCGGATCATGGCAGGCCTGGCAGGTGACCGCTTCGTAATTATAGTTGGTGGCGTAGGCGTTGGTGTTGCCCAGATAAGTTATATAATTGATAAAGCCGGGAGCGGTATGACAACGAACACAGGGCATGCGACTGGCGGAACCGGAAGGCACCCGGGTCATTTGGGCATGCAGTGAATTGTTCCATTCGGCGACCTTGAAGTAGTTGGTCAGGCTGTCATGGCATTGGGCGCAAACGCCCGCGCCGAAGCTGATGGCGATGGCATTGGTGTTCCCCACAGTGTCCTGCGAATACAGATGCTGACTGCCGGGGCCGTGGCAGTTTTCGCACTGGATGTTGGCCACGTTTTGCAATTGCGACGGCATGCTGGCCCAGTTGCTGTTGGTCAACGCGGGTGGGAAAGTCCAGCCCACCAACTGTGCTGTGTTGTTAAAGCCTTCGGTGATGGCGAAAGTGTTGGTGTCATAGCCGACGACGTGACACTGAATGCAACTTGCGTTGTAATAGCTGCTCTCCAAGCCGTTAATGGCAAGGGTAAAGAACGTGGAATGGGGTGTATTGGTCCAGGTGGGATAAATGCTGGGCACAGTCACGCCCTGATATACAAAACCGCCGCTGTGACAGGCGGCGCAAGCATCAATGCCCAGATAAGTGGCCGCCGAGATGGTCGTGGCGATGTTCGTCGTGACCGGGGCGATGGTGTTCGTGCCGTTGTGGCCAGTCGTGGTGATCGTGGCCAAAACAGTGTATGGACCGGCGAGATCCGGGCGGAAAAAGGTCCGGCCTGCCAATTGATAGGCGATCTGGTCCGCAGGATTGTAAATCGGCACATTGGTGCCCAACGGACTGTTGGTCAGCACCGCAAGCGAACCCGGAGGCTTGTTGGTGCCGGGCAGCGACCAGGTAACGCCGAGGATGTTCGAGGACGCAATGGAAATGCTGACCATGGCGTCAAGATACACCGGCTCGCCCAGGGCTACGTTGTTAATGCCGGCGGAGCGCACGGCATTGGTCAGCCCATAGTTTGTGATTTCGGTCTGGGTGAGCGGGCGCAAGAAAACCTCGCCGGTTAATGAGGTCGCCGCTGCGTTGACGGTGCCCACGGTCCCGACAAACGCCAAGGTCACCGCCGCAAGGCCGGCAAACCTTTTCCAAGTGGGATTGTGTATTTTCATAGGTTTTGAATTTTGTCTGGATTTACGATTGCCGGTGTAATTTTTTCGTTTTGTTCACAACTTCATTTTCGTTCATATCGCCGCGTCGCCCAGGGTCCAGCCCGGCGCCAATTCACCGCCGGCGACCGGCCGGGCGATGGACGGCGGATTCAATTTCACCATCAACGCCGCTGCGCGCCGGGCGATGATTTCATTGCACTTGAAAAGTTCCTGCTCCCGCATCCGCGAATTTTCACGGACAATCGCGTCGAGGTGATCGATGTTGTAAAGGTAAACATTGTCCAGTTCCTCCACGTCCGGCGCGACGTCCCGGGGCACGGCGATATCCACAAGGATGAGCGGCCGGTTCGCCCTGGCCGCCAAAATGCCGGCGATCTCGTGCTTGTGAAGGACCGTGGTCGGGCTGCCGGTTGAACTCACCACAATGTCCGCCTCCATCACCGCAGCCATGCGTTCCTCAAACGACAGGGCGCGTCCACCGAGTTCCGCGGCGAGCGTCTGCGCGCGTTCAAGGGAGCGGTTGGCCACCAGCACTGAGCGGGCGCCGCGTTTGGCCAGATGGCGGACACAGGCCTCGCCCATTTTACCCGCACCCAGGATCATCACTGTCTTGTCCGACAAATCCCCGGCAAAAACCTTTTCGGCCAGTTCCACGGCCACGCTGCCCACGGAAGTCGCGCCGTGGCCGATGCCGGTCTGGGTGCGAATTTCCTTGGCGGTCTGCAGCGCCGTCTGGAAAACACGGTTCAAAACCCTTCCGGTCAGCTTCGCGGCCTGCGCCGCCTGGTAGGCCAGCTTCACCTGGCCGGTGATTTCCGTCTCACCAATCACCATGGAATCCAGACCGCTCGTCACTGAAAACAAATGCCGCACCGCGTCCGCGCCTTCCTTCACATAAATGTAGGGCGTCACGTCCACGTCCGCCGGGCAAAGCTGCTGGAAGATGCGATGCACCCGGCCCTGGACCCAGGGCGCCACGCCGTAAACTTCGACGCGATTGCAGGTGGAGAGCAGCACGACCTCATTCAGGCCGGCATTGATTTTGAGCCGGCAACCGAGGCACGGCAAAAGGGAGGGCCGCACCGCCAGCTTTTCGCGGACTTCCACCGGCGCGGTCTTGTAACTCAAACCTGTGACAAAAATGTTCACGTGTGCAATCAAACGGCTTCCCGACTCACGGTTTGAGACTAGCACGCCGGACAAAAACCACCACCGCATCCCTTGGCAACTAGTTGACATATATTGTCATAAGATAAACAAGATATGTAGTTTACAAAGATAAGTAATGCTAAGCATAAGATTAATAACGTTTTTTTTATGTGAGTATAAATATAATTAAAGTATATTATAAATTCAAGAACTGCTGTGTGATTAATAAGAGTCAGTTATTCTTTAAATTAAGCAGAACTGGCCGGTAAAAAGTGGTTGTCCCCCGCAACGGGATGGCCCACGCTGACCGCAGGATCCGTGTGAAGCAACCGCTTGAAATCATGACGCCGGACCGCCGGCCGCCGGTCCGGAACGTCCTCCGGGAGGCCCTGCTCGTGGCGGCCGCCGGCAGCGTGCTGGCATTTGGCGCCAATCTGGTCTCGCCGCGCGGCCTGGCGCTCTCGCGCAACTATTTTCCCGCCGGCATCAGCCGCCCGGCGCCGGCGGCAACCGGCGTTGCCAACACAAATCTCCCGGCGCCTTCTCCCGCTCAACTTCTGGCGGCGCGATTGAAGGAGCAGGGACTGCAATCGGTTGATGGCCGCCAGGCGGCGCAGCTTTTCCACGATCTGCGTTTCCAGCAGGGGACCATCGCGTTCATTGATGCCCGCGACGAACCGCACTACCGGGAAGGGCACATCCCCGGGGCTTGCGAATTCGACCCCTACTATCCGGAAAAATACTTTGCCACCGTGCTTCCGGTTTGCCAGGCAGCGGAGCAAATCGTGGTTTATTGCAACGGCGGCGATTGCGACGACAGCGAGTCCGCCGCCATTTTGCTGAGGGATGTCGGGATTGCGAACCGGAAACTTTTTGTTTACACGGGCGGGATCCCGGAGTGGACCACCAACAGACTGCCGGTCGAGATCGGCGGGCGCAACAGCGGGAACCTGCGCAGCGCCAACAAATGAATACCAGCCCATCATCCTGGAGTCGCACCGCCGCGGACACTTTCGCCGTGCTGGCGAGGTGGTTGTTGGGCGCGGTCTTTCTTTACATGGGCTTGAACAAGGCGTTGCATCCGGTCGAGTTCCTCAAACTGGTGCGGCAATACGACCTGGTGCAAAGTTCCCTGCTGTTGAACTCGATTGCCGCAGCCCTGCCCTGGTTTGAAATATTTTGCGGACTGCTGCTGCTGGCGGGAGTGGCGGTGCGCGGGACGGCGGTGATGCTGATCATGATGCTGGTGCCGTTCACGGTGCTGGTGTTCCGGCGCGCCCTGGCCATCCAGTCGGCGCAGGCCATCCCATTTTGCGCGGTCAAGTTTGATTGTGGTTGCGGCACCGGCGAAGTTTTCATCTGTCGCAAACTGTTGGAGAACTTTCTTTTTATTGTGTTCTCAGGCTGGTTGCTGGCCAGGAACGGACGAAACCTTTGTGTCCGCCACACCCTGATGTCGGGCGCTGCCAAAACCAATCCAACCGGGTCGGCGGGTCTGCCGGGTTGAAGTTTGGAGCGTTTTGAAAGACATGGATTGCGGGGCCGCCTTCACTGCGTTACGGCGCGTCAGTTTTCGCTCTACGCTGCGCTCCGGGCGAAAACTGGAGCCGAGGGGGTTCGAACCCCTGACCTCCTGAATGCCATTCAGGCGCTCTACCAACTGAGCTACGACCCCATCCGGAGAGCACGCAATCTAAAGTCCCAGCCGCACTTGTCAAACTTTTTGCCTGCCGGCGGACGCTGATTATGATTGAATGGCCCGGCCAAAATTGCATAGCGTCATCGCGTGCGCGAATCCAAATTCCCGTTGCGTATCGCGTTTCTGACCCATGAACCGTTTTATCCGCCGTCCGGCGGCGGCTCGGCGGAGGCCGTTTATCTGGTCGAAGAAATGGTCCGGCGCGGCCACGAAGTCCACGTTTTTTGCCCGCAGATCGCCGAATCCGAATCCGTCAAAGAAAAATTCGGCGTCCATTTGCATCAGTTCACCGCCTGGCAAATGGGCCGTTATGCCCGGCTGCGGAATTTCAAATACCTGCTCTATCCGTCTTTTTTGGAGCGCCTGGTTGCCCGGGCCGCGCGCACGATAAAATTCGATTTGCTGCTCTCGCAACACGCGATTTCCGCCGTGGCCGCCGGCCGGTTGAAACGCCGGCTGAACGTGCCGGTCGTGATGAATTTTCCCGACCTCCTCACCGGTTTCATGGAAACCTGGCCGGCCTACATCGCGCCCCGTCCGTTCGTCGAGATGCTCAAACGTTACGAAATTTCCATCCCCGCCCGCTACGGCGTGGACGGGGTCCTGGCGATTTCCGACACGCTGGCCGATTACTTTGTCGAACGCGGCTATCCGCGCGAAAGAATCCTGCCGATTTACTACGGCTATGCGGCGGAATATTTTCCATTTTATGTGCGGATGATTGCGCCCAACCGTCCGCCGGTCGTCGTCATGCACGGCACGCTGGATTTTCATCACTTCGGCGACATTGCGTTCGGCGCGATTCAACACGTGACCCAAAACCGTCCCGGCACCATCTTTCGATTTGTCGGCCAGCGCACCGCCGCGCTGGAAAATTTTTTGAATCGCGCGCAGGAACATATCCCTGGTTTTCATTTCGAGAGCACCGGCTTTGTGCCTTACGCCGAAGTGGCCAGACATCTGGCCGACGCCAGCGTGGGCATCGTGCCCTATGACGAATCCGCCGGCACGCACTGTGCCTTCGTCGCCAAGGTCGTCGAATACGTCGCCAGCGGACTGCCCGCCGTCTGCACGCCCCTCAAAAGCATCCGGGACTATTTCCAAAACGACCCGATGGTGCGCTTCTCGGAATTCAATGGCGCGGATTTCGGCAAAAAAATCCTCGACTGGCTTGATGAACCGCCCCTGGCCTGGCAAATCCACGCCGTCCAATCCGCCGCGCGGGTCGAGGCCGAACTCGACTGGGAGCCGCTGTGCCGCCGGGCGGTTGATTTTGTTGAAGGAATTTACACGCGTTCCAAAAACTGACGCGCGCCCGTCGCATGAAAAAATCGGACTGGCAAAAACTGGCCGGAGCTTCCGCCGATCCGGTCCGGGTCAAACATTTCCTCGATTTGCTCGCCGCGACGGGCGCCGGCCCCCAACTTGAAAAATTTCCCGCCGACCGGATTCGCGTCGTGGTTGCACTGTTGAGCGGTTCACAGGCACTCGGCAATTTGCTGGTCGCGAATCCCGGCTGGCTGTCGGCGCTTGACATCGGGCAACTCAAATTTCCACGCCGCGCCGAGGGATTTCGACACGAGATCGAAAGCGGGTTGAAACCGAAACTGGAGGCGCGCGATTACGCCGGTGCGTTTGCCGGATTGCGCCGCTTCAAGCAGCGCGAAATGCTGCGCATCGCCGCGCGCGACCTTGCCCGCCTCAGCAACGTGGTTGAAATCACCCGCGAAATATCGGACCTGGCCGACGTGTGCCTTGACGCCGTGTGGCGGATTTGCCGGCAGCAATTCACGGAACGATTCGGCCAGCCTTTTCATCAGGACGCGGAGGGGGACTGGCGGCGCACGGAATCTTGTGTGCTCGGCATGGGCAAGCTCGGCGGGCAGGAACTCAATTACAGCTCCGACGTGGACGTGCTGTTCCTCCACAGCGATGAGGGCGAAGTGTTCAAAGCAACGCCGGCGAAGAAAAAAGCGCAGCGCGCCACGATGTCCAACCGCCAGTTTTTCAACAAGCTCGCCGAAGCTTTCATCGCCGAAGTTTCCCGCGTGACGCCGGACGGAATGTTGTTCCGCATTGATTTGCGATTGCGACCCGAAGGCGACGCCGGGCCGCTGTGCCGTTCGCTGGAAAGCTATGAGAATTATTACACGGAATGGGGACAGACCTGGGAGCGGATGATGCTCATCAAGGGGCGGGGTGTCGCCGGCGATGAAAGTCTGGCGGCCGAGTTCCTCGAAATGATCCAGCCGTTCCGTTTTCCGCCTTCGCTAAGCGCCGACGTGCTCCACGAAGTCGCCGCGGTCAAGGATCGAATCGAGAAGGAAATCGTTGGAGCGGAAGAACTGGAGCGCAACGTCAAACTGGGGCGCGGCGGCATCCGGGAAATTGAATTTGTCGTCCAATCGCTGCAAATTTTACACGCGGGCCGGCTGCCGTTTCTGCAAACCGCGCAAACGCTTCCGTGCCTCGCCAAACTCGCGCAGTACAAATTGCTGGCGGAAGAGGAAGCGCAACAACTCGCCGCCGCCTACCAGTTTCTCCGCGATGTCGAGCATCGCCTGCAAATGGAGGAAAATCAGCAGACGCACACGATTCCCGCCGACCGCCAGGCGCAACTGAGGCTGGCGCGGTTGATGGGCTTCAAGTCATTGGCGGAATTTGAGGCCGCGCGGCAAAGGCACACCGGCAATGTGCGGCGGGTTTATGACAAACTCCTGAAATCAGACGCGCCCAAATCAACGCACGCGGTCCTGCCACCGGAATTCGATGGCGCGGAGGCGGAATGGGAAAACCTGCTCGCCGCGCATTCGTTTCGCGACCCGGAGACGGCGTTTCGCCTGCTCAAGGAATTCGCCGAAGGCCCGGGTTACGTTCATGTGTCGCCGCACACGACGGAACTGGCCCGGCAATTGATTCTGAAATTACTGGCTCTTTGTCCAAAAAAATCCGCATTCCGCAACTCCGATAAATCACGAGCACGCGACGAAAGTCGGGGTCCGAAATCCCCAATTCTTTCCGATCCCGACCGCGTGGTGACGCGATTGGACAGCTTCATTGAGGCTTACGGCACGCGCACGGCGCTGTTTGAAATGTGGAACGGCAACCCGGCGGCGTTTGAGTTGATGTTGTTGCTGTTCGACCGTTCCGAATTTTTGGCCGAGGCCGCCATTCGCGATCCGGATTTGATTGACGATTTTGTGGCCGGCGGGCGCCTGCGCCAGCGCAAAATGGCGCCGGAGATTTTGAAGGATTTGCGCCACGGACACGATGACGAA
>Ga0074044_10000290_pt1 | contig 50231 bp, 47 predicted proteins | sample BogForMeECP23OM1_FD_94443 | JGI IMG/M metagenome (GOLD analysis project Ga0074044, IMG submission 94443) | Bog forest soil microbial communities from Calvert Island, British Columbia, Canada - Bog Forest MetaG ECP23OM1 | ecosystem: Environmental > Terrestrial > Soil > Wetlands ...
CGGAAAAACCATCCCTGAATGAGAATGTCACCCTGAGCGGAGCAGCATCTTCGAGCGAAGCGAGAAGATGTTGTGGAGTCGAAGGGCCCCTACACTCTCGAATGCCCAACCCTGCGTCAAGGCGTCCTCACGATCCCGCCTGCGACCAAGAATTCCCAGCCTGACCTCCAGATGACAAACGCTCAATCCAGACTCCATAATTGAAGCGCGGTCGCAAACGACCAACGACCGACGACTGGGGCTCCCATGCTCTTATCCGGAATTTTCCCACCCATCACAACGCCCTTCTATCCCGATGGCGAGCCCTATTACAAGAAGCTCGAAGTCAACGTCGAGCGCTACTCGCGCACGCCAGTCGCCGGCATCGTGGTGCTCGGTTCAACCGGCGAGGCCATTCTGCTCTCCGACCAGGAACGCCGCGATGTGCTGAAGACCGCGCTCGCCGCCGCCGCGCCCAATAAAGTCATGATCGCGGGCACCGGCGTCGAGTCCGCACATGAAACTCTGCGGCTCTCCGAGTACGCCGCCGAGCTCGGCTATGACGCTGCCATGGTGCGCACTCCGCACTACTACAAAAAGCAGATGTTGCCGGCGAATCTGCTCGCTTTCTACCGCACGGTCGCTGACCGCTCCGCGCTGCCGATCATCATCTACAACTTCCCGCAGGCCACCGGATACGACATCCCCGCCGAAGTCGTGATCGAACTCGCGAGCCATCCCAACATCGTCGCCATCAAGGAATCAAGCGGCAACCTCGACAAAGTGAAAATCATGGCCGAGGGCACGCGCAACATCAACGTAAAGAGGCAGGCCACCGTGACGGAAACGTTCGAGGCCGTGACTCCGCGTATGCTCAAGGCCGCGGCTGCCGAAAGCGAAAAGCAGAGCAGGGAACTGGTCAGCGTCGCCTCGCTAGCGGGTACGGCCGAGTCGATGGAGCGACGGGCGCCCCTTCGGCAAGCTCAGGGCAAGCTCTCGCCCGTCCCCGCAGACAGCACCACGAAACCTTCATCCTCTGCGGTAACCGTCGTAAGCAAATTGAAGACGCGGCAGAAAGAAGTCGGTTTCCAGGTCATGGTCGGCGCCGCTCACCAACTCGAACCGTCGCTGGGACTGGGAGCGGTCGGCGCCATTCTCGCTTTAGCGGGCCCTGCGCCCACCGCGTGTTACGAAATCTATGCCGCGCTCAAAGACGGAGACAACGCGCTTGCCCGCGAAAAACAAGAGCGCGTGAAACTCGCTGCCCAGCGCGTAGTCGGCGAACTCGGCGTCCCCGGCGTGAAGTATGCGATGGATCTGAATGGCTACTACGGAGGTCCGTCGCGGCTGCCATTCCTGCCGCTCTCCGGCAAGCAAAAGGCCGAGATCGAGAAGTTGATGGCGGGCATCCGCAGCTAAGTACGATGCTTTGCATTGCCTGGCTACGTTAGGTGTGTTACAACTCACATTCAAATGAAGAAGAGTGTAGGCGTATTTCTTACTATCTTGGTTCTAGCCAGCGGTGCTTGCTTGGCAAAGGAATCAGCGATATCTTTGCTGTGGCCGCAAGACAAGCCTGCTCTCAAACTTACCTTTGGCAAGTTTCAGCAGATCGCTGTGCTCGCCGGACAAAGCACTTTTGTCTGCGATGTGGTCGTCGAGAACCTGACCGACAAACTGGTGCCGCACGCTTCCTTTACTGTGTATGGCACCGACAAGAACAATGTAAGGATTGGCGAGGGCTTGCTGATCATATCCGACCTCAACCCCCAGCAACAGGTGAAGGCTCGTTTGCAGTTCACCTCCGTCGGTGTACCGACCAGCCTGACGCTCTCAGCCAAGAAGGACATGCTCCTCGCTCCTGGCGCCAAGACGATTCCGCTGAGAGTGCTCTCGGTTCCACCGGGCACAAAGCTTAAAGTCGATGGCCAGGATGCGGGCACAACCCCCGTGATAGTTAAACTTACGATTGGGAGCCATAACCTTGATCTTACAAAGGAAGGTTATGCGCCCGGGACGACGCCGATCGAGATTACTCCTGACGAGCTTCCTGGTGGCAGCATCACCGTGGAGTTAGGCGGCCTATCGCGGGATACCGTCGAACTGCGCGACGGCACGGTTCTTCTGGGAGATGTGCTCTCGATGTCGCTCACCTCGGTTGTGGTCAGCGTTGAGGGCAAAGAGCAGACGCTGGAGCGCAACCAAGTGAAGAAGATGATGCTGGTGGAACGCCAGGTCACGCAACAGCCTGTCGTCACCCAACCGGCCCCTGCCGAGACGCAGCTGAAGCATTAGGTCGCGGGTGCTTGAATCGCCGCACTGTTAGGTGGGTCGCACTCTCTTGTGATCTGCATCAGCATTGCCTATAATTAGAACGAACGTTCGAACGTATGCCCCCTCTACCCGCAACCCGCGCTTCCCGCCGTCAGAACAAAGTGCCTGGCACGACGTCCGGCCGTGCGCCTGTGACCCGTTTCGATCGCCGCCTCGATCACATCCTCGACCATGCCACGGAGGTCTTTTGCCTCAAGGGATACGAAGGCGCTTCTATGCGCGATCTTTCCCGCGCCACCGGCATGTCGCTGGCGGGGCTTTACTACTATTTCGAGTCCAAGGAGCGCCTGCTCTTCCTGATTCAGAAGCACACGTTCACGGCGATTCTCGAAAGGCTTAAAGCGCGGCTCGAAAATGTCACGGACCCCGAGCAGCGGATCCGCATTTTCATCTTGAATCACCTCGATTATTTTGTGAGTAATCAGCAGGGGCTGAAGGTGCTCTCGCATGAAGACGAATCTTTGAAGAACAGCCTGGGCTCGGAGATCGCCGGCATCAAGCGCGAGTACTACCGCATTTGCCTCGGCCTGATGGGGGACCTCCGGCGCAGGCGCGGCCTCGATTTCAACACACGCACCGCGGCGATGAGTCTGTTCGGCATGATCAACTGGATCTACACCTGGTACAACCCGCGCGTCGACGGCAACGCCGAAGCGCTTGCGGAACAAATGGGCAAGATTTTTCTCAACGGAATTGTGCACGGCGGCAAGCCGCGCAGAAAGAGCTAACGCGAACACGTTAGCGAAAAAGTTAACGCGAAACCAATAAGGAGCAATTTATGGCGACCACCATGCAGCCGGCTACCAGCGAAACCACCAAGCAACTCATCAACTATCGCGCCGACGCCGGCGTGGCCGTGATCGAGATGAACGATCCTCCGGCGAACACCTACACCTACGAAATGAACCGCCAGCTCGACGAGGCCATCCTCAAGGCGCGCATGGATAACGATGTGCACGTGATCGTGCTCACCGGCGTAGGCGACAAGTTTTTCTCGGCCGGCGCCAACATCAAGATGCTCGCCTCGGTCGATCCCACGTTCAAGTATTACTTCTGCCTGCACGCGAATGAAACCCTGTTGCGGCTGGAGCACACGCCGAAACTCGTGATCGCTGCTATTAATGGGCACTGCGTCGGCGGAGGTCTGGAGATTGCCATGGCAGCCGACCTCCGGATTGCGCGCAAAGATGCGGGCAAGATCGGCCTGCCCGAGGTCAACCTCGGCGTGCTTCCCGGCACCGGCGGAACGCAGCGGCTGTCGCGTCTGGTGGGCAAGAGCAAAGCCATCGAACTGATGATCACCGGCAATACGTTTTCCTTCGAAGAAGCCCAAGAGTTCGGCATTGTGAACGATATTTTCGAGCGCGAGGGCTTCATGGAGAACATCATGGAATATGCGCGCCAGTTCACGCCGCCGAACAAAGCCGCAAAGGCGGTGGGACGCATCAAGCGAGCGGTGCAGACTGGCTGGGAGATTCCGATGGAATCGGCGTTGGCAGTCGAGCGCGAGAACCAGCAGATCCTGTTCCAAAGCGACGACGCCAAAGAAGGTCTGGCCGCTTACGTTGAGAAACGTCCGGCTGTGTTTACGGCGAAGTAATTTCGGCCGTGGAGACGGGGCTTGCCCCGTTTCAGACTGCTGAACACTATGGTTCAACTAGGTTTTTGGGAAGGGCACGGCTTCAGTCGTGCCGCCCGGGGCCAATAAAGACACGGGCTTTGGCCCCTGAGGTCTTATGCCAGGCAAAGTAGCGAAAATCGGAAACTTCAGTGACTGGGTCGGCCTCTTCAACGAGTGGCGCAAGGAAGTCGGCGTCAACAAGGGCGACGTCGAGGCCTTCCACTTCGACACGCTCTACGGCGCGATCGAAACCGAAGAGATCCAATTCGGTTCCTACAAAGGCCGCAACAAGTGGGAGAACCTGCGCCAGGTGCCCACGCAGCAGATGCGGGACGCGCTCATGAACATGATCGTCTACCAGGGCGACACCGAATTTGCCAGCGTCGAGCAGCAGCGCAACCTGTTTGCAACCGCGCCCTCGGAATGGGATCGCCGCGCCCTCACCCGCGTCATGATCGAAGAGATGCGCCACGGTTGGCAGATGTGCGCGCTGCTCATCGACTTCTTCGGCTCCTCCGGCAAAGTCGAAGCCCAGAAAATGCTGGAGCGCCGCGCCTTCGAAAACAAGCGCCTGCTGGGCACCTTCAACGTCGACGTCGATAACTGGCTGGACTTTTTCACCTACACCGATTTCGTGGACCGCGACGGCAAATTCCAACTGCAGATGCTGAAGTATTCATCGTTTGCGCCGCTCGGACGCTCAACGTCATACATGCTGCGCGAGGAAGCCTTCCACATGGGCACCGGCAATGACGGGCTGCGCCGGGTGGTCGAAGCGGGCGTTGTTCCGCGATGGCTGCTACAGAAATACCTCAATAAGTGGATATCGAGTTCGTTCGATCTCTTCGGCACGGATCATTCTTCCTCGGCACACTGGGCGTACGTGTGGGGAATCAAAGGCCGGTATGACGAACTGCAAAACGATAAGGCCGCCGATCTCGACGACCTGAACGATTACAGCCGCCACCTCTATCTTCAGGAAGTTGGCGGATTGGTCGAGCGGCTGAACACGTCCCTGAAGCCAGGCGAGAAAAAGCTCTATACGCCCGACATCCGCTTTAACCGCAATATCGGAAAATGGGCAGGCAACAAGTATCACTGCGAGACCGGCGAGCCGCTCGACGACCGCGGCTACGCGCAGCACTGTGAAGAGAGTCTGCCCAGTGCGAAAGACAAAGAGCTGCTGCTCGACATCATCCGCAACGAAAAGAAGTGGATCAAAGAGAAAACGGGCGCGAGGGATCCGCTGTCCACCATTGCCGAGCCGCGCAAGTCGGCGATCAACATTTAGCTGGCGTGGGGCGGGCACTCCTGCCCGCCTGAAATGATGATCTGGTCTCGACCGCAGACGCGCGCAAGGGTATCATTGCCTTCCTTGAAAAACGACGAGAAAACGACCGCCGAAATGGACAGGCCAATAGAGAACGGGAAGGGCAGGACAACGACCGGGGCGGAGCGGCCCTACAGTTCCGGCCACCTGATGTGCCGCACCCCATTGTGGGGCGTGGCGGGCTTCCTCGGCTGTGCCTACTTCGCTTGGATTTCGTTTAGCCATGTTACGCGCAACGAGTATGAATGGCCGCACGACGTCTGGACCGCCGCGACCTATATCGTGTGGATCCTGTTACTGGTTGCCCTGGCGGTCGATACGCGCTGCCTGCGCGAGCGCGTGTTTTTTGGCCTGCTATTTATCAATTTTGTGGCCGGTTGTGGGTTGACCCTGTGGCGCAACATTCCGCCCGCCGATGTGCGTACCGCTCGAATTGGAACCGGCGCGCTCTGGGCGTTGGCCGCGCTGGTGAGTCTGACTACGCTGAGAACTGCGCCAGAGCTTCGCGGAAATGACGCGCGACATCAGTGATCTCTGGATGCTTGGTTTTCCTGAGACCTGACGCCTAAGACCTTAAATTATGGACTTCGAAATCTCTCCCGGGCAGGTCAAGTCGCTGCGCAGCGCGGGGAAACATTTACGCTGCTTGATGTTCGCGAGACTTGGGAATACGAAAAGTCGCACATCGAAGGGGCAAAGCACATTCCCATGGGAGACATTCCGATGCGCGCTCACCAGGAACTCGACCCGGACGATTACATCGTGGTCCTGTGCCATCACGGCGTGCGCTCGTTGACGGTCACCAACTGGCTCCGCCAACAGGGATACGAAAAAGTTCAATCGATGCGCGGCGGGATCGACGGCTGGGCGCGGACGGTGGATCCGAAAGTGCCGTTGTACTGAAAGAAGCTTCTGGCCGCTAGCTCCTAGCTTCTAGCGAACAAATTCGTGATTGCTAGGAGCCAGCAGCCAGGAGCTGCCTTTGATCACCGACTGCCACGTTCACATCGAACCGCTCGAACTGTTCAAGCCGCATTCCCTTGAACTGATGAAGCGCAAGCGCGCCAATTTCGACGAGATTGCCGAATATTGCCGCTCGCCCAAGGCCTTCCTGAAATATCTGGACCGTTGCGGTGTTGATCGCGTCGCACTGATCAACTACGTGGCGCCGGAAGTGATTGGCTTTACGCCCGAGGTCAATCAGTTCGTCGCCGACTACACGAAGTACGATCCCAAGCGCCTGATCCCCTGTGGCGGCCTGCATCCGCGGCACACCACCAACATCATGGCGGATGTCGAGCACATCCTGCGCCTCGGCCTGCGCATGATCAAGATCCATCCGCCGCACCAACTGCTGTTTCCCAACGATTATCTGAACGGAGTGAAGGAGCTGGAAATCATCTACCGGGCGGCCGAGGCCAATGGGATCCCCGTCATGTTCCACACGGGGACATCGATTTTCCCCGACGCGCGCAATAAGTACGGCGACCCGATCTACCTTGACGATGTTGCTGTCGATTTTCCCAAGCTCAAAATCCTGCTGGCACACGGCGGGCGCCCGCTCTGGATGCACACCGCGTTCTTTCTAATCCGCCGGCACCCGAACGTCTATCTCGACATCAGCGGCATTCCACCGAAAACGCTGCTGACATATTTTCCGCGGCTCGACGAGATCGCCCACAAGACGCTGTTTGGCACCGACTGGCCAGGCCCGGGTGTTCCGGACGTCAGGCGGAATCTTGAGGAATTCAAGGCGCTGCCTATTCCCGAAGAGATGCAGGAGCAGATTTTGAGCAAGACCGCGGCCTCGCTCTGGCCGGAATAGCACGGGGCTAGCTCGTGTGGTGGCGGGGCTTCGCTCCGCCAAGACAGGGCAGAGCCCCGTCACCACACAACGTCAAGTTTTCTATTCCCCCGCCGCCTTGGCTGCCGCTTTCGTGCCCGTCAGTTCGTTGGCCAGAGCGTCGGCGCCATAGATCTTCCGCAGCGCTTCGATGATGCCGCGCGAATCGACATGCACGGCGCGGGCCTCGCGATCGGTGTAGTAGAAGTCTAGAACCAGCGACTGGATATTTCCGTCAAAAATAATTCCGACCACTTCGCCCGCCTGGTTCACGGTTGGGCTGCCCGAGTTGCCGCCGATGATGTCCGCGGTGGAAACATAATTCAACGGGGTTTCGAGCTTGAGTTTCGACTTCATCTTCAGCCAACTGCCGGGCAGATTGAACGGAGGCTTGCTACCGTGCTCCTCGGCATGCTGGAAAGCGCCGCCGAAATTGGTGAAGTAAGGAATCTGTTTTCCATTCTCTTCATATCCCTTCACCGTGCCGTAACTGAGGCGCAGCGTGAAGGTCGCGTCCGGAGGCTGAGTGAAACCTGTCTGGGCAAACCGCGCCCGCGCAATGGTCGCGCCGTCGCGCCGCACCACCGCATCCACCTCGTCGTCGAAGCGCTTGCGTATCGCCCGTGCCTCCGGATCCACGTTGCGCATAAGAACGATCAGTGAATCCGTACTCGCATCCACGGCTGCCTTACCGCCCTCATAAAGGTGCTTGCGGACGGCCACATCCTCCAACTTTGTACCGGCGATCAGCGCCTTGGCAGCTTCTTCGGGCGACTTGCCGTTCAGCGATGCCTTCACCGCCGCGTCTTCGGGTCCCAACGCTTCCTTCATCTGGGCCAGGGCGATGGCCAAAGTCGCGGTCTCAAGACTCTTGTAGATAGGGGCACTACTGAACAGTTGCTGCTCCAGCGAGGGCAGGGCAGAATCACGATACTCACGCAGCCGGTCGCCGTTCGCTTTCGGTTTCTCCTCGGCGAGACGAACCAGAGTCCGGGCGTATGCCGTGAGGTGCGAAGAGAACCCACGCATGCGCTCGACGTAGGTAAGCGGGTCGTAAATTTCGCGGTTCACCTTCATGGCGTTGGAAATCTCTTGCCAGGGGTTCCGCTCGGCCGGATGCGTATCCATGTAAGTTTTTTCCCGCTCGCGCTCCGCCATGTTCATCTGCGACAACATGGCCATATCCTGCAGGCCTTCCTCCATGCCGTTAAACGCTTTCTGAGAATTCTGCAACCCGAAGATGTCCTCCTGTGCGATGCGCGCATTCTCCGCCGACTCCGCGCTGAACTTCTGCAGCATGTCGATCCGCCGCTTGTAGCTGGCCAGGCGCGACGGATAATCCACGTCTTTCAGAAGAAGTAATTGCGCCATCGTTTTCAGGCGATCCGTGCCTCCGGGGTGCCCGGAAACGAAGATCAAATCGCCATCCTTCACTCCAACTTTCGACCACTGCAAATAGTTGTCGAGATGAACCGGCTTGTCGTTCTCGTAAACACGGAAGAAAGTAATGTCGAGGTCATAGCGCGGGAATGTAAAGTTGTCGGGATCGCCGCCGAAAAATGCCGCGTCATATTCCGGCGCAAACACCAGGCGCACATCGGTGTACTTTTTGTATTTGTAGAGATCGTAAACCTCGCCCGAGTAGAGCATGACCACGTCGCAGCGCAGGCCGGTCGAACTCGCGCAGTCTTTTTCAATGGCGCTCATGGCGGAGCGCTGCGCTTTGCCAGCGGCGGCCGCGGACATGGTTGCCGGGGCAGCAGCTTTCACCTTCGCGGTGACATCGTCGATGCCAACCAGCACGTTCAGTTCGAGATCGGGACACTTGGCCTCGTCGGCCTTGGACCTGGCGTAAAAACTGGTCTTCATGTAGTCAGCGCCGGAGGTGCCGAGTTTCACGATGCAGTCGGCGCCGACGTGATGATTGGTAAATGCCAGGCCGTCGGCCGACACGAACGAACCTGAGCCCCCATTGTTAAAGCGCACCGACGACAACCGGAGATGGTCCAGCCACTCCTGCGTCGCCAGAAAGCCGTATTGCTTCTGGACCCGATCTTTGGGGAAATTGTTATATAACCACATACCCTCGTCGGCGAGCGCCAGGGGCGTTGCCAGGGCAAGAATCAGGCCGAAAATGAGCAGTCTTGTCTTCATGAATTTCTCCGTGCATTTCTGGGAATTCTGCTGAAGGTCACACGTCCCCCAGCGGCAAAGGGCAGAGTAAGAATTGTACGCCGTGCGCACTTCCAGGCCAAGCGCTTGACCTCGCCCAGCGAGCCGAAAGCCTGATTCTTGCACCGAACGTCAGCACAACATCAGTACAATAGAAAGCAGCATGATGCGACGGGTCTATCTCGACAACAACGCGACTACTCCGGTGCTCCCCGAAGTTCTGGAGGCCATGCGGCCTTACTTTGGCGAGCGCTTTGGGAACGCTTCGTCCATCCACCATCATGGGCAGGAGACGCGGGCCGCGGTCGAGCGCGCGCGGGAATCCGTGGCCGCACTGCTTCGCTGCCGCGCCTCTGAGGTCGTATTTACCAGCAGCGGTACGGAAGCTGACAATCTCGCAGTTTTCGGGCTGGCGCGATCGGGCGACCACGTCATCACCTCCACCATCGAACATCACGCCGTACTCAACGCCTGCAAACATCTGGCCAAGTATCGTGACAAGTATCGTGACGAGTATCGTGAAACGACAGGATGCGAGGTAACCTATCTTCCCGTGGATGGTCGCGGCCTGGTGGATCCGGCCGACGTGAAGCGCGCCGTCCGGTCGAATACGAAGCTGATCACCATCATGTTCGCCAACAACGAGACTGGCGTCTTGCAACCCGTCGCAGAGATTGGAAAGATTGCTGCCGAAGCCGACATTTACTTCCACACCGATGCCGTGCAAGCAGCGGGCAAGGTTCCGATCGATGTCAACCAAATCGGGTGCGACCTGCTGACCATCTCCGGCCACAAGTTTCACGGGCCGCAGGGTGTGGGCGCGCTCTACGTCCGCAAAGGGACTCAGCTTGAGCCCATGCTTTATGGCGGGAGCCACGAACGCTCGCGCCGTGCCGGGACGGAGAACGTTCCAGGCATCGTGGGTTTAGGCAAAGCCGCCGAGTTGGCCAGTGTTGGCTTCGAATGCGGCGACGATCTTCAACATCGAAAGATGGCGGCCGCGCGTGACCGGCTGGAAAGGGAACTGCTCGAAATCGAAGCCACAGGATTAAATGGCGAAGGCGCGCCCCGCGTGCCGAACACGACCAGCATTTATTTCGATGGCATCGATGGCGAAGCCCTGCTGATCGCTCTGGACTTGAAGGGACTGGCAGTCTCGACCGGCGCTGCCTGCTCTTCCGGAGCGATCGAACCGTCGCACGTGCTGATCGCGATGGGGCTGCGTCCCGACCGCGCGAAGGCCAGCATTCGCTTCAGCCTCGGGAAACAAAACACGCCCGAGGATGTAGACTTCGCTTTGTCACTGGTGCCCGAAACGGTGTCACGGCTCCGGGAAATCTCTCCCGTATACAATGTTGTGGCGAAGGCGCAGAAGTGAGAGTTACGCGCAGCGCCGCACTTCGCTGCTTTGAGCCAATCCTCGGCAAGAGGCCATGGCGTGCCTCCTTAGGATTTGGAAGTTTCCTGACATTCGAATTTGGAAAACGGGTAAGACAAGGGAAATTTTGGCACGGCACATGGCATCTCTGGATTTATATGTCGTCGTGGCGCTTAGATGGACCGAAAGGACTGCTTGCGACCTCGGACAGTCCTCGCAAACTGATTGGCAGAGTTGTGCCGAGGCTCGCGGCTCATCAACTAACCGCGGTCGAAATCAAGCTGCGTGCACGTTCTACAACGTTTGAGTTTGGACGGCGGTTCCGTCTGAAGGTGATGCCCTTTAGCGAGGAGGAGGAAACTAGCACGGATCCGGCCGACTATTGGCTGTTCTTTATGCCGCGCCGCATGGTGCTGACCATGCAGCCACGTTGCGGGATATCGGTACAGCGATCTGATCGACCGCGTAATTAGAAAATTGTGAGCGCTCAAGAAACCATCGCCGTCGCCATGTCGGGAGGAGTCGACTCTTCGACCGTTGCCGCCATGCTGCGTGCCGAAGGCCGCAACGTCATCGGCCTGACCATGCAACTCTGGAACCAGCGTCGTCTCGCCGGACACGAAGGCATGCCGGAATCCGTGCAGAGACGCTGCTGTTCGATTGACGACGTCTACGATGCTCGCCGCGTGGCCGGGACCCTCGGCATCCCTTATTACGTGGTCAATCACGAGGAGCGTTTTGAGCGCGACGTGGTTCGACCGTTCGTTGAGGAGTATCTCGCCGGACGCACGCCGATCCCTTGCAGTCTATGCAACAATCACTTGAAGTTTGACCAGCTTCTCATTGTGGCACAGCAGATTGGCGCCGAACAGATTGCCACTGGCCACTATGCCCAGGTTGTCTTCGACGAGCAAATCAACCGCTGGCTGCTGAAGCGCCCAGCCGACAAATCGAAAGACCAGACTTACTTCCTCTTCGGCCTCACGCAGGAGCAATTGAGCCGCACTTTGTTCCCGCTCGGCGGCATGACCAAGCCGGAGGTGCGCGAACTCGCCCGTAAGCACAATCTCGTGATCGCCGAAAAGCCTGACTCGCAGGAAATCTGCTTCGTCCCCGGCGGTGACTACAAGCGTTTTCTCGAAGCCTATCTCGCCGAACAGGGAGAGCAGCCGGCACATATTGCGGGAGAGATGACTGCCAGCAAAACGATTGCCGGCGAGATGGTCACCACCGACGGCAAGGTGATCGGCGAGCATGCCGGCGTTCACAACTTCACCGTCGGACAGCGCAAGGGACTCGGCGTGGCCACCGGCTCGCCGCTGTATGTGATTCAAATCAAGAACGACACGCGGCAAGTGGTGGTCGGCAAGGACGAGGAGCTTTACTCGCGCACTCTCCGCGCGCGCCGGGTGAACCTGATTTCAACGGCCGAGCTGCGCGAGCCCATGCGAGTCGCAGTGAAGATCCGCCACAAGCACCAACCAGCACCAGCCATCATCGAACCTGCCCGGGAATCCGCCGCGCCCGACGAAGTCCGAGTTATCTTTGATGAGCCGCAACGGGCGATCACCCCCGGACAGGCTGCCGTTTTCTATCATGGTGACGTCGTTGTCGGCGGCGGTTGGATCGAAAACTCCACGCAGTGAAACACCGTTTCCAAACCGCGTCGTTACCGCGCTCAGTTACCGGCGATTACTTTTCCGCAAATTCATAGCACCTTCGTGGACTAGACCTGCCGATAGAGCAGAGTTAGGGTTAATTCACGACGGGACCTTCGTAGTCTCTACCCGGTAGGTCCGGCGTGGGGAGTGATTATGAAACTCTGGCATCTGTGTTATGCGGCATTGGGGATTGCGGTGGCACGCTGGGTGTTTAGGCGTCAACCAATGCAGGTAACCGATCCGGTTCCCCGTTTTCGTACCTCGGGCTTACTGTAAGTACCGATTGGTGAAAGGGGCATGGACGCGCCCCGTTGCGCGTCGCTTCGATTTGAGCGCGTCCATGCCCCATTCCCATCCCCGGAAGTGCTAGTACTACCGTGTCCCCTCGGTAACTTCTTTTCCGCGTCATCTCGCCTAAACTTTCCTTATGTGGACGCGCTGAGCGCGTAAGCGCTCCTCAGCGATCGAAATCATGCGATCCAGACTCCCCAGCTTCCGATTGGTTGCGCTCTGTTTGCTGTTCTTTGTGCCACTGTTGGCGTCGCTGTTCCCGTTGGCCGCGTCGGCGCAAGACGATGTTCCCTCGCTCGGTGACCTCGCGCGCAACCTGCGCAAAAACAAAACGCCGCAGCCTCAACAACAGCCTGATACAGCGCGCACGGTGATCGATAACGACAATCTGGCCCAGGTCATGGAGGACGCCAAGAAAGCAAGGCCGGTCAAACAGGATAAGACTGTGTTTTCCATTGACCCTTCCGGCAATGCGCTGAAAATATCGTCACCCGATGTAACCTGCAGTTTGTCGTTCAACGCCCGGGCCAGTTCGCTACTGGTTAAACCCGTTCTGATCGAGGACTTGCCGCTCACCGAGTTGCTCAAGCTCGACGGCCCCGGTTCGATTCAGGATGAAAATCTGCAGCTCGAAGTATTCAACGGAACCGATTGGGATATTCGCGAAATCACCATCGGCCTGACGCTGGAACGCAAGCCGGGAGAGAACGCCAAAGTAGCCGCGGGTGCGCGGGTGATTCCCGCCGCCCAAAACAACGCGCCAGTCGCCGTCGAGCGGCGTTCCGACGTAACACTTCTCTATCACCTCAAGGCCACGGCCAAGCCCTTCAGCACAACCACGTTTCACGAAAATATCGGGATCACCCCCGGCCCTGACGAAGATTGGCGATGGTCGATCGTGGAAGCCAAGGGAATACGGCCTTCGCAAGCGCCGTCGGCGCCAAATTCGCTGCGAGGTCCAGGCCTAACTCCGCAGCGCTAACGCGTCCTCAAGTGAAGATAACAGCAACAACATAAAATACGAGCTAAGAACCTGCTTTGATATCAATCGTCGGCAGGAAGCGCGGCTTCTGTCGTGCCTTGGTCAACTGCTCGAACGAATAGGCGATCTTGAGCAGGGTGGATTCGCTCCAGGCGCGTCCGAAGAACGAGATGCCGACCGGCAGTCCCCAGAGATATCCGGCTGTCACATTGATATTGGGATAGCCAGCGACGGCAGCGGCGCTCGAACTGCCTCCGGCGACGTGATCGCCATTGATCAGGTCGGTGAGCCAAGCAGGGCCTCCCGTGGGGGCGACGAGCGCGTCGAGTTTGAACTTGTCCATGACAAAGTCGATACCCTCAACGCGGCTGAGTTGGTGATTCAGGGCTAGCGCATCGATATACTCCTTCGCGGTGAGCGGGCCCTTCTGCTCCGATTTAAGAAAAATGTCCTGCCCGAAGTAGGGCATTTCCCGGCCGCGATTGAGCTCGTTGAACTCAATCACATCCTTCAAGCTCTTAACCGAAGAACCGCGACGGCCAAGATACGCCGCAAGGTCCGCCTTAAGTTCGTAGTAAAAGACGGTGAGCTCGCTGTCGTCGAACTTGCCAATCGTGGGAATGTCGGCGGGATCGACAATCTCAGCGCCAGCACGCTTCATCTCGCCGAGGAGCGATCCCATGAGCTCGTCGACCGCGTCGTTGAAGTCGAAATACTTGCGCACCACTCCCAGGCGCGCGCCTTTGAGTCCCGCGGGATCGAGGAATTTTGTATAGTCGGGCGACAGCTTGCTCCGGCTGTCAGCGGTCGCCGGATCTTGTGGATCCGCGCCAGCCATGGCGCCGAGGAGAATTGCGACATCGCGCACCGTGCGAGCCATCGGACCCGCCGTGTCCTGGCTGTGCGAGATCGGAATGATTCCGCTGCGGCTCACGAGTCCAACCGTAGGTTTAAGCCCTGCCAGACCATTCGCAGAAGACGGACAGACGACCGACCCGTCCGTCTCCGTGCCCACACCGGCAACGCAGAGATTCGCCGCGACCGCAGCGCCAGTTCCGGAGCTCGATCCACAGGGATTGCGGTCGAGAGCATAAGGGTTGCGAGTAAGGCCGCCGCGCCCGCTCCATCCGCTGGTGGAATGACTGCACCGGATGTTGGCCCACTCACTGAGATTAGTTTTGCCCAGGATCACGGCGCCGGCATTGCGCAACTGCGCCGCGGCGAAAGCGTCGTTGGCAGCGCGCGATCCCAGCAGCGCCAGCGAACCCGCCGTCGTATTCATGCGGTCCCCGGTGTCGATATTGTCCTTGATGAGGACCGGGATGCCGTGAAGTGGCCCGCGCGGCCCCTTCGACTTGCGCTCCTGGTCAAGCGCGTCGGCGATCTGGAGAGCCTCAGGGTTGAGCTCGATAACGGAGTTGACCATAGGGCCGGCTTTGTCGATCTCCTGAATGCGTGCCAGGTACTTCTCGGCCAATGAGCGGGAGGAATACTGACCGGACAGGAAGGCCTTCTGCAGATCGTCAATCGTGATCTCGTCGAGTTCGAAGTCCTTCTTGAAATCACTGATCTTGACGTCAATGACGGCTGGCGCAGGCGGAGGCGCGGCATCGACAACGCGAGCCGCGCCGAGCGCCGGGGAGGCAGCCGTGGCAAGCGTCGCGGTCACCCCGGCACGGAGGAAGTTGCGGCGCGAGTTGTACCTCGGGGAAAGGGAATCGGTGGACATCAAGCCTCCTGCGACGTGAGATAAATTCAAGAGCAAGTCCCGCGCGGGAATGTTACGAAAGAGTGCGGGAGAAAGGCAAACGCAGGGATCGGGACCGTTGTCTTAGATAGGGCGGAATGGTAGTCTAACGAAGTTGAGCGGGAGTAGTTCAGCGGTAGAACGCCAGCTTCCCAAGCTGGATGTCACGGGTTCGATCCCCGTCTCCCGCTCCACCTTTTCAATCACTTGGCGGAACGGCTTCCGAAGTTGTGTGCGAAATTGTGTTCACGTTTGGAGTTTTCATTCAATCCGCCCGGTGACGGGCTCCGGTTTGCTGGTCATCACGTGCCCCGCTTTCGTCGTAGGAGCCCCGCTGGCAGCACGATTCGCCAGAGGCGACCCTTCACTTGCTGCGGCTTTTCTTTTGCCATTGGAAGTGAAAAAGAAAACGGCTGGGAGATATTTTTCCCAGCCGTTTCAAGAGGAATTGCAACAGCAACAAAGCTATTGCAGCCCTGCCCTAAACCCCCTCAAGACCGAAGACTAGAAGTCGTAGTCTTCCAACGTGCAGGGGCAAGTACCCCAGCCGCTGCCAATGGTTAGCCCATAGGAGCACAGGGTCCCCAGGTTAGACAGCTCAAGCGGGGTGAGGTTGGAGTCGGACAACGCGGTTTCGGTAACGAACCACGGCCCCTTCTCCACGGCGTTCACAGCGTTCCCTGGACCGGGAGCTGGAAACGTGGTTGTCGTTGCCTGGATGTGCGTCATCCATCCATGCAGTCCGGGAGCCGGAACGGGAGCGGTCGCGTTCCCGAGCGAATCCCCGACGACCTTGATAACGCCACGGGCAATTTGTCCTCTGCCGGTGAATTCGTCGGCCGTGAGTTCTTTATTCACGGATTCCGAAAGCAGACCGTCTGAGGTAATTTTGCAGGAGCAGCACGATCGCAGCTCTTGGCTGTCATCGAACACGTAGATATCCGCCCACAGGGGGTTGTTTTCGACTCCCTCGTAATCGGTAGTTGACAGGTCGCCATCGTTGACGATCCGCAAGGTTCCATCCGGAGCCCCGGTAGTATTTGCATTGGAATAGTAGGTGACGAAATAGACGCTGTTGTCACCCACGTTTTGAGCGAAGGCATTTCCCCCCAGCATCAGGGTGATTGCCAGTAGCAACAATCCGAGCTTTTTCATTTTTTGGATCCTCCTGGTTGTTTGCACGCACGGTGCTGGGGGAGGATCAGCTATCGGCGCTGTAGGAACTCTCAACCTTTTGTAAGTTCCTTACAAGTACCCACGTGGCTTAGTCAAAGGCACTAAGGTGGAAAAGCTACTACTTATGGAGTAGTTCACTCGGCAAATAGGCAGAGCAACTTTGCAGGCGGTCCCGCTCGGTAGCTGGAACACCTGATGACGCGCGGAGCCCCGGCCGAAAGCGTTTCGCGAGTGGGGCGGGACTGAACGACGGGCGCAGAAAATTTAGAAAAAACATTGTGTTCAATAAGCGCCAACCGTGCCGCACTTGGCCCCTGTAGGGCCGCTCTAAATGCTTGATTTGTCGTTGATTTGACCGCAGCTTCCGAAGCTGGATGTCACGGGTCGATCCCCATCTCCCGCTCCCAACCTTGGTTGATTTCTATCGCGGCAGGCGGAGCTTACTTGCCAGCGGTGCTGCTCGCGGCCTGCGACATGGCCCTCAACTGGATCAGGCCGATTCCCAATCCTCCGACAGCGCCAGCGAGCAACCCCAGCAGCACCAGTGCGGGCACGCTCTCAAGAAGTGCATTTTTCTTCTTCGCTACTTTCGCCATTTCTGTGTTCTCCACTCGAATTTGCTGCTGATCATTTTAGCATTCGCGCTTCCACTCCCAGACCCGCGAGGCGGCCGCAAGAGGTTGCGGCAGCAAGAGATGGCGGTGGAGGCCCCGCTCGCAAGGACGATTGTGCAGAGTTTTTCACCTAAAGGGAAGCTGTCGGAGCAGCAGGGCCATGAGTTCTTAGTTTCTTGGCAAAAGCCGCCCGCCTCGACGAAAGCCCCCGGTCACCCTATGATTGCCACCCTATGATACAAAAGATCATCCGGAGGTCTGTTCATGACAGAACCAACTTACGAGGAATTAAGAGCTCGCCTTGCCGATCTGGAAAAGCAGGCGGAAACGAAAAAGAGAAGCGGCGCCATAGAGTTCCGCGTGAGCGAGAAGGGCGGCGTCAGCGTGTACGGACTGGGCCGCTTTCCGGTGACCCTTTACTACGAACAGTGGACGAGGCTGCTCGACGTTGTCCCCGATCTTAAGTCTTTCATTGAAGAAAATAAGAGCAAGCTAAAACTGAAGCAGGGCTAGCAAACCGCGGTGCAAGGCCGGTTCGTATCAGGGCCTTCAGGCCTGCCGAAAATCCGGGGAATAGCGAAGTGTCGGGAAAAAGATGGTGCGCCCGGAGAGAATCGAACTTGAGCCGTTTTGCGGGCGTGAGCGAAGCGGGAGCCCGCAGGCGAAATCCCGAGCGGAGTGAGGGATCTGGGCAATAGCGACGTGTCGGGAAAAAAATGGTGCGCCCGGAGAGAATCGAACTTGAGCCGTTTTGCGGGCGTGAGTGAAGCGGGAGCCCGCAGGCGAAATCCCGAGCGGAGTGAGGGATCTGGGCAATAGCGACGTGTCGGGAAAAAAATGGTGCGCCCGGAGAGAATCGAACTCCCAACCTCTTGGTTCGTAGCCAAGCACTCTATCCAATTGAGCTACGGGCGCATTGTGGCGAAATTGCGTCTCTAAATTATAGCGGAAACAGAATCGCTTCGCCCAAGCCGATCGCACTCTCCAGTATTATGCTCCGTCTTTCAGTTCTTCGACCACGGAGGCACCACGCCAGTCATGCGCGCATAAGCGATCAATTGCCCCATGTGCTCGTTGGCATGAACGATGATACGGAGATACATCCCCTCAACCGTTGCATCTCTGTCGGCGATGTGGACTTTCCGTTCAAGGTCGCTGGGTTTTACCGCCAAGTGCGCTTCTCTGACTGCGTCCAGCGAACGTTTCAGCCAGCTGATTACTTCGTCCTTGGACGTAACCGTTTTTCCCGCATCTTCTTTGAGACCCGCAGGCATCTTGGGACCGGTTACGCTCAACAGATAGAAATTGGCCATCACGATGTGCATGTACACTTCGCTGGTGGACCGGACTCCTGCGGCAGGGCGCCATGCGAATTTTTCCGCGGGCGTCGCCTCCGCCAGTGCGATCAACTGTTGAGAAACATGCTTCCACTCGCCGTCGTATCCCTGCCAGATCCCCTCCGGATAAGTCTCGGCGGACAACACCGGCGCGCTACTCAACAAGAGCCACAGCAACAATACCTTCGCAGTGCGAGTTTTCACGGTGCAAGCCCCTCCCTGGATTATTTTGAGTAAAAGTTTCCCCCCACGCGCAAAACCTACCCGCCTCGGCGTTCTATAGATGCATGTTGACAAGATGTTAGAAATGGCATACGACATGCTCCTCCTGTGGCAGACGAAGTGGCGCGCAACGGGGCATTTGGGAAAATACTTCGGCCAGAGGTCTTTCCGAATGCCCCTTTGCAACTCCGTTTGTCGCTAAAGTCGCATTCCGCCCGGTTCGCGGCCTCCCTCCATCGGGATCTTCCCCTAATGCCGGGAAGCGGGCGGAGTGCCGTTTGACTCCTTCTCACCTCCCGCCACAAGCTCTCAGGCGAGAACCAGCGGCTCCTGTACGTCGATGCCGGCCTCGCGCAGCAACTTGACTACCGCGTCGCCCTTCAATCGCGAGGCGTCGAACAGCACGTGCACCGTCCGCTCTTTTTCGTTGAACTGGACGCGCTGTATTCCGTAGACCTCGCGGACACTGTCAATGGCCCGCAACTCAGCTTCTCCAGGCGGAGTCTGGTAGCGGTAGGTGACTTCCAGATACGTCATTTTCATTTCTCCCAAGGAATAAGGTTCGAGGATTACTCTTTGAGTATCTAATAAGCGCTGGATTCCGCCAAGCGCGATCTGGCAACTAGACCCTAGAATCGTATTTCATAACTGCTCTGGGTAGGTTTCCGGGAAGGGCACGGCTTCAGCCGCGCCGCTACCAGCCGCATACTAGGTTGGCAAGGGGTCGATTTGATCAAGAATCTCGGTTTTGTTTTCGCCAGTCTCGTTCTTGGGGGTGTCTTCTTTTGGGCGCCAACCGTGGTACTTTCTCGGTCAACGACGTCAGAAGAGACATTTTGGATTACAGTTTCCTGGGCTTCCCCCCTCCTACTGCTGATCTTCTGCGGCCTGGCAGTCCGGTACAGGAAAGGCCGGGTTGGGGGTCCCTCCTCTTGCCTGTTCGCGCTCGTGGGAGTCTGGTTGACTGAACCCTGGTTCATGACGCTTGCCGGAGCTCTGCGAACGCCGGAAATAGTTCGGGGTATGACCTTAGCGGATTATGTCCAGCTGTGCCTGATGAGCGTGTTTCCCCCCTACACTTTGTATATGTCTGTGTGGCAAGGCAGTGCATACGCACTTATACTGGCGACGGTCCTAATGCCAGTCTGCCATCACGTACTGGAAAGAGACCGCTGGTTCATTCCTCCGGAATGGAAGCACCGCCTCCACTTCCGGCGCAGCCATACGACGACTGATCCAAAACTAGGCGGTGCTTCGCGCCGGGTTTAGCTAAAACGCCGGGGTTTAGCCCCTGGAACTAGCCTTTCCCTCTCAAACCGGTTTATGAAACGAGTTCTAGCAATTAAACTATGGACCACATAGACCCCGCACCGTCCTCTGCCAAAACGAAGGACCCCGTCTGCGGGATGGATGTGAATCCGGCAACGGCTCGCTACAAGACGCACCACGGCAAAGACTATTTCTTCTGCTGCGCCGGTTGCCTCGCGAAGTTCCAGGCGAATCCCGAGAAGATTCTGTCAACGCCGCCCAAGCCGATGACGATGGGATCGGGGCTGGTGTCCATCGGCGGTCCGGCTGCTGCTGCAAAAACTGGTGCGCCGAACGCGAGCACACCGGGGATGGGCGAGGACGCCCGTCGCTCCACGGCCACGGCCCCTGTTGCTCTGTCGCCGGGTGGGTCCGCAAAAGATACGCGGGCCTACGTTTGTCCGATGTGCCCCGAGGTGCGGCAAATTGGGTCGGGACCATGTCCCAAGTGTGGAATGGCGCTCGATCCCGAGTCGCCGGCGCTCCCCTCGAGCAAGACCGAGTACACCTGCCCAATGCATCCGGAAGTCGTGCGCGCAGAGCCGGGGAGTTGTCCCATCTGCGGCATGGCACTTGAGCCACGCACGGTGACGGTCAAAGAAGCGAATCCCGAACTAAGCGACATGACGCGCCGCTTTTGGATCAGCCTGGCGTTGACCGCGCCGCTGCTCGTGATTGCCATGGGCAGCATGCTTTCGCCGCATATGTTCATGGCATCCCTCGGGAACTGGGGATTGCCATGGCTTGAGCTCCTGCTCGCGACGCCCGTCGTGCTCTGGTGTGGCTGGCCGTTCTTCCAGCGCGGCTGGGCGTCGCTCGTAAATCGCAGCACCAACATGTTCACGCTGATCGCCATGGGCACGGGTGTCGCCTACCTCTTCAGCGTGGTGGCGACTTTGTTCCCGCAGATCTTTCCGGCCTCGTTCCGCAGCATGGGCAATCGCCCCGATATTTACTTCGAAGCGGCAGCAGCGATCATCACCCTCGTATTGCTGGGGCAGGTGCTGGAGCTGCGCGCCCGCAGTCAGACGTCCAGCGCGATTCGAGCGCTGCTCGACCTAAGCCCGAAGATGGCGCGCGTGATGACGACGAGCGAAGACGGCAGGGACGACGAGCGCGATATCCCGCTCGAACAAGTAAAACCGGGAGATCGTCTGCGCGTGCGTCCGGGAGAAAAAATCCCCGTCGATGGCGTTGTGCTCGATGGCTCGAGCCTAGTGGACGAATCCATGATCACGGGCGAATCCGTTCCCGTGGAGAAGACACCGGCCTCGCGCGTGATCGGCGCGACCGTGAACGGCAACGGGAGCCTCGTGATGCGAGCCGAGCGCGTAGGCAGCGAGACCATGCTGGCGCAGATCGTGCAGATGGTCAGCCAGGCGCAGCGCACACGCGCCCCCATCCAACGGCTGGCAGATAAGGTCGCCGGCTGGTTTGTTCCGGCGGTGATAGCGATTGCGGTAGTGACCTTCATCGTGTGGGTGAGCTTCGGACCGGAGCCCCGTTTCGCGCATGCCATCGTGAACGCCGTGGCCGTGCTGATCATCGCGTGTCCGTGCGCATTGGGCCTGGCGACGCCGATGGCGATCATGGTCGGTACCGGACGCGGCGCACGAGCAGGCGTGCTCATCAAGAATGCCGAGGCGCTCGAAACGCTCGAAAAGGTGGACACGATCGTCTTCGATAAGACCGGCACGCTAACCGAGGGAAAGCCAAAAGTTGTGGCGATGTCGACCGCCGGGAATCCGCCGGGCATCTCAGAAAACGAGTTTCTGCGGCTGGCAGCAAGTCTGGAGCGTGCCAGCGAACATCCACTGGGCGCGGCGATTGTCATGAAGGCAAATGAACTGAAGCTGACTTTAAGCGAGCCCGCCAATTTTCAATCCACCCCAGGCCAGGGCGTGCGCGGGACGGTACAAGGGAAGAGCGTGGAGGTTGGAAACATCGCTATGATGCGCGCGCTTGGAGCATTCCGGAGCGAAGCGACGATCCCAGTTCTCAAGCCCGCTGGATCCACCACAATTTACGTGGCAGTCGACGGCAAGTACGCCGGTAACATTGCCGTCGCGGACCCCGTGAAGGAATCCACCGCCATGGCACTGCGCGAATTGCAAGCCCAGGGCATCAGGTTAGTCATGCTCACCGGCGACAATCTGGCCACGGCCCGGGAGATCGCGCGGACCCTCGGAATAGAAGACTTCAAAGCAGAAGTTCTGCCGGCGCAAAAAGCCGCGGTCGTAAGAAATCTCCAGCACGAAGGCCGAGTGGTAGCGATGGCGGGCGACGGCATCAACGACGCCCCCGCGCTGGCGCAAGCGCAAGTAGGAATCGCCATGGGGACAGGCACCGACATCGCCATGGAAAGCGGCGGCATCACCCTGCTTAAAGGAGACCTTGAAGGAATTCTGCGAGCCCGCAAGCTGAGCCAGGCAACGATGCGCAACATCCGCCAGAACCTCTTCTTCGCATTTCTCTACAATTCGATAGGAGTGCCGATTGCAGCCGGCGTGCTGTATCCAGTATTCGGACTACTGCTGAGCCCGATTCTAGCGGCAGCCGCGATGAGTTTCAGTTCGGTGTCGGTAATCACGAACGCGCTGCGCCTGCGGAACGTGAAACTCTAGCTCTCAGCCATCAGCCATCAGGAGAGTTTCCACGGCGATCACCAGCAATCAATAGCCTCTTGGGTAACCGCGAGTGCGGGCGAGGTTCAATTTTTGGAAGATTTTACTGAGAGCTGAGAGCTGACAGCTGAGAGCTTTCTTCACAAATTGCTTAGATAATCCGTGACCTCCGGGTTGTTCCAATCCACGGGTCCAATAAATTTGCGCCGGATGACTCTGTTGCGATCGATCACGTAGCTTTCCGGCCAGCCAAACGTGCCGTAGAGTGTAGCCGCTTTCTGCGCCTCATCCCGCACGGTCACCATGTTGACGCCGTATTCCTTGAGGAACTTGTGGTACGCCGCGTCGTCCGCGTCAATACTGACGGCGAGCACCACCACGCCTTTATCTTTGAAACGAGCCTGCATCCGCACCAGCGACGGCGTCTCTTCGACACACGGCGGACACCACGTCGCCCAGAAATTTAGCACCACCACCTGCCCGCGAAACTGGCTGAGCGTGACTTTGTGGTCGGAATCCTGCAAGGTGAAGTCCGGAGCATTCGATCCAATGCGCGCGGGATGGTTCCCGCTGTAGCATCCGCTGAGGGCGGCCAGCAATCCAATGGCTAGGATTGTGAAAAGCGGGGTGACAACAAGCGTTCGTCTCACACCGCTATAATAACGAAAAACTGATGGATAGTTCACTTCCAGCCGCGACGCCCCGGTTTCCGATCCCCGAGGTCTCCATTATCGTTCCAGCCCGGAACGAAGAGGCCAGCCTCGGCGATTGTCTGGACTCGCTGACGGCACAAACCGGCGTGCCGTTCGAGATCATCATGGTCGACGACGGCTCCACTGACCGGACGCGCGAGATCGCGCTGAGTTTTGCCGGAGTGCGAGTGATTCCCGCCCGGCCTCTGCACGAGGACGAGGCAGGGAAGGCGTGGACTGGGAAGAACAATGCGGTGATTGCCGGGGCCAAAGAAGCGAGCGCGCAGTGGCTGCTGTTCACCGACGCGGACACTGTGCATCAGCCGCGGTCGTTGGAACGTGCGCTCACCGAGGCTAGGAAGGAGCGAGCCGATTTGCTTTCGTACTCGCCCCAGCAGGTGGTTGTCACGTTCGCCGAGAGGGCCGTGATGCCCGTAATCTTCGCGGAACTGGCGGCGCGATACCCGCCCCGGAAAGTGCGCGATCAGAATTCAGGAGTCGCGGCTGCGAATGGGCAGTATATTCTTGTCCGCCGCGCCGCGTATGACGCCATAGGCGGCCACGCCGCGGTGGTCACGGAAATACTTGAGGATGTGGCGCTGGCCCGGCTGTTCCGCAATGCCGGCCAGCGCGTGTACTTCCGTTATGGCGCAGACGCCGTGCGCACCCGCATGTACCGTAACTGGGCGCAACTTAGCGAAGGATGGACGAAGAATCTGGCGCTGTTGTTCCCGAACCCCGGCCGGCTGGCGCTACACAGTGTTTTCTCGTGGTTCGCGGCATGGTTCGCGATAGGAATCGCCGCCTCTGGAGCACGCAGCCACCACTTCGTGTGGATTGCCGCCGCCGCGCTTTGGTTGTTGGTGTACCGTCGAATTCGCACCGCACATTTCACGACGGTGAATAACCTGTTAGCAATTGCGGTAGGTCTGCCGATGTTCGCGTATCTGCTCCTGCGCTCGAAGAATGCCCACGCGAAAGGCCAAGTATCATGGAAGGGCCGTGCCTACAGCGTCCGCACTCCAGGCAGAAGCGCTCCGGCGGAAACGCAAGGGGCAAAACCAATTCCGCGGATTGAGAATCAAGAGCTGAGAGCTGAAAACTGAGAGCCGAGAGCTGCCTTTTATGGTCTACCTCACACGCAAAGCGGAATTTTCCGCATCGCACTTCTATCACAATCCGAAATTTACTCCGGAGGCGAACCGGCGCGTCTTCGGCAAGTGCAATAATCCCAACGGGCACGGGCACAACTACACTCTCGAAGTCACGGTGAAGGGCGCCGTCGATCCGAAGTCGGGATTCGTCGTTGACCTGAAGCAATTAAAAGAAGTCATGAGCAGGGAAGTGCTCGACGCGCTCGACCATCGCTTCCTGAACAAGGAAGTCCCCGAGTTCGTCACCGCTGTTCCGACGATGATCCCGACGACCGAGAACCTCGCCATCGTCATCTGGCAGCGCCTTGCGCCGAAACTCAACGCCGCGCAGTTGCATCGCGTGCGCGTCTACGAAACCCCCGACTTGTTCGTCGATTTCTATGGAGAGGCATGAAGGCGCACCTGACCCGCCGCTACATGTTTTCGGCGTCGCACCGCTTGCACAGCGATGAAATGTCAGCGGAAGAAAACCGCGCAACCTACGGCAAGTGCAATAATCCCTACGGACATGGGCATAACTACATGGTCGAAGTCACCGTTAGTGGACCGGTCGATGATCAGACCGGTATGGTCTGCAATTTGGTCGATCTGGATGGCTTCGTGCATGCCCAGATTCTCGAGCGCTACGACCACCAGAATCTGAACCTGCTTCGAGAATTCGTGAAGGAGGTTCCGACCACGGAAAACCTGTGCATCGCGATCTACGAAATTGTGAAGCGCGGCTTCCGCCAGGCTCATCTAGAAAAGGTAAGAATTGAAGAGACGATGATGAACTCGTTCGAATATTCGGGAGAGGGGAATTTGTAATTGGCAATTTGTAATTTGCAATTTTGTTTTTCAAATTACCAATTACAAATCACAAATTACAAATCGCATCCTAACTTATGAAATCCACTACCTCACCAGCCACTCTGACCAGCGCCACCTACGAAGAACTGGTGCGCGAAATGATTGTCCGCCTCGGCGAAGATCCCGATCGCGAAGGCCTTTCGCGCACCCCCGCACGCGTCGAGAAAGCCATGCGATTTCTCGTGAAAGGCTACAAGGAAGATCCCGAAGCCCTTTTGCGTAAGGCGCTGTTCACCGTCGGCTACGACGAGATGGTGATCGTGAAGGACATCGAAATGTTCAGCCTGTGCGAGCACCACCTGCTGCCCTTTTTCGGCAAGGTGCACGTCGCCTATATCCCAAATGGAAAAGTGATTGGCCTGAGCAAAATACCGCGCCTCATCGAAGCCTTCTCGCGCCGCTTGCAGATCCAGGAGCGCCTGACCACCCAAATTGCGGAGGCGATTCAGAACGCCATCGAGCCGCAAGGCGTCGGCGTTGTCATCGAGGCCCGGCATCTGTGCATGATGATGCGTGGCGTCGAGAAGCAGCATTCTTCGGCGGTAACTTCGTCCATGCTCGGCAGCTTCCGCAACGAAGAGGAAACGCGAACCGAATTCCTGTCGCTGATCCGCCAAAGAACGAACGGCGTCTGATTTGTCAGTGGACAATGCTCATGTGGGGACGGGCGCCGCGCCCGTCCAAGCCGAGCACAGCTCGGCACTCGACTGTAGCCATAGCAGTTCTGGACTCGCGATAGCGCTATTGACGAATTGTGAAACTTCCTCCTCGAAAGATAGCCGCGGTTGGAATAAGCTGAAAAAAACCGCATGCCGAAACACAAGCTCACATTGCGCGAACCCATGCTCGCCGGCCGCCTCGCCCTCATCACCGGCGCCAACCGCGGCATCGGTCTCGCCATCGCCCGCGCGCTGGCGCGTGAAGGATGCAATCTGATTATCACCGGCCGCGACCAGCGCGCCTTGGCCAAGGCGCGCATTGAACTGGACAAGCTCCAGTCGGAGAAACTGCCGAAGAAACTGAATGTCCCGGTACTAGCGCAGTCCTGCGACATTCGCAGCCCCGACTCAGTCGATTATCTCTTCGCGCTCGTCCGCGGATTACACCAGCCTCTCGATATCCTCATCAACAATGCTGGCATTGGACATCCCAATCGCACCGTCGGCGAGTTGCCCTACCCCACCTGGATGGAGGTGGTCGACACCAACCTCAACGGCCTGTTCCTGATGACGCAGGCGGCGTTAGCCGTGATGCAGCGCGGAAGCACGATCGTAAACAATCTCTCCATCGCCGCCGAGCGCGCATTCCCCGGGTCGGCGGCCTACAATGCGTCGAAGCACGGCGCCCTCGGATTTACCAACACCTTGCGCGAAGAGTTGAGGCCGAAGGGCATTCGCGTGATTGCCCTCATGCCCGGCGCAACCGATACGGCGATCTGGGATGCGCTCTGGCCAAAAGCGCCCAGGCGCAAAATGATATCCGCCGAGACCGTTGCCCGCACGATGGTCGACGCGCTGCTCTTGCCCGAAAACACAACCGTGGAAAAAATCGTGGTGATGCCCTCAAGCGGCGTACTGTAACTCCTAAAGAGCGTGCGTGGGAACTTGTTTTGGCGCAATCCAGTGGAACCAAATGTCTGAGATTTCTGCCCCGGAGGGGCGTCCGAGCTTAGCCCAGCGCTTCAGCGCTGGGAGAGGTGGAATTAAAGGGTTGAAGTCCCGGAGGGACGGCCGAGCTCTCACACAGAGTCTTCAGCGCTGCGGAAAGCCTATCTCATTTTCCGTAGAGACGCGGGGCGTGATCTAGCATCTAAAAGAATGTCGTTCAGATCCGAAACGACCAAGGAAACCCATGTCATTCCTGGATCACGTCAAATCGCTACCGCCGGAACACCGTTTAGCGTGGGCCGTGGCCATTGCCGCTGACGCCCTCCAGATCGTGGCGTTTCCACTCTTCGCCGAGGGAGCACTGTCTCCCGCCGATTCAGTGCTCGACCTGTTTGTCGCCTTCGTGATGATTCGTCTGCTCGGATGGCACTGGGCTTTCCTGCCGACGGCGGCGGCAAAACTAATTCCCGCCGCCGATCTTTTTCCCACCTGGACGGCAGCCGTATGGTTCGTCACCCGCCACAAGGTGAATGTAGGAGAGCAGGAGGTTCTGCCCCCCGGCCCCGCGCCCGAACCCCGCCGCTAATAAACCCGCAGACTGCCCGCGATCAGCGATCAGCCGTAGGCATTGATCGCCTTTCCTGAGAGCTGAGAGCTGAGAGCTTCTCACCAAGTCCCATACCGGTACCGTTGCGGTCGCTCACTGAACACGTTAATCATGATTACACCCGCGACGAAGCCTCCAACATGCGCCCAGAAAGCAACCCCGCCCGAAGTCTGGTGGGTTTCCGCAATCGCAGTAGCCGTGCCGCTCAGGAAATTCATCACGAACCAATAGCCAAGCATTAGCCAGGCCGGAACGTGAAAGAAAAATATCGGCGGAAACCAGATCAGCACTCGCGCCCGCGGATACAGGATGAAGTATGCGCCCATCACCCCGGCAATCGCGCCGCTAGCGCCCACACTGGGGACGCGCGAGCCTTGGTTGAGCAGAATGTGCGTGAGGGCCGCCGCCAGTCCAACCACCAGGTAAAACACCAGATATGTGAAGTGTCCAAGGTAGTCTTCGATGTTGTCGCCGAAGATCCATAGGAAAAGCATGTTCCCAGCCACGTGTAAGAATGAAGCGTGCAGAAACATCGAAGTAAACAACGGCAAAATGGCCGTGGCCATTGGGGCGTAGGAGTGTCCGGTCAGCACGGCCAGCGTGTGGTGAGGAACCACGCCAAACTCGACCAGGAAAGAATTCAGCGCCCGATGGCTCTGCATCCCGATCGAGAGCTCCCACAGGAAGACCACCACGTTCAGCACGATCAGAAAATAGTTGACGAACGGCGTCGAGAAAACGGGCTGATCGTCACGAAGAGGAATCATTTAATTGGCAATTTGTAATTTGTAATAGGTAATCTGGAAGCAAGATCGCGGATACGGCAACGATTGGAACTCAAATTACCAATTACAAATTACCAGATTACAAATCCTCATGAACGGTGTCGTAGTCATCGATAAACCGCCCGGGCTCACTTCGCACGACGTGGTCAATCGCGTGCGCCGAATTCTCGATCAGCGCGCGGTCGGTCATCTCGGAACCCTCGACCCCTCGGCCACCGGAGTCCTGCCCATTGTCCTCGGCAACCTCACGCGCCTGGCGCAGTTCTACGCCCATTCCGAGAAGACTTACGAAGGCGTGATTCGCTTCGGCTTCGCCACCGACACCTACGACGCCGATGGCGAGCCCACCACGCCGCCGCAAGACGTACGCATTAATTGCGATGAAGTGCGCGCGCTGGCTGCGCAGTTTCAAGGCACCATCGAGCAGATGCCGCCCCAGTTTTCCGCCAAGAAAATTGCCGGAGTGCCGGCCTATAAACTGGCCCGCAAAAAGCAGGAGGTTGCGCTCAAGCCGGTGCAAGTAGAAATCAAAGACTTCGTGATTCTGGACGCCACAGCCGATCAAGCCACCTTCCGCGCCCGCGTGGCCTCGGGCACATACATACGATCGATGGCCCACGACATGGGCCAGAAGCTCGGCTGCGGAGCACATCTGGCCAGCCTGAGACGCACCGCCGTCGCCGAGTTCACAATCGAAGATGCTCACTCGCTTGAGGCGTTAGAAACCGCGACGCAGCAGGGAATCGCTGAGTCGTTGTTCATCCATCCCAGAAAGTTGGTGCCGCAGTTGCCGAGCGTCACCGCCAATGAAGAAAGCGCCGCCCTAATCCGCAGCGGTCGCGCCGTGAACCTGCCGGAAATGTCACGCGCTCCCCAGGTAAAAGTCTTCTACGGACAGCGCGACCTGATAGCGATCGCCACCCGAATCGCGGGGACACTTTTCCACCCAAGCATCGTGTTCAGGGGCGAGAACTGAAGCAGGAAGGCGAAGAGTCCGGAGAAGGGAAGTCAAGTCGCTAACCAATGGCTCCCGAGCAGCGGGTATACACTTGGCGGAATCGCCGCCCGGAGGTGCATCGTGAATAGGCTTCTAGCCTATCTTGCGTACATCTCCCTAAAACCCCAAAACCATGGGGATAACCACAGGCGGGTGCTAGTAAGCTAGCTGGCGACCTGTCATCGCTAAGGCCGTTGTGAGCTGTGGAACGCGTTGCAAGGCTGCACAAAGGTGGTAACGCCCAATCGAGGGAGAGCTTTGGCAGGAACGCTCTCCCTCAATCATCAAGGAGCGAAAGATTGTTTCGAGTCCTTCTCATCATCGGTTTGCTATTGCCTCTGCCCTCAGTAGCACAGGCTGTCCCCAAAGACCTCATCTTGCAGGCCGCTTCCGACATTCAAAAAGCCGTTGAAGGTACTGACCAGTTGCGGCTACGGGTTAACCGCTATTGCCACGTCACGATTACCCATGAGCCCGAGGAGGCGCTCCTTAAGGTGATCTCCACGCACGTTCTGAACCAAAAATACGACATTCCGGCATCAGATATGCTTTACGTTATCCGGGCAAGCGTTTTAACTGAGGGCCAATTAGTGCTGTGGTCTGGTGATTGCGCTCGAACTGGTGCCCGTGTGGACGATCCTGAGCTTTATCGTCTCGCATCTCAGATATTTGATTCTCAGCGATCTCTGCATAACGCCAATGAACGATTCTGGGATTTGCTCGCCAAACAAATTGCTGCCGAGGAACGATGCAGACTTCGCGAACAATAGCATTCGGGGATCAGATCATCGGTTGGACAAATTGGCAATGAGGAAAGGCGTATCGCCATAGCGACTGGCGCAACTGATTCTTTCGACGCACTATGGAAAAAAGAAATAAGGCTCTCGCTTCTACTAGAAGGACACACCCACCTCACTTGCGAAACTCGGGGACTCAAGACCCGAAATGTAAATGCTGGCAGGATTCACGGGCGCAAGTATTAGCTTGCAAGGGTGGCCAGTGATTTGCAACGCCAAAAAGTCAATCCTTTTACCGAGCGACTCCAAAGAGGTGGACAGATTTACGCCGAGGTACGCGCCAGTCGGCAAGTACGAAACGACCCCATTGCGCGTGATCGTCTGCTCTAATCCGAAGTTCCCCATCCCAGCATGGAACGCAGCATATTGCTCGCGGGTCGTTGCATCATGCAATTCAGCCCTACACAGAACGCTCTCCATTGAAAAATTCTCCTGAGATCATTGTGTGCAACTTTCAGGGCGAAGTAAAGGAGAAGACGAACATCAAGGTGCCACCTAGTGACTGACCGTCTTCCCGTCTTTGCACCCGTTCGCCCCTTCCCGGAGCCTGGAGCAAGGGCCGCCAGACGATAGGGGCGCAGACGCGTTGCCGGACCCCTGGACATGCGCGTGTGGCGAAATGTCCGATAACAGGTATTATGTGAACTACTGAGAATGAGCAACCCTTATCCTCGGAGTCAGACGCTTATGTCTGAACTAGCTCCGCGCGTGCAGCAGTCCTACAATCTCATCGCCGAATTTCTGCAACGCCTCAATCCGCTCCGGCGTGGCTTCCACAATTTCTGTCTTCGCCTGAAAAACTTTGCGGCCCTCCCTTTCGGTGAGCACGCCCATCACTTCGCCCATGCGCCAGCCTGGAGTGCCCAGGATTTGCAAGCCGTCCACCCCCGGAACGAGCAAGGCGACGCAGTTGTCGCGCATCACGCCAATGCACTTGGGATAGCGTTCAAAAGTCTGGAGTTCGAATCCCGCAAGGTAAAGACGCTGGAGCTGTTCGGCGGAATCAGCCATGGAGGGAAATTGTAATTGTGCAATTTGGAATTTGGTAATTTGAAAGGCCCAAGGTTGCCGCCTTCATACGGAGCGGAGAAACCCCGGCTTCGTATCAGGGTATCGCTTTAGCGATACCGCACGTCAATCGAAATCAGATGCCCCTTTAGGGGCTGCGCGTCGTCACTGCGCCTCGGCGCGGATGACTTCCAGCGCATTCCCCTCTCCCAGATTCAGAAAGGTGAAAACTCCTTCGTTGGCCTCATAACATGCAAACGTCCCCAGGCCAGTGGGGTCGGCGTAGCTGGCGATCCTTCGGCCCGTCTGCGCGTCCGCGACTACCATCGTCTGGCTCTCCTTTTCCTCGTTCCGGAACGAAATCGCCAGCCGATTCCCGGAGACATGGAACGCGCTGGGCACGCCGCTGCGCACCGGAGCGGCGACTTTGAGCGTCTGCATAATCTTTCCGCTCGCTGCGATCACATAGACCAGCGCCGGCGAAGAAGCTCGCATCACGTAGAGGTTGCCGTCGCTTCCGACTTCGGCATCCGCCAGATCAAGCATGGGCGCCGGCTTCTGCTCTTCCTTCAGGGCGACTTTCTGAGCTTCTTTCTGAGGTCCACTCGCATCTGATTTCGCCCCCGCATTCGCACGTCCCTGTCTCTCCTGCTGAGGCTCCTGAAATGAAAGTTGCGCCAGTTCCCTGCCATCGGCGGAAAAGACCGCGGTGAAGTTCTGTCTGCTACCGTTCTCATTCTGCACATCGCGCTGCACGCCCGAGAGCAGGAAATTTCCATTTGTAAACGCCGCGAACGTGTACACCTCAAAGTCGGCGTCGAGACGCGTCGGCGATGCAGGCGATCCGTCGGAAGAAAAATGCAACACGTAGATACGCGGCTGCAACACGCCACTCCGCGCGATCTGATACATCCCGCCATCGGAAGCTGGCGAGAAGGCGTCGGCGCGGTCGAGCGCCAGCTGAGAAAATGCTGCCGGGTCAAAAAGCGCGGTGCGCTTGCCCTCTCCGTCGATTTTGACCACAGGACCAAGCAGCGGGCGGTCCACCGCGAACTTGGGGATGTAAAGATTGCCGTCGGCGTCGCACTTCGAGCCACTCATGAACGCTCCGCCCATCTCCGAGGCCACGTTCCTGGTGGAGGTGGCGTGCAGCGAGATGGTAGATCCTGAAATGCTCGATCCGGAAACCGGAGTGGTGGCAGCCGCATCGGGCGACGCCGAATTGATTTGCGCAATCGACAACGAAGCCGATAGCCCGACGAGGGCGAGTAGCGCGACTAACCCGGTTGAGAACGATCTCATCTCGGCCAACGTCTCCCTCGAACCCGATTCGAACCGGAACCTGAGAGCTGAGAGCTGACAGCTGAGAGCTGTCTGCCTACATTTTGTACTTGCCCAGGTCATCATCGCCGAGGTCTTCCAGCCACTTGCGCAGTTCCTCGCTGCTGACCGCCGGGACGGGGTTGGTGGCCTGCTTCGAGTTCTTTAGAACCTCGTCCTCCACGAAGATGGGGCAATCCACGCGCAGCGCCAGCGCCAGCGCGTCTGACGGACGGGAGTCGATGCTGACCACCTGCCCTTCCCTTTCCAACCAGATCACGGCGTAGAAGGTATCGTTTTTCAGTTCCGTGACCACCACCTTGTGCACCAGCGCGTCGAGGCCGGTGAGAACGTTCTTGATCAAGTCGTGGGTCATCGGCCGCGGCGTGCTGACTTTTTCGATTTCGAGCGCAATGGCGTTGGCCTCGTACACGCCCACCCAGATCGGGAGCACCAAGTCGCTGCCCACGTCCTTGAGCAGCACAATCGGCATGTTCGAAACCGGATCCATCATCAGCCCGCGAATTTTCATTTCGACTTCCATAAAACCCTCAAACCGCAACCCTCAAAAGCTAAGTATCAGGGTATCGCTTTAGCGATACCGCAAGTTTCTCGAAATCAGATGCCCCTTTAGGGGGCGCCACTATCCCCCGGCCATCTCTCCCACCAGGCTGTTCGGGAAGCTTCCAGTAACGCGCACGCGAACGTAGCTCCCAGTCGCAAGCTCAACCCCCGCAGGAACAGTAAAGTTCATCACCTTAATCTGCGAAGTCCGCCCGATCCACTGTCCGCGAGCCGGGTTCTTCCCTTCCACCATCACCTCGAGCACGTCGCCCACATGCCGCCGATTGCGCCGCGCCCCAATCTGCTTCTGCAAGTCATTCAGCACCGCCAGCCGCCGAGCCTTCTCCCCATCGGAGATCGCATCCTCCAGCCGCAAAGCCGGAGTGTTCGGCCGCGGAGAATACTTAAAAGTAAAAACGCTGTCATACCCAACGACGTCCAGCAACGAAAGCGTCTCTTCAAACTCCCGTTCCGTCTCGCCCGGAAATCCAACGATCATATCGCTAGTGATCGATATATCGCGCCGAGCCGCCTGAATCCAGCCAATGCGTTCCAGGTACTCGTCCCGAGTGTAGAGCCGTTGCATGGCGTCAAGCACGCGAGTAGATCCGCTCTGGACGGGCAAATGCACATGATCGCAAAGCGCAGGCACGGAGTCGATAACGTCAACAATATCGCGTCCAAAATCGCGAGGATGCGAAGTAGTAAACCGCACCCGCCGAATCCCCGCAACCGAAGCGACCGCAGCCAGAAGCTCGGCAAAGCTCTTCTTTTCATCAGGATCGCGATAAGAATTAACGTTCTGCCCGAGCAGTTGAATCTCCGTATAGCCCAGATCCACCAGTTGCCGCGCTTCGTTAAGGACAGAGGAGGAAGTCCGGCTGCGCTCTTTGCCGCGCGTATAAGGCACCACGCAGTAGGCGCAGAACTTGTCGCATCCCTCGATAATCGTTATGTAGCCGCGATGCGGATTGGTGCGAGCCGTGAACTCGGTCTCAAAGCACTTGTCGGTCAAGCGATCGTCAAGCCCGGTAACCCGCTGCGAACCAGTCTCCAACTGCACCAGCATCTCGGGAAGATTCCGGTAAGAAGCCGACCCGCACACCAGCGAAACATAAGGAGCGCGCTCAAAAATCTTCTCCCCCTCCTGCTGCGCCACGCACCCCAGGACGCCAAACTGTTTCCCCTGCGTCCGATACTTCTTATAATCCGCCAGCCGGTTAAAGACCTTCTGTTCCGCCTTGTCGCGAATCGAGCAGGTGTTATAAAGCACCAGCCCCGCCTCTTCCACCGTAGGAACCTGCCGATACCCCTGCTGCAAAAGCGTCCCGACCACCTTCTCGGAGTCGTGCGCATTCATCTGGCAGCCGAAAGTTTCAAGGTAAAACGTCTTGTCAGCGGACCCCGACATGGAGTCAGTATAAACCAGGGTGGGACTTCTTAATTCTCTACATTAGCTGTCATCCTGAGCGGAGCAGAAACTTCACGAAGTGAAGTCTCTGCGGAGTCGAAGGACCCCTGCTCCTTCCCACGACCTCAGACGCCCGGGTGCCGGGTGCCCCACACATTCGCGTTTTTTGCGAATGTGTGGGCGTTGCGCGCCACCTCTGATTCGGCCGTGGCAGGCTTACTGGAGCGGCTTATTGGAAAAGATTCAGCGTGTTGCTGGCGTCATCCACGTAGTAGACACTCTGCCCGACCGCAACCAGGCCGAACAGTGCGCCGGAACCCGGAGGACTGCCGCTGCTATCGAGCAGCGTCTTCGCCACCTGCAATCCATCGGGCGTAGTTTGGACCATGTACCCGTCATCTCCATTCGCGGTGAGGATGTCGCCGTTGGGCCCGACCGTCAGGCCTAACGGATCGTTCAGGCTCCCGCATTTGGTGATCGTAATACCGGTGTGGGCGGTGGTTGGGCGCGAGATGGGATCAGGGATCGCGACAATACGGTTATTGAGGCTGTCCGCCACATACAGCAAGAAGCCGTCCGGGCTCAAGGCCACTCCGGTCGGGCCGATCACCAGCGCTGCCGGGTCGGTGCGCTCGGCGAACCCAGAGCCAATTACGGTCTCTGCTTCCACAAACGGAAGGCTCGACTTCGACAGAGTGAGATCGACTCGAACCACCGTGCCCTGATGCACCACGCTCCCGCCAGCCGCGACGGTGCCGTTCAGCACGTTGGTGACGAATAGCGCCGCAGTCCCGCCACCGTTGATCGTCGAATGGTCAAGCACGGCCATGTCCCAAGGCCCGTTGATCAGCGTGCCGTAGATTGTTTCCGACACGTTTCCCATAGAATCCAGGACCAGCAGACATCCGGCTTGGGCGGTTGCCGCCGTGCCATCTGCAGTAGGCAAACTGCCCACGATCACCCAGCCACTGCGCAGCACAACCAGCGCGGTTGTGAGACCGACGCCGCCCGTACAAGTGCCCGGAAGACTGGAAGCCTTAATCTGGGCGAACTGGTTGACCGTGCCGCCCGGCGATATCTGCATAATCGTAGTTCCGGTTCCCTGCAAGTTGGACGCGGCGTTGAAGTTGCTGATGAGCAGGTTCCCCTTCACCAGATTTCCCACCGTGTCCGGAACGACGAAAATTCCATAAGGGTTCACATCGCCGTTTTCCGGGACCGTCGAAGCGACGACGGTAATGGTGTGCGACGTCGCAGGTGACTCAGCGACGGCGACGCCAGATGCGAGGCACGAGAGAGCCAGTAACATGCTCGCCGCTCGCCTGAGAACCGCACTTCGAGAGTGACTTTGTAGGTTCATTTCTCCTCCTTAGACTCCTGAGTTGGTAGCAAGCGGCATACGACTTCACGGGAGCTGTGTCGGGCATCAGCTATGAGAGACGGAAAGCCAGCCGCCCTTGCTGGAGATCGAAGCTATCGGAAAGCAGAAGACGATATGTCATGGGTTTGTCAATGGATTGTCACTTTGTTTGCAGAGAACTGCTTTACGGGCGAATTCCGTCAAGCCTTAGCAGCCCGTGGTGAACTTCTGATTCGTATCAGGGCACGCCTTCACAAGCTGCGGAAAAACTCGGGTTTCGTATCAGGGCATCGCTTTAGCGATACCGTAAGTCTTTGGAAATCAGACGCCCCTTTAGGGGCTGGGGCGAGAAGCAGTAATCTTGTGGCGGCTCGAGTGCCCCACACATTCGCGTTTTTTGCGAATGTGTAGGCATGCGCACCGCAGCCGGGGGGGAGGGGGTACCCATCCTAGTTGGTTAGTAACTTCGGAGTGAAATGGCAAGAATCCCTACTTCACCCGCGCCAGCGTGAACACTTCCCTGCTTTCTTTGCCGTGATCGAGGAAGACCCATTCTTCGACGTGGTGATCGGCGTCAGGTTCGGTGAAGGTCACATGCTGCATATGCCCATCGCCGGGCCCGATGTTGGTGCCGTCAAAGAATTCGAAGCTGACCGATTTCGCGTCAGACGAAATGACCTTCATGCGCGGCTGGTTGCCCGCTCCGCAGTAATGGGTCATCAAAAGGCGGTCGCCATCCATGTGAAACATGGTGATCATATTTTCCGGACCGCGCCCCAGAATCTCGCTCATAAGCGCGGAGCCGCCGGCGGTGATGCGAAAGGTCACCTGAACAGGCTGGCCCTGGTTGTTCTTCCCCGCCCAGTTCCCTTCCAGCCCCTTCAACAGCTCGAATGATCTGTGCGCATCCGGCTGGGCCGCAACCAAGCTGGCGGAGAGGACGATGACCAGGACCGCGGCGACGGCGGCGATGTTGCGAACTGGATTACGAACGAGTTTCATAGATGCCTCCGGGGATTTATTTGTGCTTGCTGCGTACATAAGGCGAACCGTTCGGTTACATACTCGCCCAAGGTCAATTCAAGTCGCGTCAAGAGGAAAATTCGGGTTGCCACGGCCGAGCTTCTCGCTGATGTGGGCGGCGATCAGTTTGCCGTGGAAACGGCCATTCTCAATAAAAATTTCATTCGTCCGCGATCCGGCGACGATCACACCCGCGACATAGATTCCCGGAACGTTCGATTCCAGATTCTCCGGATCGCAGACGGGACGCATCTGTTCCGAGGAAAGTTCGATGCCCACGCTGCGCAGGAAATCGTAGTCGGGATGATACCCCGTGAGCGCGAAGACAAAATCGTTCTTCAGGTGCAGCGGGCCGGACGGAGTGTGCAACACCACGTAGTCGCCGCCGATTTCCTGCACGGTGCTGTTGAAGTGCGCAACGATTTCGCCAGCCTTGATGCGGTTGTCGATGTCAGGACGCACCCAATACTTGACGTGGTTGTGCATCTGCGCTCCGCGATGGACAAGCGTGACGCGCGCGCCGTGCCGCCACAAATCCAGAGCCGCTTCCGCCGCCGAATTCTTGCCGCCGACCACAACTACGTCGGTGTCGAAATAAGGATGCGGTTCCCGATAGTAATGAAAAACTTTGTCCAGGTCTTCGCCCGGGATTTCGAGTTGGTTGGCGAGATCGTAGTAGCCGGTGGCGACCACGATCTTGCGCGCGCGGTAGTCGTGAATGGCGCTGTGCCGATCGGTGGTGGTAACCCGAAAGTCACCGTCCTCCCCCGTAATGGTCTTCACCCATTCGTACAGGCGGACGTGCAGGTGAAAGTGCTCGGCGACACGGCGGTAATATTCGAGGGCTTCGAGCCGCGTGGGCTTTGCCAGCGCTGTGGTGAAAGGAATGTCGCCAATCTCGAGCAACTCCGGCGTGGTGAAGAACACCATGTTGGTCGGATAGTGATAGATGGAATTGACCAGGCATCCCTTGTCGATGACGAGGGCCTTGAAACCGGCCTTCTGGGCCTCGATGGCGCAGGCCATGCCGGTGGGGCCAGCGCCCACGACCAGCACATCGCTCCACGAGTCGGGTCGCGCATGAGCTTGAGTGCGCGGCAGAGTTTCTGGAATCTGTTCGACGGGCAAAGGTGTCAGCGGCTTCATCGTGTGTGCTGGAAACCGACAATTCTAACACCGTGCGCTACCGGCACGGCGCACCTGCTTCCCTACTTCTTCATGCAAACGGAAATTCCATCGCGGATGGGCAAGATGGTCGTAAACAAGTCCTGCGACGCGCAGATTAGATTATTGAACTCGAGGATGGCCTTGGTTTGGGCGTCGGGGTTGGGCTGGCGAAGCTTGCCTTTCCAGAGAACGTTATCCGTGATAAAAAGGCCGCCGCTTTTCAGGCGCGGGAGCGCTAAACGAAAGGCGCGCGGGTAGTCGATCTTATCGACGTCGTTGAAGATGATGTCGTACGGCGACTTCTCCTCCGAGAGAATTTCGAGCGCGTCGCCTACGCGCACCGTGATGCGCTGGCTGACGCCGGCACGATCGAAGTAGCGGCGGGCTTTTTCGGCGCACTTGCGGTCGCCATCGGTGTAGACGACGCGTCCTCCGTCGCCCACCGCGCGCGCCCACCAGATGGTGGAATAGCCGATGGCCGACCCCATTTCGAAGATCTTCTTCGCGCCGCTGATGGTAGCCAGTTGATAGAGCACGCGCGCGACAGCGGGGCCGACGATAGGCACGTCGTTCTGGCCGGCGTCAACTTCCATCTCGGCGAGAACTTCGTCGCGCGGCGGAAGCATGGCATACAGGTAGTCTTCGACTTCAGGGACTGTAATTCCGCCCATGCGCCAGTCAGGATTTGCCGGTTGATCGGTCATGCTGCTCCTTGCCGTGAAAAACTGCTGCGATTATGAGCTTATGAAATTGTCTTCCCTGGTTTCATTTCCAGCACTTCCACGCCCGGCACCAGTTTCTGCAACTCGGCGGGCGTTCCCGTCAGCTGCGGAAACGTACCGAAGTGCATAGGGATGACAGTTTCCGGTTGCAGCAGTTTACAGGCATAGGCAGCCTCGCGCGGTGACATGGTGAAGAGGTCGCCGATGGGCAGCATGGCAATCTTGGGCGCGTAAAGGTCGCGGATGATGGCCATGTCGTTGAAGACGTTGGTATCGCCCGCGTGGTAGAGCTTGACTCCGTTCGAGAACTCGAGCACATAGCCGCAGGCTTCGCCGCCATAGATGATCTGATCGCCATCCTGAATCCCGCAGGAATGCACCGCGTGCACCATGGTGATACTCACATCTGCGACAGTTTGCGTGCCGCCCTTGTTCATGGGAGCGATCTGTTTGACGCCTTTTTTTTGCAGCCACAAGCAGAGTTCGAAGATGCCGACGGCGATCGGATTGAGCTTCTTGCCTACGTCGACCGCGTCCCCGATGTGATCGCCATGCCCGTGGGTGCAGATCAGCACGTCCGCTTTCTTGACGTTCTTCTCACTCTCCGGGCACTTGGGATTACCGGCAATCCATGGATCGATGTAGAGGGTCTTCCCTTCCGGTGTCTGGACGCGAAAGGTGGAGTGACCCAGCCATGTGAGTTGGATTCCTTTAAGATTCACGAAAGACTCCTTGCGGTAACTTGTGAATTAGCATTCTATAGCGAATCCGGCATCGCCGTGTGGGGACGGTCGCGTGGGGACGGGCGTCTCGCCCCTCCAAGCCGAGCGCGCCGGGGTGGAGCAGCTCGGCAGTCGCCTGTGGCCACGCGAGCTTCCGGTTGCACCTGAACTCGTGTATAAGATAGTGCTCAAATGCCCGGACTTAAAGTATTGCTGTCACGCGAAACCATTGCCAAACGAGTTGCCGAGATGGGAGAAGAGATTACGCGTGATTTCCGCGGCCAATCGATTATTTTCGTCGGCGTTCTCAAAGGCGCGGCCATTTTCTTAAGCGATCTTGCGCGTCACGTTCCGCTCGACGCCACCTTCGACTTTATCGGGGTTTCGAGTTACGGAAACCGCCCCATAGCCCAAGAAGACCCGGCGGGCCACGCGGCGTGGGATTCGCTGGGCGAGGTTCGTTTGACCAAGGATATGGATCAGTCGCTGGCCGACCGAAATGTGGTTCTGGTCGAAGACATCCTCGACACCGGGCTGACGGTAAACTACATTTCGAAGCTGCTGCAAGCGCATCAACCCAGATCGCTGCGCATTGCGGCATTGCTGGACAAACCTTCACGCCGCAAGCAGCCGATCGAGGCGCACTACATCGGCTTCACCATTCCCGATGCCTACGTGGTCGGCTACGGCCTGGACTATGCCGAACGCTACCGCAATCTTCCGGACATCTGCGTGCTGGAGAATTTGTAATTGGTAATTTGTAATTTTGAGGGCCTATGCTTTCGATTTTCAAATTACCAATTACAAATCACAAATTACAAATGGAGCCCGTGGAAGAGCCGCTCCTACCGGCTGCTAGAATGAAGCTTGTGAAAACGACCGCCGCGCAAACTGAACGCGCTTCCGAGGTGGAGCCCCTCCTGCTGGAAGTGGCCGACGTGGTGAACACCACGCTCGACCTGGAAACCACGCTGCGGCGGGTAGCGGAACTGGTACGCAAGGTCATTGACTACGAAATTTTCGCGATCCTGTTGCTCAACGAGCAGCGTCAGGAATTGTACCTCCGCTTCCATGTAGGGTATCCGCCGGAAGTCGCCGAGCGCGTGCGCGTGAAAGTGGGCCAGGGCGTTACCGGACGCGCCGCGCTGAGTCGGCAAGCAGTGCTGGTCGCCGATGTGACACAGGAAAATTTCTACCTTGAGGCAGTGCCCAACGTTCACTCGGAACTCGCGATCCCGCTGATCGTCAAGAACCGGCTGATTGGAGTCATCGACCTTGAGGCGCGCGAAAAGGGCTACTTCACCGAAGAGCACAAACGCCTGCTGACTCTGATCGCGTCGCGCATGGCCGTCGGCATCGAGAATGCGCGGTTGCACACGCGCACAACGCGCCAGGCTCGCACGCTGCTCCTGCTGAACGAGATTGCGCGCGAACTCACGTCGATTCTGAACCTGGATCAACTGCTCAAGCGCATCGCCGAACTGCTCAACCGGCTGATCGAGTACCAGATGTTCAGCATTCTTCTGGTGGATCAGACAGGCGAGAAACTGCAGCACCGGTTCTCGCAGCGCTTCGAGGAAAGACTGCATCTGAAGCACGACATCCCAATCGGCCGCGGTGTGGTGGGGTACGCCGCGCAGGCCAAGGAAGCGGTCCTGGTGCCTGACGTCGCCAGGAGTTCCCGCTACATCGCGGTGAATCCCGAGACGCGTTCGGAACTTGCGGTTCCGCTGATTTACCAGGAGAAAGTGATCGGAGTCCTCGATCTGGAGCACACCCGCCGCGGCTATTTCACCGAGGATCACAAGCGAACCCTGACCACGCTCGCGGCCCAGCTTGCGATTGCCATTGAAAACGCGCGCTTGTACGAGCAGATTGCCCGGCAAGAGCAGCGACTGGAGCGCGATCTGGCGCTGGCGCGCGAACTGCAGTTTCGCTTGCTGCCGCCTTCAAGTCCGAAGATGCAGCATCTCGAAGTCGAGGCGAAGTTTGTTCCGGCCCGGGCCATTGGCGGTGATCTCTACGATTTCCTCCCCTATTCATTGTCGCGCCTGGGAATCGCGATTGGAGACGTAAGCGGCAAAGGCGCGCCGGCTGCCATTTATGCCGCGCTGGTCAGCGGCATTCTGCGCTCCCATGCGCCGGTTGAGCCGGGCCCGGCGGAAATGCTTTCCGCGGTGAATCTGTCGCTGGCGGAACGCAGGATTGCGGCGCAGTTTGTGTCGATTATCTACGCCGTGTGGGACGACGAGCGGCGGACGCTGCTGGTGGCGAATTCGGGTTTGCCGCGGCCCATCTATTGTCATGACGACAAGATCGAGTTTATCGAGGCGACGGGGCTGCCGCTCGGACTGTTCGACGAAACCGATTACGACGAATTCAGCTTCAAGGCCAAGCCGGGCGATCTCTTCGTGTTCTACAGCGACGGCATTCTCGACGCACGCAACCGCCACGGTCAATCGTTTGGCCCGGAGCGTGTGCAAGCAATCGTCACCGGCTGCGCCACCAAGTCCGCGGACTGTGTGGTAAACGAGATCTTCAAGGCGGTTACTGAGCACGCCGCCGGTGTGGATCCCTTCGACGATCAGACGGTGGTCGCCATCAAAGTGAAATCCGGCCCGGGCAAACGCAAGTGAAGCAAGCGCGCGCATCGCAAGCGTTACGCCCACCCGCGTTTGGCTATCATGGCGCAACTTCGGAAGGGCGCTCCGCGGATCTCTCCTGCGACGAGCTTTATTGCGAGGGCGTGGCGCTCGGAAGCCTTGCCGCGCGCCACGGAACTCCGCTGTACGTTTATTCCGCGGCCATGATCCGCGCCCGCATGAACGCCTTCCGTCGCGCTTTTCATTCCGTTCCTCACACGCTGTGTTATTCGGTCAAAGCCAATTCGACGCTGGCGATTCTGCGCTTAGTGGCCGGCGAGGGGGCCGGCTTCGACGTGGTTTCTGGCGGAGAACTGCACCGAGTTCTGCGCGCAAGCCGGAAGTCCGCGAGTAGAGTTGCGCACAAAGTTGCGAGCAAAGTTGTGTTCTCCGGCGTGGGCAAGACCGCGGCCGAGATGGAACTCGCCCTCCGCTCGGGAATATTGCTGTTCAATATCGAAAGCGCTTCGGAATTAAGCTTGCTGTCGGCAACCGCGACCCGATTGAAAAAACGAGCGTCGGTCGCGGTGCGGGTCAATCCCGACGTCTCGACGAAAACTCACCCCTATATTTCGACCGGATTGCACCAGCACAAATTCGGCGTGCCGATTCTCGAGGCCAAGACGCTCTACGCGCAAGCCGCGAAGCAGCCGTATCTGAAAGTGGCCGGAGTGAGCGTCCACATCGGGTCGCAGATTGCCGATGTCGGAACATTTCAAGAGGCCCTCGAACGCGTGGCGGATCTGGTGCGCACATTGCGCAAGCAAGGCCATGACATTCGCTACATCGACGCCGGCGGCGGCTTGGGAATTTCGTATGAGGGAGCGCAGGGGAGCTTTGAGAAACAGATTCCGGCATACGCGAAAGCAGTGCTCGGTCCGTTGCGCGGCTTGAAGTTGCATTTGCTGCTCGAACCGGGACGCTCCATCGTGGGGCCGGCGGGCGTGTTGCTGACGCGCGTCCTCTACCGGAAGACGAACAACCGCAAGCGCTTTCTGATTGTCGATGCGGCGATGAACGATCTGCTGCGTCCTTCTCTGTATGGTGCCTATCACGAGATTGTTCCCTTGGTCCAGACAACGAGCGGGGCGACGACCCGCGAGTCGCGCGAAACCGAGATTACCGATGTGGTTGGCCCCATCTGCGAGACGGGTGACTTTTTCGCGCGTAACCGAAAGCTTCCACTGGTCAGCGAGGGCGATCTACTGGCCATTTTGGACGTGGGCGCGTACGGCACCGTGCTGGGATCGAATTACAACACGCGCGGGCGCGCGGCGGAAGTGCTGGTGGATGGCGCGAAGGCGAAAGTGATCCGGCGGCGCGAGACCTTACAGGACCAATTGAGGGCAGAGTTTTAACCTTAGTAACTGCTCCTGAGTAACTGTTTTTTGGTCGGTGTCCGGTCCAATATAGGCGTGGGTGCTTTTGTATGGAGGCGGCCTTGAAAGAATTGTTCTTATCTCGGATAAATCGCCCATACTTGACCGCAAAGACCCTCTTCGCGTGTTTGGCGCTGGTTTGCATGGCCACAGTATCGGCCTTTGCTCAGCACCACGCACAGTCCCGTGTATGGTTTCTCCCCAATCAAGAGGTCCGCGTCGACAATCTGCCGTTGCTGACGGCGCCGTCGGCGGACGCATCGGCGGTGCTCGCGACGGCCCTGGAGACCATCATCCCTGACAGGGACGTATGCTGCGGAAAGTACTCTGGCCTTGAAGACGCCGTTCTCTCGGCTCGGTCGTCCTTAAAGGTACTGAGCGCGAAGTTGCAGGGAAGGCATGTCTTGGGCGACGGCCTGTCCGTCGTGGTCCGCGCGGGGTATTTCCCGAAAAGCTCGATTGACCCTTCCCTCATCGTCACAACGCTGATGGATCAACAGCCCATGCTCATCAAGTGGAAATCGCACGTATACGTGTTGTGCGGAGCGATCTACGATGAAACCCGCAGTTACGGCCAGGAAGGCTCGCTATTTAGAATCCATAAACTCTTGTTGCGACCCGCGGTATTCCGACCAGCGAAGGGAAAGCGAGTTCAACGGCGAAACCGACGATTGGAACAATATCCAGGGAATTCTGACGCTGTCGGTTGTGCGGCCATAGTCCTGCCAGAGTCCTGCGGCGCGCAAAGTTACAGACCGCGGCTACAGCAACCTCAAGAAGCTCGTCACCGCCATTGACGCTGCCGTCACCGTTCTCCCCACTTGAGCTTGGTGGCGAGCACTTCGAAAAATGTTTTCTGAAAACGCAGCAGCCTGGCCGAATGTTCCGACTTCACGCAGCGCACGATATCGCCGACTCGCGCGGGCATGCCGACCTGTCCATCAAAACTCAGGTACGCTTCCTCCTTACCGGTCTTGACGCGGATTTCAATCTCGACCGTATCCCGCACCACCACCGGACGGTGCGTCAATCCGTGGGGCGAGACGGGCGTAATGAGGAAGGCATCCACATCCGGGTGGAGAATCGGCCCTCCCGCTCCAAGGGAATACGCGGTAGAACCGGTTGGCGTGGCGATGATCAGAGCATCGGCTCTGTAGCTGGAGACGAACTCCGCGTCCACGAAAAGCTCGAAGTGATTCAAGCGCGCGATGGCGCTCTTGCTCACCACCACCTCGTTCAGGGCGGCGTGCGTGGCAAGGTTCTCGCCGCCCCGGATCAGCGAGCCACGCAGCATGGACCGGCTGTCCACGATGTAGTGTTCTTTCTCGATCGCTTCCAGAGCAAGATAGAGATCGGCCAATGCAAGTTCGGTCATGAATCCAAGCGTGCCCAGGTTGACGCCGAGGATCAGCGTGCCGGCTTTCGCAACCGCGCGCGCCGCCGATAGCAGGGTACCGTCGCCGCCCAGCACCAGAGCCAGATCCGGCGACCGCGTGGCCAATTCAGTTCGCGGTATCACGTTGGTCGCCGAAAAGTAAACTGCGCTTTCCTGGTCCACCACCACCGCGTAGTTGCGCTGCTTTAGCCATTTTTCGAGCGCCGGCAGCGCTTCCGACAGCTCGGGACGGCCCGGCTTCGAAATGATGGCAACAGTTTTCTTGCGGGTCGGGCTTTGCGGAGACTTCGACATGTCTACGGACTTCTCTCTGGATTTGTGCTCGGGCGTCTCTTCTGACATCGGACTTCCGATTGTACAGAATCACTCGATGGCAGGCGTCACAAACTCTGCGTGGAGCAGGAATTCGCGATTGCCCTCGCCGCCGAGGATGGGGGACTCGATCCATTCGGCGCGCGCGCATCCGAGTTCTAAAAGCGCCGCTTCTACCCTGGACACGGCCGCTCGCTGCGCCGATTCGTCGCGCACGATTCCGCCTTTACCCACCAGTTCCCTTCCCGCTTCGAACTGCGGTTTCACCAGCACCACAATCTGGCGAACGAAATCCGATACTGCACGCGGAATCGAACTGGGTTTCAGATTGCGAGGTGCGCCGGCCCAAAAAACGGCGCGAATCACCGCCGGTAGCACCAGGGCGGCGGAGATGAAGGAAACATCCATGGCAATGAAGTCAATCGGCTCGCCAATGATGCTGGGCTCGAGATAGCGGGCGTTGGTTCTTTCCAGAAGCCGAATGCGCGGGTCGTTGCGCAATCCGAAATCCATCTGCCCATAACCGGTATCGACGGCGATCACCTTGGCGGCGCCGTGCTGCAACATGCAGTCGCTGAAGCCTCCGGTGGAAGCGCCGACGTCAAGACAGACTTTGCCATGGAGATCGATTCGCCAGTGCTCGAGAGCCTTCTCCAACTTGAGCCCGCCGCGGCTGACGTAGCGGAGATCTTCGCCCAGCAGGCGCAAGGTTGCGCCGGAGTCAATCGATGCGCCCGCCTTCTCGATCTTCTGCTCGTTGACGAGAACTTTTCCGGCCAGGATGAGGGCCTGCGCGCGCTCGCGCGATGGCGTCAGTCCACGATCCACGAGCAACTTGTCGAGACGTATCTTCACGGAGTATCGAAAAACGAATCCGCCCGATGCAGCTAGCACTCGATGCAGTGCAAAATGTTGAAAGGGATTCGTTAGCAGAAGGTTACAAGAGTAAGTTCCCGCTTTTCCACAAACTTTTCCTCAGCGGTGTTGAAAACTTCTACGGAACCGCGTCACAGTAGGGTGTTGCATCCGTCACAAAAAAGCCGCCGGGAAGGGGCGGCGTTCTCTTTCGAATCGAAAATCAATGTCGCGAACCTCGGATCTAGTCCTAGCCCGCAACCTCTTCCAGAAGCTTCTGGTCGATATCGAAGTTGGCATGCACGTTCTGTACGTCGTCGCAATCTTCGAGCGCTTCCATCAGGCGAATCATCTGCGCCGCCTGCTGCCCTTCGAGCTTGATGTAGGTCTGCGGAATCATGCCCACGCTCGAAGAGAGGGGCGTAATGCCGGCCTTCTTCACGGCCTCTAACACGCCTTCGTAGGCGGAAGGTTCAGTCAGAATTTCCCAGGTCTCGCCATCATCCTTCAAATCCTCACCACCAGCTTCGAGGATGATGTTCATCAGATCGTCTTCCTTGGCCGCCGACTTGGGAACAATAATGTCGCCCTTCTTGTGGAACATCCAAGAGACGGCGCCCGCTTCGGCCATATTGCCATTGTTCTTCCCGAACACGTGCCGGATTTCGCTCACCGTGCGATTGCGGTTGTCGGTAGAAATTTCCGCCAGCAAGGCAACGCCGCCCGGGCCGTATCCCTCAAGCACGAATTCTTCGTAGTTCGCGCCCGGCAGTTCGCCGGTGCCGCGCTGGATGGCGCGCTTGATGTTGTCGGCCGGCATGTTCTCGTTTTTCGCCGCCAAGATCGCCGTGCGCAGCCGCGGGTTCATGTCCGGGTCGCCGCCCGACTTGGCCGCCATCGCGATTTCCTTGATGAGACGGGTGAAGATCTTGCCGCGCTTAGCGTCGAGCGCGCCCTTCTTGTGCTTGATGGTTGCCCATTTCGAATGGCCGGACATAGCTGTACCTCGTATCTAAAGAACCTGAATGGCGCTGATTCTCGGAATTACGGATCCGCCCGCGGAGGAAATCACAGGATCAGCCTCGACGTAAACACGTTCAGGCGAACTGAGATTATAGCATGGGGCGGGGAGCGGCGGGTGCCCCAGTCAGTCGCGTTTTTGCGAATCAGTGGGTAGCGGGCGCCGAAGCCCACATGAGGTACCCTTAGGGAATCCGCCATGGCCGCCACAACTCTCGAACACCAACTCACCCAACTCGAAGCCAGCCGCTATCGCTTCGGCCGCAACGAATCCGCTCGCGTAGTCAAGCTGCTGACTAGGCTCGACGCCAAGCGCTTTCCTGATTCGGCGTCGCTGATCCGCTTCCACGAAGCCCTACTTTTCCTGCGTGCCTTTCCGCAAGGGCCAGCCGTGGTGCGTGCCACCGAGCGCATTCTGAATAGTTTCCACAAAAAAGTGGAAGCACTATGCAAAGCCGGCGCCAACATGGACGACTTCGAGCCCATCGAAGTCTCCGGCATTGCCGCCACCGAGATGGAAGACACGCTCAGCTTCGACGTTGCGAACTGGCTCATCAAGCGCATGCCCGGCAAAGTTGAAATCGCCTGGGAAAACTACGAGCCAGGACGCGAGTTAGGCACAACTGGCCCACGCTTCATGCCTTTGCTCGAGGACGACTCTTACGTCGAGGCCGACACCACGTGGCGCCGATGGCTGGAAACCGCCTCTGGTAAAAAAGAATCCGATCCGGCTTGGCTAATTCAGCGGTTCGCTGATCTCCCGCTTCCGCCAATGCAGAAAGCCGAACTCTACGAATCGCTGCGCGTACCGCTGCATTGGAATCTCGCGAACTCCACCATCTCAAGAACGCGAAACTGGAAGCCGGTTCCGAGCGTCTATTACCACGCCGAGCCACTGCTCAGCCGGAGCCAGGTGTCGCTGGCCCGCGAGTTGGCCCGCCGTCCACCGCAACTGACGAAGCTTTCGCGCAAGCAGGGCGAACAGATCATGGACATGATCCGCGAGGTCATGCTGGTGCGCTACCGCGAACTTTACGGTACGACGCTGGGCGATCCGCGTTCGGTGGTGCGAGCCAACGTGCGAGCCGATCTGGGAACGCACGAAGCAGGCCGGGGCGTTTCGATTTATCTCTGGAACCTGCCGCCAGATCGCCGTCTCCCGCTACGCGCCTATGTCGCAGGCTTGACGTTGAAGAATGGAGTGCCAGTTAACTACGTCGAAGCCATCGGACTCTCTGAGTGGATGGAGGTCGGCTTCAACACCTTCTACACTTTTCGCGGCGGCGAAGCGGGGTGGATCTACGCGCAAGTACTGCGCTGCCTGTGTCACCTCATGGGAACGACGTGCATCTCGGTCTACCCGTATCAACTGGGCCATGACAACGAGGAAGCGATTGAATCGGGCGCGTTCTGGTTTTACCGGAAGCTGGGCTTCCGCCCCGGCCGTCCAGAATTGCAAGAGCTGGTCGAGCGCGAGGAACGCAGCATCGCCGCGAATCCAGCCTATCGAACACCAGCCAGAACCTTGCGCCGCCTGGCGGCTGGGCACGTGTTCTACGAGTTGCCGGGCAGCGAGGTGGGAGCGTGGGACTGCTTTAGCACGCGCAACATCGGCCTGCGAGTCAACCGCCGGATGGCGCGCGATTTTCGCGGAGACGCCGCCGTCATGCGCGAGCATTCGAGGCGTGCGCTGGAGCGAATCTTAGCTGTGAAAATCGGCGGTCCGAGAAGCGGTGGCGTCAGCACGTCTTCGTGGACGCCTCTGGAGAAGGAGTCCTTTGAGAATTTTGCGCTGGTCCTGGCCGATGCGCCGGAATTGCGTGCGTTGACCCGAGAAGAAAAAGAAGACCTCGTCCGAGTCATCCGCGCCAAAGCCAAACCGGATGAAATGCTTTACCTGCATCTTACGCAGCGTCACTGGCGGTTAAGGAGGGCGGTGCTGACTCTCGGGTCGTAATTGGTTAGTGAAATGCGGATGTTTCGCCAACCATCAGTTCCCGCCCGTTGAGACGCAGCACCCCAGAGGCGAAGGACCCAATTCCTTGCGCGTTGGGTTGTCCATCTGACCTTCCGCTGAATGGATGCCAGCCCCTTGCAACACAGGCCTCGCTCTTTGTTCTGATTTCGTAACAAATCAGCTCTGGATTCTGCCTCTTGGACCGCTCGCGATAACAGCCATTTAGCCGCCAGAACGGTTGCCAGGACTCGTCTTGAATAGATGAGAATGTGTAGTTTGTTCGGGTTTTGTAACACAACGAGTTCATTCTTGACACTTTGTAGCACTAAGACTAAGTTGCGGCTTCTGTTGCGCAGCTTCGAAGTCGCGCTCCAGCCTGGTGCGGTTCGTGCCCACATCAAGGAAGGTAATTCGCATTCAGACCGATGAATCGAGCAACGAGGGCCGGCATCGGAAGCTGGTATGGATCGAACAGCAGCGTTTTCGTGGCTTTGGTTGCTCCGAATGCGCCTGGGTCTTCAACCCTACTAGCGCGCCCAACTTTGAGTTGCAGCGCGACAAAGAGTTTACCTTGCATGTTTGCGCCGATCACCCGGGAGCAAGAACACAGCATCATTCAGAATGCCAAGATTGGGGAAAGCTTTACCGCGCCGCTGTCCTCGAGTCTGACCGGAATAAGCTGCTGCAGCGCATCGAGCAGGCAGAGGTCGCGATTCTCGAGCGGTCGGGAAGTTTATCAAAGTCGCCAGGCAACAATCGAAAAGAGCAGGAACTTATCACGCGTGCACTGCACATCTTGAGCCTGCTGCGTAAGGCTGCGCAAGAGCCGTAGCCTCGCGCGATTTCTGCTGGTAAGAGATCGGCTCCCTGCTATATTCGTCATCTATCATGCTCCCCTTCTTTTCTGAATATGTACATTATTATATGTATAGTTAAGTCAGTACACAACGTTTCACGTGGAACATTGTGTACGTGCAAATTATTGGGGTGGGCAGGTGACAGGTTATCCTCGCTTCCGTGCGACTTCAAAGTTTCCCCCTCGGCGCGGCCAGCGAACTTGAACCGCCTCGTGTGACCGTGTATAAAGACTTAGGAAGCACGATGCCTGGTGCAGTGCTTTTGGCGTGCACCATACAGACTGAGATGGTCCCTCAAACGGTCTGCAATAGATTGATTTTAAAGCGGAAGTGGTGGAACTGGCAGACACACCATCTTGAGGGGGTGGCGCCGAAAGGCGTGGGGGTTCAAATCCCCCCTTCCGCACCA
>Ga0074044_10000291_pt1 | contig 50180 bp, 41 predicted proteins | sample BogForMeECP23OM1_FD_94443 | JGI IMG/M metagenome (GOLD analysis project Ga0074044, IMG submission 94443) | Bog forest soil microbial communities from Calvert Island, British Columbia, Canada - Bog Forest MetaG ECP23OM1 | ecosystem: Environmental > Terrestrial > Soil > Wetlands ...
AGGAACAGTGAAGTGGTTTAACGACGCCAAGGGCTACGGCTTTATCAGCCGTCAGAATGGCGAAGACGTTTTCGTGCATTTCTCCGCTATTCAAGCTGGCGGCTTCAAGAGCCTGCAAGAAGGCCAAACCGTGCAGTTTGACGTGACCAAGGGCCCGAAAGGCTGGCAAGCGGAGAACGTTACCGCTGTCTAGGTAGCGACCGGATCGTCTGACAACGATCTCTCAGTCTCAACAAGGTGCCCGAGATTCCCTCAAAGAATCCCGGGCATTTTTGCGTTTACCCCCCGCTGGACAATGCGCGTTTGACAATGCTCGTCTGTCAGTTTGACACACTCCCCCGCAGGCGCTAGTCTCGTGCCTGCCGACCGTCACACTCCCCCTAGGGCTGGCAGATATCCGCCTGGAATCGTTCGCAGGATTTCCGTCCTTTTTCGTTTTGCAGGAGAATTCCCAGGAGAACTGCTATGACAAGCCGTGGGACCGCATTTTCGATGGTTGCAGTGGCGCTGCTGTTGGCAACGGCCACATCCGCTCAAACCTACTCGCCGCTCTACACGTACTCTCAGACCGACAACGGCAGCAGCGGCATCATCTGGCCGAGCGTGCTGTCACAGGCCCAGGACGGCAATCTCTATAGCACGATCGTAACGAACGGAACGTACAACGCGGGCACCGTGTACAAGATCACGACGTCCGGGGCATATTCGACTATTTACAATTTCTGCGAGGAAGGCGGTTCCTGCCTGGTCACCGGAGGCTATCCGTATGGCGGCGTAACGCTCGGATTCGACGGGAATCTCTGGGGGACAACGGCCGACGGCGGCAAAGACGGCTTCGGATCGGTATTCAAGATCACGCCCGGTGGAACCTTGACACCAGTCTATCCTTTTACCGGCGGCCTGGGCACTGTCAAAGACGATGGCGGCCCGATCTATCCCGTTCTCCAGGGGCAAGACGGTAACTTCTATGGCGTTTCCGAGGAACCGTACGGAGGCGAGTACGGAGCTTTCTTTAAGCTCACGACCAAGGGCAAAATCACCGCTCACCCCTTCGACTACACCAACGGCGAGAGTCCCAACCTTCCGACAGAGGGCACGGACGGCAATTTTTACGGCACCACGCAATATGGCGGCAACAACAGCACCAACTGCGGGGTGGTTTACAAAGCGACGGCGGCGGGCAAGATCACACCGCTCCACGACTTCGCGGGTTATCCCACCGACGGATGCCGGCCCATAGGAATCCTGGTTCAGGGCCCGGACGGCGATTTTTACGGGACGACCTACGGCGGCGGTACCACCAACGGAAATGGAACTATTTTCAAGATCTCGCCCACCGGAAAATATACCCTGCTCTACAGTTTCACCTTCGCCATCGTTGGGAGCGCCAACCCTTACGACGCGCAACTTCCCATAGCGGGGTTGACGCTCGGCACCGATGGCAACTTCTACGGTGTAGGAGCGTATGGCGGCACGGAAAATTACGGAGCGATCTTCCAAGTCACGTCCGCAGGCGCCGAGAAGGTTCTCTACAATTTCTGCTCTGTCTCCTGCAACGATGGATTTCTTCCGACAACGCCGATGGTGCTGCACACGGACGGACTTCTCTACGGCAACACCGGCGGCAGTTCGCTGGGCGGATCTGTTTTCTACAGCTTCAACGTGGGATTCCAACCGCTGGTCTACCTGGTGACCTGGTCCGCCAAGGAGGGAGCGACGGCTGAAATTCTCGGCCAGGGGTTCACCGGGGCGAGCAGCGTGTCGTTCGGCGGGACGCCGGCGAAATTCAAAATCGTCAGCGACACTTACCTGACGGCGACCGTTCCGGCGAGTGCGATTATCGGTTCGGTCAGCGTGGTCACATCCGAAGGAACGCTCATCAGTAATCGTATTTTCCTGGTGGTGCCCGCGATTATTTCCTTCACCCCCGGCAGCGGCCCCGCCGGCACCTTGGTCACCATCAGCGGAAGCGGCTTGGCGGGAGCGACCAAAGTGACCGTCGGCGGGAAAACGGCTGCGTTCAAGGTGGTCAACGACAGCGAGATTACAGCCACGGTCCCGACCGGCGCGAAAACGGGAAAGATTGTGGTGACAACTCCCGGAGGTACGGCAACGAGTAAGACTAGTTTTACGGTGACGACGTAGTTCTCTGGCTGAAGGGTGTCCAGGTTCGCTAGCGCGGGCCTACGATCTTTCAAGAACGAGCTTCCAAGAGCGATCTTCCGAGAACGAGCTTTGAAGAACGATCTTTGAAGAACAATAAAATGCCCGGGATTCCAAAGGAGCCCCGGGCATTTTCCCGTCTGAATCGCGCTGCCTTCAGCCTAGCCGCGGTCCTTGGCAGGCTTTGCCGTTTTGTTGTTGTGCTTCTCGTTGTAGATCTGTTTGCTGTTTTTGTTTTGTTCGTGGTTAACCTGTTGCTTTTCTTGCTTGGTCAGCGCGCCACCGTTCGCCGCACGCTCATTGTGAACCTGCTGGGCAACCTGCGCCTGGTTCCGGTTGGTCTGCGCTGCTTCGCCGGAAGTCATCTGGCCGCTGCGCAAGCCATTGGCGGTGCGCTGCTGCTGATTGGCTTCACGGTCGTCGACTTCGTTCGGTTTCACGGTGTTCCCATTGTGCTTTTCGTCGTAGATCTGACGGCTGGCGGCGTTCTGCTCGCTGTTGATCTGTTGACGCTCCTGACCCGTGAGCTTGCCCCCGTTCGCCTCACGATCATTGTGCACCTGCTGGTCGATGTTGGACTGCGTACGCTCGGCGCGGGCTGCCTCGCCGGAAGTCATCTGGCCGCTGCGCAGGCCGTTGGCGATGCGCTGATCCTGATTGGCCTCACGGGTATTGGGATTGTAGTTGCGCCCGGCGGAGCGGTCGGCGGCCGAAATGGGCTGCGACTGCGCGTGCTGCTGCGCCACCTGGTGATATTCGTTTACGTTCGAGCTCGCCATGGTCGCGGGATGTCCTTGATTCACGGTCGCCAGCTGCGAGCGATCCTGCGCGGCAAAGTTTTGATGCTGCACCTGATTCGGTGTCGGCTCAAAGTGGTGCTCGTTAGCCGCCTGCATCTCCTGCGCCGAGGCCTGCGCCTGAATGCCGGCGCCGCCGTTGAAGCTGACGTGGTTGACGTTGACGATCGTGTTTTGCGTCACGATGGTGCGGTTCTCGTACACATTGGTCACATGCACGCTGCCGAAGTTCGCCACGGCACTGTTATAGGCGAATGCTCCGCCGCGCCATTCGCCGCCGGCGAAGCCGACGCCGCCATAGCCGAAGCCGTAGTTGACCCCGCCATAGAAACCGACATGGGGACCCCAATAGCCGGTGTGCCATCCGTAGGCGCCGCCGGCAAAGCCCCAATAGCCCGGAGTCCACAACAGTCCGACGGTGGGAGGCTGCACCCAGACGCCAGGAACCCAGAAGTAGCCCGCTTCTCCATAGTTCCAGTAGCCGGGCGTCCAAATGTAGCCCGCGGCAGGTAGCGGCGGCTGCACGTAAACGGGCAACACGGGTGGGGCAACGTGAATTGAGACACCGATCCCGATTGCTACCTGAGCCTGCGCGGCCGGCAGTGTGAGTGTGAGCATCGGCACCGCGATCAAGGCAGCGGCGAGCCATGCGTTAATTTTCGAACGAAGCGTCATGTCGTTTCTCCTTAGTGTCGGGGGCCCGAGAAATGGCAAGACTCCCGTCCGCCCCAAAAAACATCGGGCATATTCATTGAAACCCGAAATGGCACACTTTGTTGCCGCAAATCTTCGCCGAAAGCCAGTCATCAAGCCATGCCCATTGGTAACCTCCCAGTTCGCCGCGGGGCCGGAATCCAGCCTCCAGCGCCAACTCTGGAGGAAACCGGTGACCGGCGGATGGCCCAGTCTTCGCCCCCATCCCAGCTCCGAAGGGTGCCCCATCCAAGCTCCGCTTGGGCGGGCCCGTTCACTCGTTCGCACACGCAAGCAGCGGGATGGTTTGATTCTGACCGAGTTTGGCAATCTTTGCCAACCCTGTTATCCTGACACCGAGACCGACTTATTAAAAGAGACCCCACACCATGCCGACCCGCAACGTAAATCTAACCACCGAGCTCAACCGCTTCGTAGCCGCCAAGGTTAAGAGTGGACGCTACGAAAACGCCAGCGAAGTAGTGCGCGCGGGGTTGCGAACTTTGGAGCGCGAGGAACGCCAATACGAGGCGAAACTCAAAGCGCTGCGGGCAGCGATTGACGAAGGTGACGCCAGCGGCGTCGCCGAAAAGAATGTCTTTGGTCGCGTGCGCAAGGCCCTCAAGCTTCCCGTGTCACGCTAACCGTGGTCGCTTTTTCGCGATTTTGATTTTCCTGAGAACCGAGAACTCTCTCTAGATCGGCGTGCTTCCCTTAAACAGCCAGATCAAATCAATGATCAGAATGATCACCACCATCAGCTCCAGCACAAACGCGCGGCTCTGGTGGAATTGGTCGACCATGAAGCGGTAGAGTTCTTCGGCGGTGTGGACTTTCTGGTTGACCAGGTCTTTGTAGTCGGTGACTCCGATTTTCGATGCGGCAACTTTGTAGAGGCGCGCGGAGAACATGTCGCTCAAAAATTTGATGGCGTTATCGGCGCGTTCGGTCAATTCGTCCACATCGAGCAGGACGGTGTGCAAGCGGCTGGCGCGCCGAGCCGTGCGCCAGCGCGCCCAGATGCCGGACCCGTGGTCCATGAAGTCGTAAACGCTGGCCAGTTCGCGCGTCAGCAGTTCGTCGTAATGGCGGAATTCGAGGAGCTGCGAGTTGGCATATTCGAGCAGTTGGATGACCGTCTCGGCGCCGGAAGTAGAGTCGTAGAGGAACGCTCCATTCCAGCTGATCACGGCCAGGTCGTTCGGATAGTAAGAGATCTTCGACTGCATGATCTCCGCCTGCTCGCCCTCGGAGAGCGGCATATTTTCGCCGCGCACGATCTGGGCGATGCGTCCACCCTCGGCCGCAAGCAGTTCGGTCGCCGAAGGATTGCCGGCAATGTCGCGCACGTGGAAGACGAAGTAATCTTCATGCAGCCAGCTTTCGTAGAGCTTGACCAGAGCCGGACGAGCGCGCTCGATCTTCTGCTTGACGATCTTCTGGGCAAAGCTGGTGAAATCGGTATCCCAAACCCAGCGGCCGGCCAGCCGGACGAGCGTGTCCCAGTCGCCGGAAAACGGCAGCTCGAAGACCACGCTGAGCACGCCGTAATCGTAATACTTGATCTGCACGTCAAGCCGTTCGCCGCTCTCCAGCATCAGCGGTTCTACCTGCTCGACGACGGGAGGGCGCTGAAATTTGACGTATCCAGGAGCAGGATGCTTGAAGCTCGCGTCCTGACGCCGGGCCCCGAAGATGTCGCGCAGCGAGTCGAGGTTGATCTCCTCGCAAACGTCGAACTGGATCAGCACCAGCACCGAACCCTGCAGCGCCTTGTTCTGGGCGTTATTCTGCGCGACGTTCTGGGTGACGACGGCCGCAGGCGCGGACGACGCAACTGGAGTTAGGACGACGGCGGAGGCCGGCAAGGTCGAATTAGCGGTTTCCATAAGATTTAGCTTTGCTTCTGTCTTGCAACGCATCAGCTACGATCGATCAGCTGCGATCCGAGGTGTAACCGGGACCAAGAGCCGCGACGAGGAGGCAAAGTGTCTATGTCTATTGTCCCAGAAAGAGGACAAGATGGGCAGTGGGTTCACTAATTACTTATTAATCAAGCACTTACATGGGAGTGAGAACAAGATTTGTGGGCAGGAGCCCTTCGACTTCTCAATTCCGTCTTCTGGCCAAGGCTAACAAGAGCGCCGCTCCAGCAGCGATTCCAGCCAGGGTCAGTCCAGTGCGCTTCATCGACTTGTTCACGGCAGCCTCGTGCGGACGCACCCAAGCGTCTTCGGGATAGTGGCTGGGCGCTGGATCGAAGAGGGGAAAGCCTTCGGGAGTTTCAGCAGCTTCGTGCAACGCCATCTGGAGAACTTCGGCGAGGTGCAGCGCGTGACGATCGGTCTCCTGTGCGATCTGCTCGCGGCAACTGAAGCCGTCGGCGACAATCAGCCAGTCGGTGGGAGCCTGGCGCACGGCAGGCAGGAGCTCGAGTTCGCCGATGGCCTTCGAGACGTCGTATTTCTCTTTTTCGAAGCCGAAGGCTCCAGCCATGCCACAGCATCCCGGAGCGGGCGTCGTGTAGTCGACGCCCAGGCGTTGCAGCACGGCCTCTTCCGCCGTCATTTTCATGATGGCTTTGTGATGGCAGTGTCCGTGGACGAGCGCGCGGCGCGACAGTTTGGGAAGAGGAAAGGCGTCATGATTGGCCCGTTGTTCGAGAAACTCGCTGAGCAGGAAGACCTGCTCCGAGAGAGCCTGCGCGCGATCGTCTTTCGGGAAGAGGTTGGTGAGTTCATCGCGGAAGACGGAAGCGCAACTCGGTTCGAGAACCACGATAGGCGTGCCGGCTTCGATCTCAGGCAGAAGTTCGTCCATGATTTGCAAGAGCAGCGCCTTGGCGCGGTCGAGCATGCCGACGTCGTAAAGCGGACGTCCACAACAGAGGTGAGCGCGCGGAACGGTAACGTCGAAGCCCGCCGCTTCGAGCACCTCGACGGCGGCCTTGGCGGTCGAGGGGACGAAGTGGTTGTTGAAGGTGTCGGCCCAGAGGAGAACGGTACTCTCGCTTCGCTGCGCTCCTTCTCCCTGGGACGGGCGAGGGCGGCCGTCGCTCCACCGCGTCTCCCACCACTGTTTGAAGGTCTGCGGAGCGAGGGCCGGGATACGGCGCTGGGCAGCCATTCCGGACGCGCGCTTGGCGAGGTCGCGCAGGCCAGGAAGCTGGGTGGTTAGATTTACCAGGCCGGGGACGTGAGAGGCAGTCCTGATCAAAAGATCGATTCTTGAGAGCGCCAGCGCATTCAGCGGACGCCGTTTCGATTCGTAATAGTGGGAAAGAAATTCCGCTTTATAGGTCGCAACATCGACGCCGACGGGGCAATCGCTCTTGCAGCCCTTGCAGGCAAGGCAGAGGTCGAGCGATTCCTTTACGGCCTCGCTTTGCCAGCCGTCTTTGATGAAGTCGCCTTTCGTCATCTCCCACAGCAGGTGGGCGCGGCCGCGCGTGGAGTGCTCTTCTTCGCGGGTGACGCGGTAGCTCGGGCACATGACGCCGCCGGAATCGTGGCGGCATTTGCCGACTCCCACGCAGCGCAAGGTGGCGGCGGCGAGGCTGCCGGCGTCATCGGGAAATTTGAAATGCGTTTCCGGCTGCCACGGATCATAGCCCGCTCCGAGGCGTAGATTTTCGTCAAGCCGGTAGGGATTGATGAGCTTGCCGGGATTCATCTTCCAATCGGGATCCCAGAGCGATTTGAACTCGCGGAAAGCCCGCATCAATTCGGGGCCAAACATTTTGGGCAGAAGTTCGCCGCGCGACTGGCCGTCCCCATGTTCGCCCGAGATCGAGCCGCCGTAGCGGACGACGAGGTCAGCGGCCTCTTCCATGAACAGGCGGAACTTGCGAATGCCTTCGGTGGATTCAAGGTCGTAGTCCATGCGGGTGTGCACGCAGGCGTGGCCGAAGTGCCCATAGAAAGAGCCGTCATAGTGATGAGCCTGCATCAGCCGGCGCAGGTCACGCAGGTAGTCGCCGAGTTTTTCGGGACTGACGGCGGAATCTTCAAAGCCTTCCCAGCGCAGCGGTTCGCCGGGCACGTGGGCGGTCACGCCGAGGCTCGATTCGCGGACGTCCCAGATGCGCCGCGCCTGGCGCGGGTCGGTAAACATGCGCATATCCGGAGGGGCGGCGGAATGATCGAGCGTCTCCATTAAATGGCGCGCCTGCGCTTCGGCTTCGGCGACGGTGTTGGCGCCGAATTCCACCATCAGCCAGCCACAACCTTCGGGCAGCAGCGCGATGGCATCGAGGTTGATGCCCTTGTGGCGGCTGGCGTTGACGACGATGTCGTCAAAGCCTTCGAGACCGATGGGATGATGCTCCATGATCTGCGGGACGTGATCGGCACAGATGTAAACGTCGGGCCATCCGATGACGAGCAGAACGCGGGCAGGCGGACTTTCGACTAATCGGCAGGTGGCTTCGAGAATGGTGACGCAGGTGCCTTCGGAGCCGACCAGCGAGCGTGCCACGTGAAAGCCACTTTCGGGGAGAAGATGGTTGAGGTTGTATCCGGAAACGCGGCGCGGGATGTTGGGGAACTGGCGGCGAACCTGCTCGCCGTAGCGATCGGCGAGGGTCTTGAGGCCGGCGTAGATTTCGGCGCGGCGTCCGCCTTCGCGAATGAAGCGGGAGAAATCGTCGTCGCTGGTTGCGCCAACGTGCATGCGCTGGCCGCCGTAAGTGAGGATTTCGAGCGCTTCGATATTGTCGTCGGTCTTACCGGCCATGATGGAGTGCACGCCGCAGGAGTTGTTGCCGATCATGCCGCCGAGGGTGCAGCGGTCGTGCGTAGCGGGATCGGGCGCGAAGGTCAGGTGGTGCTTCTCGGCGGCGGCCCGAAGATTATCGAGGACTACGCCGGGCTCGACGCGGGCGATGCGGCGGGCGGAATCGATTTCGAGAATGTTCGCCATGTACTTGGAAAAGTCCATGACGATGGCGGCGTTGCAGCATTGTCCGGCGAGAGAAGTGCCGCCGCCGCGGGCCAGCAGGGGAGCCCGGTGTTCGCGGCAAAGGGTAACGGTGGCGAGGACATCTTCTTTGTCGCGGGGAATGACGACGCCGATCGGGACCTGGCGATAGTTGGAGCCGTCGGTGGCGTAGATGGCGCGGCTGCCGGAATCGAAGCGAACTTCTCCGCGAAGGTGCCGGCGAAGAGCGGCCTCAAGCGCGGATGGGTCGAGTTGCGCAGCGTGGACTGGAGGTGGAGCAATGGTTTCGGACATAAGGCACAGAACATCTTGGAGGAATCGGGCCTTGGACGCAAGTAAAACAAATCCTGGTAGCGAGTCTGCGAGATGCCGACGCGCTACTCAATCCTTACCACAGAGGACACGGGGTTCTCGGGAAACCGTGCCCCTGGAAACGCGCGATTATCGCCAGGATCGCGTCATGTAATCGGCCAGCGAGAGGGAGATCAGAATCGCCAGGAAGAAGAAGCCCGAGACGACCACCGCACTGGTCAGCTTTTCACTCGCGCCCTTGACGTGCATGAAGAAGATGATGACGAGAGAGGCTTTGATGGTTGCAATCAGCAGCGCGACTACGGGATTGAAGGGACCGAGGTTCACGAAGGCGACGGCGGCCGTGGTGATGGTCAGGATGAGCAGAACGACGCCAATGGCTATGTAGAATCCTTCCGAGTGAGTGGTGTGTTCGTGCTCGACGGCAAGGTCGTTTTCGACGTTAGATTTGGGTTCTGCCATGCAATCCTCGAATCAGTTTTCAAAACCTGCTGCTCTTCCACATCCTCCGTCACGAATGGCGGCTGATTAGATACAGCAACGGAAACAGATAAATCCAGATGATATCGACCAGGTGCCAGTACAAGCCGGCATTTTCTATGGGCGTGAAGTATCCCGGAGTGAAATGGCCCTTCCAGGCCAGCACTGCCAATGTGCCGAACAGGCCGCAGCCGATGATCATGTGCAGGGCGTGCATTCCGGTCATGGCGAAATAGAGCGAGAAAAAAAGCTCCGCTTCCTTCGGGTTGACGGGGATCTGCTTGCCGTTGTCATCGAACTTTTCGGTGAAGTTGAAGGACGCGCCCGGTACGTGATGCTTTTCGAATTTCTCCTTGTACTCGAAGCCTTTGACGACAAGAAAGGTGAGGCCGAGGAGAACGGTGACCACGAGGTATCCGGTCAGCAGTTTACGCTTACCTTGCTCGGCCGCTTTCACCGCCAAGACTACCGTGACCGAGCTAACGATCAGGACAGCGGTGTTGATCGCGCCCATCCAGATGTTGAGCTGCTGGCTGGCGGCGGCGAAGGCGTTGAAGTGGGCGAGACGGTAGATCAGGTAAGCGCAGAACATGCCGCCGAAGAACATAATCTCCGTGACCAGGAACAGCCACATGCCAAGCGAGGCGGCGTTTTTCTGTTGCTGAGCGTCGGCGAAGTGGTGGAGCAGCGCCGGATTATGCGCTTCGTGTTCCATGACCGTAGTTTGACCGGTATTCGCTTGGCTATCGTGCAACGGGAACCTCCAGTGGCACGTCTGGAATCTCGTCGTAGTTATAAGCCTCCCAGGTAACCACGGGAGTCTCGTCAAAGTTGAAAGTCGGCGGTGGAGAGGTTGTCTTCCATTCCAGGCCAGCGGCGTTCCACGGATTGTCGGTGGCGATGGGTCCGTAGCGGAGCGACCAGAGGAAATAAATCATGGGCAGAAGGTAGCCGACGGCAAGAACGCTGGAGCCGGCGGTCGAGAGTACGTTCAGCACCTGAAACTCCGGCGGATACTGCCAATAGCGGCGCGGCATCCCGACGTAGCCGAGTATGAATTGCGGGAAGAACGTCAGGTTGAAACCGACGAATACGAACAGGGCCGAGAGACGAGCCCAGCCTTCCGGATACATGCGTCCGCTGATCTTCGGCCACCAGAAATGCATGCCGCCCAGGAATCCCATGAGCACACCTCCGACCATGACGTAGTGGAAGTGAGCGACAACAAAATAGGTGTCGGTAACGTGGACGTCGATGCCGAGGGTCGCGAGGAAGAGGCCGGTCAATCCGCCGATGGTGAACAGGCCGATGAAGCCGAAGGCGTAGAGCATGGGCGTGGCGTAAGTGATCGAACCTTTGTAGAGAGTTGCGGTCCAGTTAAAAACTTTGACGGCCGAGGGCACACCGACGAAGAAGGTGAGGAACGAGAAGATCATGGCGGCATAGAGCGAGATGCCGGCCACGAACATGTGATGAGCCCAAACCAGGAATCCGATCACTGCGATGGCGATGCTCGACAGCGCAATCTGCTTGTAGCCAAAGATGCGCTTGCGCGCGAAGCAGGCGATGAGCTCGCTGATCACTCCCATGGACGGCAGAATCATGATGTACACGGCAGGATGGGAGTAGAACCAGAACAGATGCTGGAAGAGAAGCGGATCGCCTCCGAGGGCGGGATCGAAGATGCCGAGATGGAAGACGCGTTCGACGGCTACCAGAACGATGGTGATGGCGACGACCGGCGTGCCGAGAATCATGATCAGCGCGGTAGCGTAATTGGCCCAGATAAAGAGCGGCAGGCGGTCCCAGGTCATGCCGGGAGCGCGCATACGGTGGACGGTAACGATGAAATTGAGTCCGGTAAAGATGGATGAAAAGCCCGCGATGAACACCGCGAGCCCGGCTTCGATCACGTTCGTATTGCTGCCGACGGTGCTATAGGGAGTGTAGAAGGTCCAGCCGGTATCGACGCCGCCATTCAACATGCAGTGCAGAAAAAGGGCGCCGGCGATGACGTAGAGATACCAGCTCAGCAGGTTGATGCGCGGGAAGGCGAGATCTTTGGCTCCGACCATCAGCGGCACAAGGAAGTTGCCGAGCACGGCGGGCACAACGGGGATCAGGAAGAAGAAGACCATGATCATGCCGTGCATGGTGAACACCTTGTTATAGGTGTCAGCCTGCATCAGGTCGCCCTCGGGAGTGAGCAACTCCAGGCGGATGAGCATGGCGAAAAATCCGCCCAGAAAGAAAAACGCCGTCACGGAGAGCAGGTAGAGCATGGCGATCCGCTTGTGATCGGTGGTCAACAGCCAGGACTTGAGACTATGCCCGTTGTTGAGGTAATTCGTGGTCGGAGCCGGAGTCGCCGGTATTACTGTACTCGCCATAACTATTGCACCTGCGTGTTCTGGGTTTGCCCCGGGGAAGTGACGGGCTGATATTGCAGCCCGGCGGTTCCAGGGGGTGGCTGGCTTAAAGATTTGATGTAGGCGACCAGCGCATTCAATTGCTCTTCGCTGACAATTCCCTGAAAAGTTGGCATGATCGGCTTGAAGCCGTTTACGATTTTTGCGGTCGGATTCAGGATAGACTCGCGCAGATAATCGTCGTCGGCAGTCACGTTGCGTCCGTCCTCAAGCTGAACCTGTTTGTTGTAGAGTCCGACGAGATTCGGCCCACGTCCCTGCACGTCACCCGCCCGATGGCAGGTGGAGCATCCGAGCGCGGCGAATAATTCCTTGCCGGTATCCTGCAAGGGGGCCGAGGCGCCGCTGGCCATCCACTTTGCATACTCAGCCGGCTCCATGACGACAATATCGCCGCCCATGCCGGAGTGCATCGTCCCGCAATACTCGGCGCAGAACAGATGATAGCGTCCCGGCACGGTTGCGTTGAACCACAACGTCGTGTAGCGGCCCGGAAGCACGTCCTGCTTAAGCCGGAATGCCGGCACGTAGAAGCTGTGAATCACGTCCTGCGAGGTCATGATCAGCTTGATGTTCTCGCCGGTGGGGACGTGCAACTCATTGATCTCGCGCTGGCCTTCCATGTGTTCGATCTTCCACATCCATTGTTTCGCGACAACATAAACTTCGGTCGCGTTGGCGGGAGGCGTGCGCTCCTGAAAGAAAAGCACCGCGCCCCAGACGAAGAAGGTAAGCATCACAAAGAACGGAATGATCGACCAGGCCAGTTCAAGAATGGTGGAACCTTCGATCTGATGAGCTTCTTGGCCGGGTCGGCGGCGATACTTGATCGCGAGCACCGTCACCGCAACAAAGATGAGCGTGGTCATGACGCCCGCAACCGTCAGCAGATAGATGTAGAGCATATCCACCTGGTTCGCCATGGTTGAGGCGCGATCGGGCCACAATGGAAGAAAATTCGACATAGTTATGACTCTGTACTCACTCCGTTACCTCACCCTTCCTAACTGGCCATGTTGGTCCCCCGATGTTCGTCCCGCGATGGTTCGTCCCGCCATCGAACTTTTGACCGGCATAGCGGTCGGCGCGGAACATGACGAACACGAATCCTCCCAGAATCAGCATCGTTGCCAGGCCGGCCAGCTTCAGAATGTTGGCGATGACCGCCCCATATTTCCCGGTGCGGGGATCGTAGTGATAGCAATAAAGAAGCACCTGGTCGCCGATATTGCCCACTCTGTTTTGCGAAGCCTGCACCAAGCCCAGGCGCAAATCTTTGGGAGAAAACTCGACGCCGTAAAAGTATCCCGAAATGTGGTGATCAGGGGTGAGCAGCACGATGGCGGTGGCGTGCGCGTACTGCTGCGTCTTCGGATCGAACTGGTATTCGAAGCCGACCGCCTTGGTGAGCGCATTGATCTGGTCGGCTTTGCCGGTAAGGAAGTGCCAGCCCTGGGCCGTGTTCGGGCGGCCGTAGCGCTTCATGATGTCGCGCTTTTTCTCGGCGGCCATCGCGGCGGTTTCGCTGGGATCGAAGCTCACGGTGACAACGTCGTAATCTTTGCCTAGTTCGAAAGTGAGCGCCTTCATCGAACCGACCAGCCCTTGCAGGAGTTCGCTGCAGAGCATCGGGCACTGGTAGTAGCCGAGATTGAGGATCACCGGCCGGCCATGGCCGAAGTAATCGGCGAGTTTAACCGGATTGCCGAGTTCGTCGCGGAATTCGAGGTCGACGGGAACGTCGGCGTTGAGATGCTGGTCGATGCCAACGAATTGCAGTCCTGGCGGACGCTGATTCGCAGGCGGAGTCATGATGCCTCCGCCCATGATGGGTCCGCGGGGCTGAGCAAGAACAGACGCCGGAACTGCGACCAGCATGAGCAGCAGAGCTGCGGCGGCAATCGAATTGGCGAAACTGCGATTACAACGCACTGCGTTTTCCTCTTCCGGCGATTCCGGCCGGAGCGGTTGTATTGCGGGGGACGCGGCGAGCCGCATCTCTACCGATGGTTACTGCGGCGCCCCCGTACCTTTTTTCTCGGGCTCGGTGCTCGCCGAAGTTGTCATTCCACCGGAATTACCACCGGGATTGGACGGCGCACGCACCGGCAATCCGTGCTGCACAATCAAGTCCATGGCGCGCTCAATCGGAATGTGCGCCACTCCATCCTTTTGATCGACCCATCCATAGCTATTGAGTTGCTCTTCCTGCCGAATCAGAAAGTCCTTAAATTGACCGCGCTCGTTGGTCTCGAGCATGGGAGCGCCATTATCTTTGAACGTCTTGTCCATATCCGCCTGCGTGACCACGCGCGACATTGCGCCCTTGGTCGTCACCAGCGGACTGGCAGACGTCATCTGCGATCGTTCGTATCGATCGAGGAACGAGTACATGCCCACAATGATGAAATAAATGACCACGCCAATCACGGCGAGTCCGATCATGAAGACGAAAATTCCGCGCGTGCCCAGGTCTTCGTGCTCGAACTCGGTTTCGTGGCCGGAGTGGCCGTGGTTCATAGTTTCATCACTCATATCTCGTTACCCATTCTCGTTACCCATGCGACGACTCCAGAAGTCGTAAGGTTTGCGGCGCATTTACTACCAGCAGCGGACGCGATCTTAGGTTATGGAAGAAGTAAGCGAACCACAGTCCGCCCATGCCCGCGAGTATCGCAAAAAGCACCCAGCTCACGTGGAACTTGGGGTGGAAGGCAGGCTCAATGTGCCAGAAGATATCGATCATGCGCATGATGAGGAGCCAGGAAGCGAGCCAAACCAGAGTGCGCGCCTTGCGCTTCAACTGGCGCGAGAGCAGAAGAGCGAAGGGCACTGCGAAGTGAAAGACGACCAGGAACAACCCGACATTTTCCCACCCGCCGTGCAGGCGGCGCACATACCACGGAATCTCCTCGGGCAGGTTTCCGGCCCAGATGATGAGCCACTGCGAGAAATTGAAGTAGGCCCAGACCATGACGAAGGCCAGCATCAACTTGCCGTGATCGTGAACTTCCGTATCGGTGAGGTAATCGGAGACCGGCTTGCGTTTGGCCAGAATACTTTCGACGACCACGCAGAAACAGAAGGCGGAGAGCGCTTCTCCGGCAACGAAGAGCAGGCCGTAGATGGTCGAAATCCAGCGCGCCTGCAACGACATGACCCAATCGATCACGGCGAAGGAGATCGCGAACGAATAGACCACCAGCCCAATGCCACTGAGGGCTCGGAAGCGCAGCGTACTCTGGCCAGCGATCGAATCCTGCTCGGTCGACCAGCGATTCAGGAAGTAGGCCATGCCGATCCAGATCGCAAAATATAGGACGTAGCGGATCGCGATGCCGGTGGGGTTGAGGTAGCTGTGCGCGATGTCGGCTAACTTCGCGTCCGCAGCAAGTTGATCGGGCTGGGCCCACTTATAGATCTTGGACAGGTTCAGCAGAATCGGAACAAAAAGGATGAACATCAGGGGCAGCGTCATCATGCCCGATTCCAGCATGCGGCGAATGACCGTGCCCCAGGCGCCGCCTACGAGATGATAGAGCATGAGCACGGCCATGCATCCGAGTGAGAGGCCGAGCCAGAACATGTAGCCGGTGAGGTAAGCGGAATAGAAACTCTCGGGAGCAAGAAAAACGCCGGCGATGGACGCGATGGCCCCGATCACTCCAAGGATGAGCGAGCGCTGCTGTATGGTCTGGGCCACGGGCGGGGCCATCAGGTCCGATTTATGGATAGCGGCCGTGGTCATTTCGACTCCTCTTCATTGGGGACGACTTTGGGCGTCGCGATTTGCGGAAGCGTAGCTCCATTGCCGATATCGCGGAATTGCGGCGCAGGCGACGGAACGTCCTGTCCAGCGGGAACGTCGGCTCTGGTTGCATTCTGGCTCAACTGCAGCGCGCGAATGTAAGTCGCGATGCACCAGCGATCGCGCGGCGTCACCTGCGTGCCATATTCCGGCATCACGCCGTAGCCATGGGTCATCACGTCAAAGAAGTAACCGAGCGGCGCCTTACGCAGGCGCTCGATGTGATAGGACGGCGGACGTTTGAATCCGCGCGTGGGGATGAATCCGTTGCCATCGCCGACGCGACCGTGACAAGGCGTGCAATTGATATTGAAACGCTCGCGTCCGCGCGCCAGAACGTCGGCCGTCACGGGGAAGGGCAGATAATCGCCGGGAACGCTGCCGATTTTGCCGGTATAAAAATATTCGTCCTGATCAAGATCGCCGCGGGCCACCGTGCCTTCAACCGGATAGCGCGCCGAGCGGTTGTCGCCAAAAAAATCACTCTTCGCCATGGTGCGGTAATAAGGCTGGATCTGCATATCGACGCGGCATCCGGCGGTGATGGCAATGAGCGCCAGCAGCGGCAGAATTTGCCTACCCCGGGAGATCGGTGCTGGGAAAATCGGTGCACGAGTCGTCATCATTAGCTCGGCACCTCCGCGATCATGCGTGGCGCAAGTTCCGAGAGGAACGATCGCGTCCCAGAGATATCAAACTTCGGGTCGGCCGATTCCACCAGCAGGAAGAATTTATTTTCCGTGGCCTTGGCGAATTCCGGCACGTTGAAGACCGGGTGATACGGCATGGGCAATTTATTCAAAACCAGCATTCCGATCGCCGCCGAAAGTCCGCCGAAAAGAATGGTAAGTTCGAAAGTTACGATGATGAAAGACGGCCAGGAATGATACGGGCGCCCGCCGATGTTCGTGGGATAAGTGATCACCGCGACCCAGTATTGCAGCGCGTAGGCGGAAATTCCGCCTAACAATCCGCCGAGCAGAACCACCAGTGCCACGCGGTTACTGTGAAAGCCAATCGCTTCGGCCAGACCCTCGACCGGGAAAGGACTGTAGGCGTCGATCTTGCGATAGCCGGCTTCGTGCGTTTTGTGAGCGGCATCGAGCAACTCTTGCGCCGAATCGAATTCCGCCATGAGTCCATAAATCGGACCATAGATCCGCGGATCGTAACTGGTTTCGTCAATCGGAAATGAGCTCACTGTTTCACCTCCGGGGCCTCATGCGCGTGCGACTCCGGCAGCAAAGTGCGCATTTCGAAGATGGAAATCATGGGCAGGATGCGGCAGAAGAGCCACATGCCGGTCAGGAACAAGCCGATCGTACCGAGGAACGTCGCCCAGTCCCACTTGGTCGGGTAATACATGCCCCACGAAGAATTCAGGAAGTCGCGGCTCAAACTGACTACGATGATGATGAAGCGCTCCAGCCACATGCCGACCAGCACGACGAACGAAATGATCCACAACCATCCCGTCGACACGCGGAACTTTTTCAACCACAGAACCTGCGGGATAAAAATGTTGCAGGCGAGCAATGCCGCGTAGAAGAACTTGTACGGCCCATGCAGGCGGTTCCAGAGCAGGAACGAATCGAACTGGTTGCCGCTATACCAACCCATGAACGCTTCCATGCCATAGCCGTACGCCACGATGAGGCCGGTGGCTAGCATCACCTTGGCGGAGTTCTCCAGATGCCGCATGGTGATGAAATCTTCCAGTTTGTAGATGGCGCGGATGGGAATCGCGAGACACAGAACCATGGCGAATCCGGAGTAAATAGCGCCGGCTACAAAGTACGGCGGGAAGATGGTGGTGTGCCAGCCCGGAACGATGCCAACGGCGAAATCGAAGCTCACAACCGTGTGCACGGAGAGCACGAGCGGTGTCGCCAGCCCGGCAAGAAGCAGGTAAGCCGTTTCGTAGCGATGCCAATGACGGGCTGATCCGCGCCATCCCATGGCAAGTAGCCCGTAAATGCCGCGGACCAACTTACTCTCCGCCTTATCGCGCAGCGTCGCGAGATCGGGAATCAAGCCGACAAACCAGAAGACGAGTGAAATGGTGAAGTAAGTCGAAACCGCGAATACGTCCCACACCAGCGGACTGCGGAAGTTCGGCCAGTAACGCATGGTGTTGGGATAGGGGAACATCCAGTAAAAGAGCCACGGACGCCCCATGTGAGCCAGGGGGAAGGTTCCGGCGCAGGCCACGGCGAAAAGAGTCATGGCCTCGGCGAAACGGTTGATCGAGTTACGCCAGGTTTGCCGCAGCAGCGCGAGAATGGCGGAGATCAGCGTGCCGGCATGGCCGATGCCGATCCACCACACAAAGTTAACGATGGCGAATCCCCAACCGATGGGGATGTTGATACCCCAGATCCCAACGCCTTTAAGGAACAGATACCCCAGGGCCATCGCCAGCATGTTCAACATCCCGAACACGATCAGGAAGCCGAGAATCCACCCCAGCGACACCGGGCGGCTCAGCACGATGTTGCTGATCTTATCGGTGATGGTGGAGAAGGTATGTCCCGGTGCGATTACCGGCACTCGCCTGTCTGCCACGGGGATTTGCGTGTTAGTAGCCATGCCTTAGCTGCGCTCCACTTATGCCTTCGATACTTCCGTCTTACTTTCTAATTTTCCTTCTGCCTTACTTTCTAATTCGGGATTAGGGTTACGAACCTCTGCGAGATAGGTTGTTCGTGGCCGCGTATTCAATTCGCCGAGCAAAGAATAATTCCTGGTCTGCGCCTTCCACTTATTCACCTGGCTGTTCGCATCGTTCAGATTGCCGAAGACGATCGCATTCGCCGGACAAGACTGCTGGCAGGCCGTCTGCAGGTCTTCGCCAATCAGAATTTCCTTGCCTTCGCGGACCGAGGCAGTTTCGGTATCAATGCGCTTTTCACTGATGCGCTGCACGCAGTAAGTGCATTTTTCCATGACGCCACGGCTGCGGATGGTGACGTCAGGATTGCGCATCAGCTTGAACTGCGGCGTCTCCCAATCCTGAAACAGCAGGAAATTAAACCGTCGCACCTTATAAGGACAGTTATTCGAGCAGTAACGTGTGCCGACGCAGCGGTTATAGACCATGTCATTCAGGCCTTCGCTGCTGTGCAGCGTGGCCTGCACCGGACAAACCAGCTCGCAGGGCGCATTCTCGCACTGCATGCAGGGGACGGGCTGAAAGAAGCCCTTGGGATTTTCGCGCGGGCCATTGTAATAAGCGTCCACGCGCAACCAGTGCATGTGGCGGCCGCGGAGCGTCTGATACTTGCCAACCACGGCGACGTTATTCTCCGACTGGCAGGCGACGATGCAGTTATTGCACCCGACGCAGGCGTTCAGGTCGATTGCCATACCCCAGGAGTAAGTCTCCTTGGAATAGTCGACTGGAGGCTTGTAGAGTGTAAGTCCCTCAGGCGGCTCGCCTTCTTTCGCGAAGCTTGGCTCTTTCTTGTACTCGTCCAGATTGCGATATTGCACCAGCGGGCGCTCGCTGCCATCAGGAGTTTCCATCGTCTGATAACCCTGCGTGCTGGCGAGCTCGTAGATTTCTCCCGTGGAGCGCAGTTGCGCGCCGCTCGCAAACCACGGAGTCTGGCTGGTGCGCAGCGGATAGACATCGAAGCCCTGCTCGCTGCCCACGCGTCCGGCGTTCCTGCGGCCGTAACCGAGGAAGGCAGTAATGCAGTTATCGGGATGGCCAGCTTGAATCCAGACGGCGCCTTTGACTTTCTTGCCGTTGAATTCCAGTTCGACGACGTCTTTCGCTGCCAGCTTCAAGCGCTCGGCCATCGCGGGACCGATCATGACGGGGTTGTCCCAGGTCAGCTTGGTCAGCGGCTTCGGACATTCCTGTAACCAGCCGTTGTTGGCAAAGCGGCCATCATAGATCGAAGGATCGCGGCGGAAATTGAGCTCGTAGCCGGAGTTCGAGCCTGATGGCTGCGCCGCCGGGAAACTGGCTACTTTGGCGGCGACATTCTTCGGAGCATAGGCGCTATCCGCCACGAAACCGTCGTGCAGCGATTTTCGCCAGAATGCGTCAAAGTCCTCGCCAGTGTGCTGTTTTTGCCAGTAGTCCCGCACCAGATCGTGTCCGCTGGTGCCGGATTGCGGCGCAAGAATCGCGACGAGTTCGTGGGCGCTCTTCCCACCGTAAAGCGGCTCGATGAGTGGCTGAATAATGCTGATAGTGCCATCGTAGGCGCGGGCATCGCTCCACGATTCGAGATAGTGCGCTTCGGGAACATGCCACTGGCAAAGCTCGGCGGTTTCGTTGCGATGGGTGCCGAGAAAAACTTTCAGTCCGACCGCATTCGATTTCAAAACCGAAGCAAATTCGAGTTCCGCGGGAGCGTCGTAGGCAGGATTGCCGCTGAGAATCAGCAGCACGTCGACTTTGCCGGCGCGCATGTCCTCGACCAGCGCGTGGAGCGATTCATTTTGATTCACCGGATTGGCGTCTACCGGCTCGGTATAGAAGACGGTCTTGCCGGCGTTGCCGAGCGCCTGATTCATGGCGTGCGCAAGCGCATGAACCGCGGGCGATTGGTGATCGCCGGCAATCACCACACTCGAACCTTTGTGCGATTGCAGATCTTTAACAATTGCGGATACTTGCTGGCCGCCGGCGTTACCACCGCCATTCACTCCGACAGCGGTTGCCAAACTGCGGGCAAAGTTCTCGACCTCCGCCGCCTTCATCGGCACGCGGTGATCCGCCTTCATCCCCGTAGACGTCGGCGTACTCTCGATCACATACAGCCGGTTCATGTTCGCGTCAGGATTGCGGCGCGCGGCGAAATCGCGCGTGTAGCGCGCGGTGCCGGGGAATCCGGCGTAGAGGAAATCGGCGTCGAGCGAAACAATAACGTCGGCCTTCGACAGGTCGTAGCGCGTTTCGACCGGCTCCCCAAACGCCAGTTTCGCGCCTTCGACAACATTGTCGCGACTGACCGGTTCGTAAACGTGCCACTTCGCCTGCGGATTCGTTTTCAGATAATCGTTAATCTGCGCCGCCAGCGTGGGCGAAGTAACGGTCTGCGTCAGGATGCGGACGCCAGCGCCCGCGATGCCGCTCTCCACATTCATGGGAGCGCGAACCGCCTCCATGAAGGCATTCCAGGACCGCACGTCGCCGAGATAGGTGATGCTCTGCGCGCGGTCGGGATCGTAGAGGTCGAGAATCGAAGCCTGCGCGTAAATGTCGGTGCCGCCAAGACTCGCCGGATGCTGGGGATTTCCCTCAACTTTCGTAGGCCGGAAAAGATGGCTTTCGACGATCACTGGCGAGGCGTAGCCGCCGAGCGTGAACGCAGTCGCATAATACTTCGGACGCCCAGGCACGACGTTTTCCGGTTGCCGCACGTAGGGCACGATCTCGGTGATCGGCATTTTCGTGCAGCCGGTCAGGCCGGCAAGGGCCAGCGAGGCGCTCATGGTCTTGAGAAAACCGCGGCGCGAGAAGCCTTCGAGCCACTCGGAAGCGCCCTTCGGAAACTCGCGGTGCAGCATCTCCTGAAACTCTTCGCTGCCGGCCAACTCCTCGAGGCTGCGCCAGTATTCGGGGCCGGTCGTCTCCTCGATTTGCTCCCTCACCGTTGCCAGGTCAAGCTGCTTGCGCTTGCTCGGGCAAACGTCCTGCGCGCCGGCGGCTCCGGGATTCTTGTTGGCCGATTTTGCGTTGTGCTCGTCCATGCTCATTGTCAAATTCAGCTCTCAGCTGCCAGCTCTCAGTTTTTTCAATTACGACCCGCCCTACCGGTGACAGGTATTGCAGCTGGTGATGTCCAATACTGAACGCACTTTGTATTGTTCCTTCAACGCGTTGCCTAACTTCTCCTGGTCGGAGTACGCGGTTCCGTTCACGATCACGGGCTCGCTTTCCGAAGGCGGCTCATAGCGCATGTTGAAGACTTGCTCGCGCGGGCGCAGATATTTTTCCGTTTCGCGGTGGCACTCCAGGCAGAACTCCATCTGGAGCGAGGCATATTGATAGGTCAGCGACATCTGGTCGATGGGGCCGTGGCAGGTATTGCAGCCCACGCCTTTAGCGATGTGAACGCTGTGATTGAAATACACGAAATTCGGCAACTGGTTGACACGCGTCCATTCGAGCGAGCGGCCGGTGCGGAAACTTTCGCGGACAGGCTCAAGGTAAGCGGCGTTCGTCCAGATCTGCTGGTGGCAGTTGATACAGGTCTTGGTCGGCGGAATGCCGGCGAAACTTGAAGTCTCAACCGAGGTGTGGCAGTAGCGGCAATCGATGCCGAGACCGGTAACGTGGTGCTGGTGGCTGAACGGGACCGGTTGCGACTTGCGGACTCCGGCATAGGTGATATAGGGAGAGCGCTCAATCTGCACCATAGCCCAAAAGATGCCGGCAACGGCGAGTACCGTCAGGACCATGGAGGCCCGGGCGATGGCATTACTACTGCGCGGAAAGATCTGCATTGAATGTGAAGTCTTTGATTATGGCGGAATTGGCTCAGGCCACTCCCGGCTCGACCGCATTCGTATGATTTAAGTCACATATAATTGTGACGTTCGATACCGAAACAAGCGAGTATAAACAGTTGCCTGGCGAAATGGAATAGCTGCCGCAGTTTTTCTTTTGTGGGTTGGACCACATTGGGAAAAGAACATTAAAAAAATCAACAGAGATTTTTGGGCTTCGACCTCTTGCCCGCGAAAATGCGAGGGGACATGCCCCGTCACCACACCATCAACGAAGATTCATGACCAATAGTTTGGGCTCAGTCATCTCCTGAATCGCGTCGCGCAGGCCCTCGCGTCCAAGGCCGGAATCTTTGACGCCACCATAGGGCATGTGGTCAATACGAAAGGTCGGAACATCGCCAGCAATCAAGCCGCCAACTTCAAGTTCGTCATAAGCCTGAAAAATGAGTTTGGCGTCGCGGGTAAAGATTCCCGCCTGCAGGCCATAAGCCGAACTGTTGACCTGCTTCAGCGCGGAAGCGAAATCATTGTAAGGCTCAACCGTCACCACCGGAGCAAAAATTTCCTGGCAATTCACTTTCATATTGGGCTTGGTGCCGGTGAGCACGGTGGGTTCGAAGAGCGAGCCCTTGCGTTTGCCGCCGCAGAGCAGGCGCGCACCGCCGCGCACCGCCTCCTGCACCCAGTCAGCGGCGCGGATAGCATCATTTTCGCTGATCAGCGGACCGAGGTCGCTCGCCTCATCCAGCGGATCTCCCACTTTTAACTTGCTGACCGCGGCCAGTAAGAATTCCGTGAACTTCCCGTAGACCGTGTGCTCGACCAGAATGCGCTGCACCGACACGCAGGATTGTCCCGCGTAGGAAAAGCCGCCGGTAACGCAGCGCTCGGCGGCATAAGCGAGATCGGTATCGCTGTGGACGATGACTCCGGAGTTTCCTCCCAGTTCCAGCACAACTTTCTTTTTCCCCGCATTGTTCTTGATGGCCCAGCCGACAGCGGCGCTTCCGGTGAAGCTGATGAGCTTGATGCGCTCGTCGGTGACCAGCAGGCCCGAATCCTCGTTCGAGAGCAAAACGCAGTTGAATCCGCCGTCAGGCCATCCTGCCTGCTGGATGACCTCGGCAAGAAGCAGAGCAGTGAGGGGCGTCTGCGGCGCCGGCTTGAGAATCATCGAACAGCCCGCCGCAATTGCGGGCGCAACCTTGTGTGCGACCAGATTCAAGGGAAAATTAAAAGGCGTGATGCCGGCGACTGGGCCGAGCGGAAACCGTTTGACGATGCCCCAGCGCCCCGCCGTCGACTGCTGCCAGTCGAGCGGCAGGTATTCACCGTAGTTGCGAACCGTCTCTTCGGCGGCGATGTTAAAGGTAAAAACGGCACGGTCAACTTCGGTGCGTGCGGTCTTGATGGGCTTGCCCGCTTCGAGAGCAATGGTGTGGGAAAATTCTTCCCTGCGGTCGTGAATGCCGGTCGCGATCTGGCGCAGAACGCGCTGCCGCTCGAAGGCAGGCAACCGCCGGGTGGTTCCAAAAGCCTTGACGGCGGCGGCGATTGCGGCTTCCGCATGTTCGCGGCGCCCCTGGTGAACATGTGCAATCAGCGCGCCATCGTAGGGCGCGCGAACGTCGACGATGTCACCCTCTTCCAGCCACTTCCCATCCAGAAAAAATCCATGGGTAGTCACCGGAGCCACCGTCATTTCGGCCATGCCTCCACCTCTTTCTAAAATATTCGTGATTCATACCTGATGATGCGCGTCCGGATGATGCGGATGCAGAAAGTGCACATTTTCGCCGACGCGTCCCCACACGAGAACGATTATAAGCCTCGCGTGCAACGAGCGATCGAGAACTAAGGGACGGCATCCAGCACCTTGGATGTCATTTGCCGGTTTGGGGTTTAAAGCGATCGTCGATTTCAACCTGGTATCCGGCGACCAACCGGTTGGTCTCATTCGCCATGCCGACCACCGACATCAGTTCCTTGAACTGGGCGTCGGTCATGCCCTTCTTCCGAGCCGCGGCGGTGTGCGACGCAATGCAATACTCGCATTGGTTTGTGACCGAGACGGCCACGTACATCATCTCTTTGGTGAGCGGATCGAGCGCTCCGGGAGCCATGATCTGCTTGATGTCGTCCCAGGTGCGCTTGAGCAATACCGGATCGTGGGCGATGGCCTTCCAGAAATTATTGATCCAGTCGGTTTTGCGCGTGGCCATGATGTCGTCATAGACAGCGCGAACTTCGGGAGTGGCGTCGGCGTATTCGATCAGGCCAAAGATGGACATGATGTTTCTCCTAGGGTTCTCGATGAAAGATGTCGGGTTGTAACGGCCATCCAAGCCGCGGAACCCGTACCTACAGCACAGCCGTTTCGTGAATCGTCCGTCCCTCCTCGAACCGTGAGAAGTTGAGCAACGACGCATCGATCAAATCCGTCTTCCCGCTCAGAATCAAGTCACTCAAAATTTTCCCGGTGGCTGGCGCATGCATCACGCCATGTCCGCTGAAGCCGTTGGCAAAGAAGAAACCGGGCACTGCCGGCGATTCCCCGAGAATCGGATGATGATCGGGCGTCATTTCATAAAGCCCGGCCCAGGCTCGCTTGGGATTGACCGCGATATTCTCGAAGACCGGCACACGATCGGCGGCGCGCGTCAGAATTTTCTCGATGAAGCGTTCGTCGAAATCAGCCTTGAACCCCGGCGTTTCTTCCGGATCGTTCCAGGCCAGCAAGAATCCGCGACCCTCAGGACGAAAATGAAAGCCGGTCGACATATCGATGATCATGGGCGCGGTGTGCGGAAACTGGTCAAAGGGCTCGGTCGGCACCAGCATGCGCCGCAAAGGTTCGACTGGCAAATCGATCTTCAGCATCTTCGCGATTGAAGCCGCCCACGCGCCGGCGCAGTTGACGAGCGTGCGCGCCGAGATCGTATCGCGCGTGGTCGCAACTTCAAAACTGCCGTCGCTTTTGCGAGTGATGTCAGTTACGGTCGCGTTTTTCCAGAGCGCGGCGCCGTGGTCGCTCGCCCAGGTCATGAAGCCGGTCATGGCGCTGTAAGGATCGACGAAGCCATCCGTCGAGCAGAAACTGCCTCCGACGATATCGTCACCACGCAGTTGTGGAAACATCCCGCGAACGTCGTCGCCCGATACTATCCGCACATTCTTCAATCCCATGGCAACCTGCTTTTCATAATTCGTGCGCAGATACGCCATGTGCTTGTCGTTCGTGGCACAAAAAAGATATCCCTGCGGACGGTAATCGCAAGGATAGCCGAGCCGCTCCTCGAAGCTGGCATAGAAAGGGATGGAGTAGAGCGACATCTGAATGTTGACGGGAGTGGAAAACTGCGCGCGCACTCCTCCCATGCTCTTGCCGGTGGATCCCTTGCCTGGGGAGGTCTCGCGCTCGATCACGAGGACGTTCCTGCAGCCCGCGGCGACGAGGTGATAGGCGATGCTGGAGCCGACAATTCCTCCGCCGATAATGGCTACGTCCGCGGTGCGCATGATGCTGGCAATAGTAAATGGTTGTGTGGTGACGGGGCTTCGCCCCGTCCTGAGCGGGCAACCGCCCGCACCCACCCAGGCAGGGCCTGACCGAGCGCAGACTTTCAGTCCAACTCAGGATGTTGCTGCAGTAATGGCTACGCGCCCAATCACGATGATGACGTACCAACCAAAGACAACAGCGAAGGCCGTGCCGCGCTTGACCTTGCTGATGCAGCTAATGCCAATGGCGGTCAGGACTAACGACCAGATGGTGATTACGTCCAGCGGGGATAAAAGCGCGCGGAGAACGGCGGAGCCGCTCGGATCGATGAAGTATCCCGGATTGGTCGCGAGAGGATTCTGGATGTTAAAACCGTCGGTGCTCACTCCCGCCAACATTGACAAGATTGCCAGCAGCGCCCGCAGCAGTTCCGGCAGCCTGGTATAGACGACCAGGGCAAACATCTTTGTGTATTGGATGTCGGCGCTGGCGCCAAATTTGAGGGTGGCAAATAAAACCGCCGAGTAGACAAAGTACAAGGCCAGCGCAATCAGGGGAAAACCGTACGAAATGGCTTTGGTGATCGTGACCTGCAGCGCCAGGTTTTTTTCGCGCTGATCGGGGGGCAGGGCTTCCAGGCGCTCCGCTTGCTTCGGTTGCAGCTCGATGAGATTGTCTACCACTTTGCGAAAGCCGACTTTCTGATCGACAACATAACTGAATGCCAAAGAAACGATCACGATGAGAAGAAAGGGCGCCCACCAACTGGCACTCCTGCGCAGGTCGGTGAAGGTTTTGCCGGGCGCGAAAAAGGTGTAGGCGATGCGCTGCGCTTCGGACAACGGAGCTGGCGCTGGTGGAGGCACAACTGCGGCTGAAGCCATATCTGCTCCTTGAACAGGCGAATTGTAGTCGGCTTGGCCGTGACTGTACAACCGGCGTGGATGTCTGAATTCGCCACATTGCGCTCCATGCGGATTCCTGTTCTCCGACGGAGAGAACATCCTCTCCACAGGGAACGCGGAGGTCACAGGGCAAAACCTCGGAGCATGCCTGGCAACTGGTCAGGGCCAGAGGAAAATCAAGAGGCAGCCATCTCAGGAGTCGCGGCCAGCAGTTTGCGCGTGTACTCGTGCTGTGGATGGAGAGTGATTTGCTCCGTGCTTCCCATCTCGACCAGCTTGCCGCGGTACATCACGGCGATTCGGCTGGAGAGATAGCGAACGACCGGCATGGAGTGCGAGATGAAGAGGTAGGTCAAACCAAACTCGCGCTGCAACTGCCGCAGCAGATTCACGATCTGGGCGCCGACGCTGACGTCGAGGGCGGAAACGGGCTCGTCGGCGACGATGAATTTCGGGCGCAGAGCCAGCGCTCGGGCGATGCCGATGCGCTGCCGTTGGCCTCCCGAAAATTCGTGGGGATAACGCGGCATGGCTGATTCATCCATGCCGACGGCACGCAAGAGCTCGCGCACCCGCTGGCGGCGGGCATCACGGCCGAGGCTTTTGCCAATCTCGCGGTGAAGAATCAGCGGCTCGGCCAGCACGTCCTCCACGCGGAAGCGGGGGTCGAGCGAGCCAAACGGGTCCTGAAAAATGATCTGCATGTCACGCCGCAGGCGCCGCAACTGAGAGCCGCCGGCTGCAAGCAGATCGACGCCATCGAAGGTGATGGCGCCTGAAGTTGGCTCGATGAGGCGGAGAATGAGCCGTCCGAGTGTACTTTTGCCCGAACCGGATTCGCCGACCAATCCCAGCGTTTCACCCTGATGAATTTCGAGAGAGACATGGTCGACGGCGCGAACCTCGCCCGATTGGCGGCTGCCGAACGAAGATTCAGCAAGATCGAAAACCTTCGTCAGATTGCGGACTTCAACCAGGGGCACGGGTCACCTTCTCCCGGCAATCCGCTGCATGCGGTCCAACACAATACGAACGCGCTGCTGACTAACCGCGTCTGGCAGCAAGTGTCCCGGCAGAGCTTCCAGAAAATCGCGCTCTGCTACAAGCGCCGAAAACTCATCTTTCAAGTATTGCAGAAGCAAAGCGGCACACCGTTGTACCTCTGCTATGATTTCCGGCCGGCCGTCAACCACAGTAACGATATCCTCGATATCGCGGCTCATGCGGTAATCGAACTGTCCGCGTCCATGAAAAGCCTCGAGCTTGGTCGCCAGGAAATACGGAGCTGAAATCAGCCGGATTGGGCGGTCACCAACCACGACGGTTCCCGCGTCTGCGAGGGCCTGAGGATACCAGCGATTGCTAAAACCGAGAATGGCCGAATCCGTGGACATCAAATCGAGAATTACATCTTCGTGAATCCAGCGGCAAAGCGGCGTGCCCTCCACATGCGGTTGCTCGAAACCCAATCGCCGCAAACGGCCATCGAGTGCCATTAACTCCGCGTAAGACGCGATTTCAACAATAGCATCGACGTCGACTGTCGGACGGACCGGCGCGGCGCCGGGGTCGGTAATCAGCAGACCGGCTGCGCACCCGCCCACAAAAACAATTTGATCCAGCAACGGCAGAAGCTTCTGCACTGCGGAAAGCAACAGCGCCGCGTTCGGGTTTTGCGACAGATTCACCGTTCGTCGATCCTCGCTGTCAGCTCCACGGTTGGTCGATCCTCGCCTTCAGTTCGTCGATTGCAATCTCTCGCTCGCGCGCTCGGCCGTCGCGAATAGCGTCCACCAGCGCCAATAGTTCGTAGAGTTTGGGATCGCGGCGAGCTGCCTCCGGCACGTTTTTATAAAGAGGTGAAAATTCCACCCCCCGTACCGTGCCCTCGGGATCGGGCCAAACCGGCGGAGGCTCTGAGGATTCGGCGATCTGGTGACTGAGCGGAGGAGCAGCATGGGCAGTCGGAATTCCGCGCACTAAGCCGCCACGATGGACGGGGAAGGCGTACTTCACACCGTAGATGAGGAACTCTTTTAAGTTCTCCCGGCACGGCCAAAATCTAGTTTGGTCCTTCGCATGCCCGGGGACGGGCTTAACCGGGACTCGATAAAGCAACCGGGCCTCTTCGGCGCGAATCACGGATCGAAAGACTTGGGAGGGGCTCATCGCCAACTCTTCCCCCAGTCCGGCGTAGGTCGAACTCTTGCTACCCGCGGCCAGAAATTTTGCCTCCAACTTCTCGGCAGGGTCCTTGTCATTCTGCTGGGCGGCCCTCGTGGATTCCTCAACCACAGACTTCAATACAACCACCACGTCCTGCGGACTTAAGTTCATAGACTGTATTCTATATTCCAGAATATGGAATATACTTATTATACTGCACATAACCTAATATGTTTGACATTTATTCCATATTCCAGAATATGGAACTTAACCCTCTCACCCCGCAATCATGGGCACCGCAATCAGCGCGGCGATCATGCCGACCGTCCGAAAGCGGCTGAAATGTTCATGCAGAAAGATGCGCGCCAGCAGCACGGTAACCGCGGGATAGAGCGAACTGAGAACCACCGCATCGTCCATCCGTCCGATTTGCGCCGCGCGGATGAAGACGACGCTGCCGGTAATGTCAAGAATTCCGGCGACCACGGCGATTGCCAGCACCGGCGCAGCCACGGCGCGAATGTGTTTTCCAAATAAAACGATACTGCCGGTTACGAACAGCGCGCCGCAGCGCGAACAGGTGGCGATCCATAGGACAGACGCATCGCCTGCCTGGTGCACGCATAGATAAAATCCCGCGAAACCGATTCCGGCGAGTACCGCCATACCGAGGCCCTGAGGACGCCCGGCAACTCCTTCGGTGCGTGAGATCAGCCAGACTCCGATAACGGCGAGAATGAAGCCGAGAAGATGGCGGCGGGTGGGAACGCCCTCCGCGAATGCAGTCACGATGCTGGGAATCGCTGCGCCCAGCACGGCAGCGACGGGCGCGACCAGACCCATATTTCCCATGGCCAGGGAGCGATAGAACAAGGCCAGGGCTATGCCTCCGAGCATCCCCGAGATCAGCGCCCAACCCAGGCTGACGGGGGTGAGAAAAGGAGCGCCGCTCCTCAGCGCCAACGCGCCGATCACGATGAGCCCACTGACGTGTGCAATCGCCGTGAACAGAAAGGCGTTCGCGCGCCGCGAGCCGAAGCCGCCTAGAAAATCGCTGGTTCCCCATACTCCGACTGCAGTCAGGCTATAGGCAGCAGGGATGTATTGCACCGGGAAGGGCATGGGAATTCGAGATTAGCATGCGGGCGTTTCGCAGGGAGAGTGCAAGGCATCGCTCAACGATTGTGTAGAAACGAAGCTTCGGCGCCTAGGTTGCGGAGACGCGGCAAGCCGCGTCTCTACAGGAAATATGGGACGGTTGAACCAGGATTCTAGACCGTGACCGCCTCCGGTTGCGTCTTGCCTGCCAGCAATTGCCGCAGCACGTACTGCAGGATGCCGCCGTTCGAATAATAGAGCGCTTCCTGCGGCGTATCGATGCGTACGATGGCCTGGAATTCCGACGTTTTGCCGCCTGACACGCGGACCGTGATCTTGCGCCCGGCAGTATATTTCTCCACCACATCGCGAATGCCGGCGATCTCAAACACTTCTTCGCCCGTCAACTTCAGCGTCTCGGCATTTTCTCCTGGCAAAAACTGCAGAGGAAGAATGCCCATGCCGACGAGGTTGGAACGGTGAATGCGCTCGTAGCTTTCCGCAATCACGGCGCGGACGCCGAGCAAGCGCGGCCCTTTTGCCGCCCAGTCGCGCGACGACCCGGAGCCGTATTCCTTGCCCGCGAGAATCACCAGTGGAACCTTCTCGGCGTGGTATTTCTCGGAAGCGTCGAAGATTGACATCTCGGCGCCATCGGGCAGATGGCGGGTGAATCCGCCCTCGGTGTTTACCATTTTATTGCGCAGGCGGACGTTGGCGAACGTGCCGCGCACCATGACCTCATGATTGCCGCGACGCGATCCGAAAGAATTGAAATCCCCAGGCTGCACCCCGTGAGCGATCAAGTATTTGCCCGCCGGCCCGTCTTTCTTAATGGAGCCCGCCGGAGAAATGTGGTCGGTAGTGACGCTGTCTCCCAGCACGGCCAGAACGCGCGCACCTTTGATGTCGTGGACGGCGGATGGCTTGAGCGCCATGTCATCGAAATAAGGAGCCTGGCGAATATAGGTGGAATCTTTCTCCCAGGCGTAGGTTTCGCCCTTCGGAACCGGCAGCCCGCGCCAGCGCTCGTCGCCGGCGTAGACCTCGCTGTAGCTCTTGCGGAACATTTCCGACGTAATCGCGCTCGACATCGATTCTTCGACTTCGCGCTGCGTGGGCCAGATGTCGGCGAGATACACCGGCTTGCCGTCTTTGTCTTTGCCGATCGAATCCTTGCGCAGATCAATATCGATGCGGCCAGCGAGCGCGAAGGCGACCACCAGCGGCGGCGACATCAGATAGTTGGCGCGGACTTCGGAATTGATGCGGCCTTCAAAATTGCGATTGCCGGAGAGCACCGAGGCTACGACCAGATTCTTTTCGTCGATCTCTCTTGAAACTTCGACCGGCAGCGGGCCGGAGTTTCCAATGCAGGTGGTGCAGCCGTAGCCGACGATGTGGAATTTCAGCTTCTCCAGATAGGGCATCAGGCCCGCTTTCTGGAGATAGTCGAGAACCACCTTCGACCCGGGAGCGAGTGAAGTTTTCACGGTTGCGGGCACCTGGAGCCCGCGTTCCACAGCTTTTTTCGCCAGCAGGCCGGCGGCGATCAGCACCGACGGGTTGGAGGTATTCGTGCAACTCGTAATCGCGGCAATGACCACGCTTCCGTGCTGCAGCGATTTTCCGTTGCCTGAAATATGTTCATGAACCTTCGGGTCTTCCACGCCAATCGCGGTCGGACTTCCACCTTCGGTTTCCCAGCGATTGACGGGCTTCACCGCCGCAGCCGTCGCAGAAGCTGAAACTGCAGCCTTCGCCTTCGGCTTGATCAGCGAGGGCAGCGCCTGGGTAAACGATTCGCCCGCCTTCGAAAGTACGACACGATCCTGCGGGCGCTTCGGGCCCGCCAGACTCGGTTCGACCGTTGCCAGATCCATACTCAGCAACTCGGAGTACTCCGCTTCCGGCGTCTTCGCGTCATGGAAGAGTCCCTGTTCGCGCGCGTAGGCTTCGACCAGCGCGATCAGCTCTTCGCTGCGGCCGGTGAGTCTCAAGTACTTCACACTTTCTTTGTCGATGGGGAAGATGCCGCAAGTGGCGCCGTATTCGGGAGCCATATTGGCGATCGTCGCGCGATCGGCTAATGGCAGATCCTGCAAGCCAGGGCCAAAATACTCGACAAATTTTCCGACCACGCCGTGCTTGCGAAGCATTTCGGTGATGGTCAGAACCAGATCGGTGGCCGTGGCGCCTTCGCGCAGGCGGCCAGTAAGCTTCACGCCGACCACGAGCGGAATCAGCATCGAGACAGGCTGGCCCAGCATGGCGGCCTCGGCTTCAATGCCGCCAACGCCCCAGCCCAGCACGTCGAGTCCGTTGATCATGGTGGTGTGGGAGTCGGTGCCGACCAGCGTGTCGGGGTACGCGGTGCGCTTTCCGCCTTCTTCGTGCACAAAAACCACGCGCGCCAGATACTCGAGATTGACCTGATGGACGATGCCCGTGTCGGGCGGAACGATGGCGAGATTGCGGAAGCCGGTCTGTCCCCAGCGCAGAAATGCGTAGCGCTCCTTGTTGCGTTGGAACTCGAGCAGCGCGTTGACGTCGAGCGCGCCCGGCGACCCGTATTCGTCGACCTGCACGGAGTGGTCGATGACCAGTTCGGCCGGTTGCAGCGGATTGATCAGCTTGGCATCTCCACCCAGGCGCTTCATGGCATCGCGCATGGCGGCGAGATCGACCACCGCCGGAACTCCGGTGAAATCCTGCAGCAGAACGCGGCTGGGAGTAAACGCAATTTCCTTTTCCGGCTTCGAGTTCTTGTTCCACGCGGCGAGGGCGCGAATTTCGTCTTTCGTCACGTTGCGCCCATCCTCGGTGCGCAGCAGGTTCTCCAGCAGAATGCGCAGAGAAAACGGCAAATGCTTGGTGGAGATTCCCTGCTTATCGAGAGCGTCAATGCGGTAGAGTTCATACTCTTTGTTGCCGACTTTAAAAGTGGCGCGAGCGCCAAAGCTGTTGGATGACATGATGACCTTCCTTCACAAGCTCCGGCACAGGACCGGGCACACTGCGGACAGAACCCTATATTGTAATTTGTTTCACATTCCCATGACGTGACGGGCGTCACGCTCAGCTAAGGTTGTGAAAGCGCTAACTCAAAGCGGCTGAAGGCGGATTTTGCAATCTGGATTCACCGGGATGCACAGTTACCAAATCCTATCGAACGCCGGTCCAAATCTGATAAACCACCACGCCCACCATAAACAGCAGGTAAATCCGCAGCCCCCAGAAAAGGATCATCTCGGTCCGCGTGAGCTGCCGCCGAGGACAATGATGATGATCCTTGGTGGAAATGATCTGATCAGGCTCCAGCGCGGTAATCACCGAGGCGAGTTCTTCGCGGGTCACTTGATCGCTGCCATCGCCGCCGCTTGCGGAATGAGATTGGCCTTTCATCTACCAGCCTCCACCATTTACCTGCCTCCCAGAAAAACGAGCGCCTTGGGCGCAATCACGCTGACTCCAAACAGAAGACCGGCCGCGATCAGCACCGTCACAACTCCCAGAGCCAGTACGTTCGCCCACAGCGGGCTGATCAATTTGCCCATGATTTCCCGATCGTTCACCAGCATATAGAGAAAAAGCAGCGCCGGAGGCATGGCCAGCACGGCGATGACATTGACCAGCAGCACGATGTACACCAGCGGAATTCCCGGGATCAGGACCAGCGCCGCTGCCGCCGCCGCTTCCACCAGCAGCACCAGATAGAAAGAGCGTCCCTGTTTGAAAGGAAGATTCAGGCTGTGCGGTCGCCGGGCTACCTCTCCGAAAGCGTAGGCGGAGGAAGTTGAAATCGTAATCGCCGCAACCATTCCCGCCTCGAAAATGCCCAAGGCGAAAAGCGCCGCGCCCCAATGTCCGATCAACGGCTGCAGCGCCTGGGCAAACTCAGCGGCTTCGAAGTTCCCGGTGGACATGTGGTGCAGAAACAATGGAGCCGTGGCCAGCATGGTGGCCAGCGCCGCCAATGTGGCCAGCGCCGCTCCCAGCATGGTATCCACGCGGCCAAAGCGGATATCTCGCGTGGTCAGACCTTTATCGGCGATGGCGCTTTGCTGAAAAAAGAGCATCCAGGGAGTAACCGTCGCCCCGATATTCGCCAGCAGAATCAGAACTGTCTCCTGCGTGAGGCCACCCGGCAGCGGCCGCCAGGTAATCAACGAGCGACCCACCGCACTCCAGTCGGGATGCGTCAACAACGCCACCGGCACAAATATCAGATTGAACATGGCCGCGCCCAGAATGATGCGCTCCCACGTCCAATAGCGGTGCGTCATGAGCGCGATGGAAAGCACCAGCAGCGCGCTGAGAACTGCAACCCACGGGCGCACGCCAAAAAATCCCAGCCCGGCGCGGATGGCGATGAACTCCGTGACCAGAGTCAGGAAATTGCCGATCATCAGGTCGATCATCGAGAACCAGCCCCAGAAGGGGCCGAAGCGATCGAAGATCAGCTCCGCGTGTCCGCGATGAGTAGCCGCGCCCAGACGCACGGTCATCTCCTGCACCACACAGGCCATGACGAAAGTGAGAACCACAAAAGGCAGGAAGAAGCCGATGCCGAACCGGGCCCCGGTGGCGGCATACGACAGCATGCTGGGGCCATCGTTCTCACCCAGCATGACCAGGATGCCGGGGCCTATGAGCAACCAGAACAACCGCACCCGCGGCCGGAATCCGCGTCGCGCCCGCGTCGCCGAAACCTGTTCGCGGTCGTGCGCCCGGTCGATGTCTTCATGCGTGATGACAACCGCTTCGGACCCTGTCTGGTCGACCCGGAGATCTGGCTTGCTTACCGTTAGCCCAGGCTTCTCCGATGATGGATTCGGCTTTCTCATCCCATTCATGCAGCGACGACAAGGCGAGCGTCCCCCAACCACTCCGTATCAAATTAGCGCAAGTATACATCAAGATATAAACTATGGTTAACAAAAGCCGGTAGCTGCCGGTTTCGCCACACTCTCAGCGTTTTGAGATTTTTCCATCCGCGGCCTTGACCCAAACTTTTTCCGCAGCGGATACTCCCAGGGAAACGCGGCCAGCGGCGGTCGTCAGGGTGAGCGTCTGGTCATAATTGCGGTGGGCGACGTGAACCTTGGCTCCGGGCCGTATGCCGCGTTGCTCCAGAAACTCCAGCAACCGGCGGTCTCGTTCATAGATGCCACTCACCTGAAAATTCTCTCCCGGCGAGGCATGAGCCAGAAGCAGCAGGCCGCGGCGCCGCCTGCTGGCGGGACTCTCCAATTCCGTCAGATTGCCATGGGGACACGCGACTCCCCTGCCAAGTTTAGCCAGCAGCCGCGCTTCGAAGTCAGGCGACACCGCGTGTTCCAGGCGCTCCGCCTCGTCGTGCACCTTGTACCATTCCATGCCAAAGATCTCGGAAAGCATGCGCTCGATGAGATGATGCCGGACCGTCAGCTTGCGCGCGATTTTCTTCCCCGCGGCGGTCAGGCGGACGCGCCCGTCGGTATTCACCCGCACCAGTCCATCTCGCTTGAGCCGGCGTACTGCCATCGTCACCGCCGGAGGCGAAACTTTCAACCAATGCGCCAGCGTTGCCGAGATGACGGGTTCTCCCTCGCTCTCAGCCTCGAGAATCGCCTTCAGGTAGTCCTCTTTGGAAACAGTGATCACGTGAACCGTATTATACGGCGGGATTAAGCGTAGTTAACCGAAGATTGCAGAGGTCGAAGGTCAGAGGTCAGAGGTTAGATTGCAGAGGTTCACCCCTCTGAATACCAGGAGCGAGTTCCGTTTGAGCTTTCACCTCTGCAATCTAACCTCTGACCTCTGCAATCCCTCCCTGCGTTTGACATCATGTTCCTTCGCCCCTACCCTTGAATCTTCCAATATGAAGATCCTCGTCATCGGCGGCGGCGGACGCGAGCATGCTCTCGTTTGGAAGCTGCGGCAGTCGCCGCGAGTCGCGAAACTCTACTGTGCGCCGGGCAACGGCGGGATCGCTGAAGAGGCGGAGTGCGTCGCGGTCGATGTCAGGAACCTTGACTCCATGATCGCGCTCGCCAATAAGATTCAGCCGGACTTGACCATCGTCGGGCCGGAATTGCCCCTGATGCTGGGCGTGGTTGACGAATTTTCGCGGCGCGGATGGCGTACCTTTGGCCCCACTCAAGCGGCCGCGCAACTCGAAACCAGCAAGAGTTTCGCCAAGGAATTCCTGCAGCGGCACCGCATCCCGACCGCGCATTATGCGATCTGCGATGCTCCGGACCAGTTGTCCGACGCGCTCGCGCATTTCCACACTCCCATCGTGGTCAAGGCTGATGGACTGGCCGCCGGCAAGGGAGTTGTCATCGCCAAGAGCAAGGACGAAGCCTCCACTGTCGCTCATGAAATGCTCAGCGGCCGCATGCTCGGCGAAGCTGGATCGCGCGTGGTTCTGGAAGAATTTCTCGAAGGCGACGAACTTTCGTTTCTGGTTGTAAGCGACGGCGAGCGCGTGGCTCCGCTCGTGGCCGCGCAAGATCACAAGCGCGCATTCGACGGCGACGCCGGACCGAACACCGGCGGCATGGGCGCTTACACGACGCGCACGATCATCGATGACCAGATGCGCGACTGGCTCGTCACCCACATCGCCCGGCCCGTCGTTGCCGGTATGAAGGCCGAAGGAGCAGAGTATAAGGGCGTACTTTATTGCGGCCTGATGATGACCGCCCGCGGCCCCATGGTGCTCGAATTCAACTGCCGCTTCGGCGATCCGGAAACGCAGCCCATTCTCATGCGCCTCGAAAGCGATCTGGTGGAGGCGATGGAGGCCTCCATCGATGGCCGCACCAGCGATGGCGATTTCAAATGGTCGGAGGATGCCGCAGTGTGCGTGGTGATGGCTTCGGGCGGCTATCCCGGTAGCTATGAGGCGGGCAAGAAAATCACGGGCCTGGGAGACGCCGCAAAGTTGGAAGGCGTAAAAGTCTTTCACGCCGGAACGTCAAAGCGCGACGATGAGTTTTATACTACCGGAGGTCGGGTGCTGGGAGTGACGGCGCGTGCCGCTGCGCTGCAGACTGCCGTCGATCGCGCCTATGAAGCCTGCGCCAGGATCAGTTTTGACGGCGCCCACTATCGCAGAGATATCGCGGCCAGAGCGCTGAAGAAGAGTTAGTTTTTCTTATCATTTGTCGGGGCTATAGCTTTCAGGAAATGGAATCCAATCAATCATGAGCAAACCACTAGTTTCGATCGTTATGGGCAGCGACTCTGACCTGGAGATCATGCGCGAGGCCGCGAAAGCCCTCGACGAATTCGGCATCGCCTATGAGATGGACGTGACCTCAGCCCATCGTTCTCCCGATCGCACCGCTGATTACGCGCGCAAGGCTGCTGGACGCGGCATTCGCGTGATCATCGCCGGAGCCGGCGGCGCTGCGCACCTCGCGGGAGTCATCGCCGCCCACACGATTTTGCCGGTTATCGGCGTCCCGATACCGTCCACTTCGCTGCAAGGCATGGATTCTTTGCTTGCGACCGTGCAGATGCCCGCAGGCATCCCGGTGGCGACGGTCGCGATTGGCAGGCCAGGAGCAACCAACGCCGGAATCCTGGCCGCGCAAATCATCGGCGTGGGTGATGCGTCAATCGCAAAGAAATTGGAAGCGCACAAAGAGAAATTAGCGCGCGGCGTGGAAGAAAAGTCAAAGAAGCTTAAATCGACCTCGAACAACTAGCCCGACGTTTGTGTGGTGGCGGGGCTCTGCCCCGCAGAACGGGGCGAAGCCCCGTTACCACACATTCACAGTTTCAAGCCTTTTAGATATTCGCGGAACGCCCCGCCCAGGTCTTCGCGCTTCAGCGCAAACTCCACCGTTGCTTTCAGGAAGCCCAGTTTGTCGCCGGTATCGTGGCGACGGCCTTCATACACGTAGGCGTACATTTTTTCGCGCCGCAAAAGTCCGCGCAGCCCGTCTGTCAATTGCAATTCACCGCCAGCGCCCGGCTTGATGTCAGAGAGTGTTTCGAAAACTGTCGGAGTCAAAATGTAGCGCCCAATCACAGCGAGATTCGAGGGCGCATCCTCGAGTTTCGGTTTTTCCACCAGGTCGAGGACCTCAAAAAGCTTTCCGCCGGAGCCCGCGACCGGTTTCGCCTTCAGCACGCCATACGAAGAAATCGCCGGACCTTCGACGATCTGCGTCGCAATGACGGAACACTGCTTCTCCTCGAAAACGCTCATCATCTGCTTGAGCACCGGCACTTTCGCATCGATGACGTCGTCGGCCAGCAGCGTGGCGAAAGGCTCGTCGCCAATCAATTCGCGCGCCGTCAGCACCGCGTGACCCAGGCCCAGAGCCTCTTTCTGCCGAACGTAGGAGACGTAGATCATGTCCGAAATCTGGCGCACGATCTTCAGCAGGTCGTGCTTGCCCTTTTCTTCGAGCATCTTTTCCAGTTCGTAGCTGACGTCGAAATGATCTTCAATCGCACTCTTGCCGCGTCCCGTAATAATGATGATCTGGTCGCAACCCGCTGCCAGAGCCTCTTCCACGCCATACTGAATGATGGGTTTGTCGACCAGCGGCAGCATCTCTTTCGGTTGCGCCTTGGTGGCGGGAAGAAAACGCGTGCCCAGACCAGCGGCGGGAAAAATCGCTTTGCGGACTCTGCGAGTGTGGCGGCGATCGCCGTTGGTGCGTCGCTCTTGTTCAGGCTTCATTGCAGAATCATTCTAAATGTCGGCTGCCCTTCCCGCTCGTTTGGTGACGGGGTTTTGCCCCGTCCCAGGGCGGGGCAGAGCCCCGCCACCACATGGTCTTACGTGGTTTGCGCCGAGACTTCTCGCGCTTCCAACTCTTCCAGCAAATCGCGCAGCGTCTGCAAAATGCCTTCGGCGCTGTCGATTTTGATCGAGAATTTCAGAGTCCCGTCCGGACTAAATTGCGTACCGCGCTGCGAGGCTACGAAACGCGCCAGTTTCTCGGCGTCAATCGCGGCGGTCTGGCTGAACTTGATACTCACGAACTCGCGCTTGCGCTCGATGGCGTTCGCTCCAACCCGCATCGCCTGCAGTTTCAGCGCGGCGTACTCCAGCAGATTCCGGACGGCTCGCGGCGTTTCGCCGTAACGGTCGATCAACTCCGCGCGTACATCGTGCAATTGTGACTCCGTCTCGACTCCAGCCACACGCTTGTACATGCGCAGCCGCTGGTTCTCTTCTTTGATGTAATCGGAAGGAATACGGATGTTCAGACCGAGATTCAGTTGGATTTCGGTGACTTCAACGCCCGCCTCGCCCTTCATTTCACGCACGGCGCGCTCCAGCATCTGCGTATAAAGTTCGAAGCCGACGGCTTCGATGTGCCCACTCTGCTCACCGCCGAGAAGATTTCCCGCGCCTCGCAGCTCAAGATCAAGCGCGGCGATCTTAAATCCTGCGCCCAGGTCGGAAAATTCCTTCAGCGCCGCCAGACGTCGGCGAGCGATAGGCGTCAGCTCAATTTCCGAGGGCAGCAGAAGATACGCGTAAGCGCGGCGGTTCGAGCGCCCGACTCGTCCGCGCAACTGATAAAGCTCTGACAAGCCAAGACGGTCGGCGCGATTGATGAGGATGGTGTTGCACAGCGGAATGTCGAGGCCGTTCTCGATGATGGTGGTTGAAACAAGGATGTCCGCCTCGTGATGCATGAATTTCAGCATCACTTTTTCCAACTCCCCTTCGCCCATCTGCCCGTGGCCGACGGCGACGCGAGCATTCGGAGCCATCGCCTGCAACTTGGCGGCAATCTCCCAGATGGTATCGATGCGGTTGTGAACAAAATAAACCTGGCCGCCGCGCTCCAGTTCCTGCTCGAGCGCCGACTGAATCAGCTTTTCATCCCAGTTCGCAACCACCGTCTGAATCGCCATGCGGTCTTTCGGCGGCGTTTCGATGACGCTCATGTCGCGCAGTCCCACCAGCGACATATGCAGCGTGCGAGGAATCGGCGTTGCCGACATGGTGAGCACGTCGACGGAGGTTCGCATCTGCTTGATGCGCTCTTTGTGGCGCACGCCGAAGCGCTGCTCTTCATCGACGACAAGCAAGCCGAGGTCGGCGAACTTCACGTCTTTCGAGAGCAGGCGGTGCGTTCCGATCAGGATGTCAACTTTGCCCGCCTCCACTCTTTGTAGAATTTCCTTGACCTGCTTCGGAGTCCGGAAGCGGCTGATCATTTCGACCGTCAGTGGAAATGGAGCGAAGCGCTGCTTGAAAGTTTCGTAGTGCTGAAAGGCAAGAACCGTCGTCGGGGCGAGCACGGCAACTTGCTTATTATCGCTGAGAGCCTTGAACGCGGCGCGCATCGCGACTTCCGTCTTGCCGTAACCGACGTCGCCGCAGAGCAGGCGATCCATGGGGAGTTGCGATTCCATATCGCGCTTCACGTCGGCGATGGCCTGCGCCTGATCTTCGGTTTCGTTGTACTCGAATGAGTCTTCGAACTCCTTCATCCACTCAGTGTCGGCTGGATAAATATGCCCAAGCGCGGCCTGACGCTGCGCGTAGAGCTTGAGCAGTTCGTCGGTCATATCTTTCATCGCCTTGCGCACGCGCGCCTTGGTCTTGCTCCAGGCCTGCGTGCCAAGATGATTGAGTACGGGTTTCGCGCCTTCGGCCGAACGATATTTCTGCACCAGATCGAGGCGAGTCAGCGGAACATACAGCCGCGCGCCTTCCGCGTATTCGAGGAGCATGAATTCCGCGACGCCGTCGCCCTGGTTGATCTCTTTCAGGCCCAGATATTGACCGATGCCGTGTTCCACGTGAACCACGTAGTCGCCGACTTGCAAATCGCGGAAATCGGAAAGAAATGCCGAGACTTTCGATTTCTGCCGCTGTGGACGCGACGCCACCAGGTCCGATTCGTCGAACAGATCACGCGCGCCAAAAATTGCCAGGCGAGCTTCGGGCAAAATGAAGCCGTCGGGGAGGTAAGCCTTCAGCAACGTAGTGGTGAGCACGTCGCCGGCAAAATACGAAGTTTCGTCGGCATAGCTTTCACCACTGCGCGTGCGGCTGCCGAGCCGGTACGAGGCGTTGTACTCGGTGAACATGTCGGCGAGGCGCTCGACCTCTCCCGTGTTGGGCACGGCCAGAATCACCTGCGTGCCGCCGGCGACAATCTTCTGTACTTCTTCGATCATGGCCGGAACCGCGCCATGGAAGCGAGCCGCAGGCTGCGAAAGAAAAGCCGCCTCCGGTCGTTCGCCCTGCCCTTCGTCGGCCGCGCGCGCCAACGCCAGGTATTCGAAATCGGCTCCGGCGAGTGACGCCGTCTTTTCCCGCCAGACTTCCGGCGTCAGATAAAGATCAGCGGGACGCACCAGATTCCCCACCCCGCTGCGCTCGTGCGCTTCTGCAATGCGGGCCCAGATTTTTTGCAGTTCCAGCGCCAGGGTTTCTGGCTCGTCGAGAAAGACCCGCGCCTCGGGAAGCAGTCCGAAGATGGTGCGATCGGCGCCCGCCACCGGAGCGTAGAACTCCCATCCCGGAAAAACTCCCGCACCGGAGTCGCGTGCCGCCTGCTCGATTACTTCCGCCGACCCGGTAATGCGCCTTCCCGAGAGCCGCGCGTTGATCGAACCCAGCAATTCCTCCGTGACCGGCGTCTCAGTCAGCGGAAGTAACAGCGCCTCATCCACCGGATTCGAAGAGCGCTGGCTCGCCGGATCGAACTTGCGCATCGACTCGATCTCATCGCCGAAAAACTCAACGCGCACCGGACGATCCGCTTCCGGAGAATACACATCGAGAATCCCGCCGCGAGCCGCATACTGCCCTGGCATTTCGACGACGTCGGTCGCGCTGTAGCCAACCGTGTTCAGGTGCTCGAGCAATTTTTCCAGATCGAAGGTCTCGCCCCGCCGCAAAACCCGCGCCAGGTCGGCATAGTATTCGGGAGAGCGCAGCAGAATGGTGGTCGCGCTCACTGGAGATACGACAATTCCCGCGCGGCCGGTTGCGATCTTCCACAATGCTGTAGCCCGTTCTTCCTGAATTTCGGGATGCGGCGACAGATTCTGAAACGGCAGCACATCGCGGGCGGGCAAAGTAATGACGGAGTCGGGATCAGCCGCACCGGTCAGTTCGCAGAACGCGCGCAGGATCGGCAGCAACTCTTCGGCCGCTCGATTGTCGGCCACCACCAACACAAACGGGCGCTCGACCGTGCGCCGCAACAACACAATGATCAACGCCTTGGCTGCGGGGGAAAGTCCAGTGACACGCATCCGTCCCGCGCTCTCCCGCAGATGGGAGGCGACGCGCGTGAAGGCAGGCAGTTGTTCTACCTCCGCGAAAAGTTCGCGGACAAACGGCAAAAGCATTTCCATTCATTTTAACAGTGTATTTACGCCGAAGCGGATTGCCGTTCGCTCATGGCAAGCGTAAGCTGCGGACAAGTTCGAGGGAGGAGCGCAATGAGAAACTCCATATTGAACTCCGGCCGGCTGATTTTGCTCTTGTTGGCCGCCTTTGGCTATGCTCAAGCGCCGCAACCGCAGCCGGCAAAGCGCGCGCGTCAACTCAACGCGGCATCGTCCAGCGATAAGCTTCGCGACCAGATCGTGGCGCAAGAGCGTGCCGGGCTGGACGCGCTGAAGACCGGCGACTTAACCGCATTCGCGGCTTCGACTGCCGACGACGCCATCTTCGTTGACGCCCGCGGCCCGGCCACCAAAGTCGAGGTCATGGAGCATACTGCTGCATTCCGCCTGCACGACTACACCATGACCGACATCAGGTTCCTTCCGCTCACGGTGGAGTCTGGCCTGATCGTCTACACCGTGGTCGAGAACGGAACCAGCCACGGCAGGGATTTCACCGCCCGAGTTCATGTTTCCAGCCTGTGGCGCAAACAAGGGGGAAGTTGGTTGTGTGAGTTCAGCCAGGAAACCGAAGCAAAGTAATCCGCGCCGGACTGTGCTACGAGCACAAGCAAGCTAGCCAAGCGGGTTGCACCAGGCGCCTCCTACGCCCGCAGCAGCGGCCGCGTCAGACAAGTCGGCCCGCCTGCGCCATTAATGCAGATTTCCGACCCTGGAAACGTGCGCACATCAAAGCCCGCGTCGCGCATGCGCTGATTCGTTTTGGCGTTTTCTTCGATCGCAATCACCCGCGACTTGCCTAAAGACAACACATTGCACGCCAGCGTTTCCCGCTCACTGTAATCAATTTCAATCAGTCGGAAGCCGCGTCCCTTCAGCAGTTCGACGGTCTCGACGGCCAGCCAGGGCAGATCGACGAGAACGGTCTGTTCGTCCAGCATGCTCATCAGCGACATCAGGTGCAGACACGCCGAAGGCCCCGGTCCGTAGGGCAGTGGCGCCGACAATACCTCAATCTGCTTCGCGGCAAGCAGCGACCGCATCTGCTCGATTCCCGCCCGGTTCGTGCGATATCCGTTGCCGATGAGCAGCGTGCGCGAATCGAGCCACACCATGTCGCCAGCTTCGGAAGTCCCGGGCGCGCGTATCTCGCCGAACACCGGAATCCCCAACTGCCGGCAGAAATCAGCGTGCGCCTTCGCTTCGGCCGCGCGCGTTTTTTTCCCAGGATTCATGAGCACGAGGCCGTCGTCGGTGGGCAGCGAAGCATCGTGCGCATAGACGGCGTCAAGCGTCAGCGTTTTCGCTTCCGGCAAAGGAGCGACTTCGGCTCCGCTCTCCGTCAGCAGTCGGCAAAGAATCTCATGTTGCCGCCGCGCCGTGGCAAAATCGGGGGCATGCTGAAACCCGAGTTCGCGCCACGCGGTCGCTTTATGCGAATCGCCCCAGCCCGCGTTGCCCGGCGAACACACCATCACCCGCAGCAATTCGCCGGTCATCGAATGTCCGATGCACGCAATCTTCATTGAAATTTTTGCGAAGGCCGAGGCGGCCAGCACAAAACAAGGCCGATTCGTCTACCGGTAATCTATCTTACTGCTTGCCTCAGCGCCCTCTTCTGATGTACATATCAGCCTTATCCCGTCCTGACAACGTGTTCGAGCTTCATGCAGCCTTGTGATAAGCTGCGCATTCTGATTCGCGCCTTCCGCCATGATGCGGAGGATTCAGGAGTGCTATGAAAGCGACGCTTCGCCTCTTCCTGTTGGCCGTCAGCAGTTTCTTAATCTCCCAATTTGCATTTGCCCAGGGCGCCACCACCGGCGATCTCCACGTCACGGTCAAAGACCCCAAAGGCAGCGTCGTCACCGACGCTACCGTCATCACGCGCGATGTCGCCAAGGGACTGGAACGCACCGGCACCAGCGAGGGTCAGGGTGGATACAGCATACGGCAGTTACCCCCGGGCACATACTCCGTCACCGTGGAAGCGTCGGGCTTCGCCAATGCCGAAGCGCCCGCAGTCGCCATCACCGTCGGCGGAGTCGTGGAGCTGCCCTTCACGCTCGCCGTCGCGGGCAGCAAAGAAGTCGTCGAGGTCAGCGCCCAAACCGACCTGATCGAAACTTCGCGAACCTCCTCGACCGATACCATCGGCCAGCGCCGCATCGACAATCTCCCCATCAACGGCCGCAACTATATCCAGTTCACGCTGACCGATTCCCAGGTGCAGCGCGATGCCGCTCCCAACACCGGCGCCGCACCCACCTCCGGCCTCAATATGAGTGGCCAGCGGGCGCGCTCCAACCTGGTCAATCTCGATGGCGCCAACAACATCGACAATTCCACCAACGGCGTGCGCTCCACCGTTTCGCAGGAAGCGGTGCAGGAATTCCAGATCATCACCAACAGTTATGCCGCCGAATATGGCCAGGCCTCGGGCGGCGTCGTCAATATCATCACGCGCTCCGGATCCAACGAGTTCCACGGCGATGTCTACGGATTCCTGCGGGATCGCGACTTCCAGGCGGTGAACCCGTTCAGCACCACGCCCAACCCCGCCTACACGCGCGTTCAGGCAGGCACAGCCTTCGGCGGCCCCATCAAGAAAGATAAAACCTACTATTTCTTTTCCTATGAAATTACCCGCCGCCATGAGACCGGATTCTCCAGCATCGGCCAGGGCAATTTCGGCCTGTCCCCCTTCGATACCGGGCTGGTCGGCCTGCCGCTCGGAACACTGCAGCTGACTCCGGAACAGATCGGTTTCCTGACCAATCCCACCGTGATTGCCGCTGAAGAGTCCGATCCAACCGGGACGGTTGCCGCCGCGGTGGGCCAGTATGCCGCCCTCGCTGGAGCGTCTTCGGGTATGGCGGTGAATGGCGCGTGGCCGGTCAACCTTGGTGGACAACCCGGCTTTATATCGACCTGTCAGATTCCCGGGACGTGCTTCGTACCCCAGTCCTATCAGACATTAGCTTCGCAGGAAGGGAACTTCCCCGTCTTCGAAGGCACCAGCCTCTACTCGTTTCGCATCGATCACAACCTCAACAGCAATAACCGGCTTACGCTGCGCGCCAACGTAAGTCCGAGCACGGTGACGGGCATCGAAGTCAGCGGACAAGATCAGCCCTTCGGGCAAAATGCCTACTCTCGTACCTCGCAGCAAACTTATCGCGACGTGGCCGGCATGGCGCAAGACACCTGGACCATCGGTACCACCAAGGTGAATGAATTCCGCTTCCAATACGCCCGGCGAGGATTGTCATATTTCTACAATACCGCCATCCCGGGAGGGTCGGACCCGGCGGTGAATATCCCCGGCTATGGCTATTTCGGACGCGAGCCCTATTCCTATATTAAGCGCACCGAACAGCGCTACCAGTTCACCGATAATTTCTCCTGGACCATGGGACGGCACGATACCAAGTTTGGGGTCGACTTCAATTACATCCCGCTTACAGCCATCTTCACCGTGAATTATGGCGGCGTCTACGACTTCGGCTCACTTTCGGCTGCCAACGCTCTCCCTTCGGCAACTTACAGCGTGCTGACGGGGGCCTTACCCCCTAATTTTGGCATCCCCGGACTTTCGGCAGTGCAGTCCTACGGCTTCGGCGTGCCGGGAGATTTCATCCAGGGCCTGGGCAGTCCGAGCGACTCATTCTCTAACAAACCGTTAGGCCTTTACTGGCAGGACTCGTACCGGATCCGTCCTAATCTGACGTTGAATTACGGTGTGCGCTATGACGTGGAGTTCCCGCCGCAACTCAAGCCCCTAACGGGTTTGGCTGTTCCAGCTTATAACTACCTCGGATTGCAGAAAGGCATCCAGACCGACTGGAACAACATTCAGCCCCGCGTGGGCGTAGCGTGGGATCCGCGGGGCGATGGCAAGACCGTAATTCGCAGTTCGTTCGGCATGTTTTACGACCACCCCTTGCTGGGACTCTACTTCCTCGGCGATGCCTCCGACGGATCGACCAGCGGCCAGTTGGCGTTCGCCGGCACGGCCACCTGCAGCATCCCAACCGGAGCCACCAGCAATGCCGCCAATTTAAACGCCATCCCGATCTTCCAGGGACTTCTGAATCAGCCCCAGTGCGCGGTCTCTCCCTTCCCGCAGGCGAATGCCAATCTCTTCTACCTGCCGAACCAGCAGCAGTTCCAGGCCCTGAATACGCCCAATTCCGTCTTTCTCAATCAGAACTATCTCAACCTAGGTGCCGGAACGTTCCTGCCGCTAGCGTTCCAGCCCTTCGGTTATCCCCAGGGAAAGAACTTCGTTTACGCATACTCGGAACAGGTCAACGTGACCCTCGAGCAAGATCTGGGCGCCGGCTACGCCTTCAGCATTGCTTATAACTTCAATGGTGGCCGTCATCTCAATCGCCCCATCAACGCCAACACCATTCGCGGCGACTTGATGACCGGTAACTATTTTGCCGCGGTCGCCTCGGGTCAGAATGCCAGCAGCCCGTTCACGGTGAGCGGTTGCGGTCCCGGCTACGTGGATCCCGCCCTGGTTAACTACTTCCGCCCCGGCGGTTTGAACCCCTCGATCGCGGCTGCCTTCCAGTTGGCGGGGCAAGGCGCTTGTGTGGCTCAGGCGCAGGCTTTGATCGCAACCCTTCCGGGATTCAACACTGCCTGCAATCCGACGCCCGGCAACGGCTTCTCTTACACCGGCTGCGTTCCCTTCGGCGACATGGACGCCAATTACTCCAATGGCAGCTCCGTTTATCATGGGCTAACCGCGAACCTCCGCAAGCGCTTCAGCAACCATTACGAGTTTCTTGCTTCCTATACTTGGTCGCATGCTATCGATGATTCTACCGATCTGGAGTCCACACTCACCCCGCAGGACAGCTACATTCCAAGTGCCGATCGTTCCTCATCGCTCTTTGACCAGCGCCAACGTTTCGTCTTCAGCGGCGTCTACCAGTCGGGCAAGCTCAGCGGCAGCGGCTTGGTGAGCAGGTTCTTCAGCAATTGGACACTCTCGTCCGCGATTGAATTCAGTTCCGGGCGCCCGTTCAACATCATCACGGGCGTCGGCGACAACCTCCAGTTGTCTTCCCTCACCGGACGTACCAACGACTTCGTAACCCCAGCCTGTACTGCAGCCGGATACACGCCGGTGCAGTCGAAGTATTCGCGTACCGGCATATTCCAGGAGCCTTGCATCCTGGGCTGGAACGGCCAGATCGGTCTTTCGGGACTCGCCTCTCTCGACGGCAATGTGGGCCGCAACGCTGGCATCACTCCCCGGCTAATCTTCAACGACGTGCGTTTCGCCAAGCGGATTTACTTCAGCGAACGCTTCAGCGGAGATTTCATCTGCGACATGTTCAACATCGCCAACGTCTACAACGTAGCGGCCGTGAGCCCGCTCTTCACCAACGCCGGTCAGGCCACCTCTGCCTACGACCCGCGCCAGTTCCAATTCGCGATTAAACTGAACTGGTAAGATTGGGTGCTGCAGGGTTTACCGGAGGCTGGGGGTTTGCTCAACAATTCGACGTGTCACTTCATGCTGGCCGGGGAGCATTCTGAACGCGAATCCAGCCTTCCGCCGCTGGCCAGAGTAGCCGCGGTTCTGATCTGCATGGCCCTGCTCGTCTCCACCTGCGCTGGAGCCGAAAGCGTGGCCGATATCTACAAGACCCGATGCGCCCCTTGCCATGGCGATAAGGGAGCGGGCGATACCATGATCGGCAAGAATTTGAAGTTGCGTTCCCTGGCGTCAGCCGAAGTTCAGGATCAGTCGGACCAGCAACTCGATGCCATCATCAACCACGGCAAGGGTAAGATGCCCGCCTACGATCGCAAGCTATCAAGAGATCAGATCGCGGCCATAGTGAGATATATCCGGTCGCTGAAAAAGTAAGCTGACCGAATAGGTTCGCGCTGTAAAAGAAGAAGGCCGCAAACGGCATGCGGCCATCCTCCAGTCTAAGATCTTGTCCCGCGTCCTTGTTACTCGTGCTTGTCTTTGTAAATGCTCTTGCTGATCCGGTTCTGCTGACGATTGATTCCGTTCTGCTCCGCCTTGGTCAGGTGGCCGTTGTGCGCTGCCATATCTCTTTTTTCGCGGTTCTGCACGCTGGTCTCGCGATTCTCCAGGTTGGCGGTTTGCTTCGAATTCAATTTGCCGCTGCTGACGCCATTGGCGATGCGTTGCTGCTGGTTTTCTTCCCGGCCGTTCACCTGATTGACTCGCGGATGTCCCGGATCGACAACGCCAGGTCCCGCTCCAGAAGTTGTGGTTTGAGCAGAAGCGGAACCGGCTAACATGAGTCCCCCGACTGCCAGGCTTAACAGTGAGTTCGTGAATTTGTTGTTCATGCGGATAGAAACCCCCCGACGACAGCTTAGTTGTGAAGGGGCGTGGATGACGAGGTTACATCAGTGTCAGCCCGCAAGTTACCACCATACTCGACTGGTGGGAACAACAGCCTGGTTGTGATGGCTTACGGGTCGGGGTTATACGCCTGGCCCGTTTGGGGGCGGCCCGCTAGTCGAAGTCAATCTTATCGAATCCTAAACCCTGCAACAGACTGCTGATCGTCGAAGCCGCATTCTGCTGCGCCGTTCGCAAAATGCCATCAGCCAGCGCGGCCTCTTGCAGCTCGCGTTCCGCCTCCTGGCGCACCTGCGTTTCGAGATTCGGATCGGTCGGTACCAGCAAACCAGTTTGCCGCGAATACACTCGCGTCTTTGCGCTGTCGAGTCGCGTGCTGAACACCTGCGCCGCGGGAAGATGCAAATGAATCCGCTTGCCGTCCATTCGAACGTCTTCCGTCTTCAGATTCGAGAAATCAATCCCGGCGACTACTTCGCCGTGCACCATCAGCAACAGGCGGTCTCCCGTCAGAAAATCGGGAAGGAGGGGATTTTCTTTCGCTCCGGTCACGAGCTTATCCATGGTGTAAACCACAGTTTCAAGCCGCTGCAAACGCTGAATGCGATCGACTACCGTGGGCTGGCTCACATCGATGCTAACGGTTCTGCCGGTCACCGCCGACAGCAAGTGGCTCAACACGGCGCGCCCGGCATTTTGCGAGAGCAACAGCCAGCCGAGCGAACCGACGAACAGCACTCCGCACAGCAGGCCAACCACGATGCTGAGAGCGATCGCGACCTTAGCTCGGGATCGAGGAGGGATCGGAGCGCCAAGGCCCGCATCGCGATCGTGAGACATGCAGCAAGGTTAACACCCGATTCGCTTTGAATCGTTGAATAAACTGACTGGGGGTGCCCCACTTCTCGCGCTTTTCGAGAAGTGGGCCGTCACGCCGCCGACAGCGACAGTTCATCACAACTGAACGGTGCGCCACGTCACGGCGCCGACGCTCGGGCAGGGGTTAGTCTCCCGCCATGTGGAACAAGCCGGAACGCTTTTACGGCGCCGGAGACTTACATTTCATCACCTGCAGTTGTTACCGGCGGCAGCCCTTGCTCGGCACGACGCGGCGTCGCGATCTGTTCCTGACCGTGCTGGAGCAGGTGCGCCGTCGCTACCGATTTGTCGTTGTCGGGTACGTGGTTATGCCCGAGCACATTCATCTTCTGATCAGCGAACCGCAGGAGAAGAACCCGTTGACCGTGATGCAGGCGCTCAAGCTCGGTTTTGCGCGGCGAGTGTTGGCAGAGGCGAAACGGAAACGCAATCCGGCGCAAGACCGTCTGTTCGACTACGCTCCGCAACACATCTGGCAGAAACGCTTCTACGATTTCAATGTATGGACAAAGCGGAAGCGCATCGAAAAACTACGCTATGTGCATTGCAATCCAGTGAAGCGCGGATTGGTGACGTCCCCAGAACTGTGGAAGTGGAGCAGCTTTCGAGCGTACGCCTTGGGGGAAGCTGGCCCGGTGAAAGTCAACGACTGGGAAGTGCTGAAGATGAAGATTCGACCGCCGGCTGCATGGAACCAAAACCGCAAGGATGTCGGCAGTGTAGCGGCCCACTTCTCGAAAAGCGCGAGAAGTGGGGCACCCCCAGTTAGTTTATTCAACGATTCAAAGCGAATCGCGTTGTGATCGTGGCGAAGAAGTCGGCCACCCGCCAAGAGGATC
>Ga0074044_10000292_pt1 | contig 49948 bp, 39 predicted proteins | sample BogForMeECP23OM1_FD_94443 | JGI IMG/M metagenome (GOLD analysis project Ga0074044, IMG submission 94443) | Bog forest soil microbial communities from Calvert Island, British Columbia, Canada - Bog Forest MetaG ECP23OM1 | ecosystem: Environmental > Terrestrial > Soil > Wetlands ...
ATACGCGGCTGATCCGCATCTGGGCGGTAGGTGCGGTGACTCCCTTCGAACGCGTCCTGGTCTGGATGCAGAACAGCACGGGCAATATCTGGCACAACTATTTTTATCTGCGCGGGGTGCGGGCGGAGAACCGCGAGCTTCGTTCGCAGATCGAGCAGATGCGGCTGGATCAGATCCGGCTGAGCGAAGACGCCGCCCAGGCGCGCCGTTTGCAGACTCTGCTGGCCTTCAAGGAACAGTTCATCGCCAAAACCGTGGCTGCGCAGGTCATCGGATCGAGCGGCAGCGACCTTTCTCGCATTATTTACATCGACAAGGGCGAAGACGCGGGACTGAAGCGCGATATGGCGGTGATTACCTCGGACGGAATTGTCGGCAAGGTGCTGCAGGTGTTTCCCGCGGTCTCGCAGGTGCTGCTGATTAACGATCAGACCAGCGGGGTGGGAACGATCCTGGAAAAATCGCGGCTGCAGGGCTTTCTCAAAGGCAAGGCGAATGGCCAGGTCAGGGTCGAAGGCGTGATGAGCGACGAAGAAGTCACGCCCGGCGAACGAGTGCTGACCAGCGGCGGAGACCAGATTTTTCCTAAAGGCTTGCCCGTGGGCGTCGTGACCAGCGTGACAAAAGGCAAAGACCTGTTCCTGAATATCAACGTCAAGCCGAGCACCGATCTGAGCAAGCTGGAAGAAGTGCTGGTGCTGGTGGAGAAGCAGGAGCGGCAGGCTACGGCGGACGAAGCTCCGCCGATGCGCGCGGCGGATGTCCTGGCGCAGCGGTTGCCGCAGGTTCCGATCAAGCCGGCGGAGATCAAGCCGGGGGAGGATCCGAAGACGGTGTCGCCGCCGGCGGGCGCGAAGGTGACGCCGAAAGTCGGCGGGTCCGCCGAGGCTAAGACACAGACGGGAACGACCGGAACTTCCAAGCCCGCGGGGCAAGCGGCGGCTGCTTCAGGTTTGACGCCTGGCGTTTCGACGGGCACATCGTCGAATCCAGCCGTGAAGAAGAAGCCGTCAGCTCCCCAGACCACGTCCGACGCCGCGCCGCAGCCTCAAGGATCGGCGACCCGGCCTGACGCTCCTCCTCACTCGCCGCCCAGCTCCCAGCCGCCGGCTGACGACAGCCAACCCCACTAGCGTGCCCATCACTTACACATCAGGGGAGCAGGTCGAGGTCTACCGGTTCAGCATTCCGGTGACGATTGGCGTGCCGCTGCTGGCGCTGTTTGTGCAGGCGTTTGTGCCGCTGCGCTTTCCGCGCTTTGCCGTGTATGTTGATCTGCCCCTGCTGATCACGATCTACTTTGCCATGGCGCGCCGGAATCCGATTTCGGGGTTGTTTACCGGCGCGGTGATCGGCCTAGCGCAGGATATGCTGGGGCACAATCCGATTGGAATCTACGGCATCGCGAAGACGGTTGTGGGATATGGGGCTTCGTCGCTGGGCGTGAAGCTCGACGTCGAGAATGCCGGCGCGCGCTTTCTGGTGACCGTGGGCTTTTACCTGGTGCATTCGGCGATCTACTTCTGGGTGGCGCGGAATATGGTCAATATGACCCAGCACTGGAGTTGGCTGCACGGCACGTTGGCCGGACTGTGCAACGGGGTGCTGGGAACGTTCCTGTATTTTGTGCTGGACAAGTTCAAGCAGAGAACGTGAGGCGGCCGTTGGTCGTTCGTCGTTAGCCCTAGTAGCGGACTAATCGGGATAGTGACCTCCGTGACTCCGCCGGATGCTTCGATCCCTTCGTTCCGACTTACAATAGACGGAACACACCAAGTCAACGACGAACGACGAACGACCAAGGACTGAGCTGAATGTTCGGCCGCGACGAAAAAGTTTCGGAGTTCCGCCTGACGGCGGCGCAATACGTCATCCTGGGAATTTTTCTGGTGCTGGCGTACGGATTGTGGCGCCTGCAGGTGATGAAGAGCGATTTCTACGCGCTGGCGGCGGAGAAGAACCGCATTCGGAATGTTCCCGTGCTGGCGCCGCGGGGCAAGATTCTCGATCGCGAAGGCCGGCCGATCGTTGAAAACTATCCTTCGTTCACGGCGTTGCTGCTGCGCGACTCCTCGCGCGACCTGGCGGCCGACGCGGATCTGATTGCGCAGGGATTGCATCTTGATGCCGACGAAGTGCGGACTCGTATCAAGCGCTTCGCCTCGATGCCGCAGTACCAGCCGATCTTTCTGAAGGAAGACATCACGCGCGATGAACTGGCGTTCATCGAGGCACACCGCAATGAACTACCGGAACTCGACACCATCGTGTCGCACCGAAGACTGTATCCGCTGAACGGATTCATGGCCCACCTGATCGGCTACGTCGGCGAAGTCACCGAGGACATGCTCAACCAGCCGCAGTTTGAGCTCTACAGCCCCGGCGACGTGGTCGGAGTGTCGGGCGTGGAGCGGCAATACAACTCGGTGCTGATGGGGCAGAACGGATCGCGGCAGGCGCTGGTCGACAGCCATGGCCGCGAGGTCGGGCGCTTGGGCGAGACGGAGGCGATCCCAGGCAAGCCGCTGAAGCTGACGATTGACATCGATCTGCAGATCGCGGCCGAACAGGCGCTGGCGGGAAAGAATGGCGCCATCGTCGCCATGAATCCGCACACCGGCGAAATCCTCGCCATGGTGAGCGGGCCGACGTTCGATCCCAATGATTTTGCCGTGCGGGTTTCGAGGGACGAATGGAACAAGCTGGTCAACGATCCGGATAAGCCGCTGCTGAACAAGGCGATTCAGGCGCAACTGGCGCCCGGGTCGACGTTCAAGATCATCATGTCGGTGGCGGGATGGCAGGAGGGCATTGCGCAGAATCTGCATGTCCACTGCGGCGGCAGCGCGGACTTTTACGGCAGGAATTACAAGTGCTGGGTCTACTTTCTGCACCAGAGCCACGGAGACGTGGACCTGGAGAAGGCGATCTACCAGTCTTGCGACGTTTTCTTCTATACACTCGCCGACAAGCTGGGAATCGAGCGCATCGCGAAATACGCCACCATGCTTGGGTTAGGACAAAAGACGGGGATTGATCTTCCGAACGAAGTCAGCGGGCTCATGCCGTCGGAAGAGTGGAAGATTCGGAACTACAAGCAGAAATGGTTTGCCGGAGAAACGATTTCGGTCGGCATTGGGCAAGGCGCGATCGCCATTACACCCATTCAGTTGCTGCGCGCGATCAGCGCGATTTCCATGGGCGGGAAGATGGTGGTGCCGCATGTGGTCAATCCCGAAGGGCTTCCAGCCGGATATGTGGAGACCGCCAATTCTGCGGAGATGAAGGACGTTCCTATTGATCCAGGGGGATGGAACTACATTACCGACGCGATGGTGAAGGTGCTCCAGCCTGGAGGAACGTCCCCGCTGGCGGCCCAGCCGGGAATCGAGATTGCGGGCAAGACGGGTTCGGCGCAGGTGGTTTCGCTGGCCCTGCGGGCGAAGGCGAAGAACGAAGAAGACTTCGCGCAGAACGGCTGGTTCGTGGGCTTTACGCCGCGGCGGAATCCGGACGTTGTGGTCTGTGTGCTGTTTCAGGGCGGAGAGCACGGCAAGCTGGCGGCGCGGCTGGCCACGCAGGTGATCAAGGCCTACGTCGACAAACAGCGGCGGATTCCGAACAAGGTGGTTGAGAAGAAGCCAGACGGCAAGGTCGACATTGGCGGGTTGTGGAGCGATCCCGGCGGGGACAAGCTCGAGGGCGGGAGATTTGTGATGGACATGGCGAAGCGGCGGGTGCCGCTCGCGACGGCCGCGCCGGGGGTGCAGTGATGACCAGGGTGGTGTCATCCTGAACGCGGCCAGCAGTGAAGGTGCAGCCGGCTGGTCCTCGCGTATGGGCGGATGGATGGGCGTTCCCGGCTACTGCATCGGCGCGGCTGATTGAAGTAGGGTCCCTCGCGCCGGCTTCGCCGCCGCTCAGGATGACAAAAGGGAAAAAGCTGAAAGCGACGACTAACGGCTGAGAGCTGACGGCTGAGAGCTCAAAGCTAGTAGCTAGAAGCTAGAAGCTGTTCTTATGGCACGTTACGTATCATTTCGCGATTTTGATTGGGTTCTGCTGGGCTTTGTGCTGATGATCTGCGGGCTGGGGGTGATGGAGATCCACAGCGCCACGGAGCACACCAAGTTCGCCGGCTCCCATATCCGGCAGATGTATTGGATACTGGCGGGGGTGGGAGCCATGTTCCTGATCAGCCGGGTGAACTATCAGGTTCTGCTGGAGCAGATTCACTGGTTTTACATCGGAGCGGTGGCGTCGCTCATGGCGGTACTGGTTTTTGGGCAGAGATATCTGGGCGCGAAGCGCTGGATCAAAATGCCCGGCGGCAATCACTTCCAGCCTTCGGAGTGGGTGAAGCTGATTTTGATCCTCGCCATCGCCAAGTACTTTTCTGACATGCGCACGAGAGAACTTTCCTGGGCCGATTTCACGAAGGCGGGGGCGATCGTCGGCATCCCGATGCTGATGGTACTCAAGCAACCGGATCTCGGTACCGCGCTTACGTATCTCCCAATTGCGGCGATGGGGGTGTTTCTGGGTGGGTTGCAGTGGAGGCAGGGGTTGGCGGTGGGCCTGCTCGCAGCGGTAGCCGTGGGCGCGGTATTTTTCGTTCCCAAGGTGCATGTGCTGAAGTCGTATCAGAAACAGCGGTTGACCAGCTTTGCCGACCCTGAACTGGATCCGCAGGGGTCGGGGTACCAAGTTGAGCAATCCAAGATTGCGGTCGGTTCGGGGGGGCTGTGGGGCGGGAAAGGCTCGCAAACACACGGCGCTTTCCTGCCGGTTCCGCAAACGGACTTCATTTTCGCGGCGTTTGCCGAGGAACATGGATTCGTAGGCGCGCTCGGGGTTCTGCTGTTATACTTCATCGTGCTGATGCGTTTGACCCAGAACGCGCAAACAGCGCCCGACCGCGCTGGCACGTTCGTGGTGATGGGTGTGGCAGCTGTGCTTAGCTTCCATATCCTGGTCAATGTCGGCATGGTGGTTGGCTTTATGCCGGTCACCGGAATACCCCTGCCGCTGATGAGCTATGGTGGGTCTTCCGTGTTGTTCATGTTTCTGGCGCTGGGAATGGTCATGAACGTTCGAATGCGCCGCTTCGTAAACTAACTCTCTTAAGCAGAGCCAGTTACGAGGAATGTCGAACAGGGAAGAGGGCAGGGACAGAGCAGTTTTGCTGCGCTTCGTTTCTTGAAAATTCTGGGTGAAAACCCAGGATGAAAATCGAGGGCGCAGCCCCAAAAATATCGATCGCCCTCGCGTAAAGAGGGCACTTCACCGGCAGGCAAGGAAAGGCCGGGCAGGATTAAAGCTGGAAGGCAGCCGGGCAGGGAACGGCCCCCCGACCGAAAATCGGTCTGAGAGTGCGGTCACAAACCCCGGCAAAAAGCGATAAGTGCAAAAGATTCCCAAGCTTGTGCAGCGGACTCGGCCGGGAGAACAACTCCCCGGTCCAGGTCGTCCCCTATTTGGGGCAGCATCGCGACGCTCAATCCTCCCCGATCCCTCCTGAACCGCCCCGGTGATGCCCGTCCTGCGTCTTGACCCTGTGTCTTGACTAAGGCAGGCGGGCCCGGAGTGTGCAATGAACAAGGAACTGTTTGTTTCCTCCACGCCTCACGAAACGAAGGTGGGGCTGGTGGAAGACGATCTGCTCGCGGAAATCTACCTCGAGCGCGAAAATGAATACACCCTCGCCGGCTCGATCTACAAGGGCCGCGTCACGCGCGTGCTGCCCGGCATGCAGTCGGCTTTTGTCGACATTGGCCTGGAGCGCGACGCCTTCCTCTATGTCTCCGATTTCATGGAACTGGAAGAGCACGACGAGGATTTAACGGACACCGTACCGGCGGCTCGCGTGCCGGAGCAGCGTCTGCCACAAGTTGCGGCCAGCTCAACAGATTCGGCCGTTCACACGCACGATCGTGGCGAGGCCGAAGGAGACGGCAACTTCGAGAGCGCGGAGCAGGCTGGGGAAGCCCAACCCTTCGAGGCAGGAGCGGCTGCGCCGGAGGGTTCCAGCCCAGGAAACACGCAGGACCGGGAACGAGGAGGTTATCGCGGACGGCGTCGCCGTCGCGGCGGACGCCGGGATGGACGCGGCGATGGACGCGACCGCGGGGCCGACCGGAGTCCTGAACGAAGCGCAGAACCAAGGGTAGCCGAGCCTGCGGTGGAAGATCGCAGCTCGGAGCAGGAACGTCCTTCCGAGCGAACGCACGAGGGCGGTCGCGAGCGCGGCCAGGAACGTGGGCAAGACCGAGGCGGCTCGTACGGTTCAGGCCGTGGGTCAGAGCCGCGCTATGGACGAGGGTCTGATTCCGGGCGCTCGCGCGAAGGCAGAACACAATATGCCGGACCGCCTCCGGGCTATCAGCCGATTCTGCTGCCCGGCGAGTCGATCTCGAAGTACCAGCGTTTCGCGCAACCGGCCGCCCCGGCGCCACAGGCGGCGGAAGTTGCTACCGCCGTTCCAAGTGATTCCAGCGAGCGGCTGAACACATCATTCCCTGAGGATGAGCCAATCTTTGCCGCGGCGGAAGCCGTGGCTGAGCCTTTGCATGAAGAGCACGAAGACATCCGCGCCTCGCAGGAGGAGCCGGCTGAGTCGGCTTCGACCACGACCGACTGGAACCAGGAGTTTCATAATCGTGAGTCTCGGCGTCCGGAGGCGGTGATCGAGAGCGCTCCGGAGCGGGCATTTGCGGTGACATTCGAGTCTCCGAGCGAGGAAGTTCGGATCGACGAAGCGGTGAGCGAAGAGGGAACGTTCGAGGAAGAGACGCTCGAACGGGGAACGGTAAAGGCAGCCTCGGCTAAAGTAACCGAAGACGCAACCGAAGAAGAAGTCCTGGAAGACGAGGATTCCAGGGGCTTCAATGTTGCTCCGGCGGTTGCTCATTCTTCTCAACACCGCGACGAGCCGGCGCCTGTGTTTGCCGCTCCGGGGACGATGGAAGAAGAAACCATTGACGAAGAAGAAGCGGACACGATTCGTTACGAATCTTCCTCCGACGAGGGTTACGAAGAGTTCGAAGAAGAGACGCGCGCGGCCGGCGGCGATAACCTGAACGGCGAGGCTCGCGAGGCGGTTTCGGAAATTCACAGGGCTTCGTTGACCGAAGCTGGACCTGAGGGCGCAGAGGCTCACGCCGCTGCTCCCGAAGGTGAAGACGACAGCGAAGAACTGGAACTCGAAGAGGCGCAGGCCGAGGCCGAGGCGATGCTTGACGCCGAAGCCCGTGGCAATGGGACGGTTGACGCCCGCGTGGAAGTTCGTGCTCCGGCAGCGACTGCCGGATTGACGCAACGCGCGCCGCGTCCGGCATGGGAGCGCCGCGGTCAGCGTGGGCGCCGCGGCGGCAGTGGCGGCGGCGGCAGGCCTCGTGGAGGATTCCGGCGGCGCGAGTCGGCACCGGTTCCGCTGATTAGCGATCTGCTTAAGGAAGGCCAGGAAATTCTGGTACAGATTGCGAAAGAGCCGATCGGCAAAAAAGGCGCGCGCATTACCAGCCACATCGCGCTGCCCGGACGTTTCCTCGTATATATGCCGACGGTGAATCACACCGGAGTGTCGCGCAAGATCGCATCCGACGAAGAGCGGCAGCGGCTGAAGCGCATCATCATGAGCGAGCGCGAGAATGGGCACGGCGGATTCATCGTTCGCACGGCCGCGCAGAATGCGAGTGAAGACGAGCTTCGCGCCGACATCCGCTTTCTGAAGGGCTTGTGGCAGGACATCAAGAATCGCGCCGAGAGTTCGAAGCCGCCGGCGCTGATCTACCACGATCTCAACGTAGTCGAGCGCGTGCTGCGCGATCAGGTTACGGCCGATTTCAACGTCATCTGGGTCGATACCGAGCCGGAGTACGAACGCATTCTGCGCTTCTTTAATCGTTTTCAGCCTGGGATGGTGAAGCGGGTCAAGCTCTACACGAAAGAAACGCCGCTGTTCGAACAGTTCGGCCTGGCCGAAGAAATGAACAAGGCGCTCAAGTCGAAAGTCTGGCTGAAGAGCGGCGGATACATCGTAATCAACCAGACCGAAGCGCTGGTCGCGATCGACATCAATACCGGCAAGTACGTCGGCAAGACGGCGCGGCTCGAGGACACGATCGTCAAGACTAACGTCGACGCAATCAAAGAAATCGTGCGGCAGATCCGGCTGCGCGATCTGGGCGGCATCATCATCATCGACTTCATCGACATGGATGAGCGGCGCAACCGGCAGCGCGTGATGCAGGCTCTGGAAGAGGAACTGCGGCACGACCGGGCGCCGTCAAAGACGCTGCAGTTCAACGATTTCGGGCTGGTCGCGATCACGCGCAAGCGGGTGAAGCAATCGCTGGAACGGACGATTGGCGCGCCTTGTCCGTATTGCGAATCGACTGGGTACGTGAAGTCCGTGACCACGGTGTGCAACGAGATTTACGTCGAGATGCGGAAGATCGCGAAGCATCTGGAGCACGAAGACGTGATGCTGCGGGTGCATCCGGATGTAGCCAAGGAGTTGAAGGGCAACAACGGCCGACTGCTGAACGAAATGGAAGAACTGACCAAGCGCACGATTATCGTGAAGAGCGATCCGGCGGTGCACCAGCAGCAGTTCGATATCAACTGAAGCTGAGAGCTATCAGCTTTCAGCTAAAACAGGAGACGGGCGGAAATCGCCCGTCTTTTGTTTTACTCGCGAATGCGACGGGGATCGTGAGCCGAGGTCGATGAGTGGTGTGCGATATCACTTCAACGATCATTTAGGCGCGCTACTACGCCTCTTGCGCTCGATGCAGTCTTGAACCATAAGCTTGGTATCGGGCGGCGGGGGAACGGCAACAACCGGGTCCTCAGCATCATTCACGATGTCCTGATCGGATTCCTGTTCTCCAGGAAATCCCGACAGCGCTTCTCGACGCCGCAATTCCTTCCTGTAATCAACATCCAGGGCAATATCAGCGGGCATTTTCTCCCATAGCGCCAAGCCCTGCGGGCCGAGGTAGAGGAAGGCGTCTACCAAGTCTGCCATCGGCTTTTGCACGCCCTTGGGGAATCCGTTTTGTATGTTGCAATCCTGATCGATCATTATCAGGGGCGGGGAAAAGTGACCTAAATCTAAAGCGCCCATCCACGTGCCCTTGGCTCGCGCAATCGACGGTATTGGCCAGCCTGCGAATGGGCTGCCGGGCAGAGCCAGCGAATCCGCATTAAACATGAGGAGATCGCTAATAACGAACGTGACATTTGGATAGTCTTCTTCGTAGATCGACACCGCATTTCTCGACATACCACTCTTTGCCTGGCCGTGGAAGAGGTGAAATGTGCCAAAGAGCATCAGCGCCTTGCGATGCTTGGCCAAAACTTCTTTCTCCATCACAGAAGCGATGCTGGCATCGCGGTCAGTAGATTCTGAACGGTCCTGAAAGTTCGCAACTTTGTCCCAGTCAATGGGAGGATCACCCGCCAGCACACGCAGGCGCTCGGCTGGCGGAAGCTTCCGGTTGATGGCGCGAACGAGAGGGAAGAACTGCTCGAAGAATCCTGAGGTGCCGCACATCGCCTGTGTCGTGTTTCGCCACACTCTCCGGACTTCCGTAAACGGTACATCCTCTCCGGCTATGTAACGGTCCAACAACGGCTGGTACAGAGAATTGCCGCATTCCACTGCGATGTCATTTACCTTCTTTGGAAAGTCGGGGTTGCGGATCAGAGAAAGAATGAAATCATCCTGATCTTTGAACCCATGTGCTTCCGGCATCCCGACGACCTCGTACTTGTCGAAGGCGGCTAATATGGCAGGGACAGCGGGCTCTGGACTTGGCTCTGAGCCCGTTGGCTTCGCCTGCTGCTGCGTCTGGGCCCGGCCTATGGCTGGGAGCGCTGTCATTGGGAACAGCAGCGCGGCGCAGCATGGTTTAATGGGCCGCCATACCTTTGGGCTTCCCGCCCGCGCCAAGGAAGGAGTTTCGTTAATCATCTGGTTGTCCACTTGGGGTGCTCCCGTCTCAGTTCGATCCATACTAGATTTATTGCATATGAAAGCTCCAGAATTCTCGTACGGCGATTGTTTGTTTACGAAGCCAGACGCTCAAGAGCGACGGCCCTTCCAAGGCGAACTCTTCACCCAAGGCGAAAAAACCGCTTTTCCTTCTCGGCTCGGAGCCTCAGTTGGCGGTGGCGGGCAGGGCGATCGCAAAGTTCCGGCCGAAGTCGGCGTAGGTCACTACCGTGATCGGATGGTCTATTTCGCCCTCGATGTACTTGTGTGGCAGGTGGTCGTCTACACCGATCCAAACCGTGTTCGGGCTGTCCAGCGTCGCGATGCGGCTGCGCACGGTCCAGACCGAGCACTGCACTCCATTGACTGCTTCGTCGCGAATGTGCGTGATCGTATGCGCTTCGTCGGCAAAGACAGTGAACGGAGGTAGAGCCTTGGTCTGATCAATCGTGATGAGACGACTGGTCCCTACTGCTTCTAGACGAGAGCGTTTTGAGGCGATCGCATACCTCCGGCATCCACGTCTGCCGGCGTGACTTCATCCATGGATACTGGCCGTCGAGAGTGCGCGAGTAAGTCTCGCTCGCAGTCTTGACCAACTCCGTGTGCGCGGTGCTCACATTGGGAATGCCGTTGGTTACTGTGTAGTGCCAGATTTCCTCGTCGCAGGAGAATTCTCCGTCCGCAGTGTAGGTGCCCCCGGTATTTTCCACGTGCATGCTGAAGCTGTGCGCCGCCAGCAGAGCGGTTTCCGACTGCAGGAATACGGCGCGTCCATCGGGCGCGTGAACGTGACTGCAGGCTGCGAGCAGAGCCGCAAGTACGACCAGGCTGAGAATGAGGATCGTTCGCGCTTGCTTGTGCAGCAGGTTGCTCCTTGGGAGAGGCGTTAGAGAGCTTGCCTCGCGGTCGAGCCACTGGCTAAGCGCTTACATTCGCCAGTGTCTTGACCGCGGTATCCGCCTGGTTGCGCAGTTTTTGCACCGACTCGTGAATCGCCTTGCCGGCCGGGCCAGCGCCGCTTTGCTCGGCCTGTTTCGCGACACTGCCGGCTTCTTCGGTGGAGCTGCTGGCCATGTCGAGCAGAATGACGATGGCGTCGGCGTGGAGTTTCCAGAGCGACGACATTTTCTGGCTGCGCTTCAACTCTTCGAGTTCGGTGCCGATGCGCGCGCAGATCGAGACCATGCGGATCTGGGTGCGGGCGACATCGGCGCGCAGGCTTTTTTCTTCCAGAAAAGTGGCGTTGTAGGCGTCGGCCTCGGCAGTGGTTAGCGTGAGGTTGAAGAAGCGCATGGGCACGACCTGCCGGTACTTCGGGTCGGCGACGCGGACGAATACGCGAATCGATTCTTCGACGCGGCGAAGCTTGCTCTCCTCCGCCGAGGTTTGCTGCGCGGTAATCGCCGGCGGCTGAAACACGGCAGGAACTGCCGGGGCTTTGGCTGCGGCCGCTTTCGCAGTCCTGGCGGCCGCTGCAGCGCCGCCGGCCGCATTCTGCGCGGTTCGCGCCGCCGGCGTGAGCAGCGAGCGCCGGATGGGCGGGCGCCGGTCGAGCTCCTTCTTTAACTTCGAGACGCGGCGGAATTTTTCGAGGGCGCTGCTGTAGTCGGCCTGCAGCATCTGCGTTTCTTCGATCGCGGCCACGTGTTCGACGGTGACTTCGACCCCGTCGACCGTGCTGAGGATCGTGCCGCCCATATCTTCGAGCGCCTGGCCGAATTGCTTGATTTCGGTGAGCGCCTTGACGAAGAGTTCGTCGAACTTTTTGCCGAAGGCTTCGTTGTAGGCCGCGACCGTGGCCAGCACGCCGGGATGATGAAAGGAGGAATCCAGCCACTGCTTCAGTTCGCGCACGCGCGCGAGAATGCCGGAATCGATCAGCGCGTTGAAATCGCGGAATCGCGCGACCTCTTCGCGCAGCGGATCGAAGCGCCGCAGCAACTGAACGTGCTCCTCGGGCAGGGAGGGCACGTCGGCGTCGGCCAGGATTTCAATCAGCGCGATCTCGAAGGGAGACAGCGGCAGCGCGCCATCCAGGCCATAGCCGCTCTGTTGCCATTGTCCGGGCACGCGCGGATGACGGTAGAGAAAAGTTGAGATCAGGTCGGTCTTGTCGCGGTTGACGTCGCTCGATTCGCGGCGCCGCACGAAATAGCGGAGCAGCGCCTCGGCCACTTCGGAATCGGTTTCGGGAGTGAGCGCCTGGCGCAGCATGGCGGGAGTGATCGCCATATCGAGCAGGTGCAGCCAGCGGTACATGCGCGACAGAGTGTTGGGAAGTTCGTGCTCGGAGTGGCGCAGCGCGTCCTCATCGAGCCCTTTCGGGATGGGCACTTCTCCGCCAAGCGAGTCGACCAGCAGCTTCTGATAGAAGCCCTGGACCGTCGCCAGAATTGAAAGTTCAAACCGAAGATCTTCGGCCAAGAAATCCCCCGAGAGATATAGTTCCCTCTAAAACTTTACTCATGTGAAAGTAAAGCCGATAGGTTACTTTCGGGGCAAGTTACCACCGGAACCCGCGCAGGGCGGGGAATGGCGGGTTCCCGGAAGTACAGGGACTTCCGCGCGACTGTTGGAAGGCAGGGTTCCGGGATGGGTTCGCCAGGGGTCGGGGGAGGACCCTGATTGCTCCTGAGCAACGACGGTCGGCCTGCCAATCCCTAATTTCTAGCTGGCTCGGTCCAGGCTGCGTGTCAGTCGGGTGCCCCTCATGCTCCGGCTGCGCGTCGGTTTGCGCCGAGCCTTGGTGCCTCGATAACTGGCGAAAACGGGCGATTACACTCAGCGGATAAAGCCGCGACCTTACCCGGCTCATAACGCGGCCCTAAAGGGCCGCTCTTCCACGGCGCTGCATAGGTCCACTTGATCCGGATCAGAAAACTACGGTTTTGTTGCCGTAGACCAGGATGCGGTTTTCCACGTGCAGGCGCACGGCACGGGAGAGCACGATCTTTTCGAGGTCACGGCCTTTGCGGATGAGGTCTTCGACCGTGTCGCGATGAGAGACGCGCACCACGTCCTGCTCGATGATGGGACCGTCGTCGAGCACTTCGGTGACGTAGTGGCTGGTTGCACCGATGATTTTCACTCCGCGTTCAAAGGCCTGATGATAAGGGCGAGCGCCGACGAACGCGGGCAGAAATGAGTGGTGAATGTTGATGATGCGTTGCGGATAGCGGTGAACGAAGTCGTTGGAGAGAATCTGCATGTAGCGCGCGAGGACCATGAAACCCGGATTGTGCTGGTCAATGAGCGACTGAATTCGGCCTTCCGCCTCGATCTTGTTGTCTTTGGTGAAGGGCACGACTGAGTAGGGAATCTTGTAGAAGTCGGCGACGGCCTGGTTGTCAGGATGATTCGAAATAATCAGCGGGATGTCGCACGCCAGTTCGCCGCTCTGCTGCCGGTAGAGCAGGTCGACCAGGCAGTGGTCATATTTTGAAACGAGAATGATCATGCGCGGGCGCTGCGACGCCAGCGCGAGACGCCATTTCATGCCGAAGATTTCGGCGATCGGCGAGAACTGTCTGCTGAAGTCGCCGAGGTTCGGCTGAGAGAGGTCGATGTCGAAATCCGTGGCGTCGAACTCCACGCGCATGAGGAAGAGGCCGGATTCGGCGTCGCCGTGCTCGTCGGCATGCAGGATGTTACCGTTGTGGCGGTAGACAAAGTCGGCGATGGTGGCAACTTCGCCCTTGCGGTCGGGGCACGAGATTAGGAGAACGGCGGACTTGTGCATGCAGTCGAGATCAAAGTTTTCCTGCTTCAATTAGAGCCAGGGCCTTGGATAGAGCTTTGAGGACCTTTTGTCGCTTAGGTTCTTCCAGCAAGTACATTGGCAAGCGCTCAAACCAGCGCTCTATGTCCCAACCGCGTAGCTTTCTCCAGTCGTCGCCGAGTCCTGCCGCCAGTCGTCGAGCCGGAATTCGACTGCTCGGGCAGGTCTTACGCTCGTAATACTTGATACATTCCCGAAGTTGCTCTGCAGTCTGAAACCTGAACGCAAAAGACGCGACGCGAACGACCACAGTATGGCGCGGGAGCAGGCTAGCTGTTCCTTTTAAGCACTTCTCCGGTTGCTTGGAGATTCGCGCCATTCATCCATTCTTGCACGATCTCTACCGTTTCAAGTCTTTCAATATCTCCCGCGCAGCGTTCGCCCCCGAGCCTCCGGTCAAGCCCGCGCCTGGATGCGTGCCGCTGCCGCATAAATATAAATTCTGAATCGGCGTACGGTAGCGCGCCCAATCCAGCAACGGACGCATGGTGAAGAATTGATCGAGCGCGAGATCGCCGTGAAAGATTTGGCCGCCGGTCATTCCGTAAATATCTTCGAGATCCTTTGGCGTGATGATCTGATGGCGCAGAATCAGTTCCGGCAGATTTGGCGCGTACTTCGCCAGAGTCTGCACCACGGTCTGTCCGAGCGCGTTGCGTTGCTGCTCCCAGTCTCCCTTGAGCTTGTAGGGCGCGTACTGCATGTAGATCGACATTACATGCTGGCCGTCGGGCGCGAGCGCAGGATCGGTCAGCGACGGAATCGTGGCTTCGAGATAGGGCTGGCGCGAGAAATTGCCGTACTTTGATTCGTCGTAGGCTCGCTCCAGATAATCGATTTCATTGCCGATGTGAATGCGTCCCTTGAGCGCAGTCACGTCGACGTCTTTCAGCGCCGTGAACTTTGGCATTCCGGAGAGCGCGAGATTTACTTTTGCCACGGTGCCGTTGCCGCGATAGTGCTGCAGCTTCTGTACGAAGTCGGGAGAGAGATGCGTAGAGTCAGTCAGCTTGAGCAGCGTGCGCTTCGGGTCCGCGTTCGAAATGACGGCGCGGGCATGAATCTGTTCGCCGGTGGAAAGTAGAACGCCTTTGGCGGCGCCGTCGTGCACGCGAATCTCAATCACCTCGGCGCCGGTGCGAATTTCTGCGCCTGCGGCGGTCGCAGCCTGCGCCATCGCCTGCGTGAGAGCGCCGAGTCCGCCCGCGGCGAAAAATCCGGAGCCTGCCGGATGCGGGTCTGCAGCCGCGCGGATCAACAAAACCAGCGCGCTTCCCGCCGACCATGGACCGAGAAACGTTCCAAAGATTCCGCGGGCCGCGATCACTGCACGCAATAATTCTGTCTCGAAATATTCCGAAGCCAGGTCGGCGACGGCCATCGGTCCCCAGCGCAGCAGGCGGAACATATCTCGCTTGCCGAGACCACGAATGGCGCGGCCGGTCTTCAGCATGCTCCACAAGTCGCCGCTGCTCGGGTGGTCGATGTCGGGAGGAGTAGAGGCCAGCGCCTCGGCGATGACTTTGCCGATTTTGCCGAGCGACTTCTCGAACTCAGGATATTTCGCGGCGTCCTTTTCGGAAAAAGCGGCGATCTCCTGCGCCGACTTAGCCGTGTCCTGAAAGAGGGAAAGCGCGCGGCCATCGGGCGAGAACGCGGTCACGCAGACGTCGGGCGTGATCATCCGCAGATCGTGTTTCTCGATCTGCATGTCGCGCACGATTTCAGGACGAAGCGGGCCGGCGCTATGCGACAGAGTCGAGCAGCGGAAGCCGGGGTGAAACTCGTTAGTGATGGCGGCGCCGCCGACTTGCGCTGCGCGCTCGAGGACGAGCGGCTTGAATCCAGCTTTGGCCAGATAGAAGGCGGTGACGAGGCCGTTGTGGCCTCCGCCGATGATGACGACATCGCGGGCGCCGTTCGTTTGCGTCGCCATAGCTATGCCGCTCCCTTGATGTCTTTGAGGATTTCGAGCGCCGCCAGCCGCCCGTTTGCGCCCATGATGCCGCCGCCGGGATGCGTTGCCGATCCGCACATGTAGAGATTCTTGATCGGCGTGCGGTACTGCGCCCAACCGGGGACGGGACGCAGAAAGAAGAGTTGCTCGAGCGAGAGTTCGCCCTGAAAAATGTTGCCTTCGCTCAGTCCCCACTCGCGCTCCAGATCGAGCGGAGTGACGACCTGCTTCTGAATGATGATGTCTTTAATGTTCGGAGCGTACTCGGCAATCGTATTCACCACAGTATTACCGAACGCTTCTTTTTCGGTGTCCCAGTTGAGGCCAGGGCGCAGCTTGTAGGGCGCGTACTGCACGAAGCACGACATCACATGCTTGCCCGGCGGCGCAACTGAAGGATCGGTCAGCGACGGGATCACCATGTCGATGTAGGGATGGCGCGAGAAATCGCCGTACTTGGCATCGTCGTAGGCACGCTCCATATATTCGACGCTCGGAGAAATCGAAATCGCGCCGCGCAGGTGCGCACCCGGACCGGGCATGCACTTGAAATTCGGTAGGGCGTCGAGCGCCATGTTCACTTTGCCTGACGATCCACGATATTTGTAGCGGTTCACGTCTTCCAGAAAATCTCCGGGAAGATGCTGTGCTTCGATGAACTTTGTGAAAGTGAGGCGGGGATCGACGCTGGAAGAAATCACGTCGGCGTAGAGTTCATCCCCGTTGGAGAGCACCACGCCTTTTGCTTTGCCACTCTTGACGATGATCTGCGAAATGCCGGACTGGGTGCGGATCTCGACTCCGGCCTCGCGTGCCGCGTCGGCGATGGCGTTTGAAATTGCGCCCGTGCCGCCGCGGGCGAATCCCCACGCGCGGAAGGCGCCGTCGATCTCTCCCATGTAGTGATGCAGCAGCACGTAGGCCGTTCCCGGCGAGCGCACGCCGAGGAATGTGCCGATAATTCCCGACGCGGACATGGTCGCCTTGAGCACATCGGTCTCGAACCATTGATCGAGAAAATCGATCGCGCTCATGGTCATGAGCTGTACCTGGTTGTATTTGTCGTAACTCGTCATGCCTTGAAAACGGCGTCCGATGAAGAGCAGCTTCATCAGTTCGCGCGGATTCAGAGTGGTCGGGTCGGGCGGCACCATGCTCAGAATTGGTTTGACGAAACGGCACATGGCCTGCATGGCCTTGCCGAATTCGTCGTAGGCTTCGGCGTCGACACGCGAGTGGCGGGCGATTTCCCGATGTGTTTTTCCGTGATCGTTCACGCGCCAGAGATAATCGCCGCTGGGCATGGGCGTGAACGTGCCGTCGAGGGGAAGGATTTCGAGGCCGTGGCGGGGAAGATCGAGGTCGCGAATGATTTCGGGGCGGAGCAGTGACACTACGTAGGAGCAGACCGAGAATTTAAATCCGGGCACGATCTCTTCCGTGCAGGCAGCGCCGCCGAGCACGTGACGGCGCTCGAGTACGAGAACTTTCTTGCCGGCTTTCGCAAGATATGCGGAGTTGACGAGGCCGTTGTGGCCGCCGCCGATCACGATTACGTCGTATTTTGATCCGTTAGAGCCAGCCATATTCGCCTTCAACTCTCAGCTCGGAATCGCACGGATTGTAGCAGGTGCGATTCCTGGCAATGATGGAATCAGTTAAGGATTGCGGGGCGCTGCGCGGGTCTTTCGTCGCAAGACCGCTAGAAGACCGCCGCAAGACGCGGCAGGTTACGGCGGTCAGAGTCCGGAGGGAAGGCCTGTCCAGCTTCGGAGTGCGTTCGACAAATCTGGCAAGATCACGGGCATGGTTGGCGACCGAGTGAAAAGACATTCTAATCGAGGATGCGGGTTTTGTCCCGTGCCCTAGTCGCGCGAACAAAAAGCTTTTAACCGCAAAGGTCGCTAAGAAAGGCCGCGAAGAACGCAAAGAAGACCTTTTATCGACCCACAACTTGCGAAGCTCAACCTGCCATCGTAGCTGACCAAATGCGGCATTTGGAGTATCGTTGCAGTGGTTATGAGCCGTCCCCGGCAGGAGTCGTCGACCCTCAACCCGCTGCTCTGGCTGGCCGGCGTCATCCTGATTCTTTATTTCGCGCGCGCGGTGCTCATTCCTCTGGCGCTCGCCCTGACGCTCAACTTTCTTTTGACCCCGATGGTGATGGCGCTGCAGCGGTTGCGCATGCGCCGAGTGCTGGCCGTGGCAGTCGTCATGCTTTTTTCCACGGCGGTTGTCGCAGGAATGGGCTGGATCGTCGCCGGTCAGTTGTTGCAGGTGGCGAGCGATCTGCCCAAGTATCGTCTGAATATTCACAATAAGATCGACGATCTGCACTTGCAGCCGGACAGCGCCCTGGGCCGCGCCGCCGCGAGCGTGAAAGAGATTGACTCGGACTTCTCCGAGTCGCAGGCGGGGCGCAGCCCGCAGGAGGTTCCTTCAACCACATCGCTGACGAAAACAGCACCGCCCCAGGCGGCGGTCCCCGTGCAAGTGGTTACGCCTCCGGCGAGCGGATTGCAGTATCTCGGCCAACTCCTGGGCCCGATGCTCAAGCCACTGGGAACCGCCTTCATGGTTGTGATTTTCACCGTATTCATTCTGGTCGCGCAGAAGGATCTGCGCGACCGCTTTCTGCGCCTGGCGGGCGTCGGCCAGTTGCACGCGATGACGCTCGCGCTCGACGACGCGGCGCAGCGCATCAGCCGTTACCTTACGATGCAATTCCTGGTGAATACGTGCTACGGGCTTTGTTTCGGAATTGGTGTATTCCTCATTGGGATTCCGAATGCGCTGCTGTGGGGCGTGATCGCGGGACTTTTCCGAATTGTCCCGTATGTGGGCGCGCTAACGGCAACGGCATTTCCCCTGGTTCTGGCCCTCGCCATTTTTCAAGGATGGGGACCGCCGCTGCTGGTGGTTCTGCTGTTCGCTGTTCTCGATCTGATTGCCTCGAATGTTGTGGAGCCGTTGTTGTATGGCGCGCACACCGGCATCTCGTCGCTCGCCCTGCTGGTTACAACCGTCTTCTGGACGATGCTCTGGGGATGGGCTGGCCTGGTGCTGGCCGTTCCTCTGACGGTTTGCGCGATCGTGTTGGGGCGCTATGTGCCGCGCATGTCGTTTCTGCACGTGCTGCTGGGTGATGAAACGGCGCTTTCGGTGGAGGCGCAGTTTTATCAGCGTCTGCTCGCGCTCGACCCGGAAGATGCCCGCGGCATCGCGCACAACTTCTTGAAATCCCATTCGCTGCTGAGCCTCTATGACCAGGTGCTGATCCCGGCGCTCGCATTGGCCGAGCAGGACCGCCACAAAGGAGCGCTGAACGAGACGCGTGAATCGTTTCTGTTTCTCAGCGTGAGCGAGATCGTTTCCGAACTGGCGCTCTACCAGCCCGAGGAAGCACCAGCGAAACCGCGCAGGCTCATCTCGCGCTGGAGGCCGAGCCGGCCGGCTGCGGCGCCTGCGGCCAGCCATGCCGAGCCCGTGCCTTCCACCATGCGCATTTTTTGCCTCGCGGCCAGCGACCAGGCGGACGAGATCACTTCGTCGATGCTGGCGCAACTGCTGGAGCGGGGCGGCCACGGCGTGCTGTCTCTGCCGGTCGGATCTCCTTTCGAGGAAATCGTAAAGAACCTTCCTCTTGAACCTCAGGATGTCATCTGCATCTCCGCGTTGCCGCCTTTCGCATTTGCCCAGGCCGCGTCGTTGTGCCAGCGCGTGCGGCTGCATCTGCCGGAGGTGAAGATTCTGGCCGGCATCTGGGGAGTTTCCGGCGATCTCGAAAAGGCCAAGGCACGCTTCGGGGGCGCGCCTCCCGATACGGTTGTGGGAACGCTAGCACAGGCGATCGACCAGATCGGCAGGTGGCGCAATCAATTTGCCGAAGCGCCGTTTACTGAGGCTGTGCCGCCGTCTAAGCATGCCGGGTTTTCGGAATCGTGAGGGCTGGTCTGTAGTGCCCGTGTTGCCGCGCTCGCGCTAGACTGCTTATAATCCGACTTCGGTCATTCGAGTTGCGTTGAGGAAACCACCTTGCCCATTGGAACCGCATTTCATGAGAGAACGTTCCCGCTTTGCCAGAGCTTGAGTTATCGCGAATGGTCCGGATACTACACGGTCAGCGTTTACGAAGTGCATCACGAGCACGAGTACAACGCCATTCGCAACGCGGCTGCGCTGATCGATATTTCTCCGCTCTACAAGTATCTGATCACGGGCAAAGACGCGACCAAGCTGGTGAATCGCATCATCACACGCGATATCAGCAAGGTGAAAGTCGGGCAGGTGATTTACGCCTGCTGGTGCGATGAAGAAGGGAAAGTCATCGACGACGGCACGATTTCGCGGCTGGAAGAAAACGTCTATCGCTGGACCGCGGCCGACCCGAGCCTGCGCTGGTTCCGGCAAAACGGCCTCAACATGGATGTGCAGATCGAGGACATCTCGGAAAAAACTGCCGCGCTCGCGCTGCAGGGTCCGACTTCGGCCAAGCTGCTGAAAGCCGTGGCCGAGGCCGACATTGCGAATCTGAAATATTTTCGCGTGACCCGAGGAAAGATTGCCGGCGTGCCGGTCGACATTTCCCGCACCGGCTACACCGGCGATCTGGGATACGAAATCTGGATTCCCTGGAAGGACGCTGTCAAAGTGTGGGACGCGTTGGCCGAAACCGGAAAACAATTCGATCTGCACGCCGCGGGCATGCTCGCGCTCGACGTGGCCCGCGTGGAAGCCGGCCTGCTCCTCATTGAAGTCGATTACACCAGCTCCAAGAAAGCGCTGATTTCGTCCCAGAAGTTTTCGCCGTACGAGCTGGGCTTTGCCAAGATGGTGCATCTCGACAAAGAGAATTTCATCGGCAAACGCGTTCTCGAGCAGGACGCGAAGAATGGCGTGTCGCGGCAACTGGTCGGCCTCGAAGTCGACTGGACGGACGTTGAACAACTCTATGAGCGCTACGGCCTCACTCCGGCCGCGCCGTCGCAGGCTTCGCGTGTCGCCGTTCCCGTGTATTCTGGCGACAAGCAGGTGGGCAAGGCGACGACCACGACCTGGTCTCCGACGCTGAAGAAGATGATCGCGCTGGCCAGCGTCGGGACGGAGCATGCCCAGCCCGGGACTCCACTGCAGATGGAAGTCACGATCGAAGCGATCCGGCTCAAGACGAATGTGAAGGTTGTGAATTTGCCGTTCTTCAACCCGGCGAGGAAGACGGCGACGCCGGTCTAGCGGGTATGTGGGGACAGCCGCCCTCGGCTGTCCGCCGGGCGCCAGCCCGGCTTGGTTCTTCGACATCCTGCCGTCGAGTCCTTTCACTCAGAGCGAGCTTCGCTCGCTTGGACAGCCGAGGGCGGCTGTCCCCACATGTACTCAACCCAACTTCGCTTTGCGTTTACTGCGCATGTAAATCCAAGCCCCAATCAGCAGCAGCGCTCCCGTACCGCCGACAATTTTCAACAGTGCCAGCGGTTTGTTCGGTTCATCCGGCTGCGGAATCAGCGACAGCACAATTGTCAGCGTCGTCGTCAGCAAGCCGACGACTGCGACTATTTTTGCGACGACTTTTCCTCCCGGCACGCGGATCACATCCGGCGCAGCCGGTTCGCCCTGCAGTTTGATCATCGCTGCGAACAGATAGAGGTAGGGAATGAAATAAGTGAGCACGCCCATGCTCACCAGCACGTCGTAGGCGCCTTTGATGCTGGTTCCAGCTTGTCCCAGGAAGACGAAGACCGCGCCGAGAAGATATTGCACTAGCAACGCGACCCACGGCGTTTTCCAGCGCGGGTGCAGCGACCCGAACGCGGCGGGAAGAAAACGGTCAATGCCGGCCACGAACGGCAGGCGCGCGCCGGAGGCGAGATAAGCGCTGGCCGCACCGACGTTGCTGAGCGCGATCAGAAAAGCGGCGAAGGGAATGATGCCTTCCAATCCTACGCGGCCCGCAGTGCGCGAGATCGCCTGCATCAGACCTTCCATGTTTCCGGTCTCCGACGCGGGCAGCGCGACCAGCACGGCGATCGTCCCGACGATGTAGCAGAAGGCGACGGTGGCCCCGCCGATCAGCAGCGCGCGCGGAATCTTGTGGCGCGCGTCTTTGATTTCGTCTCCCATCAGCGACGCGGTTTCGCATCCCGCGAAGGCATAGATCAGCACCGACCAGAAAATCAGATCGGTGAGGCGCGTGCTCGGCAGCATGCTGTGCGCGGTGAACGCGGTCGCCGACCCGAAGCGATGCCACGCGATCGCGCCCATCACAATGATTATGCCGACAGGAATCCACATGGCCAGCGCGCCCAGGTTGTGCAGCCACGTGCCAACATCGAGGCCGAAAATATTGAGTAAAGCTGCCAGCGTTAACACTGCGAGCGAGAAGATCACGTAGAAAGCGGTGTTGTGCGATAAATGTCCCCAGCTCTGCCGCATGTAGAGAACGTTGCTGGCGGCGAAGTAGAGCACCGCCGGAAAGTAGGGAAGATTGCAGGTCCAGTAAGTCCAGGCGGTCATGAATCCGGAGAAGTCGCCGAAGGCGCGCTTGGTCCAGACATAGATTCCGCCTTCGTCCGGATACCGCGACGAGAGTTCGATCACGCACAACGCGAGCGGCACATAAAAGACAAGCCACGCGCCGATCCAGATGACGATCGAACTCGGGCCCGCGGCCGCGGCGGTTGCGATCCAGCGCAGGCTGACGCCGGTGATCACGTAGAACAGCACCAGGTCGCGGAATCCCATTACGCGGCGCGGGCGGTTGGGATCGTCGGCGTCGTCCGACGAAGCCACAGTGATCAGAGGACCGGACTTTTCGGTTTGTCGCTTCGGATCGGAATCAGACAAGAGTGTTTCCTACAGTCGGCGTGCAGTCAGCGAGCCGACGCTAAACGAGAATGAAGAGGAATAACATTGCCGCGCGAATCGGGCAAGCTGAAAGTGCCACGGATATTGCCGCGGATTACGTGAGGTCGGAGTAGGAGCCGGAAATGAAATCGGGCCGCTCCCAGAATTTGTCGTAACACTCGCTACACAGCCACTCGCGGCCGTTGGTGTAGCCGGTGCCGTGCGTGGCGTCTTCGATCGATTCGAACAGCTCCCAGCGGCAAACCGCGCAGCGATCTTTCTTCTTCCATCCGCGCTTGATGACTTCGAAAGTGGTAGGGTCCTCCGTGGCCAGACTCAGCTCGAAAGAAATCGCTCCGGTCCTGCGGTTGACCACGATATCGCGGGTAGTTAAATCGCGCTTCTGCCAGTGCCAGGAATACTCGCGATCGCTTGACGGCTTCGCGGATGGTCAAGCTATTCCGTGGCACATCATGGATGGTGATGGTTTCTCCGGCGCGAGCGCTCGGCGGAATTGCGAAAGCGTTGGGATCGAAGGGCTGTGTTACTTGCTTTCCGATTCGCGTCCTCAGCGCCGGGAAATCTGCGCCGCGCTCAGCGAGAATGCGCGCAGCGAAGCAGTCTTTCTCCCGCAGCAGGCCGAGCAGCAGGTGCTCGGTTCCAATGTGCCGATGGTTCAACCGGTCGGCTTCCTCTGACGCGTATTTCAGAACACGCTTGGTCTCTGCGCTGAGCGCCAAGTCCACCGACGTTGAAATAGTTTCACGCACCGGTATCGTAGCGTCGATCTGCTTGCGAATGGATTCGGCATCGGCCTTCGGCAACAGGAGGGTAATTCCCTTGTGTTCGCGGAGAATGCCGAGGAGCAGATGCTCAGTTTCGATGCGCGGAGACCCGTAGTGGCTCGCTTCGTAGCGCGCGAAGAAAATTACGCGCCGAGCTTTCTCGGTGAACCGCTCAAACAACGCTACTCCACTTCTTCGGCGCGGCTACTTCATTGCGGCCGCTTTCCGGTTCGCGTGCTTCCAATACAAATATCCGGGCACGCCCAATAGAACGATCACGGCTCCGGCCAGCGCGTCTTTGGGTTTCGTGATCAGCGTGTTCAAAGTCCAGGCCGTGCCAATGAGAATATAGATCGCGGGCAGCCAGGGGTATCCGGCGCAGCGATACGGCCGGGGAATATCCGGGCGCTTCCAGCGCAGGATAAATAATCCGATCACGGTCAGCGTATATGAGAGCACCATGCAGAAGATGACGTAAGTGTAAAGGTCATCGTAGTGACCGCTGAGAGTCAGTACTGCGGCCCACACGCCTTGCCCAATCAGACTGAACGCCGGCGTTCGCCACTTGGGATGGATCACTGCCATGCGCTTGAAGAAGACGCCATCCTGCGCCATGGCGAGATAAACGCGGGCTCCGGAAAGCGTGCAGGTGGCGGCTGCGCTGAAGCAGGAGATGGCGATCATCAGCGACAACCATCCCGCGGCCCGCGGAGAAAACAGCGCCACAGCCGCCGCGTGAGCAATGGTTTCGTGCGCGGCGATTTCTTTCAGCGGCAGCGCGTACATGTAGGTCATGTTCATCGCAACATAAATCACGCCCACCGTGAGCACGCCCAGCACCATGGCCAGCGGTACATTGCGCCGCGGCTCTTTGACTTCACCCGCAACCCATGTGATGTAAACCCATCCGTCGTAGGCCCAGAAGACGGCGATCAATCCGACGCCGAATGCGGAGACCAGTTGCACCGGACCAAGCCCCATCGTCAGCCCTACGCCGTGCGCATGGAAGTTCGACCAACTGCCTTTGCCGATGGCAAATCCCAGCACCACGAAGGCGGACATGGCGGCAAATTTAGTCCAGGTGGAAACGTTCTGCAGCAGCGCACCCCAGCGCAGCCCCACGACGTTCACGTAAGTCAGAACGGCGATCAGCAGCATTCCCAGCAGGTGGGCGCGCGTTACGGCAATCCCCGCGAGCGCGAAGACGACCCGCTCCTGCGAGACCACGGGAAATACTTGCCCGAGGTACGCGGCGGCCGCTACGCAAAGCGCGGCGATGCTGCCGCCGTTGGCGACGGCGAACAGCATCCATCCGTAGAGGAACGCGATCAGGTCGCCGTAGGCCTCGCGCAGATAAATATACTGCCCGCCGGAGTCGGGAAACATCGAGCCCAGTTCGGCGAAGGCGACGCAGCCGAATAACGAAATGACCGCGCCCAGCACCCACACCAGAAGAAAGAGCACCGGCTGCGGCAGCGGTCCGGCGATGTCTTTCGCGGTAAGGAAAATTGACGAGCCGATGATGCCGCTGACCAGCAGCAGAACCGAGTCAAGCAGGCTGAGGCCGCGCAACAGCGTCGGACGGGTTTCGGCGGCGCTCGGCGCGAGTGCTGACGCGGACGTTTTGCCGGGCGCTTTCCCGGAGATTGGTGCTTCGACGGCAGACGAGAGCGGGCCGGGTTCCGTCATCGGAGTCTCATCATCTGAGTATCGTCATCCGAGGTCCATCATCCCATTCCGAGTTCGTCGGGAGATTCCAGGGCCGTGCCGCAGCGCCGGCAGATTACCGCGGAGCAATCGCCACAGGTCAGTGGATCATTGACTTCCTCCGCGCAATTCGGGCAGTACAAAGGCCCGGGACCGGGTTTCGTCTGGGGACTGGGAGGGCGCGTCGCCATGAGGAGGAAAACTGTAGCACAAGTCGTGGTCCTTCGTGCTGCTTTGCGTCCTTCGTGGTTATAGAATTGGAATTCATCAACACTAAGAACACTAAGGTTCACGAAGGAAAATCGCATGCCTGACAAGCCGCTCACTCCCGACGAAAAGCTGCAGCAGGAATTCAACCGCTGGGCCGCGGCCGGGGAAGGTCCGAAGATGGAGAACCACCATCTCGACATCACCGAGAAAACGTTGCGGCTGATGAACCTGCGTCCGGGCGAGCGCGTGCTTGACCTTGGCTGCGGCTCGGGATGGGCGACGCGCCTGCTGGCGCGGTTGGTCGGCGAGGGGCCGGAGGGATTTGGCCAGGTCGTCGGCCTTGACGTTTCCGACGAAATGGTTCGGCAGGCGCGCGAGGCGTCGAAAGATTTCGAGAACATTCTTTACGTCTGGGGATCGGCGCAGCAGATTCCGTGGGAAGAAAATTTCTTCGACAAAGTTTTGTCGGTGGAGTCGTTCTATTACTATCCCGATCAGGACCGCGCGCTGATGGAACTGTTTCGCGTGATGGCGCCGCGGGGAAAGTTATTTATTCTCATCAATCTATATCGAGACAACCAATATTCTCTGCAGTGGGTCGACAAGCTGAAGGTTCCGGTGCATGTGCGGTCGCAGGCGGAGTATATCGCCCTGCTGAAGAAGCATGCGTTTGAAGATGTCGAAGCGCGGCGAATTCCGGACGACACGCCGACTCCGGATGATTACAAGACCAAGTCGTTCCACAGTCTCGAGGATCTACGTGCGTTCAAGCGGGAAGGGGCGTTGCTGCTGATGGCTACGAAGCCTGATCTGCGGACTCCAGCGCCGGGATACACGATCTATTAGAAACAACGGGATCACGCGCTTGCTAAGGGTTTCCGTGGGCCGCGGTAGTTTTCTCCACGAACAGGATCACGTCAAAGACTTCGGGCCATCGCAGCGTTGCCACGGACCACGATTCCGGCTGCCCGCCACCATAGATCGCGCCAATGCTGCGCGCCGGTCGGGACTTACCGAACCACTCTGCGACTGGCCCTTTCTTGGGTAGTTGACGAAGGTCCAGCGCGAAAAGCGGAATCCCGGCACTGGCCAGCGCGTGGTCCAGACTGTCTTCCGGTGCAGGCCCAACCGTGAAGTCCCGCAGCGACTTTCCTTTCTCGATAGCTCGGAAGGATCCCTCATTGAACGCTAAACCAAACGTCACCAATTGGCTCCCGAACTTCTTGTGCAGGTACCCTCCCATGGGACCGTACTGCGCCGCGTACGCTACGTGTCCGTTGTGTGCCCACAGCACGATCTTCGCTCCCGGATTCTGGTCCGCGATCCACTCGATGTTTTCGGCCATGCTCTCGTCCCGGGTCTTTTCGCCGACCCTCAGTTGCATATATTGAAGAACGATCCGTGCATTCTGAATGGTCCACTCGACGTCTTCGGGCGTTGAGCCGGCCTGAATAAGGCGTTCCCGGTCTGCCTGAAAGCGCTCCACAATGTCCTTGCAACGCTTGGTCAGCAGTGCATCGGTGGACTCTTGGGCTGACGTTCTCGTCGCATCCGCAGGCCGGATTCGAAGGCTCTGTTTTCCACTGTGAGCGACCGAGTTGTCGAGGCCGACTTCATATCCGTCTCCGCTGGAGTGAAAGCCGTGGAGAGCGCTCGCCTCGAAATCGAAGTCGAACAGCGAATCGTCCGCGTAGGGCTGACCGTCCACTTCCACTTTCAGGGAGTCAAACCACGCAGTCCCGCTGCCCGGATGCAAGAGTCCAAAGTTGATGTTGGTCGCATTCTTCGGCACATCCAGAGATATTTCGTAATATGCCCAGTCCGCGGTGCCCTTGGGGCCGCGGTCGTACATGTTGTCGAAGGCCAGAGGCTTCGAGCCGGCTTCACCGTCAACCCGCCACCATAGGCCGGCGAAACCATCGGTGATGCCGTCGGTTTTGATGTAGCCGCTGTACTTGATGTGCTTGCCCGCGGCGAGCTCGACCGGAAACTTTGCGGTCGCTACACCTGCCTGCTGTTGTCGGGCCTTGGTGGTGCGTGTGATCTCGGTATAAAGCGGATCGACTGTGCTGAAGAGCTCTTCGTCGTGTCCCAGCAGAAACTGGCGAACATTGTCCATCGCCACAGTCGGCGTCTGCATGTCGAACCCGGTGAACTCGATCCGTCCTTTGCCAGAGCGGTTGAACTCCCGCATCCACAGGATCATGTCGAGCACTTCTTCCGTGTCCCACGTCCAGAAATACATGCCTTTCAGGAGTTGTTTCGGATCCCCCTTGCCATTCAGCACGAAGTCATTGAGGCGGTAGGCCTCCGGCATGTTCGCTTCGATGGAGAAGATGGTGAATCCCTTCTGGCTGGCCAGAAACTCCAGCAGGCGATGCTTGAGCTGAAAGAATTCCCGGGTGCCGTGCGTAGCTTCGCCGAGGGAGACAATTCGTGCCTCGCCTACGACGGCGGCCAGCGGCCGCAAGTCTGCAAAGCCGTGGTCGGCCTCAACGGTTTGTATGCGGATGGCGTGATTGCGAATCCAGGCCTCGGGAATCCAGGTTTCAGGCCCCGGCGCGCTGGCCCCCAGAGCCGCGACCATCGCCCACGGCAGCAGCCATCGAAGTCGGATCATCTTTTGTTGCCAGAAGACGAACGGAGTCTTCTAGATCGAACTGTCGTCGTCATCGTCACCATCGGAATGATTCAGATCCTTCACCGGGCTCAGGGCGCGACCATCCTGGGCGTGATGTATTTCGATTTTTCCGTTCACGTTCGCCAGCTTGATGTGTGGTCCGCCGCTGCCCAGTTCACCGCGCAGGTCGTGGCCGGCGAACTGATGATGATTTACATGCAGTCCAAAATCGTTGCCGATGCCGCCGGAAACCGTCTCGGCTTCGATCTCTGCTTTTGCATCGGAAGGAATTGTCAGATCGACCGACCCATTCACCGAGTCTAGTTCGACGCGCGAGTGGGAGAGCTGGCTGAATTTCGCATCCAACCTTCCGTTGATGGTCGAAAGGTGGGCCGGCCCGGAGAGATCGTGAGCTTCGAGCCGCCCGTTGATACAGGAAGCATGCACTTCGCCGCTGACTCCGGTCAGATCGAGCCCGCCGTTGATCAGCTTGATCTCTTCGAGGCGCGCCGTGCGCGGCACCGTCAATGTGTACTCGACGCCGGCCGGATTGTTGTGCGAGCCCCAGTTGAAGGTCAGGTCATGATCCTTGTACTTGGTACGGATCGAGACAGAGTCACTGCCCGCGTCGATCTCGATCTTGGCTTCGTCCAGCCGCTCTTTCTTGTCGGCGAATTTAACGGCGTCGACTTTCACCTCGTTCCGGTCCCAGGTGGAAATGTGAACGTCGCCATTGATGTTGTCGAGTTCAATGCGGCCCGTGGAACTGATCGGGTAGCTCTGATGAAACTCCTCGGTGACGGCGCCACCGTGATCGGAGGCGTGCGCCCCCGCGGGAAAAGCGAACAGGGCACATATCGTTCCCAGGGCAACTCCGAGCCAGGTGGGGGAAAGGCGATGGCGGTTCATGAGTTCCTCCGTTTCAACGGGTTAGACGTGGCCGGCCAGGATTGGTGAGGAGCGAAACCGGACTGGGATCGATTCCCACAAGGCTCTTGCTGCATCCCTCGAATGCGGCACTCCTTGACTCCGCATTCCTAGGATACGCACGTTACCTCCGTGACGTTCCCTCGAAGATAGCGCTGAAGCACAATCTTATCAGGTAGTTGAACGGAGTCAGTCTGTGTTGGATCGATGCAGAAAAGCCGCGTCCCTGCGCCGGCAGGGCAGCGCCCTGCTTGGCCTCGCGTTGCTTTTTTCATTGCTCGGCACATCTGCGTGGTCGGTTGCACAGACTCCGGAAACCACCGTCTATTCTGATTCGTCTGCCTCTACCGATCGCTCTACCGATCCTTCCACCGATCGCTCTACCGATAACGAGAAGCCAGTCCCAATCCTCAGCGGCAGCGCCGGGGCTTTCAGTTTCGTCACCGCCGGGCAGAACCTGATCGATACGCAGATTAATCCTGTGCTGCTGGTGCCCCTGGGAGATCGCTGGCTGATCGAATCGCGTGCCGAGTTCGAGGGGCAGTTCCAGCGTCCGCCGGAGGGCGGGCCTTACGGCGGCCCGGTCACTAAGCATGTCGACTACGCTCAGGTCGACTACATCGCGAATCCCTACTTGACCGTCACTGCTGGACGATTCCTGACGCCCTTTGGAATTTTCAATGAGCGCCTCTATCCCGTATGGATTCGTGCGCTACAACCCGACCCCCTCATTCTTCCCATTAACACTGCGGATAGCGATGGCGCGATGCTGCGCGGCGGGTTTCCGGTGAGCCCGCAGGCCAACATCAACTACGCGGTTTACTTTTCGGCGACCAGCATCGGCATCGATAGCATCGACTCCGAACGCCATGCCGGAGGCCGCGTCGGCGTATTTTTTCCCGGGCCCCGGCTGGAAGTCGGCGGCTCCTGGCAGAAGACGCTGCAGGATGAACGCAAGAACGCTTTCGGTTTTCATATGGGATGGCAGCCGGTGGCGGCTCCGTTGAACCTGCGCGCCGAATTCGCGCATTCGTTCGAAGGCAGAGGGTATTGGATCGAAGGGCTGTACCGGCTCAGCCAGGTGCAGCGCTGGCGCAGGGCCATGCGCCGCACTGAAGTCGTCGCCCGCATGCAGCAGTTCTTTACCGGCGAGATCAGTCCCGATGCGGCTGCGGACCTTGGGCTTCCGGACGTCAATACGCGCGAGGCTGATTTCGGTGTCAATTATTTTGTGCACGACGGGTTCAAGGGCGTCTTCAGCTACGGCCGCATCTTCAGCTCCGAAGGCGATTTCAATCAGTGGACATTTGGCGTCGCCTACCGCTGGCTGATTCCACTGGGGCGGGTGGGGGCGCGATGACGATGATGAGGATTACGAATCGTGGGATGGCGATGGCAATGGCGATGATGGTGGGCGCGCTTGCCGTCGCTTCTTTCCTGTTCGCGGAAGAGCCCACAGCCAAGCCGTCGGCAAGGAAAGACGGAGGCAACGCTCCGGTCGTACACCTTAGCGATGACAGTATGCGGGTCCAGGGAGAGCAGCGCTTCCGCGCCAACTGCGGACGCTGTCACGCCGCGCCAGAGAAATTTCCCCCGCGCATGATGAAAACCGTTCTGCGTCACATGCGGGTGCGGGCCACGATTACCGATCAGGACATGCGCCTGGTCCTGTTCTATATGACTCAATAACCACCACCGACCCAGCAATACGCGTTAACCATAAAGGCAACTGTCCACAAGTGATGACAAAAATACCCAGAGTTCATCGTATCTTTCAGTATCAGAGTGGGCACGATCAGGGCAGGCGATATCGGAACGCGCTTTATCCGAGTGTAATGTGGATCGTGGTTGCGTCCGCCCTGCTGATCGGATTACCCCGGGCCAGCGCGCAAGCGCGGGTGATCGAGATCATCGCCGACAGCGACAGCCGGTACAAGATTGCCGGCGAACGCACTCCCGAGATCACGGTGAAGGCGGGAGAGCAAGTGCTTCTGCGCGTCACCGCGCGCCGGGCCAAGACCTGGAATCGGAATGGATCGATTCATGGCTTCACCCTGCTGCGAGCCAAGGACCGGACCCGAGTGGAGGGCTGGGATCTCCTGTTCAAGCCTGGAAAGCAGGAATTTCTCCTCACCGCTCCCAGCGACCCGGGCCAGTACGAAGTGGTATGTACGGTCATTTGCAGCGAAGACCATGAAGGCATGCACATGAAGTTTACTGTGCTGCCATGAGTGGATCGGAATTGGAGCGTTTATGAGGAATCGAATTCTCTGGTGCGCAGCGGGCGTGCTGACGTTTGCGACGGGAGCTTCGGCTCAGGCCTCGCAGGTGTTTCGCGGGGAAGTCTCCGACAGCCAGTGCGCCCTGAACGTTCACTCGCTGACCCGATCTCATCAGGAGATGCTCAAATCGAAGTCGATGGGCGGCACAGCGAACACCTGCTCGGTCTATTGCATTGAGCATCTCGGCGGGTACCTGGTGTTGTCCACAGGCAAGGATGTCTTTCGCCTCGACCGAGTCGATCTGGTGCATGGTTTCGAGGGGCAAAAAGTGAAAATAACTGGAAGCTTCGACCCCAAGGTCAAGCAGATTCATGTGACGAAGATCGAACTCGACGACAAGCATTGATAACCGTCGCGGCGTCAACCTTTGCTAACGCTCGCTAGGGCGTCTGCACTTGCAGTCCCCGTTTTCTTCCCCGCCTCGGTGAACAAGAACACAATCAGAATCGCCATCTCCGGCTCGATGGGATGGCGGTATCTCGGAATCGAATACACGAAGTAATAAACTGCCGGATACAGCAGGACCAGCCAGAACAGCAGCCACGCGCCCGGTTTGTGCAAGCGCAGCGCTCGGCCCAACCCCCAGAACATCAGCGCCGACGAGAGCAGGAATAGCGAGTTCTTGGCCGGGGTGAGCCACCAGGGTTGCGTGTCCTTTGGCGGCCCAGCCCAGAAGTAGACGACCCGCTTCAGGCAGAGTCCGGCGAAGCGCCAATAGTCGGCATTTATATAGTCGAGGGCCTGCCGCTCGCGCATCGCGATGTAGGGCAGTTCGCCCATCGCTTGAAACTGGCGCATGGCATAGACGTCGTGCGTGGTATCGAGATAGAGCATCAACGTGCCGTCGGCTCCGGGGCCGTTGCCCAGGCGAAGTTCCGCGCCGAAGTTGTCGCGAATGAAAATGAATTGGCCGAATGTCCGGTCGTTGCGGACCAGCCACGGGGTTATGCAGGCGAAGAAAACGACGGACGCAAGCACGACCCCAGCCAGCGAGCTCTTACCGCGTTTCGCGCGACGGAACCAGGCCCACAATCCTGCCGCCGGCAGAAATGACAGCAGGGAAGTGCTGCTCAACGCGGTCATGCCCCAGAGCAGTCCGAACTCAAGCCACGGCAGCCAGCCCTCGCGCTCTTCGAGTGTCAGTGCGATCCAGAAGATAGTGGCCAGCAGCAGCGCCGCCAAACTCGTCTCCCATACGGCCCGCGTACACCAGAACATTACGTTTGGCAGCAAGGCCCAGGCCCAGGCCGAGCCGACCGCAACTTTTTCAGAAAATATCTTCTGCGCGATGCGAAAAATCGGAATGCAGGTCAGCGCGGAAAAAATGCTGTTGAGCGTGAGCAATACGAATGCCGCTGCCTTGGAGTAGATCCCGAAGATCAGGAAGACACCTGCCGTCAGATACGGATACAGCGGAGGCTCCCACGCAGTTGGCCCGGTCGGGGGGCCAAAGGGATTGCTGAAGCCGTGACCGGAGGCGAGCGAAGCTGCGATCCGTCCCATCTCCCACCCGAAGCCGAAGTTGTCGTCGGTGTCTTTGAATCGGTAAGTGTGGCCGAGGACGATCCAGCCCACGCGCAGAAAAAGAGCGATGGCCACGATCCAGAACGGCGAGTTTCGAATGCGCGCCCAGGTTGTGGATAGCGCGCCGGAGGGGCGGGCGACGCCGGACGCTGACGGGGATTCCATGCGTGGTTCTAGTTGTAGCTGAGGAAAGAGCTGTGAGCAACTTGCAGATGTGAGTAACTGCTAGGTGCCGTAGCGCTCGGCGGCGCGCGCTTTTGCTTTGGCAGCTTCTTCTTCGCGATTCTTCGGCGGAGCGGTGGTCTCGAGCGCGGTCAGCAGCCGCGTCGAAACCGCGGCGATCTCGTCGATCGCCGATTGAAACGAGGCTTCGTTAGCCTTTGACGGTTTATTGAAGCCGCTGATTTTTCTCACGAATTGAAGCGAAGCGGCGCGGACTTCATCCGGCGTGACCGGCGGCTCGAAGTTGAAAAGCGTCTTGATATTTCTGCACATGGCTCAGACCTATGGTCTTGCTGAGAATGTCTTCGAAAAATGCGGACAGGAAAGTATAACCAGAGAGAGGATCAAAAGCGGAAATCAAAAAAATCCCCACTCAAGCCAAAAGCGGGCTTGAGTGGGCCACCTCTCACCTGTCATGGAATGGAATGGCGAGGTGGTGGAGATGCGGCGAACTTGTTACTGCCGGGCTAGCGGGCCGCGCCTCTGCCGGACATGTGTGTGACCAGCGAAATCAGGAACAGAACCAGAAAGATAAAAAAGATAATCTTCGCGATGCCTGCGGCCGCTACCGCCACTCCGGTAAAGCCCAGCACGGCTGCGATCAGCGCCACTACCAGGAATACAACCGCCCAATAAAGCATATCGGCCTCCTATTGCCTGCAAGGCGATCATAGGGGCGGCTCGAAGCGGATTACATCCCGCTAAGGCTGTATTCGAAGAAATTTGCTGCTGTAGGCGATGGCGGGTAAAGATGGGCAGGCCGGCTGCTTCTGGCCAAAGCGATTCGAAGCATCTCTGATCTGTTGGAGCCTGATCCGGTAGAATAGGACGTTTCACCGGACATGGCCTTGATTTCTGATCGCATCTTTTTCGGAGAGCAGTCGGCGAAGCTGGCCGTCTGGGCCGCCTCCAAAGGCATTGGTCCTTACATCAGGCAGCATTTTTTGGACACGACATTCCGCGGCCTCTACCACGCCAACGGATTCGATATCGCGCTGCTGATTCCGTACTTCGTAGTTCTTATCCTGCTGGCCGGATACGGGATGCACCGTTACATCCTCGTTTACCTCTACTACAAACACAGCAAGAACCGGACCACCGAGCCCGCTGAGCATTTCGAAGACCTGCCCCGGCTCACGGTGCAGTTGCCGATCTTCAACGAGCAATATGTCGTGGAGCGGCTGCTGGAGTCGATCTGCAAGCTGAACTATCCACCCGAAAAGCTCGACATCCAGGTGCTCGACGATTCCACCGACGAAACCGTCGAGGTGGCGAGGGACCTGGTCGAGCGCTACGCCGCGCTGGGGCATCCCGTGAGCTATCTGCATCGCACCAACCGCGCGGGCTTCAAGGCGGGAGCGCTGGCGGAGGGATTGAAGACGGCCAAGGGCGAGTTCATCGCGATTTTTGACGCCGACTTCACGCCGCCGGAAGATTTTCTGCTGCGCACGGTGCATCACTTTACTGATCCGAAGATCGGCATGGTACAGACACGTTGGACCCACCTCAACCGCCATTATTCCTTTCTGACCGAGGTGGAAGCGATCCTGCTCGACGGCCATTTCGTGCTCGAGCATTCAGGTCGGGCGCGCACGGGGTTGTTTTTCAACTTCAACGGTACGGCCGGAATGTGGCGGCGCACCGCCATCGAAGAGGCCGGCGGCTGGCAGCACGATACGCTCACCGAAGATACCGATCTTTCCTACCGCGCCCAGCTTAAGGGATGGAAATTTATCTACCTGCAGGATGTGGAGTGTCCGGCCGAACTTCCCGTCGAGATGACGGCGTTCAAGACGCAGCAGGCGCGCTGGGCCAAGGGTTTGATCCAGACGGGAAAGAAAATTTTGCCGCGCGTGATGCGCAGCGACGCACCGCTGCATACCAAGATTGAAGCCTGGTATCACCTTACTGCGAACCTCAGTTATCCGCTGATGATCATGCTGTCAGTGCTGCTGTTGCCGGCGATGATCATTCGTTTCTACCAGGGCTGGTTTCAGATGCTCTACATCGACCTGCCGCTGTTCATGGCGTCGACATTTTCGATTTCGAGCTTTTACCTGGTGTCGCAGCGGGAGCTGTTTCCACGGAGCTGGCCGCGGGCGCTGCTGTATCTGCCGTTTCTGATGGCGCTCGGCATCGGACTCACGATCACGAATACGAAGGCGGTGATCGAGGCGCTCATCGGCAAGGAGACGGCATTTGCGCGCACGCCAAAATACAGCGTCGTCTCGAAGCACGACAGAGTCGGCGCCACTAAATACCGCAAACGGCTGGGATGGGTGCCCTGGCTGGAGTTGGTCATCGGCTCGTATTTCGCGCTGACCGTCTATTACGCCATCGATAACGAGAACTACATCACTGTGCCGTTTCTCTTATTGTTCGTCGTCGGCTACTGGTACACGGGATTGATGTCGCTGTTGCAAGGCAGGTTCGGAGGCGCGTCCCTGCGCTCCACCATGCACACCAAGCCGTTTCCAGTGGGCGTTTAGTTCCCAATGGTGCTGAATTTTGCTCGCTGGGGTTTAGGGGAATTGGTGAGATTATTGGAGGCGAGGACGGTTGAGGCGGCAGCATGAACCCAAAGCAAATTGTTATCCTTATCGGCGCAGCGTTCTTTATCGTGGGTTCTGTCTTACCCAAGCCCATCATTGAGAGGGCCACAAGCAAACCGATCGAGAATCAAATTGCTATCCGGCTGTCTCTTGCGAGTCTCGGTCTTGTCATGATCTTGGCTCTACGCACTGTGACTTAACCTTGAAACTCAGAACAGCCCCTACCAAGTCTGGCCTTCGCTTGACTGCTCGGTTAGAATCCTGTCGCTGAACTTTCCCGCCTGGTTTCACCGGGCAACGGAATCATCACAGGGAGGATGCAATGCTCCTCTGGCGCAAGGTTCTTTCGTTTTCCAGCCTCGTGGTTCTGCTCACAATCGCTCTCAGCTGCGGTTCGGCGCACGATTCCGACGAGTATTACGTCTTCGTTTCCGCCAACCTGCAGATTCCTTACTGGAAGACGGCGGGAGCCGGATTTGCGAAAGCCGCTGCGGACTTCAAAGTGCGCTCCGATTTCGATGGGCCGCAGACCTATGATCCCAAAGCTGAGCGTGACGCTCTGGACCAGGCAGTGCAAAAGAAAGCGACCGGCATCCTGCTGGCAGTCGCGGACGCGGCACTGCTGAAAGACAGCATCGACAAGGCGATCGCCGCCGGCATTCCCGTGGTCACGATGGATTCTGACGCGCCGGCCAGTAAGCGGCTGTTCTTCATCGGAACCAACAATTACCAGGCCGGATTCAGCGGTGGCCAGCGTCTGGCGCAGGAACTCAGAGGCAAGGGCAACGTCGTGGCCTTCACCATGCCCGATCAGCCCAACCTGCAGGATCGTCTCCGCGGCTACAAAGACGCGCTGGCCCGCACGCCCGACATCAAGATCACCCGCGTCGTCGACATCCAGGGCGATCCCCGGATCGCTTTCGATACCGCGACCCAGATTGTCGGCAAGGAGCGCGACAAGGTCGACGCCTTCGTATGTCTCGAAGCGCAATCGGGCAAAGAAGTCGCGGGCGTGCTCAGCAGTTATCACGTCTCCGGCAAAGTCGTGATTGCGATGGACACCGATCAGGAAACTCTCGACTGGATTCAGAAGGGCGTGATCGCCGCCACCATTGCGCAGAAGCCTTACACCATGGCCTTCGTCGGTCTGCAGATGCTCGACAATCTCTACCACCACAAGCCCAAGTCGCTCGACACGGACTGGTCCAAAGACAGCTTTGCGCCGATCCCCAGCTTCGTAGATACTGGATCGGCACTGATTGATAAATCCAACGTGGATGCGTTCGTGCAGGCCGGAAAGAATTTATCCAGCGAGTCGAAGTGATGGCCGCAGTTCATTCGGGCAATCGCCTGAAGGCGATCCTGCGTGCGTAACGCGTAGTCGAACCAAATTTCTTGCAATCCAGCTTACATTCCAATGGGAGCCTTGATGCGAAAGCAGTGTTCTTGTCGCCGGTCATTCTTGTGCTATTTGATTCTTCTCGTTTCTGTCGTCGTTTCAGCAGGCAATGCGCTCGAGCGCCAGCCAAACACCGACTATCACGCGCGGCGTGAGGCGCTGGCTAAAAAAGCGGGCGGAGTTGTAGTCCTCTTCGCGCCCCAGGAAGGCCGGGACCAAGTCTACGCCTTTCGCCAGGAAGACAATTTTTACTATCTTTCCGGCCTCACCATTCCAGGCGCTGCGCTGCTGATCGCGCCTGCGGCCGAGGCGCAGGGCGACGCTCCCGCTCGTTTGTACAGCGAAGTTTTGTTTCTTCCTCCGCACAACTTTCGGCGGGAGCGTTACACCGGCCCGCAACTGGGCGCAGAAAATCCCGACGCGCCGAAGATGACGGGATTTGATCGCGTCGCGGAAATGAGTGCCCTGCCTGACGAAGTTTCAAAGGCGATGACCGGCGGGCGCGCGACGGTTTATACCGACGTTCCATCCCAGGCAGAAACTTCGGACAGCCTGGAAGTGCTGGCCTTCCTCAGACGCACGAACACTTCGGTGACGTTTCAGGACGTCAAACCGATGCTGGCTTCGTTGCGCACGATGAAGGATGCGGGCGAGGCTGCGCTGATCCGCAAGGCGGTCGACGCCTCGGTCGCCGCACACATTGCCGCCTTCAAAGCAGTAAAGCCGAACGTGCACGAATATGAAATTGCCGCGTTGATGGACTATGAGTGGGGCCGGCGCGGCTGTGAGCGGCCGTCCTACTCGCCGATTGTCGGCTCGGGACACAACTCGACGGTTCTGCACTACTCGGATAACACCGGTCTGATGCACGCGGGCGACGTGGTCGTGATCGACGCGGCGGCGGAATATTCCATGTACGCGGCCGACATTACGCGCACTTTGCCGGTCGACGGCCATTTCACCCCGCGGCAACGTGAAATCTACGACATCGTTCTCGGCGCGCAGGAAGCGGCGATGGCCGCGTTTCAGTCGGGCAAAACAACCCTGATGGGCGGCGCAGATTCGCTCGACAAAGTTGCGCGAGACTATATCCGGAACCACGGCAAAGATCTGCACGGGCAATCGCTCGATCAGTATTTCATCCACGGGCTGGGCCATTACATCGGCCTGAATGTGCATGATGTCGGGGACAACAGAGTCCCGCTCCTTCCGGGGATGGCCTTCACCATCGAGCCCGGAATCTACATTCCCGAAGAAAATATCGGTGTGCGCATCGAAGACGATTACTTCGTCGACGCGGATGGAAGGCTCATCAAACTGAGCGGCGCGCTGCCGTCGAAGGCCGACGACGTGGAGAAGGCGATGGCAGGGAAGTAAAGGGAATTTAGTAAGTTTGGAGTTTAGTAATTGGGTAAATTAAGACCGAGCCATCGTTGCGCTTAGTTTTCAATTGCTCAATTACTAAATTTCCCAATTGCTAAATGGTTTCTACGAAATATATTCCTTGATGTACTCGTCGTGCGTCCCAGCCAACTGGTGGACGTCGCCGTCAAAGATAACTTTCCCGTCGCGCAGGATCAGAAAACTCATGGGCACGTCGCAGTACTGGCCGTGCGGCAGTGTCTTTACCTGGTTCGTCTGCTTATCGAACTGGTGCGTGGCCATGGTGAAGGCATCCTGCAGGCGATGCGTCACCAGCAGCGAACTGGTCTTGTAGACGTCGCGCTGTTTCATAATCAAATCAACGATCGTGTTCGAAGTAACCGGGTCGAGGCCGCCGGTCGGCGAATCGTAGAGCAGCAATTCAGGATGGGTGATGATGGCCCGCGCGATGGCCACGCGTCGCCGCATGCCTCCTGACAGTTCCGAAGGGAAGAGATCGAGGGTGTGTTCGAGTTCGACGAAGCGCAGTGCCTCGCGGACACGCTTGTCGGTGTCATCATCGTAAATGCCATGTTCTTCGATGAGGCGGTAGGCGACGTTCTCGCGCACGGTCAGCGAATCGAAGAGCGCGCTCTCCTGAAATACCATCCCCAGGTGGCCGCGCAATGGGAAGAGTTCCCGCTCCCGCATCTTGGTGACTTCATTGCCCAGAACCGTGATTCGTCCGGAATCAGGCTGCATCAACCCAAGCGCCAGTTTCAGAATCGTGCTCTTGCCCGAGCCCGCCACGCCGAACAGGGCCTTGGTCTCTCCCTGAGGCAGTCGAAAGGAAACGCCGCGCAAGACATGATTGTCTTCGAACGCCAGATGCACATCTTCGAAGACGATAACCGGCGAAGTGCGCGGCGGCATCAGGCCGGAGGTGCTGTCGACGGGCAAAGTAGGAGCGGACATGGATCAGACCTGCGTCACTTGTAAGTAAGCACGGAAATCAGCAGCTTGGTGACAAAGAAATCCGCGACGAGGATCAGCACCGACGCGGCCACGACGGCCTGCGTCGTCGCGCGGCCCACGCCCTGCGTTCCGCCTCGCGCCGTTATTCCGTAGTAGCAGCCGATGGTCGCGATGATGAATCCGAATAACGTCGGCTTCAGCAATCCCATAAAGACGTCCTGAAACACCAGCGACTCCCAGGCGCTGCTCCAGTATTGCCGGGCGTCGAGGCTCAGGAAAAGTTTGGCCACCATCAGTCCGCCGGCAAGCCCAACCAGGTCGGAGATGATACTGAGAAAAAACAGCATGAAGACAGTCGCAGTAACGCGCGGCGTGACCAGCTTCTTCATGGGATCGGTGCCCAGCGCGCGCATGGCGTCGATCTGCTCGGTGACCACCATGGAGCCGAGTTCGCTCGCCATGCCGGAAGAATTCCGCCCCGCGACCATCAGGCCAGTGAGCACTGGCCCCAGCTCGCGCACCATGGAAGTCGAAACCAGTTCGCCGATCAGTGTGATCGAGCCAAAACGCTGCAGCGTATTCGCCGTTTGCAGGGCCAGCACGCCGCCGGTAAAAAATCCCGTCAGCACCACGATGGGCAGCGAACCCACGCCGATCAGATCGGCCTGCTGCACCATGTCGGCAAAATAAAATGGCTTGCGAAAAAGATTGGCCACGGACTGAGCGGCCAGCAGGGTGTATTCCTGAACCGCCTGGACTTTCTCTTTGGCGAACTCAGTGGGTGAGGTCAGTGCCATGCGATTCGAGGCGCGGCGACAGGACGCCGTGCTTGATCGAAACTATAGCAGAGATGACCGCCGGGGTGCGGGGTGCCCCATGCCTCGCCGGGTGCCCCATGTCTCGCTGTTTTTGCGAGACATGGATACCTGACTACTGGCCAGTCCTACCCGCGCCCCTTCTTCTTGATCTCAATATTCAGCCGGCGGATTTTCTGGTTCAGGGTAGAGAGCGGAACGTGGAAGCGTTCGGCGGCTTCGGTCTGATTCCAGTTACAGCGTTCCAGCATGTCGGTGATGACGCGGCCTTCGAAGTCTCCGACAATTTCAAACAGGGAAGCATCCGGCGCCGGATCGTGCATGCTGAAGGAAGAACTGCGTCCCAGCATGGAATCGGGCAACAGATCGACGCTGATCTCCGGTCCCGACGACAGCACAACAGCGCGCTCGATCACGTTCTCAAGTTCGCGCACATTGCCCGGCCATGAATACGCCATCAGCGGACGCAGGGCCTCAGGCGTGACTCGCGGCGTGGTCCGGCTGTTTTCCTCCGCATACTTTTTCAGAAAGAACTCGACCAGCAGCGGAATGTCTTCCTTGCGCTGGCGAAGCGGAGGCAGTTCGATGGTGATGACGTTGAGCCGGTAGTATAAATCTTCGCGGAAGCGGCCATCGCGCACCATCTGCCGCAGGTCAATGTTGGTGGCGGCGATGATGCGCACATCGACCTGAATTTCCTGAATGCCGCCGAGGTGCATGAATCGCCGGTCCTGCAGCACGCGCAGAATCTTGGCCTGGGTTTCAAGGCCCATGGTCGCGATTTCGTCGAGAAACAGCGTGCCTTTGTCGGCGACTTCGAACAGTCCCTTTTTCGAGGCGATGGCGCTGGTGAACGCTCCTTTGACGTGGCCGAAGAGCGTTGACTCAAGCAGATCGGCCGGCATCGAGCCGGTGTTGACCGGAACAAATGGCCGGTCGCGGCGCGGCGAGTTCAGGTGAATCGCCTTGGCGATGACTTCCTTGCCGGTGCCGCTCTCACCCTGCAACAGCACCGTGGATCGGCTGTTGGCGACCTGCGCGACCAGGTCGAAAATCTTCAGCATGGGCTCGCTCTTGCCCATGATGTTTTCGAAGTTGTAGCGCTGCTTGAGCGCGCGCTTGAGCTGTACGTTTTCTTCTTCCGCGCGGCGCCACGACACCGCGGCGCGAATGTCGGCGAGAAGTTTTTCGTTGTCCCACGGCTTCTGTACGAAGTTGGTCGCTCCCGACTGCATGGCGCGCACCGCGTTCTCGACCGTGCCATATGCCGTGATCATGATGACCGGCAGGCGCGGCTCATGGGATCGGATCTCGGAGAGGATTTCCAGTCCGTCGCGGCCGGGAAGAGCGAGATCGAGCAGCACCAGATCGAAGGCATGGTCCCCGATCTGGACCAGGCCATCCTCGCCCGTAGCGGCGGTTTGCACGGCATAGCCCTCCAGCGTGAGCAGGGTCTCCAGCGATTCGCGAATCTCGGCTTCGTCGTCGACAATGAGCACCGAGCCGGCCATCGCCGGATTGCCGTTCACCGCGTGCCGCGAAATAACTGCCGCTTCAGACATGCACTGCCTTCCTGCTCAGGGGAAAATCGAGGGCGAACGTGGTTCCCGCGCCGGGGTTGCTCTCTACTCGAATCTTGCCGGCGTGTTCTTGAATAATGCCGTAAGTGACCGAGAGGCCAAGTCCGGTGCCGCGATTCTGGCCTTCCTTGGGTGCGGTCTTGGTGGTGAAAAACGGATCGTAGATGCGCTGAATGTGTTCGGGAGCGATGCCGGCGCCGGTGTCGGAAACCATCACCCTGACTGACTCTCCGTTGCTGGTGGCGACGTTGAGCTGGCCGCCGCCGGGCATAGCGTCGCGCGCGTTAAGAAATAGGTTGAGAAAAACCTGCTGCAGCCGCCCGGGATTTCCCTGCACCGGAGACAGCGACGGAGTGAGCTCGGAGTGCACCTGAATCTTCGCCGCCCGGAACTGGTGCTCAAGCAAGGCCAGCGTGTCGCCGATCACTTTATTGATGTCGACGTCGGTGAACTCAGTGCCGCTGGTGCGCGAGAAATTCAGCAGGTTGTTGACGATCTCCGAGGCGCGGAAAGTCTGCCGCGTAATCTTGTCAAGCAATCCGGACTTTTGCGGATCGCCCTGCAGTTGCTTGGCCAGCATCTGCGTGTAGGAAGAGATCACGGCCAGCGGCGTGTTGACCTCGTGCGCTACGCCCGCCGCAAGCAGACCGATCGACGATAGTTTATCGGCCTGGGAGAGCTGGCTTTCCAGCTCGATCCGCTCCGTGATGTCGTCCATGATGATGAGCCGGCCGACCACCTGGAATTTGCGCGTCACCAGCGGTGCAATGGCCACGTTGACGGTGCGAGTCTCGCCCGCCGGAGTTTTCAGCCGGAATTTGTAGAGATTGTTGATCCCGGCGTTCTGCCGGACGCGGTAAAACTCCTCCATGAACTCCTGCGGAAAGATCGTGCCCAGCGTCTGGGTGAGCGTCTGCCAGCGCGGCATGGCGTACATGACTTCCATCTGCGCATTCCAGCTCTCCACGCGGTCTTCCATGTCGAGCGCGAGCACGCCGATGTTGATCGATTCGACGATGTTCTCGTTGAAATCTTTCAGCCGCTCATACTCGGCCGCCTTCTGCTGCAGCGAGGCGTAGAGGCGTCCGTTCTGGATGGCGATGCCGAGGTAGCCGCCGAGAGTCTCCAGCAGCTCGACATCTTCACTCGAAAGAAAATCGCCTTTCGTCGTTTTGCCCAGTCCGAGCACGGCGATGGTGTTCTGCTGGGCGCGGCATGGGATGTAGTAGTTCAAATCGAGTCGCGCGATGGCATCCTGCGAACCCAGCGTCTCGCGCGGCACCTGGTGAGTATTTTCGAAAAACAGATGACCGGCCGGCTGCGGGCGCGGCGCACTCAAGAATGTCAGATCGAGATTTCCCACGGGGCTCATGCCTACTGATTTCGAAAGCGCGAACTGCTCGGCGGTGCCATCTTCGCCAGTGCGCAGAAAAATCGCGATTCGGTCCACAGCCAGGGTGCGCGACAGACGGTCCATAACCGAGGCGAGCAGCGCGTTGAGATCGGTTTCCGTGCTCAACTCGCGTCCGAATTCGATCAGCGTGCGCCGGTAGTCATAGCGCGTGCGATAGAAGAATTGATCGACCCGCGCCTGAATCCACTTCCGTACCGGATCGAACAACAGCGCCGTGACCACCATGGCCAGAATCAGGCCGAGAGCGCCGCTGCCCGGCTTCTGCGTGTGGACGAACTCGGCCACACCCGCCACCAGCGCGAAATACAATCCGCCTACCGTCGCGGCGGCGAGCGTGTAGACCACGCCGCGCTTGAAGATCAGGTCCACGTCCATCAGCCGATAGCGGAAGATGGCATAGCCGAAGGTCAGCGGCAGCAGCCCCAGCGACAGCACCGAGAGATTCATCCACATCCTCGGCAGGGAACCCATCAGGTACGGGATCACATAGAACAACGTATAAGGAACGATGGCCAGAACGGTACCGCGCGTGACCCACTTCAATTGCTGGCGCAGGATCGTGGTGCTGGCCAGCCGATAGCTGTACCAGAGCACAGCGGCCGCCAGGATGAAAAGCAGCGCACCGTAGGCCATTTCCTGCCGGTCCATATCCCAGCGCAGCACGCCCGTGGCTTGCGCCATTCGCAGCGCGATAATGTGCCGCCCCAGCAGCACCGCTCCCGGCACATAGGCAAGAATCAGCAGCCAGGGATTGCGCCGAACGAACTCCCGCTTCTCCGGAAAAATCGAAACGAAATGCAGGAACAGCGCCGGCTGCAGCACCCAGGCGACGATGTTGCTCCAGTAAATGATCCAGTCAAAATCGCTGAGGTTACCGACGTAGTGGAACGAGAAGGCGATGAAAGAGACCAGGCAGAAAACGTAAAAGTGGGTGGAACCTGGGGCAGTCCAGCGGCGGAGCAACACATACACGCCGATACCAAGGTAGATCAGACCGATCAGCCGGAGCGCCGTATGCAGCAACAGGTCAGGAGGCTGGAGCAGGACCTTGCAGTCAATGACGACCGACCGGCGGATCACCGAATAAGAAGCGTTGTGCCACGCGCCAGTGCTGTACAGCTGGCGCACCTGACCGGAAGTATTCTTAATTTCCTGCCCGTTAATCGAGACCAGTTCGTCGCCCGGTTTGATGCCCGCTTTTTCACCCTGGCCATTGGAGTAGACGCGGTCGGCAACCAGGTGGCCACCCCGCTCAACCCACCACACGCCATCATCCGGGACGGCGGACTCGCGTTCTTTCTGGAAATTGAAGACGGCGAAGACCACCGCGGTCACGGTCAGCAGAAACAACAGAACCGCGACAAAGCGAGCTTGACTTTCCCGATTCATGGCCTTCCGCGGTAGCCCCGAACCCGTGGCGGGCTGGAGAGGCGAGGCAGCGACGACCCGCCGTTTTGTAATGAGCAACTTCGCTGCCATGATCAATCCCCGGCCGGTTGACGCTAAGTCGCGCAGATATGCCGACTTCCGGGATTATAGATGCGATTTCAAACGTGGGCTATGTTTTTCGGGAGAATTCTGTGAAATTGTGTAGCTGATTTTCCTTTTGTGTCTGCAAGTTACGGGAATCTGCCAAAGTCCTTCTTCCACGCGGAACGGCCAGAATTCCAGCTTTCGAAGGAAAACTACGAATACGCGGAACATGGATCGTCGACAAAGCGCCACGCTGCAGCGCGCGCGGGAGGGGTGACGCGGCGAGGAGAGAGGAAAAAATGGGGGAGGGAAGGCAGCGCCAGTGTTCCGCCGCCTTCTATCAGACTTTGTCTGGCCAGTGTCGGGCAGGACTTAATTTGAATTTCTCGGCGAACTCGGCGGCCTCTCCTCCGCGATCTCCGCGGTCAAAGGCTTGTGGCTTTCGGTAAATCGTAGAGACTAACCGCTCAGTACGCAGAGGGAAGCCGCAGAGTTCGCCGAGAAGCTCAAACTCAGCCATTACCCCGTGTTGCCGCACCTTGACCGGGATGGTCGAACTGAATATCTTCGCCGAGTGCTTTTCCCCTACGACGGCCGCGTGGGCCTGCCCGATGGGTTCAGGTTGATCCGGATCACGTTGAGCAATTCGTCGTTGTCGGCGGGCTTCTGGAAATAGGCCGCCGCGCCGGCTTTCAACGCCTTCTCTTCGTTGCCTTGCGGATCGCGCGCGCTGAGCACGATCACCGGGACGCCGGCCAGGGCGCTGCTCTTCTGCATCCGGTCGAGAACCACGAAACCGTCGCCCGCAGGCAGACCGAGGTCGAGGACGACCAGGTCGGGCTTTTCCTTTTGTGCCGTGGCGATGGCGGCATAGCCGTCACCGGCGGTTGCGATCTCGTAGTCATTGGCGCGTAGCCGCAGACGCATCGCCCGCAGCAGGTCCGGATCGTCGTCGACCACCAGAATCTTGCGTTTTGCCATTGGATCTATCCTCCTTGTTGACTGCATTGTTCGTATGCGCTGCATCTTCCGCAGCAATTGTCAGTGAATCGTCGGGGCCACTCTAATGAACGTGAGCGGCAAGGCGCTCATCCCTTCTCATGGCCAGCAGCACCATTGCCGTGATGCGCTCGGAGACTCGTTGGATCTGCGCAGTCAGGCTCTCGCCGGGAGCGGCAGGCGTGATCTCGACCGGCGTGGTTGTGATGGTCAGGTTGGCCCGGCTCGAGAAGTCCGGGATCTTCTCCAATTGCTCCCGGATGCGCGCGGTCATGATTCCCGCGCGCTGCATGTCGGTGGAGGCGACCACGAAGAACGTTTCGGTCGCAGTAGTCGACCCTACGGGCGGCAGCACCAGGTCTTTGTCGAGGTAAACACAGCGCCGCAAGGTTTCAAGGCAAAGCCGCCAGGTGTCCTTCCAGTTGCCGCGCGGCGGATTGGAAAATGGCTTGAGACTCACTTCCATCAACACCAGCGATGGCCGCAGGGTATTCTGGTAGACGATGACCGGAGAGATCAGTTTGGCCAGCGAGTACACCGGCACGGTGAAGGTAAACGTGCTTCCTTGTCCCGGTTCGCTGGCGACCGTGATGTGTCCCTGGTGCATGTGAATCAGCTCGCGGCAGATGAATAATCCCAGGCCCAGGCCGGCGCGGTTGTCGTCGATCGAATCGGGATCCTGATACAACCGATCGAAGATCAGGGCTTTCGCCTCTGGCGAGATTCCACGCCCGGTATCGCACACCGAGACATAGACCACGCCGGGATCAGTCTCGAGCATGCACGCTTTCACGGTAACGGCGCCGTCGTCGGGCGTGAACTTTACCGCGTTATCCATCAGGTTGATGAGGACTTCGAGAATCCGGTCCGGATCGGCGTAGACCAGGGGAATTCTCTGGTCCAGTCCGACTTCGAGGCCGACCTGTTTAGCCTGCGCCGTGGGGCGCATCATTGCAACCGCCTGTTCAATCAGACTCGCCAGGCCAATGCAGCGGGGCTCGACCCGCAACTTCCCGCTCTCGGCCCGCGTGGCTTCGAGCAGGTCGCGGATCATGGCGTGCAGCTGGTTGACGCTGCGCAGCACGGTTTTGAGGTGATCGTTCTGGTCCGGCGCCAGAGGGCCGGCCAGCCCGTCGAGCAGCAGCGTGACGTATTGGTGAATGCAGGTGAGCGGAGTGCGTAGTTCGTGCGAAACGTGCGACAGAAACCGGTTCTTGAACTCGAGTTCCTGCTTGCGCGCCATTTCCTGCGAACGCACCAGCGCCTGGCGCTCCACCGCATAACGCATGGCCTGCTCCAGGCGCTTGCTAGTGAAATCGCCCTTGATCAGGTAGTCCTGAACCCCGTGATTAACCGCCTTCATGGCCAGGGCTTCATCGTCCTGCGACGAAAGCACCACTACTGGAACATTGGGCGCTCGCTCCCGAATCTTGCGGAAGGTATCAGCCCCGCGGCTGTCGGGCAGATTCAGGTCCAGCAGCACCAGCGAGGGGGGTTCCCGGTCGAGCGAGGCTAGCGCATCGGAGAGTCGCGGCACGCAGTCGACTTTCAACCCCGGCTGGCTCTCAAGCAGACGCAGACGGACCAGATCGACGTCTCCGGGATTGTCTTCAATCAGCAGAATGCGTGTAGGTTGGTCGGTCATTACTCTCCCTTCGCGGCAGTACCGCGTATCCGAACCAGAACTCTTCAATGGCGCGCACCGCCGAGAAAAATCGTTTAAGGTCAGCGGGCTTGGTGACGCAGCAATTGGCGCCCGCTTCATAACTGCGGGCGATATCCGCGGCGGATCCGGAGCTGCTGAACGCCACCACCGGAATCTGCCGCAACTCGGCGTCGGACTTCATCAGAGACAGCACTTTGTGACCGTTGCGCTCGGCCAGATTCAGATCGAGAATCACCAGATCCGGCCGGACCGTAGTTCTGTACTTGCCCCGTTGGTGCAGATACTCGAGGGCGTGATTCGCATCCGAGGTGGAGTGCACGTGGCTTTGATAAACCGTCTCGGCCAGAGACTCGCGGACCAGGGTTACATCGGCAGGGTTATCGTCGACCACCAGGATTTCACGAGGCTGGATTTCGGGCGGCTCGCTCATGATGCTTGCGCCTCCTGCGCGGGCAGGGTGAAGTTAAAAGTGGAACCGGAGCCGGGCCGGGATTCGACCCAGATCTTTCCGCCGTAGCTCTCCACAACTTTTCTGCAGATGGCCAGGCCCAGCCCGTTGCCGGGATACTCCGTACGCGTGTGCAGCCGTTGAAAGATTGCGAAGATCGCTTCGTGGGATTCCCGGGCTATCCCGATGCCGTCGTCGCTTACGCTGAACTGCCAGAGCGGACCGGCGGGTACCGCTGTGATAGAGACTTTGGGCGCTTCCTTTCCGCGGAACTTGATTGCGTTCGAAATCAGGTTCTGAAACAGTTGCAGCAGGTTCGCCCGGTTGGCCCGGATTACGGGCAACTTGCCGCATTGCACGACCGCATTGCTCTCCCGGATCGCGGTCTCGAGATCGCGGAGAACCTCGGCCATCACCCCGTTGCCGTCGACGCTTTGGTCCGGAACGTTCTCGGAGTTCACCCGCGACATCGCCAGCAGGTCCTGAATCAGCGCCTGCATGCGCAGGGCTCCGTCGCTGGCGTAATGGATGTACTGGTCGGAGTTCTTGTCCAGTTTGCCGCGGTAGCGCTCGGCCAGCAGTTGAGTGTAGGTCGCGACCATGCGCAGCGGCTCGCGCAAATCGTGCGAGGCAATGTAGGCAAACTGCTCCAGATCGTGATTCGAACGCGCCAATTCCTCGAGCTTGCGGGCCATCTCGGCCCGCGCGCGAGGATGCAACTCAGCGGGACCAATTTTCTTTGCGGCCAGCCATTCGTGCAGCTTTTCGGGACTATGACGGGGATCGCCGGGCAAAGTCTGACCGTCGTACTCCATCTCCCAGACGGTCGGGTCCTGTCCAGCTCCCTTTTCCTCCAGGAGCAGCAGACGAAGTTTGTTCTCCGGCTTGGCGGTTGCTACGGTGGCCATGGTTTCTCCGGTGCTCTGGGTTCGTTGCGGGGAGGTTGGTGCGCGACGAAAGCTTTCCTGGAACACGGCTATGCGTCCTTGCATTTATTGGCTCTATCGGCGAGGCTGCCGCGAGCTTTAGATTCGCCCACACGCAAAGGTCGGGTCGAGGATTGTGTACCGCCAGGCATGTCCGAGCGAGGAGGTAATTAATCTGTGTTAATGAGGCGATTCTCGGGATCGCTAGCCACTAATCACTGAGCTCTGATGACTGGACTCCGATTCACCCAGCCTTGCGTACGGTTCACGAGTACCTATTCGTCTTCACGAATCACGTAGCCGGGGACGCCGCTTACCCGGCTTTCCGTTCGTCCCGAGGTGCTTCCGGCTCCTCATCCCAGTCAAACGAAAGCGCGCGTGCCGTCGTCTCGACAGGCTCGATCTCCGGGATGTCCTCGGCCACCGACGCGCCGAGTTCGGCGAACTTACGCGCTGAAACCAGCACGCGGCTTTCCAGCGATCCGACCGCCTTGTTATACGATTCCACCGCGCGATCGAGATTCGCGCCCACCGAGGTGATGTGCCCCGCCAGCAGCCGCAGCCGCTCGTGCAACTCTTTGCCGAGCAGGCTGATCTCATGCGCGTTGCGGGCCAGCTTTTCCTGATTCCATCCGTAGGCGACGGCCTTCAGCAGAGCGATCAGCGTGGTCGGCGACGCCGGAATGACCTTGTTCAGAACTCCGTGCTCGATCAGCCCCGGATCCTGCTCCAGCGCCGCGCTGAAAAACGTTTCGCCGGGAAGAAACATCACTACAAACTCCGGCGTAGCCTCAAACTGCGACCAGTATTTCTTGTCGCTGAGAGTTTCAATATGATCGCGCACCTGCCGCGCGTGCTGCGCCAGGCAGGCCCGCCGCGCGTCCTCGTCGGTAGTTTCGAAGGCGTCGAGAAAAGCCTGCAGCGGAGTCTTGGCGTCGACGACGACCTGCTTACCGCCAGGCAGTTTGACCACCAGATCGGGGCGAAGGCGGCCGCTGTCGCCGGTAATGGTTTCCTGTTCGGCGAAGTCGCAATACGGCAGCATGCCGGCAATTTCGACCACACGCCGCAGCTGAATTTCTCCCCAGCGTCCGCGGACATTCGGAGTGCGCAGGGCCCGAACCAGATTGTTCGTCTCCGATTGCAATTCGCGCTGCGTCGAAATCAGGGACTGCACCTGCGCCTTCAAATCTCCGTAAGCTTCGCCACGCGCGATTTCCATCTGCTGAATCTGCGCGTCGACTTTGGTGAGCGAATCACGCACGGGGGCGACGAGATCTGCGACCGCCTTCTGGCGCGCCTCGAGATCGTTCCGGGCCTCGCCCTGAAAGCGCTTCAGAGTCTCCTGTGCAATCTGCAGAAAGGAAGAATTGTTGTTCTTAAGCGCGTCGGCGGCCAGCGCCTTGAAGGCATTTTGTAAATCCTGGCCGGCGCGTGTAAGCAGTTCCACTTTCTCGGTGCTCGCCGTATCATCAAAAAAAAAA
>Ga0074044_10000293_pt1 | contig 49918 bp, 50 predicted proteins | sample BogForMeECP23OM1_FD_94443 | JGI IMG/M metagenome (GOLD analysis project Ga0074044, IMG submission 94443) | Bog forest soil microbial communities from Calvert Island, British Columbia, Canada - Bog Forest MetaG ECP23OM1 | ecosystem: Environmental > Terrestrial > Soil > Wetlands ...
GGATTTCGTGGAAATGTTCGTGGGCGTGGGCGCCAGCCGCGTGCGCGACCTTTTTGAGCAGGGCAAGAAGAACGCGCCCTGCATCATCTTCATTGACGAAATTGACGCCGTCGGACGCCATCGCGGCGCCGGGCTTGGCGGGGGGCACGACGAACGCGAGCAAACTTTGAACGCCCTGCTCGTCGAAATGGACGGCTTTGAATCCAACGAAGGCGTCATCCTGATTGCCGCCACCAACCGTCCCGATGTGCTCGATCCCGCCCTGCTTCGCCCCGGCCGCTTCGACCGCCGCGTGGTTGTGGCGCGCCCCGACGTGAAAGGCCGCGAGGAAATTCTCCGCGTGCACACGCGCAAGGTGCCCATTTCCGATGATGTGGATTTGTCGATCATCGCGCGCGGCACGCCCGGCTTTTCTGGCGCGGACCTCGCCAACCTGGTGAACGAAGCTGCGCTCTGGGCGGCTCGCCAGAATCGCAAATTTGTCATGATGGCCGATTTTGAAATGGCCAAAGACAAAGTCTTGATGGGCGTGGAGCGCAAGTCCATGATCCTCTCCGATGAGGAGAAGAAGAATACCGCCTACCACGAAGCCGGCCACGCGCTGGTTGCAGCCATGACGCCCGGGGCCGATCCCGTGCACAAAGTCACCATCATCCCGCGCGGCATGGCCCTCGGCCTCACCATGCAACTGCCCGAAGACGATAAGCACACCTACACCAAGGAGTATCTGGAGGGCATGCTGGCCGTGCTGATGGGCGGGCGCACCGCGGAAGAGATTTTCCTCGGCCACATCACGACCGGCGCGGGCAACGACATTGAACGCGCCACGGACATCGCGCGCAATATGGTCTGCGAGTGGGGCATGAGCCAGTTGGGACCGCTGGCTTACGGCAAGAAGGAAGAAGCCATCTTCCTCGGCCGCGAAATTGCCCAGCACCGCGACTTCAGCGAGGATACCGCGCTGCAGATAGATAAAGAGGTGAAGCGCATTGTCAACGAGGCTTACGGGAAGGCCCACGCCCTGTTGTCAAACCATCGCGACACCCTGGAGCACGTGGCCCTGGCTTTGCTCGAACGCGAAGTGCTCGATGCCAACGAGGTGAAGTTGCTGATGGAGGGCAAGCCGCTGCCGGAAAAGCCGCGCACGCCTCCCACACCGCCGCCACAGGGCGCGCCCAGCACCGATCCCAAGGTCGTTCGCCCGGAGTTGCGGCCCGCACCAGGCTTCACGCGCGGCGATTCGCCGGCCAAGGCCTAACCCAAGTTACGCCATCGTCTCTCGTACCAGTAGGGGCGCAGCACGCTGCGCCCTTTGTGGCAATCACTAACAATTCAAGAGCGTCTCGCCGCACGCCCTCCCGGGCCCCTGCTCTTCATAGGCTTCCCGCCATCGCTTTTCCAAGAGTCACTCGTGCTTCCTCGTCCGTTTGACCCGGAGTGGCCCACTCGATGCCACCGGCCACCTGGTGGAATGTGTGGAAGTCAGGAGAAGCGTGTCATGCACAAGTCACAGGTCCAAATCGGAAATACCGAATCAAACTGACATTCAAGCAAGAAGGATTCATCATGTGAACCAAGCCAGTAACTGCATTGTTTTCATAATCTATGAAGAATTGTGATGCATGTGCGGGAGGTGGAATTAGCCGTGCTTTACGCCTGCTGGACCGCGGCTCTAGCGTATTGGGTGTGGGTGGAGGGGTGATGAAAGGTGCTCAGCGGCAGAAGCCCAAGATAGTGTTTCTTCTCGGTCTCCCCTGTCTTCTTGTGGCCGCAGTGGTGGCGCTTGGCGGACAGCCACGGGAACGCACTTCAGGAAACGAAACGGGTCAAAAGAGCTATTCGCGCCCAACCGATCCAGCACTCTACGCCGGCTCCGAGACGTGCAAGACCTGCCACGAAGACATGCCGGCCAAAGGATTCTTCAAGAGCTTCGAGAATTCGCCGCACTTTATGACTACTTTGGATACGAAGAAAGGCCCAGAGTGGCATGGCTGCGAAGCTTGCCATGGTCCTGGGAAGGCCCACGTCGACGGCGGAGGAGACAAGACCAAGATATTTACCTTCAAAGGCGCATCAGCACAGGAGGCCAGCGCCCGCTGCCTCGCCTGCCATGCCGGTGACACGCAGCACAGGAGTGCAATCAATTCGGTGCACTTGCGGAATGACGTGGGTTGCCTTTCCTGCCATTCGCCGCACCACGCTAAAGAATCGGAGTTCTTGCTCGTAAATTCCCAGCCCGAGCTTTGCTACTCATGCCATCTGCAGCAAAAGGCCCAGTTCGACATGCCGTTTCATCACCGGGTGAATGAAGGCCTAGTGCAGTGCACCGATTGCCATAACCCGCACGGCACCGTTGGGCCAAAGCAGGTGCGCACCTCTTCAACACAGGATGCCGTCTGCTTCAAATGTCACACGGACAAGCAGGGGCCCTTTGTGTACGAGCATGCTCCCGTAAAGGTCGATGGGTGCCAGTCGTGCCATCTGACGCACGGTGGGCCAAACCCCCACATGCTGAAGCTCAGCAACATCAACCTGCTTTGTCTGCAGTGCCACACGACTTCGTCCTTCAGCTCCGCGCCGGGTGCTCCTTCGTTTCATAACCAGGCGAGCTTTTTCCAGTCCTGCGTGTTGTGTCACTCGCAAATTCACGGCTCCAACTTCGATGCGACCTTTTTCAAATAGGAGCCGCCATGAGCTCTGCTTCAGCTAGGGAGAAGGCAGACAGGCCCGAAATGAAGTTTCTAAACGGAAAGGGAAAAAGGCTATGAAAGTTCGCCTGGCGGTTCACGCGATTCCTTTCGTCCTGCTTATCGTGGCACTTTCTCTTTCGACTGCTGCTCGCGCCCAGGACGACTCCGGTGAATCGCAAGGAATTAATTCGGGCGGGTACAATATCCAGCAGACCATCGAATTCGGCTATCGCTCGAGCAACATCAACGGCAACCTAAACACCTACAATACCTTCGAGAACCTCGGTTCCGGCGTCCGTCTCTTCGATTTTGATTTGAACATGCATTCCCTCGGCCACAATGGAGTCTTGTTCGACAAACTGACTTTCAGCAACTTCGGATACGGCGGCGATCCAAACAACGTGTCGCGCCTGCGCGTCGAAAAGAATAAATGGTACGACTTTCGGCTGCTGTTCCGCCGCGATAAGAACTTTTGGGACTACAACCTCTACGCAAACCCGTTGAACCCGGCCGCATTGAACCGCGCAGGGTCTTTGACGACCGGCTGCTACGTGGGTCCGCCCACGCCGGCTTTCCCGCAAGGCGCTCCAGCCTATTGCTCGAACCCCGCCGTAGCGCAAAACAATTCACTTCATGATCTGTATCTTGTGCGCCGCATGCAAGACTACGATCTCACGCTGCTTCCGGCTTCAAAGCTGCGATTCCGCTTGGGGTATTCCCATAACCGCGATGGGGGACCGGGTTCCTTCACGACGGATGGGGGGACGATTTCGGCCTTCAACGAAACTTACGGCTATACGACGAATGCCTATCGCGCTGGAGTCGATTTCCGGGTCCTGCCCCGAACGACGCTTTCCTTTGACGAATTCCTCAGCTATTACAAGCAGGACAACCTCATCCTCGACAACCCCGCCGTCAATCCACAGAATTTCGGGTACGTCCTCGCAAACCCCTCGGGGCTGGGCACGCCGAACGGCACACCAGTAGATCTTGGAAATGTTTGGAGTACGCAAACGCCCTCCGAGGCCCTTCCTTGCGCGACTCCGATCGTCGCCGGCACCACCAACACCGCGACCCCCACTTGCAACGCATTCTTGTCCTATAGCCAGGTGGGTAATCCGCGGAACTCTATGCCCACGGAGCGGTTCCGCTTCCAATCGAACTACTTCAAGAATCTCGAAATGTCCGGCTCGGCAGGCTACAGCACCAGCAACAACACGATCCCGGATTTCCTTGAGATCGTGAATGGATGGACTTCGCGCACAGCCGCGCGCGGAAGTACGGCCTCTGGCCCGGCGAAAGCCAAGCGCGTCTCGGTGAATGCGGATTGGTCCGGTGCGTATTCCGTGACCGAAAAGCTCCGGATCCTTGATAGCTTCCGCTATGACAACTGGCGCATTCCGGGGATATGGGCCCTCGACGAAACGAATGTTTATGGCACAGGCTATGCGGGCCTCGCCGGCTTGCTGCAGAGTCAGGCCATCTTCAACACAACCAATTGCCCTCTGGACTCCAATGCGGTGACTTGCCCGTACCACGCAGCAAGCTCGGCAGCGGATGTGATCTCCGGCCTCGCTGCAACGTTTCTGGGCCAGAACCTAAAATCAAATACTCTGGAGCTCCAATACGACTTCACTAAGCGCTGGAGCGCTAGTATCGGCTACCTTTACACCAACCGAACCATCGCTCAGTTCAGCGATACCAACGACACGGAGTTGATCTATTTTCCGGGCGGGGCAACCGCCACGGCGGCAAATGATTATCTGGCTGCGCGCGGTAGCTGCGCCGAGGTTGTTGGCGCTCTGCCCGCCGGGTGCACGCTCAATGCGGACGGGTCGATAACTTACCTTCCCCCCGCTGCGGCCAGCCCAGTTCGCAGCCTCACAACCATCAACGAAAATGCGCTGCTGTTGGGTGGCGTCGCACGTCCCCTGGATACTCTGCGCATCACTGCCGATCTGGAGTTCGGTTACAACGACGACTCCTATGCCCGCATTGATCCCCGGCAACTGCAGTCCTACAAGGTCCATGCGAATTACAAACCGCGGCCGTGGGCGACAGTGGATGGTGCGGTTGAGATTCATGAAAACCGTGACAACGTCTCGACGGTAAACAACCTGGAGCACGACCGCGCGTACAGTTTCGCCACGATGTTGACGGCGAATCCGCGCCTATCCGTGGATTTCGGCTACAACTATTGGGACGTGTACACCCAGTCGTTAATCTGTTTCCCGTACTCCACTTCCGCTGCAAACCCGGCCCCCCCGCCCGCCACTCTGCCTGTCTCGACGTTTCCCCCCGGTGTGGCGATGCTGCCGACGGGGCCGGCATGCCCAATTGCGGGTGCGTCCTCGCCCCTAGGAGCGCTTTCGACTTATAGCAGCACGGATCATTTCGCCCACGCCGCCGTGATGTGGAAACCCACGAAGCGGGTAACGGCGATGGCGGGTTACGCCGGCAGCTTTGTCCGCGGCAATACAATTTTTCTGAATTCTCTCACGCCTTCCGGCACACTCGATTTCAACTATCAACGGCCGTACGCCTCGATTGCGATCGATGTCGCTCGAGGGTTCACCTACAAAATGTCTTGGAATTATTACGGATTCAACGAAACGGGCAACACGAATCCATTCGGGCTTGCGGCGATTCACTTGCAGGACTTTAACGGCAGCAATGCCACATTCTCGATCCGGTATTCGTTTTGAGTTGGGTGTCACCCAGGCCTCCAGGCGGCAAGCTTTCCCGTTCTTTCACCACTCTCTAGCAGCCTGTGGGGAAGGTCGGGCATTTGGTCTTGTAACCATCCGGGAGTCATTGCGTGCTGGCTCGAATCGAAATCCCAAGTATGCCGGTTCCACGGGTAACACTCATTCGGCCGGGCGACCGGCCCACATTTGACGTGCAGCCGTCTGCCGTAGCGGCGATAGCGCCTGATCCGTCAGTCCGCAGCTACCGCCGGCGCGAACCTTTTCTCCTTACGCCCTGGCGAAATGTGAAGTGAAACTTGCTGCCTGAGCCAGGCTCGCTGTCTACCCAGAGGCGGCCACCCAACTTTTCCACCAATCTCGAGGAAATTGTCAGACCCAGCCCCATTCCTCCATGGATTCGCGTCACAGATCCGTCGCCTTGCGTAAAGACGTCGAAGATAGACTGCTGTTTCTCAGGTGCTATTCCGGTTCCCGTGTCCGCCACGGAGCAATGCAGGAGGATGCCGTCCTTCAGCGCCATCTCCGCCCCCATTTCAATCACGATCTCGCCACGCTCGGTAAACTTAATGGCGTTGCTGACCAAATGACCGATGATTTGCCGCACCCGCTCGGGGTCGCCGATCACCACGTCCGGCACATCGGGACGCGTGTGGTAGACAATGCTTAGACCTTTTGCGCGAGCCCGTGGCGCCGTCACTGCGACAACCTCGTTCACAATATCGCGCAGACCGTACTCGACAGCTTCCGGTACCGCCTTCCCTGATTCAATTTCAGAAAAATCCAGGATGTTGTCGACTAACGACAGTAAAGAGTCCGCCGAGGTTTTCACCACCTCCAGATTTTCACGCTGCTCAGAGGTCAGCTCGGATTCCAGGACGAGTTCGGTCATGCCGATAATACCGTTCAAGGGGGTACGGAGTTCGTGACTGATATTGGCCAGGAACTCGCTCTTTGCGCGGCTTGCGGCTTGTGCCGCTTGGTTCGCTGCTTTTAATTCCTCTGTTTGCTTCCGCTCGGCGATGATCTCCGCCATCTCCAGGACGTTGCGTTTGTACTCCATTTGCACGACAACTTGCCGCGACAGCGCTTGGAGCGCTTCCTTTTGAGCTGGAGTGAGTTGCCGCGGTACGCGATCCACGACACACAGCGATCCTAGAGCATAGCCGTCCGATGTCGCGAGCTTCGCCCCAGCATAAAAGCGAATCTTTGGATCGGTCGTGACGAGCGGATTGTCTGCAAAGCGGTTGTCGGCAAGGGCATCCTCGACAACCAAAGTGTCTTCCGCCAGAATCGTATGCGCGCAGAAGGAAACGTCGCGGGGAGTCTCACTCGCATCCACCCCGACTTTTGCCTTAAACCACTGACGGTCGGAGTCAACCAAGCTGACCAGGGCTATTGGGGTGCCGCAGATGTAGGAAGCTAACGCTGCTAAATCGTCGAAGGCCGATTCCGATCCGGTGTCTAGTATCTGATAGCGACGGAGCGCCTCTAACCTCTCCGCTTCGTTCTCAGGGATGGGCGCGCTAATCATAGGCAGCTTCCGGGCAGAGTGATTCCTTTGCCCTCCAGGCTCAAACTGGGCACGCCGGGTACCAAAGAGGCATCTCTGCTTGCAACTACTTCTTCGCCCGTTACTTATGCTTGGCAGTGCACTTAGGAAGAGACTAAAAGCACCTGCACGGACGGTCCGAAATGGAACGGCTGCCCAGGGTTCTCGCGATTTGAAACTGGAGTAGAATACCGCCATGGGACGCAAAGACGGCGAAAACCTAAATGTGACTTGTCCGTGCTGCCAGGCCAAACTGGTGATCGATCCGATTTTCGGCGCGGTGCTCTCGCACGAAGTCCCCGTGAAGCCCGGGCCCGACGTGGATCTCACCCAGGCTGCCAACATCCTCGAAGAACAGCATCGCCAGCGCGAAGACAAGTTCGCCGATTCGTTCTTCCAGGAAACCCACAAGGAAGACATCTTGGCGAAAAAGTTTGAAGAAGCCATGAAAAAGGCCAAGGACAAGCCTGCCGAAAAACCCATCCGCGATTTCGATTTGGACTAGAGCCGTTCCAACTATTTGGGCCAAATGACGGTCCAAGCATCTGACGCGAACACGGAGAGAGTGTTCACGAAGGGATTTTCTGGAACAAGTTGGAACGGCACTAGACAACAAAAGTTTGTCATCCTGAACCCGCGTCTTTTGCGGGTGAAGGACCTCAACTTCCACCACTGCGTTGCCGCCATACAAACCGTCATCCCGAGCGGAGTGACGCGGCTTTTTCTTCGCGCCGTTTTCTGGCGCGCCGCGTCACGGAGTCGAGGGAGCCCTCTTCGATCTTCAGAGCTGCCCAACTCTGTGATTCCTGCGCTTGGTTCTTGCTCCCTCTTCTGCGCTACACTTTCCCTTTCCGATGCCGCCACGCAAACTCTTTCGCCTGAAATTATGCTCCCGGACGATGGTCCTCGGCGAGCGCACGCTTGTCATGGGCGTGCTGAACGTCACGCCGGACAGCTTCTCCGATGGCGGGAAATTCTTCGGCCTGAAACACGCCGTTGACGGCGCGCTGGCCATGGCACGCGCCGGCGCGGATCTCCTCGACATTGGCGCCGAATCCACGCGTCCCGGCTCGGCGGGCATTTCCGCCGCAGAAGAATTGCAGCGCCTGCTTCCTGTGCTGGAAGCGTTGCGCACGCGCTTGAAAATCCCCATTTCGGTGGATACGCAAAAGGCGGGTGTCGCGGAAATCGCCTTGGGCGCGGGCGCCGCACTCTTAAACGATATTTCCGGGCTGAAAAACGATCCCCGCGTGGCGGAAGTAGCGGCAAAATTCGGCGTGCCACTCATCCTGATGCACATGCATGGCACGCCGCGCACGATGCAAAAACTACCCTTCGCCAAAAATGCCCTGAAGGACGTGATTGCAGGCTTGCGTCACTCTATCGCCATCGCGCGCCGCGCCGGTGTACAACGCTCCCAGATCATCCTCGATCCCGGCATTGGTTTCGGCAAAAGCTTCCAGCAGAACTACGAATTGCTGGCCAAGTTGCCGGCAATTGCGAAACTTGGTTATCCGCTGCTGGTGGGCACTTCGCGCAAGGGCTTTCTCGGCGCCACGCTGGCCAGCCACGGCAAGCCTGCACCTCCCGAAGCGCGCATCTGGGGCACCGCCGCCACTGTCACGGCGAGCATCCTCGGCGGCGCGCATATCGTTCGCGTGCACGACGTCGCCGAAATGGCGCAAGTAGCCAAAGTCGCCGACGCGCTCCGCAACGCATTGCGTCAGGGAACAAAGTGACTTTAGATGCTCCCTAGTGCTTCCCTTGCTCAAGCGCTTTCCGCATCCGGCTGCGTTATAATTCGCACGCATTTACATCCGCTTTCCTAAGGGACTTCCCGATGCAGACGCGCAATCTTCTCTTTGCCTCCTTACTTCTTTGCTTCTCTGCTTCCTCTCTGTCTGCGCAGCTTCCTCCCGTTAAAACTGAACCTCTCCATCCTACGCAGAGCATCCAGGGCAGCGCCGGGTGCTCTGCCACGGAGGCTTCCTCGTGCGCGCAAGCCGCCGCCAAGATCACGCCTATCGTCATGGGCGAATCGCCGCTGGAAGAAAATCTGCGCCGCTTGACGGATGAAATCGGCGGGCGTGTCAGCGGCTCCCCGGAAATGGCCAGGGCCGTCGATTGGGCAGTGGCCGCATTCCGTGCGGCGGGCGTCGACGTACATACCGAAAAGTATCTTCTCCCTACGACCTGGAGTGAAGGCGCCACGCGGTTGGAGATGCTCGGCCCGGTGCAATTCCCCGTTTCGCTTGTCTCCGGCGGGCTATCCCCGGCCACGCCGCCCGGCGGCCTCGAAGGCACGCTCATTGATATGGGTGACGGCACGGAAGCCGAATTTGCACACGCTGGGAGCGCCGTGAAAGGTGCGCTCCTGATCGTTCATACCGAGGTCAGCTACACCTGGCAGGATCTCTTCCGCGAATACCTGCAGCCTCCCCCGATCATTGACCGCGCCGTAAAGGCTGGCGCTGCCGCGATCCTCTGGACCAGCCAACGCGAGCGCAAACTGCTCTACCGGCATACGAATTCACCCGATGGAAAGATCGAGCCGATCGCGCAGGCAGTTGTCGCGCGGGAAGATGCGCTGCGCCTGCAACGCGTGGTGGCAGCGTTTCCCGGGAAGGTGCGCGTGCGGCTGACCATGCCCAACAAGATTGGCGGCCCGGCGGACCAGTTCAACGTGATCGGCGAAATCCGCGGCTATGAGAAGCCCGACGAAATCGTCGTCCTGGGCGCGCATCTCGATTCCTGGGAACTCGGCACTGGTGCGCTAGACAACGGTTGCAACGCCGCCATGGTCATCGAGGCGGCTCGCGCCATCAAAGCCAGCGGCTTGCTCCCGCGCCGCACCATTCGCTTCATCTTATTCAGCGGCGAAGAGCAGGGCTTGCTGGGCTCCTGGGCTTATGTGCAAGCGCATCGCGTGGAGATGGATAAGTACCGCGCCGCCGTGATCTATGATTCCGGCATCGGGCGCGTCACCGGTTATTCTCTCGGCGGCCGCCGCGACATCGAACCCGCCGTGCGCGAAATCCTGCGTCCCTTGGCCGACTGGGGCGTGGACCATCACACTTACGATGCGGAAGCCGGCACCGACCATCTCGATTTTCTGCTTGAGGGCGTGCCCACTCTGTTAGCCAATCAGGAGGTGGCGAATTACCTGCAAAACTATCACGCCGCTTCCGACACCTTCGACAAAGTGGATATTCGCGAACTGAAGTTGAACACCGTGCTCGCCGCGGCCACCTCCTGGGGCATCGCCGATCGCCCCGAACCCATCGGCAAACGCCTCTCCCGTGCGGAATTGGAGGCCCTGCTGAAAGAAACGCAACTCGACGAAGAATTGAAGGCATTTGGTATGTGGGCCTCCTGGCAATCCGGCGCTCGGGGAAGGAAACCGTAGCGCGCCCACAGGCCGTCCCAACGGCGTTCAAGCTATACTGAATTGTGAAGCAAACGCTCGCAAAATCGGCGCAGCCGTGCCTCCCGGCCGCGCAAAAACAGGGCAAAATCCTGGCGCTCGACTACGGCCGCGCGCGCATTGGCCTCGCCCTCGCCGACTCCGAAGCCCGTATCGCTCAGCCTCACGACACCCTCGAACGCCTCAATCGCAACGAAGACATGCGCCGCCTCCGCGAGTTTGTTCGCGAGCACAACGTGCAGCAGATCGTTGTCGGTCTGCCCCTCCGCCTCGACGGCTCGTGCGGCGACATGGCCGAAGAGACCACCCGCTTTGCCAACCGCCTTCGCAAACAGATCGGTGTCCCCGTCGCCATGATGGACGAGCGCCTGACCAGTTGGGAGGCCGAGCGCATCCTTGAGGAAGAGCTAGGGCGGCGCATCACCCATGAAACCACGCGCGACGGCAAGCGGAAGCTTCTACGTAACGCTCAGGGAAAATACACGGTAGACGCCGTTGCCGCCATGGTGATTTTGCGGGAATATCTCTCGCGGGAGAGTGGCACGGAGGAGCGCACCTAGCGTGAAGGTCCTGGCCATCATTGTTCTTCTGGTATTGCTGGCAGCGGGCGCGGTGGCCGGCTACTTCTGGTATTGCATCGAAAAGCCCTTCGGTATCATTCCTCCGGAAGGCATCTTCGTGGAGATTCCGCACGGAGCATCCCGCCGCGCCGCCGCTCACCTGCTTGAGAACAACGGAGTGATTCGCAGCGCCATCGCCTTTGAGGTTTACGCCCGGCGCCACCCCAAGCGGACGCCGGTTGCCGGAGAATATTTCTTCGACCATCCGCTCAGCGGCAAGGAAGTCTTCTGGAAGCTGGCCAACGGTGAAATCTACCAGCAGCCCTTCACCGTGCGCGAGGGCCAGACTATCTACGATATCGCCCGCGCGCTGGAAGCCGCGAAAATCATGATGGCCGACGATTTCCTGAAAGCCGCCAGCGACCCCGCCTTGATCAGCGACCTTGCGCCGCAGGCCGCAACCCTCGAAGGATTTCTCTTTCCCGCAACCTACGAACTTTCCCGCCATCCTGCCGCCTCCGATTTAACGCGCATGATGGTACGGAAATTCCGTGACGCCATCAAACAGGCCGATCCGCAAGGCCTTGCTGCCGGAGTCCCCGCGCGCTTCCATTCGCTGCTTTCCATAGTTACGCTGGCGTCTCTCGTCGAGCGCGAAACGCCCAAGCCCGAGGAAAGGCCGGTCGTGGCCGGTGTCTATGACAATCGCCTCAAGAAAGGCATGCTCCTCCAGTGTGACCCAACGGTCATTTATGCGCTGCAACAAAACGACAGTTACAGCGGCGCGCTCACGCTCAAGGATTTGCGGTTCAATTCGCCCTACAACACCTATCTGCACGCGGGCCTGCCCCCCGGACCGATTGGCAATCCCGGCGAAGCCTCACTCCGCGCGGCCCTCAATCCGGAGCCAAGCAACTATCTCTATTTCGTGGCCAACACCCAGGGCGGCCATTTTTTTGCCGCCACGCTGGCGGAACACAACAAAAATGTGGCCAAATACCACCGTCTCCTAAACGGCGAGCCCGCGGATCCCCCGGAAACTCATGTCAGCCATAAGCGCGCCGCAGTCCCGGCTCACAAAGGCAAACGATGATGGACGAGCTGAAAACGAAAAAGAACCTAATCCTGCAAGCCGCCCGCGCGATTGGCGTTCAGAAATGGACTCCCGCGGAGATTGACCAGTTGCGGCGCAAACTCCTTGCCGATCATGGCGAAGCCGGAAAAACGGGAAATGACTATATTGCCGACGTGCTGAAAACCACGGGCTGGAAGGTGCAACTCAGCGAACGGGAAGAGGCCGAAGAACGTTTCGAGGAAGAGTTCGCGGACATTCTGCATTTCAAGACGCTGCCCGACGCGGAGGTCAGCCTGACGCGCCTGGATGAGCTGATGCGGCGATTCCGCGCGCACGGAGAAGAAGCAGCCGTGCAACGCGTGCTGGAGATTGCCCGGCTCGGGAAGCGCCGCGCGGAAATGATCTCGCACAACCGCAAAGTCGAACCGCGCAAACGCGAGGAAAAAAAGGAAATCGCGGAGTGGTTTCGCATCTGGCTGGAAACCCCGGATGCCTTCTTTGACTGGCTGGACGTGCGCAAAGTCTCGCCCGAGTTCCGCGAGAAGTTTGGGGAGATCGTGGAGGAATAGCGTTGGGACCCGAGACGAGCGTTCCCGATCTGCCTCCCTATTCGCTCGACGTCCAGGCCCTGGAACTCGGCGCCGATACCAAGGCGGTAGGACTGGAGCTGCTGGAAACGCAAAGCCGCGAGCCTTTGCGTGGAAGCGAAGCAGCGCAAATCTGGGCCGCCGCCTTCCCCGCCCTTGCGGCCAAGGAAATGCTCCTTCTGGATTTTTTCAGCCACGTCGAGCGCGTGCGCGAATTCTGCAACACCCAAGCCATTGCCTACCGTGAGGCGGCCCCGCGTTGCCTGGTGGTTCCGCAACCGTCCACGGAGCAGTTGGGCCAATTGTTCGCGCGCTTCGAAGCGGAAACGTTCGGCATGCGCGCCGGGCCTGCCGCGCAGAACGCCGACGCGGCGCTCGAAAATGAACTTTCGCTCCGCGGCCTGGATGCTTATCAGACCGCCTATACCCGCTACACGTTCTGCGCCGTGGTCGAGCCCGAGGATGCTTGGGTGACTCTATTGAGCGAAGGCCTCTGGCCCAGTGAGGTGATCCGCCGCGTGCGGCCCGCGATGCAACCCTATGACGTCTATATCGCCCGCAGTGAAAAGTGATGCTGCGCTAATCTTCGAGACGTCCAACCTGTTGGCAGTGGGCCCGCTTCCGCGTAGCCCGTGATCGGGGACTTGGACTGCAAAGTGCCTACATTGAAGGCTTCAGGTTTTGCTCCGCGATTCGGGTGTCAGACCACTCAGGATCAGTCCGTCGGTTTTGCATAGCGGCACCTAATGGTCAGTTGATCCCGGCGCTTTGAACAAGCCGATTTGACGGTAAAGATCGAGGTCGTTAAAGAACACCCATTCTTCAGCGATCTTTCCGTCCATAAAGCGCCACACGGTAATGGCCGAGAGTTCATAGTGCTTTCCCGTTGCAGGGACACCCTGAAAAACTCCGTCATGGGTTCCTTTGGCAGTAAAGCACACCGCGACTTTGTCTCCTTCGGCAATCATCCAGTTCTCCGTGAATGTGAGATCGGAGGACGAATCAAATTGCCCCTTGGCATCCCGCATTTCTTCCGATAGATTCTCCGCCGGACTGTTGTTGTAGTGTTTCACAAAGTCCTTGGTATGGATTTCTTCAAACCGCTTGAAGTCCCGGTGATTCAGGTAGTCGAAAAACGCAGCCCGCGCTACGGCCTTGTTCTGGTCCTCCAATTTGCCCCCGGTGGCATGGCTTGGTATCAAGAGGAAGCACAATCCGATACAAAGGACAACTGCGCCGGCCAGTTGCACACGATGGCTTCGCCAAAACGGTTGCTTGCTTCTCTCCTGCAGTCTCTTGGTCTTCATAAGTGTCTCCTGATTGAGATACGCGAGCGTCGAGATACACCCCGCGCCGCATTCGCCCCAGTGAGCCTCCCGCATTCCGCGTCTCATTGGAACGTCAAGAACAGTCTGGAGCCTGTACCTAGGTATAGAGTCAAACGGAAAATCAGGACACGGCCACAGCGGTCGGTCGGGAGGACTCAGCGTGATCTTAGGGAGTCTTCTGCCGTGTCAGAGCGTTAAGCGAGGCGCGGATTTGGCCCAACGTCTCCCTCAGTTCATCCCGAATTTGAACGGCGGAGCGGATTTCGTCGTTCATGGTCTGCAGCTTCTTCTCGCCAAGCTTCAACGCTTCACGTAGGCATTCATGTGAACCTCGCTGATAGGGAGAAGCCCCGCCCGAATCGCTGGGTAAAATCCACAACTGCAATACGCGCCGGACTTCCACGAGCTTGAAACCAAATCGCTGCATCTTCTTGATCAGCGTGACGCTCTCAAGGTCTTGCTCGCTGTAAATGCGATATCCCGCGGGCGTCCGGCGGGGTGTGCGGATCAGGCGGCGCCGTTCGTAGAAGCGAATAGCCTGCACGCTCACCCCGGCGCGCTTCGCAAGTTCGCCGATTCTCATATGCAGATGATAACTCTGGCAGCGTGACTTCTTCCACCTGTCCGGAGACGTCTAACTTCGGCGCCTCGTTGCTGCCGCTCCCGATTAGTCGGCCGCCCGGAAACTAACACAATGGCAACCGGCACGCGCATTTGACCGGCCTCACCGCTGGCTGCTAAATTGCTTAATTTGGACTCAGGGCCAGGGAATTCACTGATGCAGCGTGTCTCGAAATGCATGGTTTTGCTGACACTGTCGGTCGCCGCTTGCGGCTGCGGGGGACATGTCCATCAAATCACCACCGTACCCGCTGCGCAGCGGCCCGTGGCGAAAGATGCCACCGAGAATGAGCTTCTGGACAGCTACAACGCGCTGGCCCGCGGCGTGCAAACCGTGAATGCAACCGTGGAATTGAAACCCACCGCCGGGTCGAAGTACAGCGGCGTGATTGACGAATATCACGAGGTGAAGGCGTTCCTACTGGCATCGCGGCCCTACAACATTCGCATGATCGGTCAAGCTCCGGTTATCGGGAAGACGGTGTTTGACATGGCCAGTGATGGCCGGAATTTCGAGGTTTCCATTCCGTCGAAGAACAAATTCCTGGCGGGGCCGGTTTCGCTCGAGCGCTCCGCCAGCAAGCCGATTGAGAATCTACGTCCCCAGCATCTGGTGGACGCTCTGCTCTGGCCGGAAATCCACAAGGAAGAGGCCGTCCTGCTTGAAGAGTTCAATGACGAGGCCGCGAGGTATTACGTGCTGACGGTGTTGCGCGGCGGCTATCGCACGGAGATCCTGCGAAAAGTGTGGTTTGACCGCGCGGACCTTCACGTCGCGCGCATGGAGACTTTTGGCCCTAAGGGCGTTCTCCTCTCCGATGTGCGCTTCGCGGATTGGCAAGGAGTTGCGGCAACCAACGTACAATCGGGCGCCGCGCCGGTCAGCGAATTCCCGCGCACGATTCGCATCGAGCGTCCTCACGATGAGTATCGCCTGGATATGAGCGTCGAAAAAATCAGTCTGAATGAGCCGCTGGAAGCGGAGCGCTTCAAGCTGGAGCCTCCACCCGGCGAGGAAATCGTGCATCTGGGTGACGCGGCCGAGGACAAGAAACCATGATGGGACAACTCGTCCTGCGGAACCTGTTTCACCGGCCGATGCGCACGCTGATCGGCGTGATGGCGGTTGCCGTGGAGGTGGCTCTGGTCATCCTCATCGTTGGCCTCACCTCCGGCATTCTTCAGGAAACCGCCAAGCGCATCGAGGGTATTGGCGCGGACATCATGGTGCAATCGCCAGCCGCACAGATGCTCATCACCTTCAGCGGCTCTCCCATGCCCATCAAAATCGCGGATAGACTGGCGGAACTCAAATACGTTCAGGCTGTCGCCCCGGCTCTCTTGCAGTTCAACTCTACGGGCGGCGTGGAAACCGTCTGGGGCATCGATGCCCAATCGTTCCGCGACGTCTCCAGCGGCTTTGTCTTCCTGCAGGGCCATGATTTGCAGGACCCCGACGACATTCTGGTGGACGATTGGCAAGCCAAGGCCAAGCATGTGAAGGTTGGCGACACTTATAATCTCTTCAATCACAAATGGAACGTTGCGGGAGTCATTGAGCACGGCAAGGGCGCGCGCCTGTTCGTCCCCCTCGCCACCCTGCAGGATCTTGTCGGCGCCCACGATAAGGCCTCCATCTTCCTCGTAAAGTGCACGCACCCCGATCACACCGAAGACGTCATCGCCGAAATCAAGGATCTGCTTCCCAATCATCCGGTTCGGCCGCTCAAGGAATTCATGACCCTGATGACCTCGACGAATATCCCCGGCCTGCAAACCTTCATCGACGCCATGATCGCCCTCGCCGTTTCCATCGGCCTTCTGGTTATCTTCCTCACCATGTACACCACCGTGCTCGAACGCACCCGCGACATTGGCGTCCTGAAATCCCTCGGCGCCAGCAAGGTCTTGATCGTTCGGGCCCTCCTCATGGAAACCACCCTCCTGTGCGTCTTGGGTATTGCGGCTGGCGTGGGACTCAGTTACCTTGTCCGGGCAGGGTTTCTCGCTCTCTTTCCCACGCTTTCGATTCTGATTACGACGGAATGGATTCTGCGCGCCGGACTCATTGCTTTGGTTGGAGCCGTGCTTGGCGCAAGCTATCCCGCGTGGCTGGCCAGCCGCAAGGATCCCGTGGAAGCGCTCTCTTACGATTGAGGAGCTCTGGAAACTAGGCATAGATGGCAATCACAGTTACAATACGGTCGCTGATGGACGGAAAGCCGGACGCAGAGCGGAAACCCTTGGACCCGATACTCAAGACCGAGAATCTCTGGAAGCTGTATCACGCCGGCAAAGTCGAAGTCCCGGCCCTGCGCGGCGTGAATTTCGATGTGTTGCCGGGCGAATCGGTGGCCGTCATGGGGCCATCCGGCTGCGGCAAATCCACTCTCCTCTATGTCATCGGCGGCCTCGCGCGCGCCTCGCGCGGCAAGGTATTGGTTGACGGCAACGACCTCACCGCCATGGGCGATGCCGAGCGCACCAAGCTGCGCCGCAGCAAGATCGGCTTCGTTTTCCAGCGTTTCAACCTCTTGCCCACCTTGACCGCCAGGGGCAACATTGCCATCGCGCAGTACATCCATGGCGACGGCTACGATCCGCACCGCTTCGACGTCGTCACGAAAATGCTTGGCCTGGAGGGCCGCCTGCATCACCGGCCCTCGGAGATGTCCGGCGGGGAGCAGCAGCGCGTGGCCATTGCCCGCGCCATCATCAACGAACCGAAAATCCTGCTGGCCGATGAACCCACCGGCAACCTCGATACAAAAAATTCCGATATCGTGCTGGAAATGCTGCGGCGCCTCAACAAGGACCTGGGACAAACCATCGTGATGATTACGCACAACCCCGAGGCGACCACCTATTTCGACCGCGTCGTGCACATGCGCGATGGCATCATCGTTGACGGAGTTCCGGCGGACTGACATGGCAGGCCTCGGTCAAATCCTTTCGCGGACGTTCTTCTGGTCCTACGAACGCGGCTCCTGGCAATACGACATCGCCGTAATCCTGATCCTGGTGTTCGTGCTGCTGACGCCGCGGGGATGGTTCCGCGACCAGCCCCAGGTCGGCTTGCCCGCGAACACCAGCCAGGTCGAATTGCTCTCCAAGGCCGGAGCGAACGAAGTGTATCGCGTGGATGCGCGCGTCCTGGCTCCTCCCGAACGCACCCCGGCGCTGCAGAACGATTTGCACAATGCCCTGCAAAAGGCCAGGCCGGACTTGCATGATGGGCGCTTCTCCATCGGCACGATCGAGCCGCAGCGCGATGAAAAAGGCAATGTCGTGGCCTACGAAGTGACCATCCGGCACTGACTGTCGCTTCGCCCGCTGCCCATCGGTCCGATTCCCTCTCAACCCCTCGCTCGGGCTGTGCTTCGACGCGGGCTGTGCTACGATTTGAAGGGAGCAAGATGCACGCAAGTTCCGCTCCAGGGGTTGCTTTGAGACGATTCTGCCTGCTTTTATTCTTGTTGTGCCTGGCCGCGTTTGCCGGCGCCCACACTGCCCGCGACGGACAGTCCAATGGAAAAATCTCCCTCAATTTCGTGCTCTCCATGATGGATAAATCGGCCAAGGATTTTCATAGCCTCACCGCCGATCTCGAGCACATCAAATACACCGCCGTGGTGAAGGACACTTCCATAGAGACGGGCCAGATTTTTGCGCGCAAGGACGAAAAGATGCGCATCGATTTTCAGAAGCCCGACCCGCGCACCATCCTGCGCGAGGGCGACAATCTGTACATCTACACGCCGAAAATCAACCGCGTCGAGGAGTACAACATCGGCAAACACCGCGCCCTGGCGGATCAGTATCTGGCGCTGGGCTTCGGCACGAAGGGCGACAATCTCAAGAAAAACTACCAGATCAGCTTGGTGGGCGAAGAAGAACTCGACGGCCATAAAACTGCCGTGATTGATCTGGTGCCAAACTCCGAGGAGATGCGCAATCAGATCCCCAAAATCGAAATGTGGTTGGACGAAGCTTCCTGGCTGCCCATCCAACAAAAATTCTTTGAAGCCGGCACCGGCGACTACTTCATGTCCCACTACAAGAACGTCCTGAAGAACCTGAAGATTGCCGACAGCAAGTTCAAGCCCGATTGGCCCAAAGGTACCAAGGTTGAAAAGCCCCGCGGCTAAGAACTGTTTCAAAAATGGATTTCGGGAGGGCACGGCTTCAGCCGTGCCGAAAAGTTTTTTCTTTAGGAGGCCGGGGCTTCAGTTTACCCTGAGCCTCGAAGGGCCCTGGCGTAAAGCCCCTAAAACCAATGGGCTTTAGCCCCTGAAGCAAGCCTGTCCCAGGGTTTTCCGCAGCCGGCTCTCACGCAGAAGCGTCCGCCTTCTCCCGCTCCAATAATTTTTCCTTGCGCTGCAGTCCCCAGCGATATCCCGCCAGGCTTCCATCGGTGCGGATCACCCGGTGGCACGGCACGACGATGGAAACCGGATTGGTGGCACAGGCGCGCGCCACGGCACGGACTGATCTCGGCTTGCCCAGGGCGTGCGCCACTTGCGTGTACGTCCGCGTCGCACCGCGCGGAATCTTCTGCAGTTCCTGCCACACGCGGCGCTGAAACGCCGTAGCTTGCACGTCCAGCGGCAAATCTACGCTCGGCGCATCCCCTTCGATGCGATGCAGGATTTCCTGCAGCCATTGCTCGTTCGTTTCACGCGTCCGGCGAATCTCTGCGCGCGGATATTCCTTGTGCAGCGCGTCCACCAGTCTTTCCTGACTTTCCCCCAGGTACACGGCAGACACGCCGCGCGGCGTCGCCGCCACCAGCACTTTTCCGAGCGAGGAATTTGCCACGGTGTATCCGATTTGCATGCCAGGTGCTCCTTTGCGATAAGCTGCGGGCGTCATGCCCAATTGTGTGTTCGTTTTTTCATAGACCCGGCTCGGCGAGCCATATCCGCAGGCGTACAGCGCGTCACTAATCTGGCTCCCCTCTCGCAGCATTTTCTTAAAACGCGCCATCCGCGCCGCTTGGGCGAATGCCTTCGGCGTCAGCCCGGTCATGCGGCGAAACGCCCGGCGCAGTTTTGCGGGAGAAGTGCCGATCTGAACCGCCAGCGCATCGAGCCGCACGCTTTCCTCTTCTGAATTTCCCAATACCTCTGCCGCCTTGGCCACCAATGCAGAAAGTTGCTGCCGTTCTTTCGGGCGGCAACGCTGGCAGGGACGATAACCTTGATTTTCGGCTTCCTCCGCTGTACGGAAAAAGACGGCGTTGTGACGTAGCGGCCGCCGCGCCGGACAAGACGGCCTGCAGTAAATGTGCGTAGAACGCACGGCAAACACAAAGGCGCCATCCGCGCGCGCATCGCGGTGCAGCGTGGCCTGCCAGTATTTAGCCGCGGCTTGCGCTGAAATACTTCCTTGGTGCTTGTCCAAAAGTGCTTGGTTCATGCGTTAAGACTATCGCGGGCCGCTGTCCGGTTCTATCCGCTTTCTGACGCCAAATTTTGCGCCGCCGCTGGCCAAAAAGAAAGGCGCTAGGCCTCCCCGGGAGCGGGGATCGCCTCATCCGCTTCAATCAAATTCTTGTGCGGCATGGTGATCACCAGGATCACCGCCGTCAAGATCACTGCACTGGCCAAAATCGTCCGCAAGGTGAGTGCCTCGCCGCCCAGCAGCCAGCCCAAAAACAGCGCCACCACGGGATTCACGAACGCATACGTGGCCACGTGCGCCGCCGTGCCGTGCTTCAGAATGTAAATATAAGCGCTGAACCCCAGCGCCGAGCCAAACACCGTCAAATACCCGAGCGCCAGCCACGAGCGCAGCGTTATCTGGGCCAGATGCAGTTCGCGATACTCACCGCTGATTCCGGCGACGGCCAGCAACGCCGTTCCTCCCGCGATCATCTGCATGGCCACGCCCAGCATCGCCGAGTTTGGGATAGGGTGGTGCTTGGAGTAGATCGACCCGATCGCCCACGCCAAGGAAGCCAGCACCAACGCAAACGCCCCTAGTGGATTCACTCGCTCGGCGCCGCCAAGGTGTTTGGGGCCGACCAGCAACGCCATCCCCGCAAAACCCAGTGCCAACCCGGCCAGCACCCGCGGCGCGGGGCGTGAACCACCCGGCCGGAACCAATCCAGCAAGACCATCCACAGCGTTACCGTGGCCACCAGCAGTGCCGCAATGCCCGAGGGAACGACCTTCTCCGCCCAGCTTACCGTGCCATTGCCGCACAGAAGCAGCAGGACGCCCGAAATAATCGCTGTGCGCCATTGCCCTGGGGTCGGCTTCTCCCCGCTGGCACGCCGGAATACAGGGTAGAACACCAGACCTACCGAAAGATGCCGCAATCCAGCCAGCACCAGGGGTGGAAAGCTCTCAACACCGATCCGAATGGCAAAGAACGTGGCGCCCCACAGGATATAGACCGCAGCGAACGACGCCAGCAGGAGTGAAGAGGCTCGCGCAGGGGCGGCATTTGCCTTGGGCGGGGCTTTGGGAATGGTTTCTGGGGTCTCTGCTGGCATTTCGGGCCTGTCCATCGACGATACGGAGCCATGATTCCATGTCCAGCGCCATATTGGAACCGGGACCGGGAGGAAAAAGATCCCCAAAGGTCGTCGAAGCAGTGAGTACTATAACTCGCTGTTTGATCTTAGGACACCTTCACTCTTTTCCATAGGTTGACTTTCGCTGCCGCAAAGTGGCATCGTTGGCTTCCCAACGACCTTTTTGGGGTCAGTGTCTTACCAGAGAACTACCGAACTCGTTTGGTTTGTCTTTTCATCTCTCTCTGAGGGACGAGATGAGTGCCAGGAACCGCGCGTTAGCTTGGGACAATTTGCCTTCGTTGCCGGAGACGGCGGCCCGCACGGGCGTCTCTCCCGCGTTCCCGGAAACTCTGGAACCTTCGCGGAGACCCGCCCTGCGGATCATGCCGCTGCTACGCTCCCCGCAACCGCGGCGATTCGTGCGCGTGCCGACCTATGCCGTGGGCGTTTACGTCGAGCAGCGCGAATCTCCACGCGCCTCCCTGAAGTTGCCCTTGAAGCTGAGAAGCGTCGCCGGTGCGCTTGAGGAGTTTCCGGTTTCGCTCGTAACACGCGACATCAGCGCGTCAGGCGTTTATTTCCTGTGCCCCAAACCGCTCGAAGCCGGCACGGAAATCGAGCTGGACATCGTTCTGGTCAGCCGCCCGCTGGGTTACGGCAACGTTGTCGTCTCCTCCAAGGCCTGCGTGCGGCGCATCGAACCCGCAAATATGCCCGGTTGGTTCGGCATCGCCGCGAGCTTCAGTGATTTCGCATTCGATCGCGACGATCATATTCCCAATCGCTTCGCCGCGGACTGATCTCCACTCCTTTCTTTTTCTTTTCACCTCCAAGCAAATATTTGCCAGCAGGGTTCTGCTATCCTTGGGGCGATGCCTGCCTCCCCTACTCTTGCCGCTGTACTGTTCGATTGGGACGGCACATTAATCGATTCCTACCACGCCGATTCCCAAGCCTATCTGGCGCTCTTTCGTGAAATGGGTGTGCCCTGGGGCTTGTCCGAACTCGAGCGCCATTATTCACCTGATTGGTACGTTGTTTATCGCGCGGCAGGGATACCCAACGCCCGCTGGCCGGACGCCGACCGCACCTGGCGCACTTATTATGCAAAACATCGGCCCAAGCTGATGAGCGGTGCCCGCCGCGTCCTAGGGCAACTGGCGCGCCGGTATAAACTGGGCCTGGTCACCAGCGGCGACCGCAACCGGGTGATGGGTCAATTGCGCGACTTTGGATTGCTGCGTATCCTTCGCTCGCGCGTCTGCGGCGGCGATCTGGAAGAGAAAAAACCGCATCCTGCGCCATTGCAGATGGCTCTGCGGCAGATGGCCCTCGAACCGGCTGAATGTGTCTATGTGGGTGATACACCGGAAGACGTGGAGATGGCGCGCGCTGCGGGGGTGCGCGCGATTGCCGTGCTGGGACCTTTTCCCACGGAGAAGCGCCTCCGCGCGGTGCACCCCGAATTCCTGCTGGACGATCTGCGGAAACTGCCGGGATTGTTGCACGAATTGTACGGCGAAGCGCGCCGTCCGCGCACGCACTCCTGACATAACGAGATCGCGGAAGCTACCTCAGGGTTTGGGAGGCGGGGGCGCGCTCGCTGCGGGCGCCGGCGGCGGAGTTGTTGATACGGCGAACGGCGGGAATGGCTTGAAGTTGGTCCACTTGATCGTGACGCGAATGGGGATGTCTCGGTCCTTCAATTTGTAGACTTCTTCGGAGCGCGCATAATCGGGAAACCAGTACTTGCCGTCCACATTCTCGCGGTAAATCTCAAACATCCCAAAGGGCAAGGTCGGCGGATGTACGGCACCCAGATCCGTGACCCATTTGCCGTACGTTTTCACCACCTCCAGATACTTCTGATCCACCCAGAGGATGCCGTCGAAGAGCGGATGCTGCCGGTCCAGCACTTTCGGATGCACCTGAAAGATGTAGCAGTCCACTTCATCCACTTTTTCCGTGCTCAGGTATTGCAGGTCGTATTTGGACATTTGCCCGAGCGTGACCGGATAGGGAGGAATGCGCGTCAGGTATTGCGCATCTTCGGGCTCGAATTGCAGGTATTGCAGCGTGGATTCCGGGGCGGCGATGGCTTTTTCATAGAGCTTGCCGTCGCCGGAGCGCACCGCATCGTACGTGGCGTCGTATTCTCCCGAGGGCTTGCCGTCAGGACCAAATTCCTGGATGCGGATGGTTTTCCGGTAGGCATACAGCGGCCGCGTGGACTGGTAGAGATCTTCCTTTTGCGCGAAGGATTTGATGATTAGCGCGGGCGGCAACGAGGGCGGCGCTTCCGCCTCCGGTACGCCCACTACCCGGCGGACGCTGTGTTCCGGTGGCGGCGTGAGCGGGCCGGGCGCATTTTCCTGCGCCAGAAGGCCAATGGCCGTCAGGAAAAAGAAAAATGAGAGTACAAGAAAAAACGCCCTGCGCGGTAAGATGATTGTTTGACGGAAGCGATGACTCTTCATGACTAGTTGGATGCGCGGAGCTTGCGACTGCGCCGCCCGCGGCCCCTGGCATACTGCCAGTGTAACGCAAATTCCGGGCCAGATTGCCGCCATGAAGGGAATCGCGGAATTCTCAGCGGCGATTTTTCAGCAACCGTGAACCAGCAACTTTATGCGCGGCGCTTTTTTGTGACCGGGCGTGTGCAAGGCGTGGGCTACCGCGGTTTCGTCGAGCACGTTGCCGGGAAGCTCGGGCTGCAGGGATATGTGCGCAACCGCCGCGACGGCCGCGTGGAGGTTTTTGCCATGGGCTCGCCGGAAAGGCTCGGGCAGCTCCGCGTGGCGCTGGAACGCGGCCCGATGATGTCCGATGTGGCCAAGCTGAACGAGGAGCCGGACGTGGTTGACACCCGGTACGCCGGGATATTCACGATTGAGATGACTATCTAACGGGGAGCTGCAGCTATGGATGATCTGAAAAAACTGATTCGCGAAATCCCGGATTACCCGAAGCCGGGAATCCTCTTCTATGACATAACCACGCTGTTGAAGAACAAGCAGGGCTTCCATGCGGTCATCGACCGGCTCTGCGCGCACTATGCAGGCCACAACATTGATCTTGTTGTGGGCATCGAAGCGCGCGGCTTCATTTTTGCTCCCGCCCTGGCCTATTGCCTTGGCGCGGGATTTGTTCCCGTGCGCAAGCTGAAAAAGCTGCCTGCCAAGACCGCGCAGATTTCCTACGCGCTGGAGTACGGTACGGACACGCTGGAGATCCACGAGGACGCCGTGCAAAATGGCCAGAACGTGCTGCTCTGCGACGATTTGCTGGCCACCGGCGGCACCGCCGCTGCCGCGGTTCAGCTCATTCGTTCGCTGGGCGGCAACGTAGTTGGGGCCGCATTTGCGGTGGAGCTGAATTTCCTGCATGGCCGCGACAAACTACCCGGCCTGGACGTCTTCTCGCTGATGCAATACGACAAGTAGGGCCATCTCGCCAATGTTTTGCAGTGATGCGCGCCTTTGCAGGCCGCGTAAGAAGTTTCTTCTTTAGGAGGCCGGGGCTTCAGCCCCGGCATAAAGCCCTTACAACGAATGGGCTTTAGCCCCTGAAGAAAGGCTTACAGCGGAAGTCCCGTGCTGCAGTCCTGCGCCCCTACTTCTTGTGCGCGCCACGCTGGCGCAGAGCCTCGAACAGCACCACGCCGGTCGCCACGGAAACATTCAGGGATTTCACCGGGCCGCTGGTCGGCAACGACACCACAAAATCGCAGCGTTTCCGCGTCAGTTCGTGCAAACCTTTTCCTTCGCTGCCCATTACAATCCCCGTCGGTGACGTGTAGTCCACTTCCGTGTAGCTTTGCTTCCCTTCTTCATCGAGCCCCACAAGCCAGTAGCCCGCTTCCTTCAACTCCTCCATCGCACGCACCAGGTTCGTGACCTTGGCAATGGGCAGATGTGCGATGGCCCCCGCGGAGGCGCGCGCCACCGTATCCGTCAGGCCCGCCGCGCGCCGCTCCGGGATGATCACGCCGTGCGCTCCCGCAGCCAGCGCCGTGCGAATTACCGCGCCGAGATTGTGTGGATCTTCCACGCCATCGAGTAGCACAATGAGCCCCGCCTGATTTTTCGCGCTATTCGCGTTCGCCAGAATGTCTTCCAGCGTGGAGGCCTCGCGCGAGGCCGCAATCGCCACCACACCCTGATGGTCGCGCGAGTTGGCCAGCCGGTCGAGTTGCCCGCGATCCTCAAAGCGCACAGATACGCCGCGCTCGCGTGCGAGCTGCACAATCTCTTCGATGCGCGAATCCTGCCGGCCCTTGGCAATGACGATGCGGTCGAAAGCGCTCCCCGCTTCGAGGGCTTCGCGTACGGCGTGAATGCCGGTGAATCGGTCCATGCTTTGCAAGTTTACAGTCTTCAGTGAGCAGTTCACAGTATGCAACGCGGCCACCGAAAAAACCGCAACGACCAAGCGGCCCGTCAGTCTAGCGCGGCGCAGAATTCCAGGATACGCGCATGCACGTTTTTCACGAGCACGGCGAACGGCAGGGCGGCGGCTTCGTCCACCAAAAGAATAACGCGGTCGAGTTCTCCCTCACCCGCCCGCCCGGCCAGTGCCAGCCGGATGGGATGAAACAAGTCGCGGCCGCGCACCTCAAGCGTCTCCTTCAGGTGCGTCACAACTTCCTTGAAGCGGTCCGACGTGAATGGCTCCGGCTCGAGCAGCAGCAAAGCGAGATGCCGGACGACGTCGCGGGCTTCGTAACGCGAAAGGACGGCATGGGCTTCCGTGGAACGCAGGATGTCCGCGGCATCGTAGCTGAGCACAAGTCGTAGCAGCTTTTCGAGCCCGGTGCGATCTTCCACAAAATGGCCCAGCAACGCGGCGGCGCGTTCGCAGAAGGCGAGATGTTCGGGCGAGGGCTCCGCCGAGAACCACCGCTGCTCGCGGAGAATCGCGAGAACGTCGCCGGCGCGAAAAATATTTTCGCGCACCGGATGAGGCTGAATGTGATCGGGTGTAAACATTTGGGAATTCCAGCGCAGCTCTTATTGAGCGTTGCAGATTATAGTGACACCTTATGAGCATCGGGAAAACATCCGACGATAGTAGGTTGTCATTCCGAGCGCAGGTTTGGCGCGAGGAATCTGCTGTACCTTGCCTTCAGGTAAAAGCAGATCCCTCGTTGCTCTCGGGATGACAATACGCGTTTCGTCTCTATGTTCCGCGAAGCTCAGTAGGTGCGAGCCCCCGCTGGCTCCTCACCGGCGCAATCCAAAATCAGAGCGTCGAGAGCGTGGCGATGACGTAGGCAGCGATGGCTTCGCCGCGGCCGACGGCGTCAACGCCCTCGTTGGTCTTGGCTTTCAGGTGGATTTTCTCGGCGGGGATTCTCAAAGATTTGGCCAGTGCCTCGCGCATCTTCGGGAAATGCGGGCCAAGCTTGGGGCGTTCCAAAATCACCACGGCATCCGCGTACTCAATAATAAAATGTTTTTCTTCCAGGAGTTTTCGCGCATGCTCGAGAAAGAGCAGGCTGTTCGCGCCCTTCCACTTAGGATCGCTGTCCGGAAAGTGCGTTCCGATGTCGCCCAGGCCCGCGGCCCCGAACAGCGCGTCGCAAAGCGCGTGCGCCACCACGTCGCCGTCCGAATGCCCCACCGGGCCTTTCTCGAACGGCACTTCAATTCCCCCAACGATGAGCTTGCGCCCCTCGCCCAGGCGATGCAGGTCATAGCCTATGCCGCAGCGGTAGCTCATGCCTTCTTCTGCTCGGCGCGGAGATAGAACCGCGCCAAGTCCATGTCCGCGGGCTTGGTAATTTTGATGTTGCGCTCCGACCCTTGCACCACATAAACGTCATGGCCCATGCGCTCCACCAGCCCGGCTTCGTCGGAGGCGCTCAGGCCATCCCCTTCGGCCAGCGCGAAGGCTTCCTTCAGCAAGCGCGTCTCGAAGACCTGCGGCGTCTGCGCCAGCACGATACGTTCCCGCGGAACCGTCGCGGTAATCAGCGCCACATCTTCCGGCAGGCTGGCGCGCTTCACTTCCTTCACCGTGTCCATTGCCGGGACGCCCAGAATCGCGGCTTTGCAGCGGCGCGCTTCTTCAATCACGCGCGTGATTTGTTCCACGGTCACAAATGGCCGCACGGCATCGTGAACCAGCACCAACTCCGTCTCGTCCCCGATCAGCTTCAAAGCTTGTGCAACCGAATCTTGCCGCAGATCGCCGCCCTTGATTACGCGGACCGGCTGCTTGAGCTTCTCTTCGCGTATGCGTGTCTCCAGCCGCTCCACATTGTCCGCGCGCGTGGCCACGATGATTTCCGTGATCAGGGGGCACGCCGCGATGCGGCGCAAGCTGAGGATGACGATGGGCACGCCATCCAGCTCCAAAAATTGTTTCGGTGTTTCCGCGCCCATGCGCGTGCCGAGACCTGCAGCGGGAAGAATCGCAGTGATATGAGTCATAGGATGAAAGCAGTCCGGCTGAAGCGATGTCCACCTGGCTTAAGCGCGGGTTGCAGAAAGTTGAGTGTACCTCAAGCGGGCATTGGAAGCGAAGCCCGGCGATGCCAACAGCGGGGTGACTTGTCGTCCTGAGGGCCGCGTAGTTTGCGGCCCGAAGGATCTCAACTCACACACCGTCCACGAATTGCTTTGAGATCCTTCAGCGATCCTTATCGGATCGCTTCAGGATGACAAATCCTTGTTGTATTCGGATAATTAAGGAAATTCGATCCTTGAAGAAACTCAGGATTAATCCACGTAAAAGCGCGGCACGCGCTGGCTCACTCCCGACAGCAAATCGGAAGTGACCGTGCCGATGCTGCGCGCGATGACGTTGGCCGGATAGACTTGCTGGCCCACCGTTCCGTAAACCGTCGCGATGTCCCCCAGCGTGGCGTCTGGAATGTCCGTCACGTCCGCCATGGTCACATCCATCGAAATGATGCCGCGCATCGGCGCGCGCTGCCCACGAATGATCAAGCTTCCGCGGTTCCCCAAGGAGCGGTGGATCCCGTCGCCATACCCTGCCGCCAGTATGGCAATGCGCGAAGGCCGCTCGGCCACCCAACTGGCGTCGTAACCCACGCCATCTCCCGCGGCAATCGAACGCAAATTGATAACTCGCGTCCGCAGGCTCATCACCGGGTGCAGCGGCAAGGCCGCTTCAAATTTCGTGCGCAGCTCCGGAGGATCGAATCCCGGATGATATCCGTAGAGCAGGGCGCCCGGCCGCACCATGTCCGCCCAGGTTTCCGGCAATGCCGCAATGGCGGCGCTGTTCGCCAGGTGAAGAATGCCCGGCTCGATGCGCAGCGCGCGCAACCGCTCGATGGCCGCATAAAAGTGCTCCATTTGTTGACGCGTCTGCGGCCCCGGGCGGAGATCGATCAGGACCTCCGAGGAAGCGAAATGTGTGAACACCCCGCCAAGCGAAAGATGCGGGCACTTCGCCAATTGGCGCGCAAAACAATCCATATCGCCGGGCAAAATGCCCAGACGGTTCATGCCCGTATCGATCTTCAATTGAATAGGGACGTTTTTCTTGCGCAGCTTGGCGGCTGCGGCTTCAAAACTCAGCAACTGTTCGCAACGATGGATCGCCGGCGTCAGTTTGTGCTCCAGAAGAACTTCCTCTTCGCCGGGCCAGAATCCGCCGAGGACAAGAATCGGCTTGCGCACACCTGCTTTGCGAATCTCCACACCTTCGCCCGAAGAAGCTACGCCAAACCAGTCGGAGCCGTCCTGCTCCAGGGCTTTGGCGGTCGGCGCGCCGCCGTGGCCGTACCCATTGCCCTTGACGATGCTCAACACTTTGCGCGGCGTCTTGCGCTTCTCCGAAGCGGGATTTATGTAATCGCGAATGGCCTGAAAGTTTTTGGCGAGGGCGGAAAGCGAAACCTCCGCCCAGACGGGGCGGCCGATAAAATCAGCAGGATTTTTTTTCACGCGAGGCATGAATTACCCGAGGGTTCTAGTTTACGGCATTCTCGCGCAGCGTCAAAAACACTGCGCCAGCCTGCGCGAGAATGACAACAGAGAGGAGAGCACGCGCAAGGCCACGCGGATGAGCGCTACCCGAACCACTGCCGCGGGTTCGCGCCAATGCCGCAGCACTTCAGAGGCGCTTGAATTTAAACGGGTTGCCAACTGAGGCGCAGGGCTGAAACGGCCCTCGCGAAGACACGCAGACCATGCGAAGACCCTGGGCGCTGTGGCGAACGGGACGCGCTTTGTGTCCCTCTACATCTCGTCGCCGCCCGCAAACTGCGAGAAGGCGTCCGGGGCCGCTTCTTCGAATCGCGTCAGCCGGCTGCGGAACACAAACTTGACCTTGTCCGTGGGCCCATTGCGCTGCTTGGCGATCAGGATATCGGCCATTTCGCGCTCTTCCGGCGTCGCATTCATGTTGAAGAAATTCGGGCGGTAGATAAACATCACCACGTCGGCGTCCTGTTCGATGGCGCCCGATTCGCGCAGGTCGGAAAGCTGCGGGCCGCGCTCCTCGCGTTCCGGGGCACGCGTCAACTGGCTGAGGACCAGGACCGGGATCCGCAGCTCTTTCGCCAGGCCTTTCAGTCCGCGGGAAATGCTGGCAACTTCTTCCTGCCGGGAATTGAAGCGCCCGCGCGCGGTGATGAGTTGGAGATAGTCGACGATGAGGAGCGAGAGGCCTTTGTCCCGCTTCAGCCGCCGCGCCTTCGCGCCAATTTCCAGAACGCTGATGGAACCCGCGTCATCGATCCACAACGGCGCGGAAGAGATTTGTCCGAGCCCTTCCGTCATGCGCCGCCAATCCTCGCGGCTCAGATGCCCAGTGCGGAATTTGTGCGCGTCCACCTGCGCCACGGAAGCCACCAGGCGTTGCAGGAGCGATTCCTTGGACATTTCCAGGCTGAACACGGCTACTGGCAGCCCTCCCCGGATGGCGATGTTCTCTGCCATATTCAGCGCCAGCGCGGTTTTTCCCTGCGACGGCCGCCCCGCAAGAATGATGAGTTCCGAAGGCTGCAAGCCGGACAGCAGCTTGTCCAGTTCTCCGTAACCCGTGGAGATGCCGGTAACGCTTTTGCCTTCCCGGAAGATTTTCTCCAGGCGCTCGAAATTGTCGCGGACGATATCCTTGATTGGCAGCAGGCCGGCTTTGACGCGGTCTTCGGCCAGCGCGAAGATGCTCGATTCCGCGTTGTCCAGAATCGTGTCCGCGCCGTCCTCGCCATCGAACGCGCGCTGCTGGATATTGTGCGTGGCGTGGATCAGGTTGCGCAGCATCGCCTTTTCCTTGACGATGCGCGCGTAGTGCTCCACGTTGGAAACGCGCGGCACGCCGTCCACCAGCGAGGCCAGATATGGCGCGCCGCCGGAGGACTCCAGCTCCCCGCGCCGGTGGAGTTCCTCCGTGAGCGTCACCAGGTCAATGGCGTGCTGCGCCTCTCCCAGGGCCATCATTTCGATGAAGATGCTGCGATGCTGCGGGATGAAGAAATCGTCGGGCTTCAGCGCTTCGATCGCGGTGTTCAGCGCGTTATTGTCCAGCAGGATAGCGCCAAGGATGGAGCGCTCCGCGTCCAGATTGCTGGGCATGGGGCGTTCGAGAGTGGCATCAACGAGCATAGGGGTCAGAATGGGTCTTGCTATACTTCGCTTTTGATTCGTCTTTCCTCTGTAATAAATAGCACTTTTCCGGGTGTATGACAAGTACATCCGTCATGCCACTTCGAGCCGCTCCCGGTAGTGGAGTGCGTGAACGGATTCTGCGCGCATCATCCCCGCGCGTCAATCCACGTGCCTGTGCATCGCGAAGGAAATCGTTGCAAAACTTTTTCGCGCCGCGGCTCTCGTAGGGGTCCGGCACGCTGGACCCCGGCTTGGCAAAAACCATCGCGCTGCTGGATGCGTCAAAACAGAACGTGCATTATGGGAAAATCGTACGGACAAGGGGCGCAGCAATGCTGCGCCCCTACACGGACTAACCCGGGAGCCAGCGCAGTATGGAGAGTCGCGGATATATTCACCGCGCAACAGAAACGAAAAAAGGGGCACGCGGAATGTGCCCCTTGTAGAAATCAAGTTGGCGCAGAAGAACTATGCTTCCTTTTCGACGTGCACTTTGATTTCGGCGGTGACGTCGCGGAACACCTTGATGGTCACCGGGAATTCGCCCAGCGTCTTGATCGGGTCTTTCAGTTGCACCTGGCGCTTATCAATGCCAAAGCCCTGCGCCTTCAGCCCGTCGGCAATATCCCCGGTCGTCACCGAGCCGAACATCTGGTCGTTCTCCCCGGTCTTCCGCGTGAACTTCACCGAAACGCCCGTGAGGAGCTCCGCTTGCTTCTTCGCGGAGTCCAGCTCCGTCGCGGTCTTCTTCGCCAGCGCGCCGCGAATGCGCTCCAGCGCGTTCATGTTGCCCGGCGTGGCCTCAATGGCCATCTTGTGCGGCAAAAGAAAATTTCGTGCGTAGCCCGGCTTCACCGTGACCACGTCGCCGCGGTTGCCCAGCTTATCCACATCTTCCTGAAGAATAATCTGCATAACGATCTCCTGATTCCCTTTCCAATCTTTCCAAGCGAAGTAGCGGTTCATCGCACAAAAAACGTGCGATGGAAAACCTTACCTCACCTCGTCCGCCTCCGGCGGATTCGCAATGACAATCCGGCGGTCTGTCGCCGTTCCAACGTAGGCCCTTCGTGTCAGGCCTTTGGAGCCTCGGCCACCACCGGTCGCGGCGCTTGCGTGCCCGCCGCGCTCCCGGCAAACGGCAGCAGCGCGATATTGCGCGCGCGCTTGATGGCCTCGCCCAGCCACCGCTGGTGGCGCGAGCAGACGCCGGTCATGCGCCGGGGCAGAATCTTCCCGCGCTCCTGCACGAACTGCGAAAGTATGTCCGCGCGCTTGTAGTCGATGAAGTCCATCTTCTCGACGCAGAACTTGCAGACTTTCTTCTTGCGGAAATACTGGCGCTTGCCACGGCGCGGACCCCCGGGTCCTCCTCCTGGCCCGCCCGGCCCTCCCGGACCGCCTTCACGGCGGCCTCCACCGGGACCACCTTCGCGGCGTCCTCCGCCTCCGCCATGTCCGCCTTCGCGGGCTTCGCGCGGCGCAGTTGGCGCAGCCGGCGCACTGGGCGCAGCGGGGGCCGCGGGTGCGGCGGCTGGCGCGGGCGGCGCGGCTTGCGGTTGTTTCTGTTCCTCTGACATACCTTCCTACCTTTCCGAAGTGGCTCCGGGCCTAGGCAACGGAGCTCCAAACCAAACTCAAAGATTGCCGGCGGCGCATCGCGGCGTTACCGGCATGAATATCCACGCCAGCTCTTATTTGCTGGAAGCGGACTGCTCGGCCGGCGCTGCTTGCGTCGAACGGCGAGGACGCCGCGCGGCGCGCTGTTCGCGCTTCTGCGCCAGTTTCTTCTGGCGCTTCAAATCCTCGTCGAGCCGCACGGTCTGGTACTTGATGACCGCGTCCTGCACGCCCAGCCGGCGCTCCAGCTCATGCACCAGCTCGCCGTGATTCGTGCGTATCTGCTGGTACACGTAAATTCCTTCGCGGTGCTTCATCACCTTATAGGCCAGCTTCCGCGTGCCCCAGTTCTCCGTCTTCTCGATCTTCCCGCCCTTTTCGGCGCAAGCGTGCTCAATCATCGTGAGCACCTTCTTGATTTCCTCTTCCGGCGTGGCCGGACGGATAATGAAGATCAGATCGTACAAACGCTCTTCCATGATGACCTCGTTTTCCTTCTTTTCTAGTTCACCCGATCGCAAGACCGGTCACTTCTCTTCCGCCGGCGGCACCCGCCGGTTGAACTTGTTCATGGCCGCCGCGAGGCCTTGCGTCAACAGCAATTCCAGCGCATCGCCTGCCTCCGCCACCATCTCCGCGGCCACTTCCAGATCGGCTTTTTTCATCGGCCGCAAAACATACGCCGCCAGATCGCTCACCGGATGATCGGGACCGCAGCCCAGCCGCAACCTCGCAAATTCCTGTGTGCCCACGGCGCTGGTTACGCTCTTCGCGCCATTGTGCGTTCCCGGGCTGCCGCGTTCCCCGATGCGGATCATGCCCCACGGCAGATCGCGCTCGTCGAACAGCACCAGCAGGTCCGCGGGCTCCAGTTCATACTTCCCCAGCAACTCGCGAACCGAAATGCCGCTGAGGTTCATGTACGTCAGCGGCTTGGCCAGGATCACTTCCTCCCCGGCCACTTTGCCGCGCCCTACCAGGGCCTTGCCTTCCGGCCTCTCCACACGGATGGACGCGCGATTCGCAATTTCGTCCACCGCCAGAAAACCTAGGTTATGCGGCGTCCACTGATATTCCGGGCCAGGATTGCCAAGGCCAACAATGAGCCGCATGATGTGTCGCGCGAAGCCGTCCAAACAGGGTTACTTCTTCTTTTCCTGTTTTTCGGCGGGCTCGGCGCCTTCCTCGCCTTCCACTTCCTTTTTGCCCTTCTTGATGACTTCCGGCTCGGCCGGCGCCACCGCAACAACCGCCGCTTCCACGGGCTTCTCTTCCTCAACGCGCAGCGCCACCACGTGCGCCAGCACGCTGTTGCCATCGGTGAGCAGCTTGAGCTTGCTCTTGTTGATCGGCAGTTCGTTGGCGCGCAGGCTTTGGTTCAGCATCAGGCCGCTGACGTCCATCCTGAACTCCGTCGGGATGTCCGCGGGCAGGCATTCTACTTCCACTTCGCGCGTCACCACTTCGTAGACGCCACCTTGCACCTTCACGCCCGAAGGCTCGCCGAAGGTGTGCACCGGCACTTTCACCTTCATGCGTACGTCCATCGCCACGCGCAGCAAATCCACATGCAGTAGATTCCCGCTGACGGGATCCACCTGCCAATCCTTCACGATGGCGGGTTCCTTCTTCCCGGCAAGGTCCACCTCAAACAGGGTGTTGTGCCCGGACTCCGACCTCAGGATGGCCGTCAACTGCTTGGCGTTCACGGCGAGCGAGAGTGGGCCTCCCTTTCCGCCGTAAAGTGTAGCGGGCACCTGTCCGGTTACGCGCAAGCGGCGCGCTTCGTTCTTGCCCCGTTCTGCGCGGGGCGCCCCTTCAACGATAATCTGAGCCATGGCTTCTTTCCCTTCCTGGAATCTCCTCCGGCGTTACTCTCCTCCGGAAAAACCTAAATAAACAGCTCGCTGATGGAGGTTTCCTCGTGAATCGAGCGAATGCCGCGTGCGAGCAAACCCGCAACACTCAGGATGGTCACGTTCTTCAGTCTTTTGGCGGCTTCCGAAAGCGGCACGGAATCGGTCGCCACCACTTCGGTGATTCGCGAATGCTCGATGCGCTCCACGGCCGGGCCGGACAACACTGCGTGCGTGCAAGCCGCATAGACCTGCGTAGCGCCTTCGCGCAGCAGCGCCTCGGCGGTCTTTACCAGCGTCCCTCCGGTATCGATGATGTCATCCACGATCAGCGTGCTGCGCCCCTTCACGTCGCCGATCAGGTTCATCACTTCCGTGACATCCAGGTCCACGCGGCGCTTGTCTACGATGGCCAGCGGCGCATCCAGCTTTTTCGCAAACGCCCGCGCACGTTCCACGCCGCCCGCGTCGGGCGAGACCACCGTCAAGTTCGGCAGCTTCTTGTGCCGGAAATATTCCACCAGCACGGGCGAGCCGTACAGGTGATCCACCGGCACGTCGAAATAGCCTTGGATCTGCGGGGCGTGCAGGTCCAGGGTGAGCGCGCGGCTCGCGCCCGCCGTTTCCAGCAGGTCGGCCACCAGCTTCGCGGATATGGGAACGCGCGGCTTGTCCTTGCGGTCCTGGCGAGCGTAGCAGTAATACGGCAGCACCGCGGTGATGCGCCACGCCGAAGCGCGCTTAAACGCATCAATCATCAACAGCAACTCGAGCAGGTGGTTGTCCACCGGATAACAACACGGCTGCACCACAAACACATCGGCGCCCCGCACGTTCTCGAGCACCTGAAAATAAATCTCGCCGTCGCTGAACCGGCCCAGCAGCGCCCGGCCCAGCGGCACATCCAGATGCTTGCAGATCGCCTCCGCCAGCGCTGGATTGGCAGTCCCCGCAAAAATCTTGAATCGCTCGTCGTTCACGCCGCGCTCACTCCGGTCACCGCTCTGCGGTGACGCGTCTCACGAAAAATGGCCCGGACTGGGCAATGTGAAATGAGGAACGGGAAGTCAGAAAGCGGAGCAACGCTGCGGATCAACCGGCCCAGGCGCCTTTCGTCAAGCGCTGATACCTGGCCCGCGAGAGTGTCTCGCAGACGAAGGCCTGGTCGTGCGGAAATCCGGCAACGGCTCGGCGCGCCTTTGCTGGGCTCGGGAACACTCCAAACACCGCCGAACCGCTACCCGCCAGCAAGGCTTCTGACGCCCCTCCACGGAGCAACCCCCGCTTGATTTGCGCAAGCCGGGGATGACGCTGGAAGACCGCCGCTTCGAAATCGTTCCAAAGGCTCTCTTCCTGCGCGCTCCAACACGGAGCACAGAACCTAAACAGTTTATGGTTCGCCTCCGATTTTGTCAACGCAGCCAGTTCCGGCGCATGCAGCCAGCGGTAGGCATCCGGTGTCGGCACGTGGATCTCTTTCGGCGAAACAATGAGCAGCGCGCGCTTCTTGCGGTCCGGCAGAGGATAGATTTCGTCGCCCTTGCTCACGCCCAGCGCGCGCCCACCAAACAGAAAGAATGGCACATCCGCGCCAAGCTCCGCGGCGATTTTCAGCAGCCGCACCGGCTCAATTCGCTTGCGCGTGAATTGCAGGTACCCCAGAAGCGCCGCCGCGGCGTCGCTTGACCCGCCGCCCAGCCCGCGGCCCGCGGGGATATTTTTTTGCAGTGTAATTTCCACGCCCGGGCGGATCCTCAGTTCCCGCCGCAGGGCATCCACCGCGCGGTACACCAGATTCTTCTCCGCGGCTTCCCGGGAAAGAACCTCGTTCCCGCGGATTAGCAGCGAAATCCCCGCCTGGCGGGAAGGCCGGAAGCGCAGCGTGTCGTGGAGGGAAACCGTCTGAAATATAGTGCGCAGTTCATGGTAGCCATCGGCGCGTTTGCCGAGGATTTCAAGGCGCAGATTGATCTTTGCGTACGCCGGAATACGGACTTCGCGCATGCGATGGTCTCAGGGTTTCGAATCGGCCGGAGGCGATTTTTGCGCCACGCGGTGCTTCACTTGGCCCAGTTTCTTTTCGAGTTCCGCGACTTTGTCGCTCTCCAGATCGGCGGGGAGCGCGCGCCGCCATTCGCCCAGCGACTTTTCCCATTCCGCTGCCGCCAGATCCATGCGCCCCTGCTTGGCGTAAACGTCGCCCAGATGCGTGCGGATCGTGGGGTCGTGGGGCTCGCGCTCCGCGGCCTTGCGCAGCGCCGCCTCGGCATCCTCAATTTTGTTCTGCTTGAAGTAGGTCCACCCAAGGCTGTCAAGATACGCGCCGTTGAAGGGCTCCTGATCCAGAGCGCGCTGAATCATGTCGCGTGCTTCGTCGAGGCGCAAGCCGCGGTCGGCCAGCATGTAGCCGTAATAGTTGAGCGCCTCCGGATTCTTGGGATTCACCGCCAGCACTTTCTTGAACTGCTCTTCGGCCTTGTCGTACTGCTTCTGGCGTTCATAAATCGCGCCCAGCAGGAACCACGTCATCTCATTCTCGCGCGGCTCGCCCGGAAGGGCCTCGGCCTTGCGCGCCATCTCTTCCGCTTCCTGGTAACGGTGGCTGCGTTCGTAGATCTGCGAAATATTCAAATACAGTTCGCGATCCGCGGCCGTGCCCTTCAAATTCGCCTGCAGCAGCTTCGCGCCCTCGTCGGCCTGCTGGTTTTCGCCGAGCAGCAAGGCATAGGTGGCCCGCACGGCCGCGTCCGTCGGATATTTCGCCAGCGCTTCTTTTCCGGTCTGCAGGGCCTTCGGCAAATCCTTCGCCTGCCGGCAGGTTTCCATGATCAGCATGCGCGCGCGGCGGTCTTCCTCTTCGCCCAGGCGGCCCAGTTCCTGAAAGGTGTAGATGGCCGCCTGATAGTTGTTCGTGTCGCGGTAGAGTCCGCCAAGTTGCTGATAAAGGATGGCCAGCTCGCGGCGGCGCGAAGGGAGCACCGTGGACTGCGTCTTGAGTCCGGTTACGGCATCGGAAAGCACGCGAATGGCATCCTCAAAGCGGCCCTGCGCTTCGTAGATCATCGCCTCGTTGTACATCACCTCGACGGTGCCGGGAGCGTATTGCCGCGCTTTGACGATGCTTTCTTCCGCCTTGTCCAGTTGGTGCAGTTCGCGATAAATCTGCGCCATCCGCATGTACACGTCCGCATCATCGGGCATCAGATCGGCCAGCTTCTGATACACGGAGAGCGCATCGGGATATTTCTCCTCGGAAAGAAGCGTCTGGCCGAGGCCACGCAAATGCCCAAGTTCCGCGGGATCGAGATCCACGGCCTTCCGGTAGGCCTTTTCGGCCTTGCCGTATTCGTGCGTTTGCGTGTACGCATCGCCGAGGAGATCGTAGAGCGTTGCGGAAGGCGAGCGGGAAATCATGCCCTCCAGAAGCGCGATCGACTCTTCGGATTTGTTCTCGTCCAGATAGAGCTGCGTAAGCTGCTCGACGGCCGCTTCATTCTCCGGATCATCCTTCAACATGCCGAGCAGCACCTTTTCGGCTTTGTCCGGCTCGTTGTGCAGGCGGTAGAGACGCGCCAGCCACAAGGCGGCTTCCTGATCCGTCGGATCCAGGCGGTGGACCTCGCTGTATTCAGCGATGGCTTTGCTCACCATTTCCGTTTGCACGCCGGAGCCGTTGATATCGCCTAGGCTGCGCAGGTAAATGCGCGCCAGCAGGCGGTGCGTGGCTAAATCGTTGGGATCGCGCTTCAGGATGTCGTTGGCTTCGACCATGGCGTCATGCACGCGCTGCGCCTTCCAGTACATCTCCGCCAGGCGCTCGCCGATGATCGGGGATTCCGGGTCGATGGCGTAGGCCTTCTTATAGGCCTCGATGGCTTTGCTGGCCAACTCGTTTTGGCTGGTCAGCTCATACTGCTGCTCGTAAATATGGCCAAGCGCAAAATTGTAGTAAGCCTCTGCGCGGGGAGAGAGTTTCTCCTGGGCGGGTGGAGCCGACGGGGAGGGTGACTGCGCCAGCGCCGCCACGCCGCCGAGCGCGGCGACAATGAGGGTGAAGGCAATGCGCTTGAGCTTCATAGAAAGTCCCGGAGAAGTCAGTATCCCATGCGCGGGAAACGCGGTCAAAAGCGAAAAGGTGGGCGTTTCGATGGCCGGCAGCAGGACCCAGAAGTAAGATGCGGGGCGGCCAAAAAGGGTTGAAGAGGGGGTTGCTATCCTACCGTATTTCTGCAATAATCGAAATATGAGGAAGCCCGATCCCTTGCTCGTCACCCGCTGCGCCGACCGCTTTGCCGCTCTCGGCGCCGAGCCCCGTCTCCAGATCGTTCGTTTGCTTCTCTCCGCGCACCCCACCGGAATGGTCGTCGGCGAGGTGCAAGAGGAGCTGGGGATTCCCGCTTCCACGCTGTCGCATCACCTGGAAAAGCTGCGGCAAGTGGGACTGGTTTCCGTGCGCCGCGCCGGCACATTCCTCCGGTACACGGCGAACACCGATGCGCTTCGCGAGGTGCTGGGGTTTTTGTACGAGGAGTGCTGCACGCGCAATCGCGCCGTCCCCGCGGAATCGATTGTGCAAATTTCGCGATAAAAGGAAGGTAAGGTCATGAGCAATATTCAGGATGCAGTAAAAGAAAAATACGGCGCGGCCGCAAAACAGGTAGCTGCCGGTAAAACCGCGTGCTGCGGAGGTGGCGCGGAGCTGAGCGGCTGCGATCCCATCACGCGCAATTTGTATGACGCCTCGGAGAAGGCCGCGCTGCCTGCGGACGCCGTGGCGGCTTCGCTGGGCTGCGGCAATCCCACCGCTCTGGCGCAATTGCAACCGGGAGAAACGGTGCTGGATCTGGGCTCCGGAGGCGGCATTGATGTGCTGCTCTCGGCCAAGCGTGTTGGACCCACCGGCAAAGCGTATGGTCTGGACATGACCGATGAGATGCTCTCTCTGGCTCGCGAGAACCAGAAAAAGGCCGGGGCGCAGAACGTGGAATTCCTGAAAGGCGCCATCGAGAACATTCCTCTGCCGGACAACACTGTGGACGTCATCATCTCCAATTGCGTGATCAATCTTTCCGGAGACAAGGACCGCGTCCTGCGCGAGGCCTTCCGCGTCTTGAAACCCGGCGGGCGACTTGCCGTTTCTGATGTGGTTATCCGCGGCGAAGTGCCTCCAGAAATTCGCAAGAGCATGGAATTGTGGGTAGGCTGCATGGCTGGCGCGCTGCAGGAATCGGAATACTGCGAGAAACTGGCCACCGCCGGGTTCCAGTCCATCACTGTGGAGCCCACGCGCGTTTATCGGGCGGATGAAGCCTACGAGTTTTTAGTGGCCGCGGGCCTGGACCCTGCCGTTGTGGGACCGAAGATAGAGGACAAGTTCATGAGCGCCTTCATCCGCGCCAGCAAACCCGTGCAAGCCTCATGCGATTGTCCACCAGGGTGCGTTGACCTTCCCTGCTGCAACTGAGATGACTAACATGCGCTCACCTTATCACGTGCTTTTTCTGTGCACCGGAAATTCCGCGCGCTCCATCCTGGCCGAAGCAATCTTGAATCACCGGGGCAAGCCCAATTTCCGCGCCTTCAGCGCAGGCAGTCATCCCACAGGGCGCATCAATCCGTTTGCGCTAAAGCAATTGGAGATCGCCGGCTTATCCGTGGAGGGTCTGCGCAGCAAAAGCTGGGACGAATTTGCCAAACCGGGCGCCCCGCAGATGAATTTTGTTTTTACGGTTTGCGACAATGCCGCGGCGGAGGTTTGTCCCGTGTGGCCCGGCCAGCCGGTCACCGCGCATTGGGGCGTTCCCGACCCGGCTGCGGTGGTGGGAACCGCTGAACAGATGGAGCGAGCGTTCCGCGACGCCTTTGTGACTTTAGACCGCCGCATCGCCCTATTCCTAAGCCTGCCACTCGCCAGCCTCAGCGCGCTAGCACTCAAAAAAGAAGTCACCCGCATCGGCCTGCAATAGTCGGCCGGCCATCGCCATTGCCTGACTTACATCCGCTCTTGCGGCACAGTCACTCCTGACTGTGCTCTTGGGTTTGCTTATGCGCTTGCAGTCATTGCAGTTCTTCAGTGCAAAAAGTGCCGCATGCTCGTAAACACCATCGCCAATCCGAGCCGGTCAGCCGCGGCGATCACATCCACATCTTTGATCGAACCGCCCGGCTGAATCACCGCCGTCGCGCCCGCCTTGGCCGCCTCTTCAACGCCATCCGGAAATGGGAAGAACGCATCGGAAGCCACCACGCTGCCCAGCAGAGATTTTTGCGCCTTGGACACGGCAATTTTCACGGAGTCCACACGGCTCATCTGGCCGGCTCCCACGCCAAGCGTGGCGCCCTCTTTCGCAAACACAATCGCGTTGGACTTCACGTGCTTGCAGACTTTCCAGGCAAACCGCAAATCCGCCAGCTCTTTTTCGGTGGGAGCGCGCTTGGTGACCACCTTCAATTCCCCTCCCTGCAAACTGCCCAGGTCCGGCTGCTGCACCAGCACGCCGCCCAGAATGCGCTTCAATTGCAGTTCCTTGTCGGGCTCAAACCCGCCCTGCGGCAGAACCAGCAGGCGCAGGTTCTTCTTGGCGGCGAAAATCTCCAGCGCGCGATTCGCAAAGCCCGGCGCAACGATGCATTCCACGAACAACTTGGCCACTTGTTCCGCGGTCACCACATCCACAATGTGATTGAACGCCAGCACCCCGCCAAACGACGAAACGGGATCGCAGGCGTACGCCTTCACGTAGGCATCCAGCAACGATTTCTGTTCCGCCGCGCCGCAGGGATTGTTGTGCTTGATGATCACCGCCGCGGGACCTTCGAATTCCGCCACCAGGCTGCGCGCCGCTTCCAGGTCAACGTAGTTGTTGTAGGAAAGCTCTTTGCCCTGCAGTTGCTTCGCCGCAGCCAATCCTTCCGCCGGCCGTCCGGCAGGCACATACAAAGCCGCCGCCTGGTGCGGGTTTTCGCCGTAGCGAAGTTCCTGCTTGCGCCGCAGCGCCAGGTGCACGCGCTCGGGCAGCTTGGCCCGGGGCGCGACTTCCAATTTGTCGCTGAGATCCGAGAGCCGCTCGAGTTCCGTGGTGATCAAGCCGTCGTAACGCGAAGTTGCGGCAAACACCTTCCGCGCAAGTTCGATTCGCGTCGCTAGCGTCGTATCGCCCGAACTCTCGAGCTCGCCGGCCACGCGCTCGTAGTCCGCGGGATCCGCCACCACAGCCACACTTTCAAAATTTTTCGCCGCCGAACGAAGCATCGTCGGTCCGCCAATATCAATGTTTTCGATGAGTTCCTCGGCAGTGATGTACCCGCGCGCGGCCGTGGCCTCAAACGGATAGAGATTCACCACGACGAGATCGATCGGCGCGATGCCGTGCTCCTTCGCCTGCTTTTGATCCTCCGCGTGATGGCGGCGGTAGAGCAGCCCGCCGTGCACTTTCGGATGCAGCGTTTTCACGCGCCCGCCCAGCATCTCGGGCCAGCCGGTGAACTCGGCAACGTCCTTGACGGGAATGCCCTCTTCGCGCAGCAGCTTGGCCGTGCCGCCCGTCGAGAGCAGCTCAATCTTCAGCGCCGCCAGCCTCCTGGCAAACTCCACGATGCCGGTCTTGTCGTATACGCTGAGCAGCGCGCGCTCCACGCCCATGTCATCCTCCGCTGATGAATAGAACTTCTTAGTGTACGCGGAGGGACGGAGTTTCGGAAAGCTGCCGCCTGTGGGAAAAATGATCGCAAGTCGGAATTGACGCCGCGGGATTACGACTTCACGAGGGCTTTCAGCTTGACCTGGCCGTCCACCACCTCCACGACGTATTCGACGTCGCGGCAGTTCTTCCTTTCCTGGAGGTCCTTGGTCTTCTTGCGCACGAATTCCTTGAACCCAGCCTTGTTGAGCTTGGAGGTCTCTTCGCCGGCATTTTGTTTGGCCTGCAGAAAGGCCGCGTAGAGTTGATCGACTTTTTCGGTTTCCTTCTCCGGCTCCGAACAGACCACGCGAAACGCCTGCGCTTCCGCGGCGCCCGCAACAGGAGCCGCCTTCGTTGGTTCGGCCTGCGTCTTGGCACGTTCGGCCTCGATGGCCTTCGCGGCGGCGCCAAAGTGGCGCTGGACTTTTCCTTCTTCGCGCTGCGCCATGCGTTTCCGGAAAATGTCCTTATATTTTGCGTACGTTTGCGCCAGGTTGTTGAAGCGGAAGCGCTGCCCGTACTTCAGATCCCCGCCGCGTTCCGCGTACCGCTTCAACAGCAATTCGAGACGCCATTCGATTTCGCTGGGCGGGCGCTTCCGGCCGCCCCCGAAGAAGGCGTCGTACTCGATCTTCAGTTGCCGGATATCGCGCTCAAGTTGCGCCAGATCTTCGTCGATAGTGGCCATGGAGCGAGTCTCCTCGAACCCCCATGCTAGGTGCGTAGCGCGCAAGCGTCAACCGGGAAGCGTGGGGGCGCTGCCGATCAAACACCGGGCGCCAGGGCAACCGGCAGGCCTTTCGGGCAGCAGGCCGATTGCGGCCGCAATCCCCGCTGTGCTCAAATGTCGCCATGGCCTCGCGTACCAAACCGACGCTTTCCCCCCAGCAGGCGGCGCTCCTTCGCCGCGTGCCTTCGGTGGATGAATTGCTCCTCCGCCCCGGCCTCGTATCACTCTGTCACGAGGTGGAGCGCAGCTTCGTGGTGGAAACGACCCGCGCGGTCCTGGAAGGATTGCGGCGCGAGATCACTTGCGAGGAAGCGCTAACCGATGAGGTTCTGAACCCCGTTGCCATCGAACAACGCATCGTGAATGCCATGCAGAAAGAATTCGCTCCGTCCCTGCAGCCGGTGATCAACGCCTCTGGCGTGATTCTGCACACGAATCTCGGCCGCGCGCCTCTTTCCGCGCTCGTGGTGGAGGAGATTCGCCGCTCGGCGACGCAGTACTCGAATCTGGAATACGATCTGGAAGCCGGAGCGCGCGGGAAACGCGACGTGCACACGGCGCGGCTGATCGAGCGCCTGACCGGTGCGGAATCCGCGATCGTCGTAAACAATTGCGCGGCAGCCGTGCTGCTGGCACTCGCGGCGCTGGCTCGTGGCGGCGAGGTCATCGTCTCCCGCGGCGAATTGATCGAAATCGGCGATGGCTTTCGCATCCCGGAAATCATGGAGCAGAGCGGCGCGATCTTGCGCGAGGTGGGTACGACGAACCGCACGCGCCTCGCCGACTACGAAAACGCCATCAACGAAAAAACCCGCCTGCTTCTCCGCGTGCATCCTTCGAATTTCACGGTGACCGGATTCACGGAAAAGCCCGAAGTGGCGGACTTGATCGCGCTCGGCGCGCGCACCGGTTTGCCCGTCGTGGAGGACCTGGGATCGGGATGCCTCGTTGATCTTTCTCCCAGCGGCGTCACGGAACCCACCGTGCGCGAAAGTATCGCTGCGGGATTTTCGTTGGTGCTCTTCAGCGCGGACAAATTGCTGGGCGGGCCGCAAGCTGGCATCATCGCCGGGAAAAAGGAACTTGTCGCGAAGCTGCGGCGCCATCCGCTCTTCCGTGCCTTGCGCGTGGACAAACTGACCATTGCGGCGCTGGGGGTCACCCTGCGCGCATATCTCCGCGGCGCGTGGAACGACATCCCCGCGCAACGCATGATCCGCCTGCCGCTCGAGGAAATTACCGCGCGCACGAAGAAATTCCACGACGCTCTCCAGCCACAAGCCGCCGCGTCGGACACCGCAATCGAAATCGCGGATGGCAGTTCGCTGGTTGGTGGCGGCTCCACTCCCGCGCAATCGTTGCCGACCAAGGTGCTCTGCATCGCCAGCGCTCGTCATTCGGCGGCGCAACTCGAAGCGCGCTTGCGGCAGCCACCCGCTGGAATTCCCGTGATAGCGCGCATCGAAGACGATCGACTGTTGCTAGACCTGCGCACGGTCTTTCCGGAGCAGGAGCCGGCGCTGCTGCAATCTCTAGTTGTCGCTTTGCATTAATCATCGCCATACTTTGCCCATATTCTCTTTTCAGGTCGCCAAAAATCGTCTCCTCGCGGTGCAAAAGCCGCTGCCTCGGCTGCGCCCGGGTTGGGCTCTCATCCGCGTGCGGCTCGCGGGAATCTGCAATACCGACGTGGAAATCCTGCGCGGCTATCACCAGTTTCGCGGCACGCCGGGGCATGAATTTGTCGGCGAAGTCGTGGAGGTTGCGGGCGTCTCCGCCAAAACACGAAAGCGCTGGATGGGCAAGCGCGTGGCAGGCGAAATCAATGTGGCCTGCTCCGCCTATGGCTACAAGCCGCTGTGCGCGTTCTGCCGGCGCGGCTTGAAGACGCATTGTACCCGGCGCACGGTGCTGGGCATCGTTGCGCACGACGGCGCGTTTGCGGAATATCTCGCCCTGCCGCTGGAAAATCTCCACGTCGTACCGAAAAACGTGAGTGACGCGAAAGCCGTATTCATTGAGCCGCTCGCCGCCGCGTGCCAGATCCTCGATCAATTGGATATTCGAAAATTTCCCATCGCCGCGGTCCTCGGCGACGGCAAGCTGGCGCAGCTCATCGCCCTCGTTTTGCAGGCCGCGGGCACGCGCGTCGTTCTTTACGGCAAACATACAAACAAGCTGGCGTATGCAAGCAAGGCAGGTATCGCCACAAAGAAAGTCCGCGGCGACGCTGGCGATTTGCGGCGTGTGAAGGAGAATTATCGTCTCGTCGTCGAAGCTACTGGCTCAGCCACCGGCCTGACGCTCGCGCAACACATGACCGAACAACGCGGCACGCTGCTGCTGAAATCCACCTTCCACGGCGCCGCACCCGTGGAAACCTGGCCCATCGTGGTGAAAGAAATCACCGTCGTCGGTTCGCGCTGTGGCCCCTTCGCCAAAGCCATCGCGCTGCTGCGTTCCGGCAAAGTAGACCCCATGCCGCTCATCTCGCGCACCTTCCCGCTGCAAGACGCGCCCCAAGCCATCGCCTACGCCCAACGATCCGGTGTCCTGAAAGTCCTTCTCGCCGCCTCATCACAGAATTAGGGCAACTTGTGTCCACGGGAGGTTCCACGACTCCAGGATTTGTTTAGGGGAGAGAGCCTACAGCCGATTGATGCACGACGCGACGCAGGCCGCGCCGAATCCGTTGTCAATATTCACCACGGTCACGTTGGAAGCGCATGAGTTCAGCATTCCCAGCAGCGCCGCCACGCCGCCGAAGCTCGCGCCATAACCCGCGCTAGTTGGCACGGCAATCACCGGCACGCCAACAAGCCCGCCCACCACGCTCGGCAGCGCGCCTTCCATGCCCGCGATACAAATGATCACGCGCGCTTTCGTCAGAAGCTCCCGGTGCTCCAGCAACCGGTGAATCCCCGCCACGCCCACGTCGAAAAGCTGCTCCACGCGGTTGCCCATCAACCGCGCCGTCAAAACCGCTTCCTCGGCCACCGGTATGTCGCTGGTGCCCGCGGAAACAACCAGGATCGTGCCCTTCCCGGTAATCTCGCGGGTGCGTTCGATGGTGATCACGCCGGATAGGGGATGAAATTTCACGCCGCGGCTGATGCGCTTTACGGCGGCGAACATTTTCGCGTCCGCACGCGTAACCAGCACATTGTTCCGCGACGCTTTGTGCTTCAGCATGGTGCGCGCAATTTCCGCTACTTGTGCGGGCGTCTTGCCCTTGCCAAAAATCACTTCCGCGTAGCCCTGCCGAAGCCCCCGATGGTGATCCACCTTGGCGAAGCCAATGTCCTCGAACGGCAGATGCTTCAGCCGCTCCAGCGCTGCCTCCGGTGAGAGTTTCCCTCCGCTCACGCTCTCCAGTAATTTGCGAACGTCCGATTCGTTCATAAACGGTTCTCGTTGCCCATATTATGGATTGGGCCAACCCATAATCTTTCTAGCGGCCTGATTGTCCGCGTACACTTGCCACTCCGCGATCAAACCGGCGCGCACGACAGCTCTCCACGCCGCAGGCACGCTCCAGTGATTTTCCTTCGGGAGTTTTCCTTCCACCGCGTAAGTCGCTTCCGCCGTGCCAAACGACGCCACTACATCACCGTGCGAAAAAACCTCTGCGTGCGACACGCGGTAATCCGGAAACATGCGAAAGTAGCCGGCCCAACCCTTGCGCATCGCTTCCCGGCCCTCCACGCGGTTCCCCAGCCCATCCACGAATACGTGGTCTTCGGTCATCAGCGCGCAGAGCCCGTCCACATCCGCCGCGTTAATGCGTTCCATGAAGGCCAGCACAACGTCGACTGGGGCGGTGCTCCTCATAAAATGGCCTCGCTTCCCCCGGAAGTCTAGCATAGCCGGCAGTGGCGAAGTTTCGCCCGCCCCAGCTTGACTTGCCGCCGGGGCGTTGCCAGACTGTTCGTGCCCGCGCAAATCTCATGACTTCAGCCCAAACACAGACCATCACCGTTGGTGTGACCGGAGCGAGCGGCGCCATTTTCGCACAAAAAACGCTCGCTCTCCTGGAAGACGATTCGCGCGTCACGCGCGTGCACCTGGTCGTAACGGAGACGGGCCAGCGCCTGCTTGCCGAAGAGCTGGAAATCACTTCCGGAGATTTGCGCCAGCTTCCCAGCCGCATTCTGGGGCGCGCTTCGCAAAAAATAGAAACTATCTCGAATAAAGATGTCGGCGCCTCCATCGCCTCCGGCAGCTACGATGTTGACGCCATGATTGTTGTGCCCTGCACCATGGGCGCGCTGGCGGCCATTGCCAACGGCACCAGCGACGACCTCGTCGCGCGTTCCGCCGACGTGATGCTCAAGGAAGGCCGCAAGCTCATTCTCTGCGTGCGGGACACTCCGTTCAACCGAGTTCACCTCGAGAACATGCTGCGGGCACAGCAGGCCGGCGCGTTCATCATGCCAATCGTACCGGCGTTTTATCACAAACCACGAACGATTGACGATGTTGTGACCCAGTATGTTTGCCGCGTCCTGGCGCACGCCGGACTGCCGCAGGAACAAATGTATCGCTGGACCGGCAGCGCTTCCGCAAAGAAAGCAGCGCCGTAGGCACAGATGGCTGGCCGCATCCGCACTGTTCTCGAAATGATCAAGTTTGAGCACTCGGTGTTCGCCTTGCCGTTTGCCCTGACGGGTGCCTTGCTCGCGGCGCGCGCCAAGCAGCACGGTTGGCCCACGCTGCGGCAGGTTCTATGGATCGTGATCGCCATGGTGGCCGCGCGGTCTGCCGCCATGACCCTCAATCGCATTGTCGACCTCCGCTACGACAAGGAAAATCCGCGCACGAAAATGCGCGCGTTGGCCACCGGTGCGCTCTCCGTTTCGTTTGCCTGGGTGTTTACGCTCGCCGCCGTCGCGCTCTTTTTTGTGGCTGCGTGGCAATTGAATCCTCTCGCGCTGAAGCTCGCACCCGTAGCCATAGCTATCCTCTTTTTCTATTCGTTCACGAAGCGCTTCACCACCTGGTCGCACCTCTTCCTGGGATTCGCGCTGGGAATTTCACCCGCCGCGGCATGGATTGCCATCACCGGAGGCCTCGATTGGCGCATGCTGATTTTGTGCGCCGCGGTCACCTTGTGGGTCGGCGGCTTTGACGTGTTGTATGCTTGCCAGGACATCGAATTCGACAAGCAGGCCGGGCTGTTTTCCGTGCCCCAGCGCTTCGGCATCCCCGCCGCGCTGAATATCGCGCGTGTCATGCATATGAGCGTGGTGCTTCTGCTGAGTTGGCTGGCGGCGAGTTTCGGCTTGCCGTGGCCCGCCTGGGCCGGAATCGTCGTGGTAGCCGCGCTGCTCGGCTACGAGCATTCGCTGGTCAAAGCGAATGATTTGAGCAGGCTGAACGCTGCGTTTTTCACCGTGAACGGCTATATTAGTATGCTGTTTCTGCTGTTCTGGGGCGCCGCTGCGGCGGTTTGGCGCGTTTGAATTTTTCGCAACTTTTGAAACGCAAGATGGATGTAGCGGCCACCTCCGCGTAGCCATCTTACTAAGCAGAGAATATCGTGGCTGAACTGACTCTCACTGACGCAAGCCTGAAACCCATCGCCGATAAGGTGCTGACAGGCGAGCGCCTCTCCTTCGACGATGGCGTGGCCCTCTACCGCACGCCCGATCTCCTGGCCGTCGGCTGGCTGGCCAATTTCATTCGCGAAAAACGCCACGGCAACATCACCTATTACAACGTCAATCGCCACATCAATCCCACCAACGTCTGCGTCGCCCATTGCAAGCTCTGCGCTTTTGGACGCGATCCCGGCGCGCCTGGAGCGTACACCTTCACGCTCGAAGAAATGTACGAACGCGCGGATCAGGGCGTGCGCGAAGGCGCCACCGAATTTCACATCGTTGGCGGCCTGCATCCCGACCTACCTTTTGATTTCTTCCTGGAGTTGATTCGCGGCCTCAAGCAGCGGCATCCCCACGTGCATCTCAAGGCTTTCACCATGGTGGAGGTCCACTATTTCGCGCGCATCGCCAAACTTTCCGTCGATGAAACGCTCCGAAAAATGAAGGAAGCCGGCGTGGACTCCTGCCCCGGCGGCGGTGCGGAAATCTTTCATCCGCGCGTGCGCCGCATCATCTGCGACCACAAGGTCAGCGGGCGCATGTGGCTGAGCATGGCGAAAAAGGCGCATCGCCTGGGCCTGCCAACGAACGCCACGATGCTTTATGGCCACGTGGAGACCGCCGAGGAGCGCGTGGATCATCTGGTGAAGCTGCGCGAAGCCCAGGATGAAACGCACGGTTTCGTCGCGTTCATTCCGCTGGCGTTTCACCCGGACAACACGCCACTCGCGCACATTCCGAAGCCCACGGGGTACGACGACCTGCGCAACATCGCGATTTCACGCCTGCTGCTGGATAATTTCGACCACATCAAGGCCTATTGGGTCATGCTGACGCCGGCCGTCGCGCAGATCGCCTTGCGCTTTGGCGCGAACGACATTGACGGCACCGTCGTCGAAGAAAAGATCTACCACGACGCCGGGGCGAAAACCGCCGAGTTCACTTCGCGCAGCGACTTGGAACGCTTGATCCGCGCTGCAGGCCGCATCCCCGTGGAGCGCGACACGCTCTATCGCCCGATCGACCGTTCGAAACTTCCTCCTATCGTTCCCGCTACCCCTCCCGGCCTCGTTTCACTCAACGTCTGATGCCCCAACTTTCGCACCCTTCGGGTGAGGTTATTCTTTACCTGCAGATGTGCCAGGAGTGGAGTACGAGCCTGCAACGGGGAATGAATTTCAGGCTCAGGCCGGACTGTAGCGTGATCCTGATGAGCCGCCGGTCAAATGCACCATATAGAGATAGGATCGAGGAGGATGGCAGAGTCCTGGTTTACGAGGGCCATGATGTCGCTCGGACTGCGCTTAATCCGAACCCGAAGTTCGTTGATCAGCCCAGGAAAACTCCAGGCGGCAAACTGACACAGAATGGATTGTTCGAGGAAGCCGCGCTAAACGCGAAACGAGGCAAAGCATCACCTGAGTTGGTGGCTGTCTACGAAAAGATCCGCACAGGAATCTGGGCGTTCAATGGTCTCTTCAAACTCACTGATGCTTGGACGGAAAGCGATGGCCATCGGCAGGTATTTAAGTTCAGGCTCGAGTTGTTTGAGAGTGTCAATGAACTACCCGCAGAAACAGAGCGTGCCCTTCCGCATTCCCGTCTCATTCTCTCAGCAGTGAAACTCGAGGTATGGAACAGGGACAAAGGGAGGTGCGTGATTTGTGGTTCAGATAAAAACTTGCACTTCGACCATGATCTGCCCTATTCCAAGGGCGGCTCCTCTCTGGTTGCAGCGAACATCCGTCTCCTCTGCGCGAAGCACAACCTCTCA
>Ga0074044_10000294_pt1 | contig 49852 bp, 44 predicted proteins | sample BogForMeECP23OM1_FD_94443 | JGI IMG/M metagenome (GOLD analysis project Ga0074044, IMG submission 94443) | Bog forest soil microbial communities from Calvert Island, British Columbia, Canada - Bog Forest MetaG ECP23OM1 | ecosystem: Environmental > Terrestrial > Soil > Wetlands ...
GGCAGACCGAAGGACGTGGACAAGGAATTCGTGGCTCTGTACATGATCTTTGACGAAAACCAGAGCTGGTTTCTGGACGAGAACATCCAAAAACACACAGACGACCCAGGGGGAGTGAAAAAGGATGAACTGAGCCCGTTCGACGGCGCAGGACGTTACAGCTTTGTCCTGCCGACGGGGTTTGCGGGTGCGAACATACGCTACACCATCAACGGGATGCAATACGCCAACCTGCCGATGATGACCATGAAGAAGGGCGAACGCGTGCGGTGGTATCTGATCACCATCGGCTTCGGATTTAATTTTCACGCGCCCCACTGGCATGGAAACGTAGTGCTCGAAGATGGCAGACGCACGGATGTGATCTCCATTTCGCCGGCGCAGATGACCACAGTGGACATGGTGCCCGACGATCCCAGCATCTGGTTGTTCCACTGCCATGTTAGCGATCACATGGACGGAGGGATGATCGCGCGTTACGAAGTGCTGAAGTAGCGTGTTCGACGTGGCGCCCGGCTATTGCCGGTTCTCGCCAGCCTGTGTCAAGACGAACTAGGGGCAGCTTTGGCGACGAGATAGCGATCCAACGATTCGAGAATAAGCTTCCTCATTTCCGGCAACTCTTGATGCGCCACATCGAACAACTCAATGCGGCAATCCGACTCGCGGCCATATTTGCGATAGAGAGGAAGCAAGTGATCGCGAATCTTCTCGACGCCAGGGACGGGAGTTAATGGGTCGCGCCGCCCATTCACGCTCAGGTGAGGGCGCGGCACGATCAGCTCGTTAATGTCTGCCGTCTGGAAATGCTTCAGCAGAGATGGCACGTAGTAGAAAATACCGTGCGCGCTGAGGGCGTGCGTCTTAATCAATTCTTCGAAGTCCGTCAGGCAACAAACGTCCAAGCATGGGTGGACGCGCGGATCGAGAGCGGCGAGCCACCAGGCTTTGGTTGCTCCCATGGACATTCCGAGAACGCCGAGGCGCTGGGGGTCGACTTCGGCACGGCTGGCGAGATAGTCGAGGGCGCGGAGTTCGTCGAACATCATCATGCCGAAGAGCACTCGCCCCTGCCACAGCATGAGTTTGAAGGCGTCTTCCTCGCCTCGTTTTCCGTCGTCATCGTGCTGGCGCTCGCCGAAGCACCAACTATCAATGGCCAGCGTCACCAGGCCTTTTTCAACACAGACGGGAGCGTAAGCGGGCTCGACTTCCACGCCGCGGAGAAGTTGTTCTTTGCCAAGGCCATACATTCCGGCATGCCAGTGAATATACAGGAGGCCCGGAGCGGGGGACTGGCGCTTGTCGGGGATCAGAAGAAGGGCGGGAACCGGCTCGATGCCGTTGAGGTCGAGGACGAGGCGTTCCAGCGTGTAGCCATCGTGCTTTTCCGTGCTCAGCAACTTTGGCATCGCCGGTTTGTGCTGCCATGGCAGATCGCCCAGCAAGCTCCAAAGTTCTTTTCGACGACGCTCCTGATAGGAAGGGAACGATTCGCCTGTTTCAAGAAGAGGTGAGGCAGGAGGAAAAACCTGCCCGGCCGTGCCCAAGGCTGCGGCGGCTGCGCCGCTTTGCACGAATTCGCGTCTGGTGATGGGTGTCATTGTCTCTCCGTGTGGACTGCTGACCGAGCCGGAATTTTGGCCCGGTGAAAAATGTTAAGTTCTTCTTATCACAGCCATGAGTGAAAATGCTGGGTTTTTGCCAAGGGCTAGAGATCGAGCACCAGGCGGTGCACTCCTATTCCATCAACCTGCAACACCGCATAACGCGATTGCTCCACTGTCTCCGTCGAAACCTGGATCGCCCGTCCGTCCAACGTTGCCGTTGCAGGCTGGCGTTCCTTGGGAAGCAGCACACGCAACTCAAATTGCTTACCCGTTCCTGTAAACTCCAACGAGATGCGGTTGAGAGTTGCATCGTTGCTGTAGCGGTAGCGGCAATAGCCGCCGGAGGCCGGATACTTCACCGTCACTTCAGCGGTGCGCACTCCCGCCGACTCCCATCGTGGCGCAATTCGAGTGCGGCTGAATGCGGCGCCGTTGTCCTCGACTCCGGCCAATCCTTCCAACAGCGCATAGGCCACGGCCGCGTTCCAGCCGTCGGGTATGCCGCTCGAAAGGTCATCGTACGGAGCGAAGAACACAGGCGCGCTGCAGAGCGTGGCCGCCAGCACCATCCATTTCACGCCTCCCACCGCAGCGGAGTATTCGAGCGCCGCAATCTCCCGCTCCGGATACGGATTCTCAAATCCAGCCGCATAAACGCCGAACGCAGGCAGCCCGTGGCTCGATTTCTGCCACGCCAGGCGCAAGCGATCTCGGACGCGGGGGCCCTCTCGCGCGTACTTGCTGTCGCTTGGCTCCCACCAGGAGCCAATGTTCTTGCGACTTTCGATGGACTCGGAATGCGACATGCCATCCGCATAGCGCATCGTGAACGTGCCAAAGGCTCCCCCTGCCTCAGACGCGGCATGTAATAAATAAACTGAAGCTGCCTTGGCGTGCACCGGCAGGGAAGCTTTCTGCGTGTAACCGTTGCTCTCGGACAGACCCAGACACGCGCGGTGGCCGTTTTCAGCGGGCGGAATCACGTCAAAAGGAATGCCCTGAAATTCCTGGGCACCCGTAGGCAGTTCCCGTAGATCATGGCCATCGTCGCCTACCCAACCGGGAACACCCGGCGCGCCCGCCCCGACGTCCGCGTTGGCCACGTTCCGCAAGTCGAGCTTCTGAAACGTCCTCTGTGGCGTTTCCACACCGCTGCCTCGCAGCGTCACCGGCAAGTAGCCGCGGTAGCGATCGGCAATGGCCTTCTGCCGCCGCAGAATGTCCGCGCCGTATTCTTCAAAGCCATGCTCGAATGCGCCGCGTGCCAATTCCCCCGCCACGCAGGAAAGCACTCCGCCATTCACGTATTCCCAAACCAGGCCGGGCTGGTTGCTGGCGAAGTCCTTAAAGAATGGCGGATAGATTCCGTAGAACTCCCCCGGCGACCCCGGCGGCATCTCGCGCCGAATGCGTTGGTACGTTTTCAAGATGGCCACGCACTTTTCGTGCGAGATTCCGCGATTGATGGAGTAGGCGTTGGACAGGGAGACCTGCTTCGTCATGTCCACGCCCACGTCCGGCTTGTATTCCGGATTCTCCGCGATCCAGTGCGTGTAGAACTCGCCGTTCCACGCCAGTTTGTCCAGGCGTTCCTGAATGGTATCGGCCAATGCGACGAACTCGGCGGCTTCCGTAGAGCGGCCTACATGGGTAAGCATCTCCGCCAATCGCCGGGCGGCAGCGGCGAGGTTCGTATTGTCGCCATAGAAGACGCCGAATTCGCTTTTCCCCAGGTAGACCACAAACACGCAATCCGAGCCGATCTTCTGCTGGTCGTCCGAAGTGTAATCCCATGTATCAATGGTGAATCCGCGGTGCATGAGCTGATACTTTTTCGACCAGCGATACGGATCTCTCGTTGCGAAGCGCAGCGCCTTGATTGCTCCGTCAAGCTTCGCTTTCGTCCATTCGTCATCGCCCGTGGCCTTCCATGTGTAATACAGCGCCTCGATGTAATGTTGCTCGACGTGGCTTTCCACCGGCGCGCGGCGCAACTGCCGGAATCCCCCTTCGATCTTCCTGACGAAATCGTCATAACCGAATTTCCAATCGAAGTAGTTGGCTTCCGGCGTGCACGGATAGCAGTTCTCCCAGATCATGCCGTCTTCGCGTTGCGTCTCCGCAAAGAAGTCCACGGCATCCTTCAAATTGGGCCAGTAATACTTCATGCCTTTCAACGTGAGTGTGTGGTCGAAAATCCAATTTACAAACAACTGGTAGACGCGATCCTTGTAGCGGATCACGTTTACCGGCGCCTCTTGGTTCCAATCCATCATCGTCCAGAGGATATCGGTGAGCAGTCCTTGATAGACGCCGCTCTCCTCGCGGATTTCAGTCTGGCAGTCGACCTGAAAGGGCAGGGAAGCGAGCACGGCTCCGCTTGCGTCCAGCACGCTCGCCGTGTGTACGCCCAAGGCCCCAGCCACATTGAACACAAGCGGGTCCTTTGCGCTTTCGCGCACGTAGGCGTGGCCTGCGGCGTCTTCCACAACGATGGTGCCGGTGCCCGCGCCATGCAACTGGATCTCATCCAGCGGGCAAAAAGGAGTTTGCCGCGATGGCTCAATTCGTAATGTCGGCGCTACTCCGAACGTCAGGCGCGGGTTTGCCAGCGCTCCACCCGCCACCGCGGGAATCGCTTTCAAAACACTGCGACGGTCCATTTTCATCTTTGCCTCGATTTTTTCGTTTTTTTTGGAGGATGGCATCCATCCTGCGATTGGATCGCGCCTTCTCCACTTTGCCGGCGTTACCTGGATCCTTCTGACCCATGGTACTCCCAGTTCCGCAAATCCGTGGGTCGCTTAGGGTTTCAGCGGATACAGGATAAAATATATGTAACGCAAAGTCCGTATGGGGGCGTCTAAAGAAAAGAGTCTCGCTCTAGCGCATCGCTGTATGTGTGCTTGCGACTTCACTTTTCGCTCCCACCACCGAAGGGGAACTTGAGGAGAGTCCGATGGGAACAGCAGATGTGAGCAGGGTCTGTCCAAAAACGTTGCGATTGGGTGCTGTGGTGCTGGGGCTTTGCCTGGTCGGTTTCGCGCCTCTTCCTGTTCGCGGAGGACAGGGCGCGCCAGCAAGTCCCGCGCAGAAGACACCTCCGGTGATGGGCACGATTAAAGCCATTACGGGGAACAGCGTTACATTGACCACGGACGCGGGTGCGGAAATCAAGGTGCTTGTCCCGGCCGACGCGAGACTTCTTCGCGTGCCGCCAGGCTCGAAGGATTTGAAGGAAGCCGCTCCGTTGCAATTCTCCGATTTGCAGGCGGGGGATCGCATCATGGTTCGCGGCAAACCCGCTGATGAAGCAAACTCGCTGGTGGCCTCAGCCGTTGTGGCCATGAAGAAGACCGACATCGCCGAAAAACAAGCGCACGAACGGGAGGAATGGCAGCGTCATGGCATCGGGGGCCTTGTGCGCGCGGTGGACGCCTCGAGCGGCGTGATCACGATTGGGACGACAACGGCCACGGGCAACAAAGATGTGGCGATAAAGACCGCTACGACGATCATCCTCCGCCGCTATGCACCGGGCTCCATCAAATTTGATGATGCCAAGCCCAGCACTCTTGCGGAAATCCATGCCGGCGATCAATTGCGCGCGCGTGGCGCCCGCAGCGCCGATGGTTCCGAGTTCACTGCCGAAGAAATTGTTACCGGCTCGTTCCGGAATATCGCTGGGACGATCGTATCCATTGATGCGGCTGCGGGTTCGCTTACGGTGAACGACGTCTTCACAAAGAAGAACGTCGAGGTGAAGCTCATCGCGGATTCGCAATTGCGCAAATTGCCACAACCCATGGCGCAACGCATTGCCATGCGCTTGAAAGGCACTCCTGCGGAGGGCACGGGTTCTGGCGATGCGGCAAAGCCGGTCGCCGCGCCCGCAGCACCGTCCACGACGGCCGCCGCGCAAACGCAACAGGGAATGGGCGGGGGCGCAAGCGGGGGCTATGGTGGCGGAATGAATGGCGGGGGCCGGCCGGGCGGAGGCGGGGGCGATCTGCAGCAGATGCTCAGCCGTCTGCCGGCAAACTCGTTGGCGGATTTTCAGAAGGGCGATGCGGTGATGATCGTTGCGACTCCCGATCATGACGCGTCGAAAACGACGGCGGTCACGGTTTTGGGAGGCGTTGAGCCCATCCTGCAAGCTTCACCGCAAGGGCAGGCCGCCTCGATTCTTACACCGTGGAGTTTGAATAACGGTGGCGCCGCCGACGCCGGCACGCCGTGATAACCGGTAAGCACCAACAATTATTAGAAAGGGAAGAACACTCCGGATGATTTCTCGAATTTCCAAAAAAGCTGAACTTCTCGTCTGTCTCGCGGGCCTCCTGTTTTTCTGCGCCGCTGCTGCTCTGGCTGCGCAAGCACCTACGGCCGCAATCCGAGGACAAGTAACCGATCCCTCCGGCGCTGCGGTAGTTGGCGCCACGGTGCTCTTGACCACACCCACCGGCGGTTCCATGGACACGGTAACCAACAGGGATGGTTTCTACGAATTCAAGGACCTTGAGCCGGGCAATTATGAGATCAAAGCGGTGGCCAAGGGATTTGCGCTGTTCGATAAGGGCGGCATCGCGCTTGCCGCAGGCCAGTCACTGCGCGTCAATGTTCCGCTCTCCCTGGAAGTCCAACAGGAAAAGGTGCTCGTGAATGACACTAGCGCGCAGGTGGACGTAAACCCCTCCAACAACGCCAATACCGTCGTTTTGCAGGGAAAGGACCTCGACGCCCTTTCGGACGATCCCGATGATTTGCAGTCGGAACTCCAGGCTCTTGCGGGCCCCTCCGCCGGGCCCAACGGCGGGCAGATTTATATTGATGGCTTCACCGCCGGGCAACTTCCCCCGAAGGCCTCCATCCGCGAAATTCGCATCAACCAGAATCCGTTTTCGTCCGAATACGACCGCCTGGGTTACGGCCGCGTGGAGATATTCACCAAGCCCGGCACGGACAAGCTCCACGGGCAGTTCATGATCAGCGGCAACGACTCCGCCTTCAATGCGCGCAATCCCTTTGAAATATTGCCGGCGGGGACCTCCGCGCCCGACTACCACTCCGAACAGTACAGCGGCAACATCGGCGGCGCGCTGAGCAAGAAAGCCTCTTACTTCTTCAACATCGAACAGCGGAACATCCAGGCCTTGAATATTGTGAGTTCGACGGTAGTTTGCGGGGATACCATACTTGCGATTCCGTGCCCGTCTTCCGATGCGCAGTACAGCATCATTCCCTATAGCGCCGCGGTGGCCAATCCGCAAACACGGACGAATTTGAGTCCACGAATCGATTACCAATTGACGCCAAACAACACGCTCACCGGCCGTTATCAGTACTTTCGCGAATCGGAGTCCGGTGACAACGTTGGGCAATTCAGTTTGTCTGCGCTAGCGGCTAGCAATCTGAGCACCGAGCATACCGTCCAGCTTACGGATACGCAGGTCATCGGCGCGCACGTCATCAACGAAACACGCTTCCAGTTTGTCCACGATAACGATTTGACCACGCCCGCGAATCAACTCACTACGCTTTCGGTTGGGGGAGCGTTCACGGGCTATGGCAGCGGCAGCGGCCTCAACTCCGATATTCAGAACCGCTTCGAAGTGCAAAACACCACGTACATGAACTACGGCAAGCATTCCTGGAAGTTTGGTGGCAGGTTGCGCTCGACGGCCGACGATAATTCCACGCTGGGCAATTTTTTCGGAGAGTACATTTTCGGTTCGCGCCCGAATCCCGACACCACTTGCGTGCCATCGGCGGCGAACGACAACTGCATCATCACGCCCATCGAAGCCTACCAGATTACGGAATCCGTGCTCGCGGAGCCGGGTGGGACTATTGCGAGCGCCATTGCGCAGGGCGGCGGAGCGAGTTTCTATACGCAGACCAGCGGAATACCCGGCGCGACGGTGACGCTAGTGGATGCGGGCTTGTATGCTCAGGATGACTGGAAGGTGCGGCAGAACGTCACCATCAGCTACGGCCTGCGATTTGAAACGCAAAACCATTTCAGCGATACGCACGATTTTGCGCCGCGCCTCGGGTTTGCCTGGGGCATTGGCGGCAACGCCAAGAATCCTCCGAAGACCGTGTTGCGCGGCGGCTTTGGAATGTTCTACGACCGCTTTAATTACGGCCTGGCGCTCGAGCAACTTCGTTACAACGTCGCGGGGCCGCTGTTGGATCAGTTCCAGGTGCAGAATCCCACGTTCTTTCTTGGACAGACCCCGGTACTTCCTCCGCCCAGCACCGGCACAAACGTTTATCAGGACAATGGCAATCTCCACGCGCCCTACACGATTCAGACGGGTTTAACCCTGGAGCGCCAGCTCACTAAAGTTGCCAACGTGGCCGTCACTTATCTGAATTCCCGCGGCGTTCATCAGTTCTATACCGACAACCTGAATCCCTTCATCCCGGACGCTACGGACCCAACACTGGGGCAGCGGCTGAATCCGAACGCGGGCAACATATTTCAATATCAGTCCGAAGGCATCTTCAAGCAGAACCAACTTATCGTGAACGGCAGCATCCGCATGGGCGCCAAACTTTCGCTGTTTGGCTACTACGTCCTGAGTCACGCCAACAGTGATACGTCTGGGACAGCGAGTTTTCCGTCCATTCCAGGCGATCCGCAGGAAGATTACGGCCGCGCAAGCTACGATGTTCGCAATCGCCTTTTCATGGGCGGGACGATGGGTTTTCGCTATGGCTTCCGCCTGAGCCCCTTCCTGATTGCGCAATCCGGCATTCCTTTCAACATCACCAGCGGCATTGACCCGTATCAAAGCAATGTGTTCAATGTGCGGCCGTCGTTTGCCAGTTGCACGACCGCCAATCAAACCAAGTTCGGCTGCTTTGACACGATGTTTACATCCGGCTACACGCCGATCCCTGTCAATTACGGTGATGGACCTGGCCGGTTCTCTCTGAATCTCCGGTTGAGCAAGACTTTTGGTTTTGGCCCAGTGCTGGAAGGCGCGGGGGGCGGACCGAGTGGACCCGGTGCCGGCACGTTCGGACGCCCTGGCGGTGGTGGAGGCGGTCCGAGGGGCGGACGAGGCGGCGGCCCGGATGCAGGCGCAACGAATCGCCGCTACGCGCTGACTTTTTCCGTGAACGCGCGTAACATTTTTAATGACGTCAACCTGGCCACGCCCATCGGCAATCTGGGCTCACCGCTCTTCGGTGAATCCAACGGGCTGACGGGAAGACCCTACAGCGACCCGTCATCCAATCGCCGCCTTGATCTGCAGGTAAGCTTCACGTTCTGAGCGTGATTCTTAGGAGTGTCGGGGTTTGCGATGAAGAGGAAACGCAAACAAATATTGGACAAAGGCGTGGAAGCGCGGCGCCTGGCGCGAAAGTCGGGACTCGCGCCCGCGGTTACGCGGGTGATTGCTGACAAGCGGATGAAACCACCCAAGCACAAGAAAGCCATACTGCAGGAAGAAGCGTAAGAAAAAGCAGGTTCCTCGCTCCGTTTAAGATGCAAACGGGACTCGGAATGACATTTGTTTGGCTTGTTTAACAACTTGTTGTAGGTCCGACCGGACCTAGTTTTTGCTACCTCAACCAGGTTTGTAGTCGGGAACGACTTCGTCCTTACGGAATAGCGGCGCTGCTTGCACCTTTTTATGTTGCGAAAGTTCGTCAGCGATTTTCTCCAGATCGCTCTTGCTGAAGCCCATGCAACTCACCTTTACTTTGCCGTCCGGCGCGATCAGGAAGATCGTGGGCACGTTCGTCAGGCCGTAGGCGTTGGAGGCGGAATAACCTTCGGCGTCCACCAGCGTGGGAAACTTGACGCCGTATTCCTGGTTAAATTCTATTGTGCTGCTCGCGTCGTCCTGCGAGACGCCGAGCACCATGACGCCGCCGCCGGCGAAGCGCTCGTGTAATCTTTCTAGAAATGGGAATGTGAACTGGCACACGGGGCAGGAAATCTTGAAGAAGGCCACAACCGCCGGTCCCCGTTCCAGCAAGTGCTTCAACGAATATTCCTTGCCATCCAGCGCCTCCAGGGAAAATGCCGGGGCGGTGTGACCAGCTTCAATGTGCGTCAAGGGAGCCTCCAGGCCAAGCAAACGCGAAAGCCGCTTCCAAAAAGTCATGACGCCATTTTAGCGCACTGCGGAGGGGATGCTGCAAATCATGCAGCGGGACAAAGGCGCCCAATCCCTCGCTGATGAGGCAACAAGGAATCGGGCACCCGCCTAATCGTGATTGTTATGTGACAGTTTGTCGCTCGCGCTAGGGTTAGTTTTTTGCGGCTTCTTTCTGGCCCAACTCCAGGAAGAACTTCTTTCCTTCTGGATAGTAGGCTCCCAGCGACTTGCTGCCGTCCGCTTCCGTTGTGGTGCTGGAAGCATTGGCAAGGTTAGAATTCTGGCTGGGAACAATCGTTGCGGGAACAGTCGCCACGGTTTCGCGGCCCTGGATAAAGGAGAGCTGCACGTTGTTTCCCGAGCCCTCCCATTCCAGCTTGTATTCGCCCGGCTTCAGCACTTTGCCCTGAACGGTAACGTTTTCGGTCAAATTCAGCTTGCCCTTCTCCCGGGCAAAAGCGCCCGCTGAAAGCAAAAGCATGCCTGCAACGGCAATCATAACGATCTTTGAAAGTTTCACGTAACGCTCCTTTTTATTCTCCCAGGCGGTGGCTCGCAGGACACGGCGCGCTCCTCAGCCGCGGAGTATTTATTTTTGTGTCCTTGGCTATTTAGACGTAAGTGGCCCCGCGGATGTTCCTTCCGATCCCGCAATTTCTCCACTATTATTTCGATTTAAGAGTTCCAATCTTTCAATGAAACCTTTTTGGGTCCAGACTGTGGTTTCGCTCCGCGCGCGGATCTCCCCTGTACCTTTGCGAATTGTTCGGTAAATTAATGCGCGGGAGATCTTTCAGACCATGAGAGCAAGCCCGCATGGCTTGTACCGCAAAGGCACAATAAACGGCAGTGTTCAATTGCGGCTAGTGAATCGTTCTGGTTTTCCGCTGCATGTAATCCATCAGCAGGTACTGTCCCAGGTTGTACGGCGTGGTGAAATACGCTTTGCCCTTGCACATCTCCGTGATTTTTTGCACGAAGTGGACCAGGCTGTAATCCGTGGCCAGCATGAACGTGTTGATCATGATCCCGGCGCGCTTGCATTTGTTCACTTCCTCGAGCGTTTCGCTGACCACAAACGGATCAAGCCCGAAGGCGTTCTTGTAAATCCTGCCATCCTCGAGCGTCAGCGCCGATGGCTTGCCATCCGTGATCATCACGATTTGGCGCATATCCTTGCGCTGCCGCAGCAAAATGCGTTGCGCCATCCGCAATCCTTCGCGCGTGTTCGTATAGTATGGGCCCACTTGCACGCGCGCCAGTTCGTTCAACGGAACTTCCTCCGCGGAATCGTGGAAGAGCACGAGGCTGAGCGTATCGCCGGGATATTGCGTGCGGATCAGGTGCGAAAGAGCCATGGCCACGCGCTTGGCCGGGGTGAAACGGTCTTCACCATAGAGAATCATGCTGTGGCTGCAATCGAGCAGCAACGCCGTGGCGCACGAGCTCTGGTATTCGCACTGGTGCACCATCAGGTCTTTGTACTGCATTTCGATGGGAACTTTGGCGCCTTCGCGCCGGATGGCGTTGGAGAGCGTTTCGCTGATGTCGAGGTTCAGCACGTCGCCGAACTCATAGGGACGCGATACTCCGCCGGACTCGACGCCAGTGGACAAGTCGCGCGTGTCGTGGCGGCCGAAACTGCTCCGCCCCAGCGAGCCGAGCAAATCCTGGAGGGTCTTGAAACCCAGGAAATCGATGGTTTTATCCGTGATTTCAAAACGCGCTTCGGTGGTGCGTTCCTGGGGCTGGCCCACTTGTCCGAGCGCCGAGGTTTGCGGCGGAGGCGTCACTTGCGGCGGCTGTTGCGGGTTGATGTAGCCTTCTCCCGCAAGGCGCTCCATCAGCTTGTCAATCAGATCGCGGATCTCTTCGTTGTTCATTGCGCCGGGATCACGCAGCATCTCGCGCAATTCTTCGCTCATCTGATCCTCGGGCAGCAAGTCGCCTTCCTGCAGCGCGCGCAAAATGGCCTCGCGCAGGGCTTCCATCGAGCGCTCATTTTCAAGCTCAGACAGGCCGTAGTATTGGCTTTCGAAGCCGCTCTGCAAAAAGAAATCGCCCAGGCGCTTCAGAAGTTCATTCAGGTCCACCGCATCGGCCGGCTCGCCCGTATATTTTCCGTACTTGATGACTTTCATGGCGTAGCCCTCAATCCTCAGTTGTAGCTCCGGCGTGGCGGACGGTTGGGCGACTCGCGCGGCTCCGGCGCACGTTGCGGCTTTTCCGCATAGAAGCCGCGCTCTTCGCTGCGGCCAATGCGCCGGTGCGCCCACAATCCCTCCAGGATCATTTCCGCGGCCGCTGCCGCAGCCGCTTCATTCTTGCGATTCGTCACGCCGAGTTTGTCGGTGTGGCCGAGCAAGTCTGGAACTTTCGCGAGTTGCTGATAGCGCTGGTTGGTCGTCGCGACCTCCGGAATCTTCAGCTCGCCGCCCGCTTCAAACCACTGAATCACCGGCTGGAAGCTGACGTTCGGAAAATGTTTGCTGAACACGCGGCCAATGGCGGTGCGAATCAGTTCGCGCGCAATCGTCTCCGCGCCCTTCAACTCGCCCTCGTATTCCAGCTCCAGTTTTCCGGTGATCGCCGGGAGCGCCGCATACACATCCGCAGCGCGCGCCACGCCACGCGTTTCGCCCGTGCGCGCCGCGCGCTGCTCGGAGTTGCTCACCACGCATTCCAGCGCCGTAATGGGCAGGCGCTGGCTGACGCCCGAGCGCCGGTCCACGCGCTTGTCTTCGCGCGCCTGAAACGCAATTTCCTCGATCACTTCCCGCAAATACCCCGGCACTTCCACTTTGATTTCTTCGCCGCGCTCGACCCAGGCCTCCTGACCGGTGATGCGCATACCTTCGTCAATTGTCGCGGGATAGTGGGTGCGGATTTCCGCGCCGATGCGGTCCTTCAACGGAGTGATAATTTTTCCGCGCGCCGTGTAATCTTCCGGGTTCGCGGTGAAGACCAGGAGCACATCCAGCGGCAGGCGCAACGGATAGCCCTTAATCTGGATGTCGCCTTCCTGCATGATGTTGAAGAGGCCCACCTGGATTTTTCCGGCAAGGTCGGGCAATTCGTTGATGGCAAAGATTCCGCGGTTGGCGCGCGGCAGCAATCCATAGTGAATGGTGAGCTCATCGGAAAGGTCGCGGCCTCCACGAGCGGCGCGGATGGGGTCAACGTCGCCGAGAATGTCCGCGATGGTCACGTCGGGCGTGGCCAGTTTTTCCACGTAACGCTGGTCACGAGGCAACCAGGCAATGGGAGTGTTTTCGCCCTCCGCAGCCACCTTTTCGCGGCAGGAGCGGCAAATGGGCCGCAACGGGTTATCGTTAATTTCGCAGCCGGCAATCACGGGGATTTCCGTGTCGAGCAATTGAATCAGGCCGCGAAGGATGCGGCTCTTGGCCTGGCCGCGCAGCCCCAACAAAATAAAATTATGGCGAGAGAGCAGTGCGTTCACGATCTGAGGAATCACACTGTCCTCATAGCCGTGCACGCCAGGGAAAAGCGGATCGTTGCGCTCGATCGCCCGCAGCAGGTTGCGCCGGATTTCATTTTTCACGGAAACGGAATTGGCGCGCGCGTCAAAATCCGGGATGCGTTTCCATTCGCCGATGGTGCGCGGCCTGGAATGTCCCGCGGGATGCAGGGATGTGCTTGCTGTCATAGGGCCCCCCAGCCCAGGCCATCAAAATGGCCCGCTATTTTTCTGAACCTAATCTTACAACTGCTCTGCAATCCTCTCGCACCCACCTCAGGGGTCAAAACCCCTGAATTTCCGATACGCTTCGGCACGGCTGCCCTTCGCTGTACTCAGGGTAAAAAGCCGTGCCCTCCCGAGAACCAATTCTCAGATGTCTGTCAGTTCAACCCGTGACCGTTGCCGTCGGCGCGTTGCCGCAAGGCCTCTGCTTTCTGTAGATGCGGCGCCCACTCCCGGAGGTACGCGAGCAGGCGTTCCTGCCGCTGTAGTTCGGAGCGCAATTCCAGGATTTGCTGCTTCCACATCAAGTCAAGCGGCAAGGCTGCCGCGATCGCATAGGCCAGTTGTTCGGCGGGGGCGTCCTCGAAAGTCCGCGGAATTTCCGCAAAAAGCAGCGTGTGGCAGGCTTCGTAAGCCTCGATCAAGCGCTTCTGCCGGACGGGATCGGGCAGGGATTCCTCGTCTTCCAGGTAATCGATCCGGCCTTCCAGCAGCGGGTCGTCCGTGAAAAGCTCAAGAACGCGGAAGGGTTCTCGCCCCACGGTCAGGATGTCCATGCGCCCGTCCTCATATCGTTTGATGACATCCACGATTTCCGCGCTGCATCCCACGCGTACGACTCCCTTGGGCAGTGCCAGCAGCATCCCGAAGGGCGCTTTGGCCTCCAGACACTCGCGCACCATCCGGCGGTAGCGTGGCTCGAAGATGTGCAAGGGAAGTTGCTCGCCGGGGAAGAGAACGACGTTAAGTGGGAATAGCGGGATGCGTTCCGGCCGCATAGGTAACAGGGCAAAGGATACCAGAAGGTTTCGCAGAATGCTGCCCGCTGCCTGTAGCGCGACAGATTCCGGTCATCGGGCAGCGGCGTCGAAACTCGCGCCGTTGCGGGATAGCGCCGGGCTCGAAACTTGGCGCACCGGGACAAGCACGACCAGTTTGGTGGACCCCAATGAATTCCATTGCAATCAGCATGGCCGGGGACTAGGATAGCGCGAATTTGTTCCCCGGAGGTCCTATGAGAGTTTCGGATCTGATCGGGTCCCGCAAGGAAGTTTTTTCGATATCAGAAGAGATGAGCGTCATGGAAGCCGCACAATACCTGCGCGAGAAACAGGTGCGTTCGGTGGGCGTCGTGGATGCGGTCGGAAAATTGACTGGCGTCGTCTCGCAAAGCGATATTTCGGACAAGGTCGCCGCGGAGAATAAATCTTCGGTTGGGATGAAAGTGTCCGAGATCATGAGCCGAAACCTGTTGACGGTGACTCCAGAGATGACGTTTGAAGAGAGCTTGCGCGCCATGGAGCAAAACGGCGTCTATCACTTGTTGGTGCTGGACGATCAGAATCGGTTCCAAGGAATGCTATCCGTGAGCGACCTGTTGAGGGTGATGTCGGATGACCACAAGGGACGCGCGGACCTGCTGGAATCGTATATGTTCCCGTCGAGATAGCGCTGCGTTGGGACATCTTTTAGGTGGGCTTGCCCCGCAGGAGACGATTTCAGCCGCAAGAAGCCGGGGCGGCCCCGACGCGCGGCTCGCGGGCAGCTAGGGAGGGTGTATGAAGCAAACCTTCGCTATCGGGATTGGAGGAGCGGCCGGGCAGGGTGTGGCTACGCCGGGCGACATCTTCGCAAAAATCTTCAGCCGGCGCGGTCTACATCTGAATGCCTACAACGCCTACCAATCCATAATTCGAGGCGGTCATACTTTACTGACGATTCGGGCCAGCGCAGAAAAAGTCACCAATATGGGTGACCGGATTGATCTGCTCATCCCGCTCAATCAGGACACCATGGACCGCCACCTGAAGCTTCTCACTTCCGGCGCTGCGTGTCTCTACAACGCGGACACCATCAAGCCGGGGCCAGCCGCAGAGGGTGTGCAACTTTGCCCGCTTCCTGTTTCCGAATTAGCGGACATCACCCGGAACAAAGTCGCACAGAACACGATTGCGATCGGCGCCGGACTTCACATGATGGGAATCGGATTCCAGGCTTTGGAAGACGTCCTCCGCGAACAGTTCAAGAAAAAGGGCGAGGCCGTGGTGGCCGAGAACGTAAGTGTGGCGCGCGCCGGATACGATTATGCCGCCGCGCACTTCAAGGCTTATCCCAATCCGCTCCCAAGGACGGAGAATCGCTACGCTATTCTGAGCGGAAATATTGCGATGGCGATGGGTGGCGCCGCCGCCGGCGTGAAGTTTTATTGTGCCTACCCCATGAGCCCTGCGACCGGTGTACTGCACTGGATGGCAGCGCACGCGCGCAAAGCCGGCATCATGGTTCGGCAGGTCGAGGACGAAATTGGTGTCGTCAATATGGCGATTGGCGCGGCTCAGGCCGGGGTCCGCTCGATGTGCGCTACGTCGGGTGGCGGCTTCGCGCTGATGAGCGAGGGGCTGGGCATGTCCGCGATGATGGAAACCCCAGTCGTGGTGATCAACTGCCAGCGAGCAGGCCCTTCCACCGGGGTGCCAACAAAAACCGAACAAGGCGACTTGTGGCAGATGCTGGGCGCTGCTTTCGGCGATTATCCCCGAGCCATCGCAGCGCCGCTGGATATCGCCGATTGCTTCAAGCTCATTCCCGAGATGCACAACCTGGCTGATCGCTTTCAGTGCCCAGGCCTGGTGCTCTGCGATCTGCTGCTGTCAGAGGGCAGGTTGAGCGTGCACCCGAAAGACCTGGATTTCAACCCGCCCATCGACCGTGGCGAACTCATCACCACTCAGAACGGATCATCCTCAGAGGTTCCCGCGAACGGTTCTTACAAACGATACAAGTTCACGCAGAGCGGTGTGTCCCCGAGAGCAGTTCCCGGCGTTCCTGGGCACATCCACACCGTGGCCACGGACGAGCACATGGAAGATGGCGTACTGATCAGCGACGAGTTCACCAATCCGATCAAACGCCGCGAGATGATGGAAAAGCGCATGCGTAAAGTAGGCGGCATTGAGGCCGCCGTTCCGCCTCCCGTGCTGTCCGGCCCGCGCGGTGCCGATGTGACTCTAATTGGGTGGGGTTCGACGAAGGGCGTGATCGAGGAAGCCTGCGAAATTCTCACCGAGCAGGGCATCTCCGCCAATCAACTCCAGATTCGCTGGCTCGTGCCACTGCATGGCGATGCCATTCTCGAAATCCTTAAAGATTCGCGGCACACCATCATCGTCGAGAACAATTACTCCGGACAATTTGCCCGCTACTTGCGAAGCGAAACCAGCTTTGTGCCTAACGGTCACATTCGCAAATACGATGGCGAGCCTTTCATGCCGCATCACATCGTGGAGGCCGTGAAAGATCAGCTTTCCGGGAAAACAAAGCTCTCCATTCCAGTGCACGAGATCACGGTTTGAAAGGGTAATGAAGATGGCCACAACGGCACAGAGCAAAAGTCCACTCACGCTTGCCGATCTAAAAGGCAAAGTCGATCCCGACTGGTGCCCCGGATGCGGCGATTTTGGCGTGCTTTCGGCGATTCAGAAGGCCCTCGTCGAACTGCAAATCCCGAATCACAATGTCGTCGCCATCAGTGGCATCGGGTGTTCCTCCAATCTGCCCGGCTTCATAAATACCTATGGCATGCACACGCTGCATGGCCGCGCCCTCGCGGTGGCCACCGGTCTGAAGCTCGCCAATCACGAACTGACGGTGATGGTGACAGGCGGAGACGGGGATGGCTTTGGAATCGGCGGAAACCATTTCATCCACACGATGCGCCGTAATGTGGATTTGCTGTATATCGTCATGGACAATCAGATTTACGGCCTGACCACGGGCCAAACCTCGCCCACCAGCCGCATTGGAATGAAGACGAAGAGCATGCCGTTCGGCAATGTCGAAGCTCCGATCAATCCGATTTCATTGGCTTTGGCTGCCGGCGCCACCTTTGTCGGCCGGGGTTATAGCGGCGAACAGAAGCATCTCACGGAGCTGATCAAACGAGGGATCGAACACAAGGGTTTCTCGTTCCTGGACGTTTTCAGTCCCTGCGTCACCTATAATCACGACAATACCTACCAGTGGTACCGGCCGCGGGTCAAAAAACTTGAAGACGATCCCTCATACGATCCTTCTATTTGGATGGCTGCGATGGAAAAATCTTTGCTCTGGGGAGAGGAAATTCCCATCGGAAGATTCTTCGAGCGCACCGATGTCCCCTCACTGCACGCAGCCGAGCCGGTGTTAAACGATGGACCACTTGTCCATAGCGACCCGAGAGTGCCACCGGAGGTGGCCCGCGGCTTCATTGAAGAATTGATGTAGCGGCCAACTTTGCGGACAACATTGTTGACCGGAGGTGCGAAACTCCGCAGGCTCGCTCAAGTTGAACGAGCAGGTGTGCGTAAATACGCCGCCACAAACAGGACACCGAGGAGCAAGTCCGTGGCGGCAAAAACCAGGTCGGAACTGTGCATTCTGGCTTGCAGCACCAGCACCACCACGGCGATGCCATAGCTGAATTTCTCGATCATCGAAGGAATCATCAGCGGCCGGAAACGCACCGGGTCCCTGCTGATAAAAAGAAACGCAATCTGCCACGCCAGCCCCAGACCGACAAACCCATAGAAAAATCCCGGATGCGTGATTGCCGGCGGATCTTTCTGGCCAATCAAGTCAAACATGAAATACAGCGGCGTAATCACCAGCACGCCCCAAATTCCCGCTACAAGAAATACAATCTTTGAAAATTTCATCCTGCCTCCAGTTCTGACAGCAATCCTTCCATTTCCGAGCGCGCGTGGGCGTTGCCTGTGCGCGTGGCCGCGGCGATTCCGGCCGTCAAGATGGTCCTGGCTTCCTCGCGCCGCTCTTCTTGCGCCAGCATCTGCGCGTACATCTGGAAACCCGGCACGTAATCCGCGTTGTTCTCAATCAAAGTGCGAAACTGTGCTTCCGCCGCGGCTTTGTCGCCCTCTCTCAGGCATTCCAGTGCCACGCCGTAACGCGAGAATGCGTCATTGGGATTTTGCGCGACGTATTCTTCCAGTTTCTGCCGGCGGCTTTTCTTTTGGTCAGTCATGGCGATGTCCCGTATTATACGTGGAGGCGCGGCTGGCCCAAACTCCATCTGCCGCGAACAGAATGGCTTTGAGTCTACTCTGGCAGACCGCCTCGAAACGCTTGAACGAATCGGCGGCGAGACACCAACAAGGACAGAAATGATACGCACACGTGATAAGAAAAGTTTGGTCAAGGGCGACGCCGAGGTGAGGGGGAAGCCGGTGAGCGCCTCGGCGTCTGAAATGGCGGAGGTGGTGCTACCCGCGCAGACCAACGCGCTGGGAAAACTACTTGGCGGCCACGTCATGCATCTGGTGGACATTGCTGGCGCCATGGCTGCCTGCCGCCACGCCAACAGTTACATGGTTACCGCTTCGGTGGACTACATCGATTTTCAGAATCCCGTGAATCTCGGGGAAATCGTTATCCTGAAGTCGCACGTCAACCGCGTGTTCCATACTTCGCTCGAAGTCGGCGTCGAGGTCTATTCCGAAGACATCCTCACCGGGCAGCGCAAGCAGACCACCACGGCTTACGTCACGTTCGTGGCGATTGATGAGCACACGCGGCAGCCCAAGCCCGTTCCGCCGCTGATTCTGCGCACCGCCGAGGAGCGTCACCGCTGGCGCGCAGCCGCCAAGCGGCGCGAAATTCGCCTGGCTCACCGGCATTCAAAAAAACATTAATTACCGGGCTTCGCGTGGCCGCAGGGAGATCCTTCAATTCGCGAAGCTCACGCGGATTTCGTCGGCGACCTTTAGCGCTTGCTCGATGCAGGTGCCAATCGCGGGCCCATTCAGATAATTGCCCGCAAAATAGAGTCCCGGGAATTTGGCGCGCTGCTTTTCCAGCGACGCGAGCCTTGCCGTGTGACCCAGGTTGTATTGCGGCAAGGCGCGCGGCCAGATCGTCACGTTGGAAAACACCGGCTCACCGCTAATTCCCAAGAGGGGCGCGAGCTCCTTGTGAGTCAATTCCGCAAGCGCAGATTCCGATTGTTGCAGCGCGCCGGGATTTGTCGCTCCGCCCACAAAACTCGTCATCAGGGCCTCGCCATCGGGCGCACGACCCGGAAACAACGAAGAGTTCCACACCGTGCCGAGGTCACTTAGGCCCGATGATCGCGGCACGAGAAAACCAAATCCATCGAGGGAGTGGCTTACATCTTTTTTACGATAGCCCAACGAAACCACCGCCACTCCCGCGTACTCGACACCGCTCAACTGTTTCTCAAAATCGCCGTGCAGCCCTCTCAACAATTCACCGGCAATGCCTGGTGGCACCGCTAGCACCAATCGCTCCGTCTCCACGCTTTCCTCGCCCTGCGGGGCCCGCACCGTAATACGGAATCGCGGCGCCTTCGCGTCGTGGCCCCATTCCAGATGTTCTATTCCCAAGGCTTCGACGCCGCACTGCAAGCGCTCGCCCAAATTCAGAGCCAGCGCTTTGATCAGCATTTCGTTTCCTTCGGTGAACGTTTGCAGGGTGGGCCGTTCGCGTGGCCCTTTCGGGCCCTTCGGACGTTTCGCCGCACGCGTCTTGATCGCGTGGAAAATTCCGCGCAGGATGCTCCCGGAAGCTTTCTCCGCTTCGTACAGAATGGGAAAGGCGGCGCGCAGGCTCAGTTTTTCCGGGTCGCCCGCATAAATTCCGGAAACAAAGGGGCCCACCAGACGGTCGAGCAACCTCTCTGAGTATTTTCGCCGGACGAAATCCGCCACCGATTCGTCCGGCTCCGGGGCCACACTTTTGCCAAGTAAATCGCGCAAAATCGCCCGCTTTGTTCCGCCACTCAATAGCGGCGAAACCAGCAGCACGAGCGGATTCATGGGAACGGGTTGCAGGTTGCCATTGATGAGAACAAATCGCGGCGCCTTGGGATCAGCGAGCACGCGTTCGTCTAGGAGTCCAAGCTCTTCGCAGATTGCGGCGATGGCCCGGTTGCCGCTGAAGCTCTGCGGCCCGCACTCCAGCAAATAGCCGTCCCGCTGTACGGACTTAATGACGCCGCCCGGCCGCGGCGCCGCTTCCAAAAGCAATGTGGAGACTTGCGATTTCTGCAACGCATACGCGGTGGCCAGGCCAGAGATTCCCGCGCCAACCACCAGAGCCTGGACCTGCGTGGACATAAAGTTTGCCCCTCGGCAAATTTGCGGCGGTCGCGTGAAAACAGCGCGGCCGCACGGATCAGTTTGACAGAACTCTTACAGAGTTTTCGAGAATAACGGACGGGACGCCAGTTGCTGTTTTTCCAGGTACGGGTCAAACACCATGGCCAGGTTGCGAATAAAAATGCGCCCCAGCCATGCGGTGCGAATCTCCTTTTCGTTGACCACCACCAGGCCATCTTGCTGCGGCTTCTTCAGGCGTTCCAGTTCGGGAGCGAAGTATTCGTCAAAATCAATTCCAAACTTCTGCGAAATCTCGTCTTTCACGATCACGGTGTGGCACAGCAGGCGGCTGATCACCTCGCGGCGCAAAATGTCGTCCTGCGACAGATGGTAGCCGCGCATGGTGGCGATGCCGCGCTCGTTCACGGCCTTTTCCCACGACGGGATATCGCGGAAATTCTGCGCGTAGCAATCCTGGATTCCGCTGATTGCCGTGATGCCCATGCCGTAAAGGTCGGCGCCTGCCTTCGTGGTGTAACCCTGGAAATTGCGGTGCAGCGTGCGATTGCGTTGGGATATCGCCAATTCGTCGTTGTCCTTTGCGAAATGGTCCATGCCGATGTAGAGATACCCGGCATCCACAAACGCAAGCAGTCCGCTGCGGAAAATTTCAAACTTTTTCATGCCTTCGGGAAGATGCGCCACGAACGAGCCTTGCTGCTTTTTCAGCCACGGAACATGCGCGTAGCTGAACATGGCGATGCGGTCCGGGGAGAGGCCGACGATCTGCTCGACCGTGTGCGCGAAGCTCTCCGCGGTTTGATAGGGCAAGCCGTAAATCAGGTCCACGTTGATGCTGTCGAAGCCGAGTTCGCGCGCGTTGGCGATAATTTCGCGAGTCTGTTCGTAAGGCTGAATGCGGTGTACTGCTTTTTGCACTTCGGGTTTGAAGTCCTGAATGCCCATGCTCAGGCGGTTGAAGCCCATCTTGCGCACCGTTTCGACGTGCGCGCGCGTGGTCACTCGCGGGTCCACTTCGATGCCGATTTCCGCGTCGGGCGCGAATGTGAAGCGTTCCCGCGTGTAGGTGAAGAGGTCTTCGATCTGCTCCGGCGAGAGATACGTTGGAGTTCCGCCGCCCCAGTGAAACTGCGTGACCTTACGCTCGCGCGAAACGCTATGGCTGATGCGGTCGGTTTCCTTCTTCAAAATATCCAGATACGGCGGTGCAACGCCCTTATTTTTCGTGATCACCACATTGCACGCGCAGAACAGGCAGAGGCTTTCGCAGAAGGGAAGATGCATATACAGCGAAACGGGGCTGCGCTTCGCTTCCGCCGCGGCCATCGCGTCCTCGAAATCTTTCGGCCCGAAGGAGTCCGTCCACACTGGCGCCGTGGGATAGCTGGTATAGCGCGGTCCCGGCTTGTTGTAGCGGTTCACGAACTCTTCGCCGACGGAAAGTGCATCGCGCATCTCCCGCAAGTTTGGATTCATCAGTGCCACGGTGCCTCCCTCCCGCGCGATTAGGAGCGCGCCTTCCCGGCGGGCTGCGCTTCCGCCAATGTTGCCTGCTGCCCGGTGTGGATGAAGAGTTGCGCGTTTTCCACGGGCGTGTGCGGCAGGATGCCATGACCTAAATTCAGAATGTGGCCGTGCCCGCCGACTTCTGTGGCGAGTTCCAGCGTAGCTCGGCGGATCTTCTCCGCCGGCGCGAAGAGCACCGCGGGATCGAGATTGCCTTGCACGGCCACGTGCGGCCCCGCTAGTTCGCGCACTTTCGCCAGCGGAATACGCCAATCCACACTCAACACATTTGCGCCTGAGCGCACAATGGCGGGCAGCAGATGATGCGACGCCTTAGTGTAATAAATCACCGGCACCGCCGCGCCCAGCCCGGCAATAATCTCCTTCACGGCGGGGAGCACGAATTCCGCGTAGTCGTGCAAATCCAGTTCGCCGCACCAGGTATCGAAGAGTTGCACGGCGCAAACGCCCGCGGCAATCTGCGCCTTCAGATAAAGAATGGTTGCGCGCGCGATCTTGTGCAGCAATTCGTGAAAAACTTTCGGCTCGCGATAGAGAAATTCCTTTACGCTTGCGAAGCCTTCTTTCGTGCGGCCTTCCACCATGTAGCAGGCCAGCGTCCACGGCGACGCCGCAAAGCCCAGCACCGGCACGTCTGGTCCGGCCTGCTTCACCGTGCGCCGCAGCGCCTCCATCAGGAAGCCGGTCTCGATTTCCGGGTCGAACAAGTGTAGCTTTCGGACGTCCGCCTCGGTGCGCACAGGCTCCGGCAGGTTCGGGCCGGCATCGCCCAGTTCTAGAGGCAAGCCCATCGCTTCCGCGGGGATAAGAATATCCGAAAAAATGATGATGGCGTCCACGCCCAGCCGCCGGAAGGGTTGCAGCGACACCTCGACAGCCAGGTCTGGCGTCTTGCAGACTTCCAGAAATGAATGTTTGGCGCGAATTTCGCGGTATTCCGGCAAGTAGCGGCCCGCCTGCCGCATCATCCACACGGGAAGGCGCGGCACAGGTTCGCAGCGCGCGGCGCGTAGGAAGAGTTCTTTGCGGGTCATTGCGGGAGCCTGAATGGTCATAAAGTTATCCAACAAGAATAACAAATCCGGGCGAATCCTGCCTTTCCTGCAAATGGCGCGGAATCTCCGGTCGTTTAGCTGTTCAGGCAGAGCCTGCTCCTTGTTAAGGTCGACGATTAGCCAAGCCGCTATTCCGGCAGGGGTTGTGAGGATTCGGCAATTAATAGAACAACCTTCAAATGTTGAGAGAATATCAGCGCTGTTTCAGCGGGTTATTGAAGTATAAGAGTCACCTTCTCTTCCTCAATCATGTATTCGAGGGCGAGCTTGGCGGCTTTCTTATTTTTGGGAATGGGGAAATAGAGGTAGCCGGCGACGGGGAGGGATGCGCTACCCTCAGCCAAGCCCTTATCTTTAAACTCCGCTTTCATCACTTCTAGTTCGTGGTCCGCAGCGGCGGTGGGGCTTCCCGTGGGATCGACGCCGACGCCCACACCGGCGGCGGTGTAAACACCGTGTACGCGCACCGGCTGGCCCGTGACAGGATCAATATAAGTGCCGCTTTCATACCCAACGCTCGCGGTCGGCGCAATCGAAACGTCGTGCTGCGAATCCTTCTTCTTCTGAATCGAAGTGGCGACCTGCCACGCGGTCTGCGGTCTCACGGTGGTGTCTGCCCCCACGACGCGCAATTTGAAATCGTCAAAGTTGACGTCCAGTGGCTTGTCCCCTTTGGGATACAGGCCTACCTCGACCACCAGGCAGCAATCATTCACGTTGGCCACGAAGGCCTTGTGTGCTTCTTCAGCGGTAAGCAGCTTTACGCCGATGGCGACTCCTTCGCGTTGCGCGTGTGCCGGGTACTTCTCCGCCGCGTCTCGCGGCGCGATGCCCTTGGCCTGAGTGGACTGGCCCGCCGCCGGGCCATTGCCCAGCAGACAGGCCGCGGAAATGGCCAGACCCATTAACAACTTGCCCATGGAAGCTCCTCCCCGGGAGGATTGCCTACCCATCCCAGACCCGGGCAGTTTTTTCCTAAACGTGAAAATCCGGCGTGCGACGATAAGCGTGCTCCGGCGAATGGTTGGCGTCAAGAGGCCAGTAGCGTGAAGAAACGCGCCGTGCGAGTGCGCACCAGCAACCGTGGATGAAACCCAGGTGGAGTTCACGCACGACGCATGACCGAAAGCGCGACTAGGTCACAAGCGGCGCATCCGCGACGCCGGCCACGCCAAACACTTGCTGATAGCGCTGAATCTCCTTGCGTGGTCCCAAGGCTTTTTGAACGTTGTCGGAAAGCTTTACTGCTGGTTTGCCATTGACCTCGTTGAGCTTGCACACCAGGCTTAGGGGATCAAAGCCGCCACCGCTCTGAGAATTGCAATCGCGAAAATCGTTGGTCAGCAAGGTGCCCCACCCGGCGCTGAAGCGGATGCGCCCTTCCGGAAGCCATTTTCGCCGATCGAGGAAGTCGCTTGCCTGGTGAAACTCCGCCGGGGAAGCGCCGTTGAGAATCGTCCCGGAAAAATAGGCGTGTAAACCCAAAATCGTGTTGACGTCAAGGGAATCGGAGGCAATGAAAAGCTTTTGCACTGGGTCGCGCCCTCTCTGCTTCAGCCAGGCAATGTATTCGTCGCCCGCGAGGAAGGGATCTTTGCTGTCCGCGCGCTGTCCCGTCCAGTCCGCCACCCAATCGGGAGCATTGTGGAAAAACTCCGTCGTGCCAAAAGTATCCGGCAGCAGAATGAGCAATTCGCCCTGGTAGGTTTCCTGCCACAGCTCCAACAAGCGGTAGGGCGACGCTTTCAGCTCTTCGTCGTCCCTGGCCATTGCTGCCAACGCCATGTGCAATTCATGCGCATTTGTACCGATGGCTTCCAAGTCGTGTTTATAGGCGAGATAGGCATTCGAGGTTCCGGTAAAGTTGTCGCCGAGCATGTCGGTCATGGCCTTCACGACATATTCCTGCCAGAGAAAGCTGTGCCGCCGCCGCGTTCCAAAATCGCTTACGCGCAGTCCCGGAACGCCGCGCAACCTTTCCATTTTGTCCCAGAGCTTCGTTTTGGCGCGGGAATAAAGAATATCGAGCTCGAGTTCGCTCAGGCGCTTCAGGTTGGCGCGCGTCCGCAGCTCGCTGATTGCCGAAAGCGCATAAATCTCCCACATTGTTGTCTGCGTCCAGAGGCCGCGAAACTGGAGTGAGAACTGTCCGTCATGAATGGACAACTCATAATCAGAGAGGCGGAAGTCGCGTTCGAGCCAGTCGAGAAACGCCGGCTCGAAGATACCGCGCGTGCCATAAAAGGTATTTCCTGCAAGCCATATCAATTCGGATTTATGAAATCGCAGATTTTTTGTCTGCTCCAACTGTTCCCGCAGTTCATCCTCCTCGATCAAATCGCCAAGACGTACCTCGACCGTGCGATTGATCAAGGAAAAAGACGCTTCTACCTTTGGGAAGCGCTTCCAGATGAACTGGAGCATGAGAAGTTTGTAGAAGTCGGTGTCGAGGAGGGACCTAGTAATCGGATCCAGTTCCCAGTTATGGTCATGGGCGCGCCGCGCAAGGTTGATAATCACGATGCCACCACTTTACTTCAATTTATGGGCACGAGTCAGCCTGGTGATGCAACCATCAGCACGCCTACAATGCGGCTCATGGACGAGTGCGCTATACTCGAAATATCTCTTGTTACGCGCCAATTCAGGAACTTCGCGCTCCCGAACGAGTCCTGACGTGCGTGGACTAGGCCGATGAATCATACGTTCGTTATCCTGACAGTCTTCGCGTACCTGCTCAGCCTGAGCCTTTACGTGCAGTTTCTCTACACCGGCAAGGAGCTTACCGGGCGTCTCGCTACCTTATTGATGTTCCTGGGGTTAGGCACGCACTACCTGGCCCTGCTGATCAGCGCCCGCGCCACTCACACCGTGCCCTACCATGACCTGCAGGGGGCCATGTCCCTGTTTGGCTGGCTCCTGGCCGTCACCTATCTTTGCGTGGAGATCTACCACCGCCAGCGCACTGTCGGCGCCTTTGTGATGCCCGTCATCCTCATCTTCTTTTTTGTCGCGAATCTGATGCCTGCCCGCCCGCACACCCCTTCACCCATACACGGCGTGGTGTTTGCCCTCCACGTTACATTAAGCATTCTTGCCTACGCCGCCTTCGCCCTTTCCTGCGTGCTCAGCCTGATCTATCTGGGAGAGGAACGGCTGCTGCGCACGCGGCGACTGGGCGAAGTGGTCTGGCGCCTGCCACCGCTGGAACTTTTGGAACGCATGAGCCACACCAGCGTGATGGTTGGGCTGATCACCATTGTGATCGGCACGTCACTGGGGTTTATCGCCGTGGACCGCAATGTTGCAGAGCACTACTCCTACTTCGACCCGAAATACATTTTCACGTTATTCGTGCTTTTGTTGTACATCGCTTATTTTCGGCTGGCGCGCACGGCGGCGTGGCGTGGCGCACGCGCATCGAGATTGTGCGTCTTCAACTTCGTACTCGTGGTGGTGAACTTCTGGGTGGTGAATCTGTTTTTTTCGCAGCATCATCGCTACTTTTAGGAGCGCGCGGAACACGGCATGGAGATTGTTCTCGTCGGCCTGAACTTCCGAACGGCGCCTGTGGAGGTGCGGGAGAAGGTGTCTTTCTCCGCCGAGCAGGCACAACGCGCCTCTGAGGAATTGCGTGCGCAAGGGATTCTTGAGGAAACGCTGGTCCTCTCCACCTGCAATCGCAGCGAGGTTTACGGCGTCCACCCCACCGCCAGGCGTGCTTCCGCCGCCGCGCTTTCCAGTTTTCTCAGCACATTTCATGCGATCCAGCCAGAAGTTCTCAGAGCTTCCCTGTATCACCACTACGATCACGATGCGGTGCGCCATCTCTTTCGCGTTTCTGCCGGACTGGAATCCATGCTCCTTGGAGAAGCGGAAATCCTCGGCCAGGTCCGCGAAGCGTATCTTCGTGCTCACGCCACGCACGTTACCGGCCCCGTCCTGAACCGCCTGTTTCAAGGCGCGCTGGAAATTGGCAAGCGGGTTCGCGCGGAAACCGAGCTTGGCACGCGTCCGATGGGCGTCGCTTCTGCAGGTATGAAGCTGGCCGAGCGCATTTTCGGCAAACTCAACGATCGCACCGCGCTTGTCCTAGGCGCGGGCACCATCAGCGAACAAGTCGTCTCCCAATTGCGCGACCGCAACATCGGCCGGCTCCTCCTCTCGAATCGCTCCCGCGAAAAGGCCGAAGAGTTTGCCAAGCAGTACAAGGGAGAAGTGCTCGATTGGGGCGCTTGGGACTCGACGCTGAAACTGCCGGACGTAATCGTGTCCGCTGTCGGCGTCCAGGAAGCGCTTCTGACCAAGACGCTCATCGAACACTCGATGGCGGCTCGCGGCAATCGCGCGCTCTTCCTGATGGACCTGGGCATGCCCCGCAACATCGATCCGGCCGTCAGCGGACTCTACAACTGCTACCTCTATTCGATGGAAGACCTCAGCGATATCGTGCAGCAGAACCGCAGTGCCCGCCAGAATGAAGTGCCCAAGGCCGAAGCACTGGTGGAAGAGCATGTGGGCAAGTTCATCTCCTGGCAAGCCAGCGTCGAGCTGATCGGCGTGCTGGATACCCTGCGCGGCAGCTTGAAAGAACGCCGTGCCGCCTTCCTTCATGAGAAACTTTCCGGCATGAATCATTTCACCAGCGAAGAACGCGAACACATCGGGGCGCTGATGGACGAACTGCTGGAGAAACTGCTCATTGCCCCGGCCGAACGCCTTCGCGCCGAAAAAGAACTGCGCAAGAAGATTCAGAACGTGGAAGCTATTCGTGAACTCTATCTCTCGGACCGGGAGAAACCGTGAGGCCCTTGCGCATTGGCAGTCGAGGAAGCATTCTGGCGCGCTGGCAGGCGGAGTTCGTCCGCAAGCAGCTCTTTCAGTTCAGCGGCGTCGAAGCCGAAATCATCATTATCAAGACCGCCGGAGACAAAATGCAGCAGGCGCCGCTGACGCAAATAGGCGGCAAGGGCATTTTTATCAAGGAACTTGAGGAAGCATTGCTCGAAGAAACCGTGGACCTCGCCGTCCACAGCGTGAAAGACATCCCCACCGAAACGCCCAGCCGCCTGCATTTCCCCGCGGTGTGCCGCCGCGATGACGTGCGCGATTGCCTCGTTTCCCACAAAGGCGACACGCTCGCCACACTCAGGCAGGGTGCGCGTGTCGGAACCAGCAGCCTCCGGCGGCAGGCCCAATTGCGACATAACCGCCCCGACTTGGATATTCGCGAATTGCGCGGCAACGTGGACACGCGCCTCCGCAAGGTCGAAAGCGGCGAATATGACGCCATCATGCTTTCCAAGGCCGGCCTCGATCGCCTCGGCTGGAGCCAGAAAATGACCGAAGCCCTTTCCACGGAAATTTCCTTGCCCGCGGTAGGACAGGGCGCCATCGCCATTCAATCCCGTGTGAAAGACGCAGAGGCTGCGGAGATTCTTGGCAAGCTCGATGACGCCGAAACGCGCACTGCCGTCATCGCCGAACGTGCCTTGCTTTCCGCGCTGCAGGGTGGTTGCCAGGTCCCGCTTGGCGCATGGGCCCGCATCGAACGCGGGGAACTTGTGATGGACGCCGTGGTGTGTTCCATTGATGGCGTGCAGTATGTTCGCCAGCGCGCTACGGCTCCGCCGGATCAAGCTGCGCAACTCGGCGAGCACATGGCCAAACTCCTTGCCGATGGTGGTGCCCGAAGCATTCTGGAAGAGGTGCAACGCTCCCGTGGCTGAATCTTCCACCAACGCACTTAGTGGCAAGCGTGTGGTGATCACCCGCGCCGCGGAGCAGAGTCAACCGCTGCTAGCGGCGTTGCGCGAAACAGGTGCGCTTCCCATTCTCTTACCGATGGTCACGTTTGCGCCGCCGGACGACCTACAGCCCCTGGATGCCGCCGTGCGCTGCTTGCGCGAATACCAATGGATTTTCTTCACGAGCCAGAACGCGGTGCGCGCTTTGCAGGAACGTGCGGAGCACCTGAAGCTCTCTTTGCGCGAGGCGGTTGGGGCCGCGCAAATCGCCGCCGTCGGTCCCGCCACCGCCCACGCTCTGCGAGGCGCGGACCTTATTGTCCATTACGTAGCCAGAGAACCCAGTGGCTCCGCGCTCGCGCAAGAATTGCAGGACGAAGTCCGGGGCAAGCATGTCCTACTTCCGCGAAGCGACCGGGCGAATCGCGAACTGGTCGAGACGTTGCTCAATTTCGGTGCCTTCGTAACCGAAGTGGTCGCCTACAAAACCATCCGTCCCACTACCTCGGAATCTCATGATCTCCAACTCTTGCTCCAGTCAGTCCCCGACGCGGTTTTGTTTTTCAGCCCTTCCGCGGTGCTTCACTTTCGAGAGATTATCGGCCCGCGGCTATTTGACGGCCTTTCAGAGAAATCCGTCTTTGCTGCTATCGGCCATGTTACGGGACGCAAATTGCGCGAAGCAGGTGTGCAGCGCTTGATCATAGCTCGCGACACCACCGTTCCTTCCATCCTCGAATCCCTGTCCTCCTTTTTTGCAGATTCCGGGCACAGCCTGCCCGCAGGAGCGAAACAGCCATGAGTTTCCCCACGCATCGCCCACGGCGCCTGCGCCGCACCGAAGCTCTTCGCGGTTTGGTGCGCGAAACGCGCCTGACCACCGCAGGCTTTATCTATCCCATGTTTGTTTGCCCTGGCACTAAGGTACGCACGGAAGTTGGCTCGATGCCGGGGATTCACCAGCAATCGGTGGATCAAATTGTCGAAGAGTGCCGCGAAGTCGAGTCCCTGGGCATCCCAGCCATCATCCTGTTCGGCTTACCAGTATCGAAAGATCCGCGCGGCGCTATTTCCTATGCCGCCGACGGCGTCGTTCAAAAAGCTATCGAAGCCATACGCAAGGCCGGATTAAATCTTCTGGTCATTACGGACGTGTGCCTTTGCGAATACACGGATCACGGGCATTGCGGCGTGATCGAACGCGGCGAAATCGCCAACGATCCCACGCTCGACATCCTTGCCCAGCAGGCGCTTTCCCACGCGCGTGCCGGCGCCGATATCGTTGCGCCTTCGGACATGATGGATGGCCGCGTCGCCGCCATCCGCAAAAAGCTCGACCAACACAATTTTGAAAACATCGCCATCCTGGCGTACGCCGCAAAATACTGCTCCGGTTTCTACGGCCCATTCCGCGAAGCAGCGCAATCCGCGCCGCAGCACGGCGACCGCCGCAGCTACCAGATGGATCCCGCGAACGCGCACGAAGCGCTGAAGGAAGTGGCCATGGACATCGAGGAAGGCGCGGACATGGTGATGGTCAAGCCCGCGCTGCCTTATCTCGACATCGTTCGCAGGGTGCGCGATCGCTTTGATGTGCCGGTGGGCGCGTACAATGTGAGCGGCGAATACTCCATGGTGAAGGCGGCCGCGCGCAACGGCTGGATTGACGAAAAGCGCGTCGTGCTGGAGATTCTTACCGGAATTCAGCGCGCCGGTGCGGACATCATCCTCACCTATCACGCCAAAGACGTGGCTCGCTGGCTGAAATCCTGAACGCAAAGGTGCGCAGATGAGTGCAACGCAACGCCGCTCGATACCCGAACGCCGCCGCTCCAAAGAAATCTTCGAGAAGGCGGAAAAAGTCCTTGTCGGAGGCGTCAACAGCCCCGTCCGCGCCTTCCGCTCCGTTGGCGGCGAGCCGCTGATTATCGAGAAGGGAAGCGGGCAGCACCTTTATGATGCGGACGGCAACACGCTGCTCGATTACGTCTGCTCCTGGGGCGCCATACTTCTTGGCCACGCGCATCCCGCTGTCAGCGCGGCGATCGCCGATCAAGCGCGACGCGGCACGAGCTTTGGCGTGACCACGGAACTCGAAGTCGAGCTCGCCTCGCTCATCATCAAAGCCATCCCGTTCCTGGAAAAGATTCGCTTCGTTTCCAGCGGCACGGAAGCCACCATGAGCGCCGTTCGCCTCGCCCGCGGCGTTACCAAGCGCGATTTCATTGTTAAATTCGAGGGCTGCTATCACGGGCACGCCGACAGTTTCCTGTCTCAGGCCGGGTCCGGCTTGGCCACGCTCGGGATCGCGGAATGCCCGGGAGTGCCGCAAGCCCTGGCCGCACTCACGCTCAATGTTCCTTACAATGATCTCAGCGCCGTCGAACAGCTATTCGCCCAGCACAAAGGCAAAATCGCCGCGGTCATCGTTGAGCCCGTTGCCGCAAACATGGGCGTGGTCCTTCCTGCGGAAGGTTTCCTGAAGGGGCTGCGGGAAGTCACGCGCAAGCATGGCGCGCTGCTTATCATGGACGAGGTGATCACCGGCTTCCGCCTGCACAACGGCTCTGCACAGCAATTATTCGGCGTGCAGGGCGACCTGACCACCATGGGCAAGATTATTGGCGGCGGCGTTCCCGTCGCCGCTTATGGCGGCAGCGCGGGGCTGATGAATCATGTTGCCCCGCTTGGCCCTGTATACCAGGCGGGGACGCTTGCGGGCAATCCGCTGGCCATGCGCGCCGGTATCGCAACGCTGAAGGAGTTGAGCAAGCCCGGGCTCTACGATGGCATCAACGCACAAGCGAAACAGCTTGCCGCCGGCCTGCGCAAGGCCGTGAAAGACGCGGGGATCGCCGCACAGGTCAACAGCATGGGCTCGCTCTCCACGATTTTCTTCGCGCCACAACCCGTGAACAATTACACGGACGCCAAGCGCTCCGACACGAAGCTTTACGCCCGCTTCTTCCGTGATATGCTGCAGCGCGGCATTTTCCTGGCGCCTTCGCAATTCGAAGCCGCTTTTGTTTCGGCCGCGCATACGCCCGCGGACATCGAACGCACCATTTCCGCGGCCGCGGATGTGTTGCATGCGATTGCTGCAAAACCGTCCGCTTAAATCAAAACAGAGGAGAAGCGAGCAATGCACGAAGTTCTGGAAGGCCACGAAGGACACGGCGGGCACGAAGAAAGCCCGCTTACTATCCCTGTCTCGGTCACACTTTCGATTCTGGCTGTCCTGGTGGCCATCTCCACTCTCATGGGCCATCGTTCGTCCAAGGAAGAACTTCTTCTGCAAACTCAGGAAGCCGACCAGTGGGCCTACTACCAGGCCAAGAATAACGGGCAGCACAACTCGAGGAACTTCGCGGTAGGCCTCGGCATCTTCGCCGTTGCGGACAAGGAGAAAGCTGAAAAAACGCGCGAGGAGTATCTGAAGGAAGAGGAGCGCTACAAGAAAGAAAAGGAAGAGGCCAAGGAACAAGCCGAGGAACTTAAGAAAGAGCGAGCGGTGATCGCGCGGAAAGGTGACCGCTATGAGGGTGCTGAAGTGCTCCTGGAAATCGCACTCATCCTTACCTCGTTCACTTTAATTACGAAGAAAAAGTTCTTCTGGTTTGCCGGTGCGCTTCTCGGTCTCGCCGGCATTGCTTTGTCTCTCAGCGGCTTCCTGCTCCACTGAAGCCCATCTTGCGAATCCAGTTTTGCCCCCAGCCCCGGTAACTTCACGCTCACGCCGTTGCCGGTGGCCGCGCACTCCTCAGCAGGGCTAGCTCTGCGTTCAGATGATCCATTCGCTCCAGCAACTCCCGGTGCCGTTTATCGTCCGCATCGGGCTTCTTCCCGATGAACGAGAGCGTCCCCCCAGGCTCCAGGATGCATTGATCCACCTCTGCCAGCGAGGAAAAGCCCTGCTTGCGCGCCGCCGCTTCCAGTTGCGCCATGGTGATCAACTCGCTCTTCAAGTGTTGCGTGCGTACGCGTCCCCCTTCGATCAGCAAGTCCGCCCGGCCTTCCACGAGTTGATCGAGTTTCCGATGTTTGTAGAGAAAGCGCACCGTCAGATAGTTGATAGCCAGAAGGGAAGTGGCGCCCAACAAGCCGCCGGACACGGAATTGTCGTCGCCAATGATGGCGTTTTGCACCGTGTTCGACAGCGTCAACAACACCACCAGGTCGAACGGGTTCAACTGCACGAGCTCGCGCTTTCCGGATAGCCGCAGCATCACCACCAGGAATATGTACACGATCACCGGACGCAGGATTTTCTCCAGGATCGGGAGTGTCATCACAAACATATCTTTCCAAATTTCGTGCATGGCGCCGCAACCTCCTCGGGCTAAACTCGAGCGCTTGTTCGCCTTTTTCTTGCGCTCCGGATGTATGGCAGGGTAACATGCGTCACATCCAGCCTGAAGCGCTCCGGGCGCCTTGCCTGTCCATTAGGGCAGTCATACTTTGAGAACCTCTTTCGTTGAGATCGTTTACGGCGTCGCGCGTTGCAGCTATTCTTTCAGGGAGACACTCTGTTCTCCTGCATTGTTGTGCTCGTTGCCCGAAGACCTACGGAGGCTTCAGAAACTCCCGCCGGGGCTCGAAAGCTCGCTCTGACCGGCTTGTGAAGCGGCTACCGCATGTCACAGAAAACGTTTACGGAGCCGGGTATCCGGCTTGGCGCGCAACGTCTTGCTGCGCTGCTCGATGCGACTCATGAACTTGTGGCCATCCTCGGTTCAGAGGGCGTGGTCCGTTTCGTGAACGAGGCCTTCCGCCGTTCCCTGGGTTACGACCCCGATGAGCTCCTCGGCCGCAGCATGTATGACATCGTTCATGCCGTTGACGTCGAACATATACGCGAACGCCTGCACGAAATAGCCGCCCAGCCGCGTTCCAGCGCCCGCGACCGCTGCCGCCTGCGTACACGCGATGATTCCTGGCGCTGGTTTGAGGTGACATGGAGCAATCGCCCCGACGAAATGGGCCTGGAGGGCATTCTTTTTCAGGCTCAAGATGTCACCGAACTTCAGCGCATGGAGTCCGAACGCCAGGTGATTTCCGATGTGGTCCATGCGCTAAACCAAACCTCCAACCTCGATCAACTCCTTACCGGCATCCACGAGGCTCTGCAGCGCATCGTCTCCGCCGAAAACTGCTTTGTGGCCCTCCACGATCCCGATCACGATACGTTTGAGTTCCCCTTTTTCGCGGACGAATACGATACCGCTCCCGCGCCGCAGAAAGTAGGGCGCAGTTGCACGGCTTATGTTTTCCGCACCGGCCGCGCCATGCTCATCCCGCAATCGGATTTTGACCGCCTGGCCGCCCTTGGCGAAGTTGAACTCGTCGGTTCGCCGGCGCCCGCCTGGCTCGGCGTCCCACTGAAAACGCCGACGGCCACGATCGGCGTCCTCGTTGTTCAGCATTATCAGAACGAAAACGCCTACGATATCCGCGACCTCGAATTCCTTGATTCCGTGGGTGGCCATATTGCGCTGGCCATCGAGCGGCGGCGCGCCGAGGAAGAACTACGCAAGAATGAATCCATTCTGCGCCTGCTCTTTGAACACAATCCGATTCCCACTTGGCTGTATGAGATTGACACGCTGAAGTTCCTCCGGGTCAATCAGGCCGCGGTCGAGCTGTACGGCTATTCGCACGAGGAATTTGAGCAGATGTCCATCCTCGGCATTCGCCCTGATTCGGAGCGCGAAAAAGCGCTGGCCTATGTCCGGGAGATGGAAGAGAACTCGCAGGAGCATGGTTTCTGGTTGCACCAGACGAAGAACGGCAGATGCTTCGAGGTGGAAATCATTTCCCATGCCTTGCTTTACGCCGGCAAACGCGTGCGCCTGGTCGTTGCCCAGGACATCAGCGAGCGGCGCAACTTGGAACATCAGCTACGCCAGGCGCAGAAAATGGAAGGCATTGGCCGCCTGGCGGGCGGAGTTGCCCACGACTTCAACAACTTGCTGATGGTGATCAAGGGGCACACGGAGCTGCTCCTCAGTGTGTTGTCGCCCTCCGATCACATTGCGCGCAAAATCGAGCAGATTGACCGCTCCGCCGACCGCGCCACCACGCTTACCCGCCAGTTGCTGGCCTTCAGCCGCATGCAAGTCTTGCAGCCGCAGGTTATCAATCTGAATTCCATCGTCGAGGAAATGGGCAAGCTTCTTCCGCGGTTGATTGGCGAAGACATCGAACTGGTAATTCGCGCCGACGAAGAATTGGGCACCACCCGCGCCGACGCCAGCCAGATGGAACAGGTCATCATGAATCTGGCGGTCAACGCCCGAGACGCGATGCCAAACGGGGGCAAGTTCGTCATCGAAACCCGCAACATTGATCTCGACCAGACCTACACCGCAAGCCACCCGTTAATGAAGCCCGGTCCCTACGTCCAGATGACCGTGAGCGACAACGGCACTGGCATGGATGCGGAAACGCAGTCGCACATCTTCGAACCATTTTTCACGACCAAGGAAAAAGGGAAAGGCACGGGCCTCGGTCTTGCAACGGTGTATGGCATCGTTAAGCAGAGCGGCGGATTCATCTGGGTTTACAGCGAACTCGGCAAAGGGACGTCCTTCAAAATCTACCTGCCCCGCGTCGATCAGGACGAAGAATTCTTTGATGTCCCAACGCCGACAGCGGAAGTGCCCACGGGCACGGAGACTGTTCTTCTCGCGGAAGACGAGCAGGACGTGCGAGAGATCGCCAGGGAATTTCTGGAGTCAGGCGGCTACAAGGTTTTCGAAGCCAAGGATGCCGACGAAGCGGCGAACCTTGCGCGCCAACATGCAGGCGCCATCGATCTTCTGGTCACGGACATGGTCATGCCAGGAATGACCGGTCAGGAACTCGCCGTCCAACTGCAACACGAGTATCCCGGATTGCGTATCGTTTTCATGTCCGGCTACAGCGAACATGCCGCCACGGAAATGGCCAACGCGGACCCCAGCGTGCGCCTGCTGAACAAGCCCTTCAGCCGCGGCGCTCTTCTCCGCGCCGTCCGCGAAATCCTCCACCCCAAAAAACACAACTGAAGCGTCAAAGTTTAAGAAACATCCTGGTCGTAGCTCAGGCCTTCAGGCCTGAGGCCTTTTCTTATGTTTGACACGCTGTGGATTTGATCATGGACAAGGCGCCCGCTCGCCGCGGCGAGCGGCAGCTACAAGGAAATGTCGTGTGCGTTTTACGCCAAGCTGGGGCGCTTGCGGTGCCACTCTGTCGCGTGCTGAAACGTCTGGCCCGCCTGCAAGACCGCCGCATCGTCTCCCGCACGCCCCAGGAATTGCAGCCCCACCGGCAAATTCTTTCCTGTGAACCCGCATGGCACGGAGAGCGCCGGCAAACCGCACAGGTTTCCAATCGCGCCAAGGGGATCGGGGAAGGAGAGGCCTTTGCTAAGGTCCATTGTCAACGGGGTGGCCGGTGCGGGCAGCGTAGCGGTCGCCAGCACATCGTAAGAATCAAACAGCGCCTCCATTTTCTTTTGCAGGATTTCCCGCACACGTTGCGCCGTCGTGTAATCGCCGCCGGTAACGGTCAGGTTTGCGTAACCGCCAACGCGTCCCTGCGGATCGTGCAACTCCTTCACGCGCCCGGAGCGGATCAGCTCTCCGAACGAAGAGGCCACCTCCGCCTGCAGAATCACGCCCGCCGCTTCCTCCCACGGGCCTTCGGGCAATGCCGCATCCTTCACCGAAGCAAAATGCCGCAGCAGTACTTTGTGTGCTGCTTGAATCGCCTTCGCGACTCCCGGCTCATATTCTTTCCACGCGTTCGTCAGCCAGCCGACGCGCAGACCGTGCTTCTTCAGATCAGCCGCCGGTGAATAGGTGAACGCGGCTCTGTCCACCGGCAGCGTGCTGCGATCCAGCGGATCGTGTCCCGCAATCGCGGCGAAAATCCGGGTGCAATCTTCCGCGCTCCGCGCCATCGGCCCGATCTTGTCCAAGGAATAGGAAAGAGCCATGGCCCCGTGGCGGCTCACGCGTCCATAAGTCGGCCGAAATCCGCTGACGCCGCAAAATGCCGAAGGGCACAGAATAGAGCCCCACGTCTCCGTCCCAATTGCAAATCCTGCCAACGCCGCCGCCACGATCGCGCCCGACCCTGAAGACGAGCCGCACGTCCAGCAACTGATGTCCCAGGGATTCCTGGTTTCGCCCTGCAGCGAAGCAGACGCGAAGTTGTACCCAAGCCCGCCGGCCAATTCGATCATGGAGGCTTTGCCCAGCAGCACGGCGCCCACGTTTTTCAAATGCTCAATCACCGTGGCGTTGTAGTCGAACACTTGCTCGGCGAACGGCTTCGCTCCCCACGTGGTTTGCACGCCCTTCACCGCCAGCAAATCTTTCGCGGCGTAGGGAATACCATGTAGCGGCCCGCGGTAGTGTCCCCGGTGAATGTCTTTTTCCGCCGCGCGCGCTTGGTCCAGCGCCTCCACTGGCATCAGCCGTGCATAGGCATTCAGGCGTGGCCCATATTTCTGGCTGCGTTCCAGGTAGGCCTCCGTCAGTTCGACGGGGGAAAGCTGCTTCGACTCGATGCGCTTCGCAAGTTCACCGACCGATTCGTAAAGAATGGATTCCTTCAGCATAAGTGGCTCCGCTCAGGGTTTTTTGGCGGCTGCGGTTGGCGCAGCGCCGGCCGCGGGAGCGCTCTGCGGCTTCTTCTCTCGTTCCAGCAGCGGTTTCAAGTACACGGCGGGAGCATCGCCATTTTCCAGGTGGAACGCACGCAGGCGCTCCAACGAGCGCTGCAAACTGTAGCAGCTATCGCGCACGCTCTTTTGCTCTTCGCTATCGAAGCGGCTGCCGTACTGGCTCATAATCTGTTGAAATCGCGCTTCGGCCTCGACACGGCTTTCGGCGCTCAATTTTTCCGCGCCCTCCGGCAGTTGCGCGCTGGCCGCCGCCGCAGGCACATTGAAAGCGAAGCCAGCCGGAACCATCGCCGCGGAGAGCAGTGCCGCCCTCTGCGCAAACTCTCGCCTGTTGATCTTCAGCCCATTGCTCTTATTCATTCGCGATACCCCTGACCCCTCCCCACGCTGTACATGGGGCACAACTTCCGACGCTAGCCAAACTACTCAATTCAGGCCCAGGGCGTCAACTGGACGAAAGACTAGGCGAGGCCCGGCCCAGCACCAGTTAAGAGTCGCGATTGAGGCAAATGTGGTCTTAGGTGTACGCTCTTGGATAATGCCTTGAGGTGCCAATGCGCTTTTCCGTCTACCTGCAAATAAGCGAAATGCCGTTCAGGAGGATGGCGTTCCGGGGGGCCTGCATTCTTGGAATTATGGTGGCTGCGAGTTCGGGCTTGGCCCAGAATGAGATTGAGAATCCCAAGGCGATCGCTTCCGCAAAGACTATTTATTTCGAAGACCAGTCCGGCGTCGATGCGGTTGGCAAGAAAGCACTTACTGAGCTGAGCAAGTGGGGGCGCTTCCAAATTGTTCCGGACCGAAAGAATGCTGACTTGATCGTTGAGCTTGAGACAGACCCGCATCAGGGAGGGAATCTGGTAATGTCGGGAGGGCAGACGGGAACAATCGATTCTCATGGGCACGTTGAGGAAGATCCCATCCCCAATCGCAACAAACTGGCCCCTGTTAAATATGCATTCCTGACGGTGATGGATGCGCATACGGGAAAAACCCTCTGGAGCGCTTCGCAGCGTTGGGGCGGCCTGCTAACCGGGTTTGACAATGTGGGCGAACATCTGATCAAAGAATTCGAGATAGAAACACAGTCGGCGGAGCGCAGGTCAAGGCTTAAGTTGATCAAAAGCGTCAACCCCACTTATCCGGCGGACGCATCGAACAAGAATATCGAAGGAACTGTGATCGTTCAGATTGAAGTGGGAAAAGATGGGAAGGTCGCCAGCGCCAAAGCCCTGAGCGGGCCTCCTGCACTGTTTCGGTCGTCCGTGGATGCAGCGAAGCAGTACCAGTTTGAGCCACCCCAAGACGCGCCAGTTACAACAACGCTGGAGATGAACTTCGGCCTTGGTCCCAAGCCGTGCCCTCCGGGCAAGAAGGGTGACCGCGGCGGCGTCTCTTATGCCGAAAAACTCCCGATGAAAACCGAGCACGCAGGCGAATTGAAAATCGTGGGCGATATAAATGAGCCGCTGCCGCCTTATCCAGAGGAAGCCAGAGAAGCAGGAGCAGAAGGAGATTTGGAAATGTTCATCACTGTCGCGTCCAGCGGCGAAGTGATTGGAGCACTCGTGACAAAGTCAGTCGATCCTGCTATCGACAAGGCGGCGCTCACCACGGTGCGGACTTGGAAATTCAAGGTGACACGCGGAGAACAAGCAGCCTTCCCCATCAAGTTTCTCTATCGGATGGAATGCTTCCCCTCCGACGAAAAGTGATCGGGCAACGCCGATTCCGTTAACATTAGTAGCTGCCGTCAGGCTATAGTCTCGTCAGCCATTTCCTCTTTTCGCTCCATAAGGAGAGACGTATGTTCTGCAATTTTTGTGGTTCAGCCATCACTCCGGAGCAGTCGGTGTGTCCGCAGTGCGGCAGGAGTACCACGGGGGTGCGTGTCGCGATCGCAGCGCGCACGCGGGTCGCTGAACACGTTCATCTCATTGCCATTTTATGGTTTGTGCTCGGCGCGTTCTGGCTGATTCCGGCGTTCATCATGGCTGTGCTTGCCGCTGTTATTACCGTGCCCTTGGCGGGGCATGGGGCCCCGAAGATCGCCTTTATCTTTGCGCCAGGGCTCTTCCTGATCCTGTGCGTCGTGTTCCTGATATCGGCGGCCCTTCGCTTTGTCACCGGATGGGGCCTGCTGAAGTTGCAGCCCTGGGGCCGCACACTCGCCATTGTGATGGGATTCTTTGCCCTCATCCATCCGCCGTTTGACACTGCGCTCGGCATTTATACGCTCTTCGTGCTTTTACCCGATGTTGCCGGGGACGAATATCGGCAAATGTCGCAGTCAACCGTTTGATTCCCGCTGAATCGGAGAATTGGACAAGCGGGATTCACTTTCCTGATTTGCGTGTGCCACGTCCAACCAGAAGAGGTGACTAGAGTTTTTCTCAAAAATCCTTCTGGCCACCAGCCAGCGCACCTCAGGGGTTAAAACCCCCGAGTTTCCTGAGCATTTCGGCACGGCTGAAGCCGTGCCCTCCCGGGAGCCATTTAAAATGGCTTAAGGGGTGAGAGTCCACAGGGTGGCCGTCACGTACCTTTGATTTCCCGCAGCAGGCCGCTGGTTACGTCGTAGACGAAGCCGCGCACCGCCACGCTCTCTGGTACCCACGGATGGCTGCGAAGTTTCTGCAACTGGTGGCGGACGTTTTCTTCAATATTCTGGAAAGCGCAAAAGAAGGCCGGGGCCACGGCGGCGGTTCCCGAGCGGTTCTGGATTCTTGTGCGCAAATCCTGTTCGTTGGTGTGCATCAGTCCGCAATCGGTGTGATTGATGACCATGAATTCCTCAGTGCCCAGAAGATAGTGCGAGATGAGCAACGAGCGCAGCGTGTCGTCGGTAACGATGCCGCCGGCATTGCGGATAATGTGCGCGTCTCCCGTTTTCAATCCCAGTGTTTGAATGGAAAGCCGCGTGTCCATGCACGTCAGCACGGCCAGTTTGCGTTCCGGTCGCGGCGTCAGTTTGCGCAATTCGTGCGTGCGCGAGTAAAGCTCGTTGGCAACGAGGACTTCGTCAATAACGCTCATGGCCACTCAGTTTATCGCAGCCTCCTGCAAATCGCACAACGCCTGTATTGGGAAGCAGACCCCACGGTAAGATGGGAAACGCAAGGGGCTTGCCGTAAGCTCGATGACACAAAACATCACCTCAGGTGGAACATGGCAAGAATCACAGTAGTTGGCATCGGCCCCGGGCCGGTTTCCTGCTTGACCAAGGAAGCGGAGGCGGCGCTGCTTGGTGCGCAAAAGATTTTCTTCCGCCTTGGCTCGCACCCCGTCCACGAATGGCTTCACGGCTTGGGCAAGCACCTGGTTTGTTTCGACAAACTTTATGCCACCCCTTGGGTGCAGCCGGGAGACGTTTACGAATTCATGGTTTCCGCTTTGCTGAAGGAAGCCGTCCTGACCGGAGAAGTGGTCTACACAGTTCCGGGGAGTCCCGATGTGCTTGAAGCCACGACGAATCTGATTCGCTCCTGGGCCCCGAAAGAAGGCGTCGAGGTCCGTGTGCTTCCGGGTGTCAGCTTCCTGGATGAGGCCCTCGCGGCCATCAATTTCGATTTCTCGCTGGGGCTTCAGGTCGTTTTGCCTTTAACCCATCTTCAGCACGGCCTTTTCACGCCGCGGCTGGGCCTTATGGTCTGCCAAATCGAAGCCACCACGCATTCGCAGGAGCCCCCGCGGGTGGATTTGACAATGGAGTTTCTGCTGCGGTCCTACCCTCCGCAACACCCGGTGACGCTGCTCTGGACCGATGGTTTGCCGGACTATAAAACGCAAACGAGAGCTATTGCGCTTGCGGATCTCACTCGCGAATACGGTGAAGTAAGATTCTTCGCGAGCCTCTACGTGCCTCCTCTTGAGTAAAGTGGATGGTACTTTGTAGCGCATGCGGCGTTAGAAGATGTTTCCCAATTCTGCTACGCTGGGCAGTGCATTTACCTGAATGTAGAGGAGAACTCGAGTGACTGTCGTGGCCGGAGTGGATCTTGGCGGAACCGCCGTCAACTACACGTTGATCAATCAGCAGGAGAAATTTCTCATTGACGGTTTGTGCGAGCATCCCGCCCTGGCCAAGCAGGGACCGGACATCTGCCTGCGCCAGATTGCCGATGGACTGAAGATTGCCACCGAAAAAGCAGGCGTTTCCCTATCGGAAGTGGTCGCGGTCGGCCTCGATACTCCCGGCCCGGCCAGTGCCGCGGGCGTGTTAAGCGCGCAGGGCTCGACGAACTTTGTTCATCCGAAGTGGGCGTCTTTTGATATTCGCGAGGGGCTGGCGCAAAAGCTCGGCAAGCCCGTTACGTATTTGAACGATGGAAACGCCGCCGCTCTGTGGGGACACTACACCATCTTTGGCTCCAACAGCCACGAGACCTCGATTTCAATCGTGATCGGCACCGGCAATGGAGGCGGCATCATTCTGGATGGCCACGACCTGAAGGGCAAAAACGGTTTTGGCGGGGAACTGGGCCACGTGCTCATTCCGTATCAGAGCATCCCCGGGACTCCAGGCATCAAGCCGCTTTGCAATTGCGGGCGCATCGGCGATCTGGAATCACTTTGCTCCCTCGGCGCGATCGAGAGGAATATCCTGCCGTATTTTCTGCCCCGCTATCCTGGCCACGAACTGGGGAAACAGGACCCCCACCAGGCGGCCAAGCTTGTGCGAGGACTCGCGGATAAGGGTGACGCGCTGTGCAAGGATATTTTCCGTGTGCAGGCTCACGCTTTGGGAATCTTCTTCGACGAAATGATCAATACGTTCGACCCTGACGCGTTAATCGTCGGTGGAGGCGCGCTGGAAGCCAGCAAAGAGTTTCAGGAATGGTTTCTGCGGGAAGTCCGCGTGGCCATGGGCCACCAGCGCGAAGAACAAGCCAACATCCCCATCTACGTGATGCCCAATGGTGACACCGCTGGAGCCCGCGGGGCGGCGATCGAAGCTCTAAGCCTCGCCCGCCAGAGCGGCCTCATGTAAACGTCGCAACGCGCTGGTCAACTCCTCTACGCGCTGATCTATCCAACGACATTACTTGCTCATGGACAGGGAGATGCCTGCGCGGAATTGCATCGCTTGGGTTTGACGTGAAAGAGAATCGGTCTATACTCAACCGCTCCCTGAATCGGGAGTGAGCCCCCTGAGTCATATAAGGAGACTTGAGATGCAGACTGATTCCGCACCTGGCGCTCCGTTGACGCCTGGTATCGTGTTCGAAAATCTGCAAGCCTACCAGCGCACGGCTGCATTGAAGGCAGCGATTGAGTTGGACGTATTTCGCGCGGTGGGCCAGGGACCGGGTGACGTGGCCTCCATTGCTCGCCACGCCTCCGCCTCTGAACGCGGCATCCGCATTCTCTGCGACTTTCTCGTCGTCAACGGATTACTTCAGAAAGCAGACGGACGCTACTACCACACGCCATCGAGCGCGGCTTTCCTCGACCCCAACTCGCCCAGTTGCCTGGCTTCCATTGCGGTCTTCCTGTCATCCGCATCGCTGCGTGAGCCCTTCGAACATCTCGCGGACATTGTGCGTGCGGGAAGGACTGTGCTTCCAGGGGACGGGACCGTGGAGCCCGAGAACCCCGTTTGGGTGCAATTCGCGCAGAGCATGGGCCCAATGATGGCGCCGCTGGCTGGGCCGTTGGGGAAAATCGTGTTGGAAGGGCGCGGAGGACTGATGAAGGTGCTGGACATCGCCGCGGGCCACGGGCTGTTCGGCATTGAAGTGGCGAAACAAAACGCGCAGGCTCACGTGACGGGCTTGGATTGGGCGCCCGTGCTGCGCGTCGCGCTGGAAAACGCACAGAAAGCCGGTGTTCAGGACCGCTATGACATGCTCGCGGGCAGCGCCTTTACGGTGGATTTCGCCGGCCCTTACGACGCCGTGCTGTTAACGAATTTCCTGCATCACTTCGATGTGGAGACTTGCATCGGCCTGCTGAAGAAAGTACGAAATTCGCTGAAGCCTGGAGGTTGTGTAGCGACGCTGGAGTTCGTCCCCAATGAAGATCGCGTCTCTCCGCCGCAGCCTGCCGCCTTCAGCATGACGATGCTGGTAACAACCCCGGGTGGGGACGCCTATACGTTCCGGGAGTTGGAGGATATGCACGCCCAAGCCGGATTCCACAAGATCACCGCGCATCCCATTGCGATGAGCCCGCACACGATCGTCAAGGCTCGCGCCTAGCGTTGGGTCGCGTTGCTGCGCTGCAGATGCCGAACGCATTCTGCAATCTGGTCGTCAAGCAGCTTGATCTCCACGGCGAGGCTGGTATTCATAGGGTTCTTCAAAAGCCGCTCGAAGAGGAGATCCCTCTTGGCTTTCAATGCGTCGCGTTTGCCCTTCTGATCAATCTCATTCTCTGTCACGCGCGTGCAGACCTCTTTACACAGTATACCCGCATGGTGCCTTGGAAACTGCGAGCGATATCACCGGGGTTGCGCGGGCATTGGGTCCATACTGAAAGTAACATGGACAAACTTATGGAATTCCAGACCGCTGCTCGTGATGGCGGTTTCGTTTCAGTGGAAGAATGCGATGGCGGCACTGTCTTGTGGCTTCGCAAAGAAACGCCCGATGCCGCCACGAAAACGCACCGGCGAATTTGTCTCGACAGCGATGCAAACATCGCAACCATCTACTGGATGACCAATCTTGGAAAGATTGACTCGCAGACTTTCCGGAATGTCCCCAGTTTGCAAGCGTGGTTTGCATTGCACCCTTCCGAATAATCGAGCGCCTTTAGGCAATCCCGGCACGAAATCGAAATGTGGTCAAGTGAACGGGTTATTCGGTGTGCGTCAATGTGCGGACGTGCGTTTCCAGCGCCTGGTTATACTGGCGCTCGATCTGCAGCTCGGTCTGAAGTTTTTTGACCATCAGCTCGAGGTGCGCGATCTCCGCGCGAAGCTTGCCCTCGACAGATAGCCCGCTCACGCGCATGGCTGGCGGCGCGGCGGACGCGGGACTTTGCGGGGTTCCATCGGTCGAGCGCTGCCCCATAAAAGCTTCCGTTACTGCGCGCGGCCATGGTGAATCAATCTGCCGCTGTTCTGGGGGCGGCGGCATGTTCGCGGGTGCTGCCGCGATCGGCGTGACCCGTGCTGGCGGCGCAACCGGAGGAGCAAAGAGGCTGCTCAGTGAAGGCACCGCCAAGAGCCGATCCGTGGCCGGCGGCGTGGCTGCCGGGGGCATCACCGGCGCCAGCAAATGTTTTACTCTGCCGATCAATTCCTGCGGCTGAAACGGTTTGCGCACCAGTTCATCTGCTTGCACCGCTACGGCCCGGTCCGCCACGCTTTTGTTCACCACGCCGGACATCAGGATCACCGGCGTTTTTCCGTACTGCGGGCTTTGCTTGATCTGGCTGCACACCGAATAGCCATCCTGGTCCGGCATGATCACGTCCGTGATCACCACGTCAGGCGGGTGCTCCTCGAACTGCGCCAGCGCCGAAGCCGCGTCCGCGCACGTAATCACGTGAATGCTCTCGCGGCGGAACGCGATCTTGATCACTTCGCGCATGGTTGCGCTGTCGTCAATAAAATAGACCGTAGGCGTGTGTTTTGCCTCGGCCTCGTCGATCGGCGGAATGGCGATCATGTCGCTCATTGGGCCTCCTTGTCCGCAAGCTCGTCGGTGTTGTCGTGCGCGGTCTCATCAAATTCCCGCATCGCGTCGAGCATCAGGTCCGTCGCGGAGCGCAGCACCGTGCGCTGTGCCGATGTCGCTCCGTACACAAATTTGTACACGCCGGCGTTCACATCCACGCAGCTCTTCAGGATGTGCAGCACCGCCTCGTCGCCAAACAGCGCGCCGCATTCCGCGTGCGTAATCTCGCCCGCGTCAAAAAACATCACCGCGTCCGTTTCGCCCGCGTTGATCGTCAGCGCGCCCGTCTGCCGCGCGTGCCCCAGCATCTGCATCACCCCGGTCAGGTCGTGGTGCGTCAGATTCCCGCTCAAGCTTGTGTCCGCCTGCCCCAGCATCTGTGTTGGCTGGAAGCCATCGAGTTTGCTCACGATGATGTTCTTTATGTGATTGGCGATGGTGGCCGGTGGGAGTTGCCGGTCAATATAATCGTCGCAGCCCGCTTGAAACGCTTCCATCAATGCCCGCTGGCTGCCGTCTCCCAGCGCAATGATGGGCAGGGAAGAGTTTGAAGTATCGGCATGAATAATCTTGGCCATTTCGAGCGCGCCCATTTCCCGCATATTCGTTGCGCAGACAATCGCTGCGGGCGCGTCGTACTCCAGCGTGGTCAACGCATAGGCTGCTTGCGTCGTCGACCTAACATCGAAGCCTTCGCGTTTCAGGGCGTCTCCGAGCCTCTTCGTAAACAGCACGTTGCTGTCAATCAGCAGCACTTTCGCGGGTTTGCCGGGGAGCATCATACCCGCGCCTCCGCCAAAACCGCATTGCCGTTCGAGCCGTCCTGCGGCTCCATTCCCGGCGTCAGTGCGCCCAAGTTCAGCACTTCAATCACTTCGCCATCGTGAGAAAGCCACGCCGCCACGTGCGGGGAATCCGACGGTCCCGCCGGCGTCAAGTCGGCTTGAATCAGTTCACAATCGCCGCTAACCGGCAACGCGACCCAATCCGCCCTTGCACCCAGCCGCCGCGCCGAGATCAGGTAAAATCTCCGCGAGGTCAGCCGCTTTCCGGTAAGTTTTTCCGCAACATCGCAGACCGGCACCACGCGCCCGCGCCGCAGGATCACTCCATCGATCTCCGGCGTCCGGTGCGCAAAACGAAACATGCGGCTCGGTGCAACGAGTTCAGACACCTGGTCGGCCGCCAGCGCGAACCGCCGGTCGCCCAGCCGCAGCAGCACGCACGAGCGTGCATCGTATTGTTCCGTCCAGCTCACGGCGTCAATCCCATCTCCTGCGCGTTAGCCGCTTCCGCCTCAATCAAAGCGCCTGCCGCAGCGTCCAACTGCAACAATTCCCCGTCCGTCAAAAATCCCAGCGGATTCACAACCGGGATCACGTTCTGATCCAGCACGGTCAGGCCCCGGTACCACACGCGCTCCTCGTGGCAGAAGGCCTCGGACAACGCTTGCAGCCGAGTCATCGTGGTCATCTTCTCGATGCCGTCAATCAGCAACGCCACGCGCGTTTTCCGCAAGAGAAAAATCAGCGCCGCCGGCGAAGGCCGCAATCCAAAATGTGCCGCGGAATTTACCACGTAGACGTTGCGCTCGCCGCGCCGGAGTATGTGCCGCACCTTTGGCACGGCCGGCTCATTGATCTCCATCGCCGCCCCGCCCAGGCTATCCACGCTGCGCACTTCCTGCACCGAAGCGGAAGAGATCGCGAATATTTGGTTGCTGCTCCGGAACAGGATGATCTGCTCGGTGCGGACCGCCGGCGCCTTGTGCACAGACTCAAAGCGCATCAGCGAACTCCCACGGGCGCCATGCGAGTCAGGCCAAGAACGCGCTTTTCGATCGCGGGATAGATGTCGTCAAGCCCCAGCACGTGGTCAACAACGCCGGCTTTGATGGCCTCCGCCGGCATTCCAAATATCACGGAGGTCGCTTCATCCTGTGCCAGCACCAGTCCGCCCGCGGATTTGATCGCCCGCGCCCCGCGCGCGCCGTCGCTTCCCATTCCTGTCAGCACCACCGCGATGCTCATCGCGCCTGCATAGGCCGCTACCGATTCCATGGTCACATCAATGTTGGGAAGGTAACCTTCAATTCGGCCGGTCGCGCTGTCCAATTGAATTCGTCCTGTGGGTGTCACACGCAAATGCTGTCCGCCCGGGCAAATGTAGAGCGTCCCGGGCTGCACGGATTCGTTCGATTCGCCTTCTTTAACGCGAATTCCCGTGAACTCCGCAAGCTGCAACGCGTATTGCGTGGTGAACGCTGCCGGCATGTGCTGCACCAGGAACACGGCCGCGGGAAAATCTTTCGTGAACCCCGGCGCCATCCGCATCACCGTCGCCGGGCCTCCCGTGGATGCCGCCAATACCACAACGGGGAAGCGCAAGTCCGCCGGAATGATGGGACCCGTCTGCGCCAATCGCTCGCGCTGCACCGGCGGCTGTGTAGATCCATTGCCCGCGCCCTGTACCGCTGTCACCATTCGCGATGCCGTACGCACCACTCTCACCTTCGCCGCCATGCGCACCTTGCGAATCAACTCTTCCTTCACGCTCTGCATGTCCAGGTCAACGCCGCCCGAGGGCTTCGTCACAAATTCAATTGCGCCAAGTTCCAGCGTCTTCAGGGTGCTCGCCGCCCCTTCCTTCGTCTCTGAACTCACCACCACGATTGGCCGCGGATTCGTCGTCATGATGTGCGCCGTGGCTTGCAGGCCGTCCATGTGCGGCATGTTCAAGTCCATGGTGATCACGTCGGGTTTCAGAGATTCCGCCAGCGCGATGGCTTCGCGCCCGTCCTTGGCGTGACCCACAACCTGCAACTGCTCATCGGAATTGAAAATTGTTTCCAGCACACGGCGCATGAACGTGGAATCATCCACGACGAGCACGCGAAACTTCTTGGGCTGGCTGCTCACCATACTCGCTTATCCAACCGGCACTACCGGACGTGCCGCGTCCTTGCCCATCAATTGCTCTACTGCCGCAAGCAACTGATCTTCCTGCACCGGTTTGGTCAAAAATGCCGAGGCCCCTTCCTTCAACGCGCGGTCGCGATGCTTTGCGCCGGCGCGCGAAGTCACCACCATCACCGGAATCCGTCGTGTGGAAGGCGTCTGCCGCAACTGCGCCATCAATTCGTATCCCGTCATACGCGGCATTTCCAGGTCCGTGATCACCAGGTGGCAGCCGTGCTGTGTCACCAGTTCCGCGGCTTCCAATCCATCCGCCGCGAGTTTCACGCGATAGCCGTTCTTCTCCAGCATGCGTCCAACGAACTTGCGCACGCTGATGGAATCGTCCGCGATCACGATCACGCGTTCCTGCTCCACGCGGTCGATCGCATCCGTGGGAATCGTGCCGCGCGCCACCGCCGTTGAACCCGGCGCAAATACGCGCGCTGCGCTCGCGCTGGCCTGTATCGCGCGCCGCTCGTTCGGCTCGGTTGCCACCATGCGGTTCAAGTCAATCAACAAGATGAGGCTGCCATCCGGGGCAATCGTCGTGCCGGGGAAAAGCTTCACGCGGCGCAAATATTCGCCCAGGTTCTTGATCACGATTTCGTCTTTGCCCAGAACTTCCTCGACGACTAATCCGATTTGCCGGCTCCCCGCATTCGCCACCACCATGCGGAAGTACCCGTTGATGGGCTCGAGCGGGGGCAATCCCAGGTACGAGTCGAGTCGCACCACTTCCGTCACCACGTCGCGCACTTTCGTCAACAGCTTCCCGCCCACGTCTTCAATTTCATCGGCGCGCAATCGGCGGATTTCTTCCACCACTGCCAGCGGCAGGGCAAAATGTGTTGCGCCGCAACGCACAAACAGCGCGGGCGAAATAATCAACGTCAACGGCACCTTCAACGTGAACTTCGTTCCCACGCCCGCCGTGCTTTGCACTTCGATTTCGCCGTTCAGCAGGTTCAGGTTGGAGCGCACCACGTCCAGCCCCACGCCGCGTCCCGCCAATTCCGTCTTCACCACGGCCGTCGAAAAGCCCGGGTGGAACAGCATCTCGCGCAGATCGCGCTCCGTTAGCCGGTCCGCCGTTTCTCCGGATACCAGACCGCACTCGATCGCGCTTTGCTTCACGCGCTGGTAATCGATGCCGCGGCCGTTGTCTTCCACTTCGATATAGATGTGATTGCCGCGATGATACGCGCGCAGGAAAACCGTGCCCTGCTCCGGCTTGCCCGCGGCCGCGCGATCGGCCGGGCCCTCAACGCCATGCGCCACGGAGTTGCGGACCAGGTGCACCAACGGGTCCGAAATCTGTTGAATGATGTTGTTATCGAGTTCGGTTTCGCTGCCCGAAAACTCCAGCTCCACGTGTTTCTTCGCCGATTTTGCCGCGTCACGCACCGTGCGCGAAAGCAGGGAATACAGCGTACCGATGGGCACCATGCGCGCCGCAGTGATTTCGTCCTGCAGGTGGTGCGCCAGCTTGCTGAACTCGTCGATATCGCCTTCCACGCGCCCGATGAATCCTTCGAGCTGCGAGAGCACTTCGTTCACGTCGGCGGAAATTTCCGTCATCGAGCGCGACAGAATGTTGAAGTCGTCGTAGCGGTCCATCTCCAGTTCGCTGAACTCTTCCAGGTACGACGCTTCGCCTGCCGCCGCGCTAGTCAGCATCTTTTGCGTTTGCGACGAAGCCCA